>Ga0209257_1000621_pt1 | contig 57292 bp, 56 predicted proteins | sample AraplaCvi_mCL_r2_FD_184277 | JGI IMG/M metagenome (GOLD analysis project Ga0209257, IMG submission 184277) | Arabidopsis root microbial communities from North Carolina, USA - plate scrape MF_Cvi_mCL_r2 (SPAdes) (version 2) | ecosystem: Host-associated > Plants > Roots > Endosphere | place: USA...
AGATCGATATCGAAGCGGTCGGCCAGCTCTATCTCTCGATCGCCAAGGATGGTGGGGCCTGGACCCAGTCCGGCACCGGCCCGGAGGGCAGCCATATCTACACCCACGAAACCGTCGCCGGCGACGCCGACACGACCGACGCCTATGTCGTCGTCCACAGCCCGACCACGGCCAACATCCATCTGAATCAGGACGCGCACTCGGATGTTCGTTACACGCCACCAACCACCTAGATTGCAAATGACAATTATTTGCAATAAGCTGTGGCGGTTTGTGAGGAGCAGCGGCCGCGTGCCATGCGGGACGAGACCAGACTCGATCTATATCTCCTGCACCGCGCAGCTTTGATCGACCATGCCGCGCCGATCGTCGGCAGCCGGCATCATGCGGAAGACATCGTCCAGGAGGCCTTCCTGCGTTTCGCGCAGGCGCCGGCCGACGGCATGCTGCAGCCCGCCAGCTATCTCTATCGCATCGTGCGCAATCTCGCGATCGATTGGACGCGTCGCGTGGCGGCGGAGCGCCTGGTGGCGATGAAGGAAGTGATGCCCGCGGACTTGCCGGCCGACCAGCGCTCGCCGGAGCAGCAGGCTTCCTTCCGCGAAGAGCTCGGCATCGTCACCGCTGCCCTGGCGGAGCTGCCCGAGCGCACGCGCCGTGTCTTCTCGCGCTATCGCTTCGAGGGTCGCACGTTGCAGGAGATCGCCAACGAGTTCGATATCTCGGTGGGCTCGGCGCATCTCCTGGTGCGCAAGGCGCTCGAGCATTGCGGTGAGCGCCTCGAGCCGCGCGGAGACGCGGCGCTGCGCCGGTTGCGCTGATGGTGGAGCCTGCCGTGACACAAATGCCTGCCGAGGAGGACGAGACAATCTGGCAGGAAGCGCTGGATTGGACGATCCGCCTCAACGGCACTGCGCCGAATGTAACGGAGAACGACGCATTCACCGCCTGGCTGGGCCGCAGCGAGGCGCATCGCGCCGCCTATCAGCGGGCGGACCGCGTCTGGGCCTTGACCGGCGCCGCCGCACCGACGTCCGCTCTTACACCGGGCGAGCGGCCGAGGTCCTCGGCACGGCCGCCGGCGCGCCGTGTCCGCCGTGCCGCTATCGCCGCGACGCTGCTGGCGGCGTCGATCATGCTGCTGCTGACCGACCGCCTGAACATTCTGATCGCGGCTGATTACCGCACCGGCCTAGCGGAAACCCGGACCTTGCAGCTGGAGGACGGCACGCAGCTCACGCTGAATGTCGACAGCGCAATCGCCGTCGAGTACGATGAGGATCGCCGCGTCGTCCGCCTTCTGGCCGGCGAAGTTTTGGTCAAGGTCGGAACCGACCGTCGGCCGTTCTCCCTGGTCGCCGCGGAGCTCGAGGTCGCGGATATCGGCACGATCTTCGATGTCGATCTGCAGCCGCAGGCGCTCACGGTGAGCGTGCAGGAGGGAAGCGTGGCTGCGAATTACCGGAATGGTCCGAACGAGAGCAGCATGGAGATCGGCCATGACGAACGGATCCGCATCGATCGGGCAACCGGCACCGCCGCGCGGAGTGGCATCGACGGTACGCGGATCGGCGATTGGAGCGCGGGCCAGCTGGTGGTCGAATCCGTGCTGATCGCCGATGTGATTGCCGAGCTGCAGCGCTACTATCGCGGTTTCATCCTGGTTCGCGATCCGGCGTTTGCCGCGCGCACGGTTTCCGGCGTCTTCGACCTCAAGGATCCGGTGCGCGCCTTGCGTGCCGCGGTCCGGCCCTATGCCGGAGACGTGCAAAGCTACACCCCGCTGCTGGTGACGGTTTCCGGTCCGGCACAGGACTGAGTTCCGGCTCTGCACGCAAAATCTTTTGAAAAAACTGCGGCCGGCTACGTCTTACGGGTCTGCGAATGATTGTCATTCGCTAATGCGAGATCGCAGATGGAGTTGGGGATGCGGGGATACGGGGCGGGGCGGGGTTTGCGGCTGGCGGGAATGACGGCGGCTTTGTCGATGCCGTTCACTTGGATGCCCGGCATGGCCTGGGCGGATGCGGCGCCGAGCGGCCAAGTGGCGCAAGCCACCGTGAATTTCGATATTCCGGCCCAGGGCTTGAGCGCCGCCTTGACGTTGTTCGGCCGGCAGGCGGGTCTGCAGATCAGTTTCGATCCGTCCCTGGTCGGCGGCATGAAGTCCCAGGCGGTGCAGGGCGCCGCACGCCCGGATGAGGCGCTGGCGCGCCTTCTCTCGGGAACGGGCCTTGGCTATCGCCACACCGATACCGCAACGATCCTGATCGAAAAGCTTCCGCAGGGCGCCGGTGTTCCGGTCCCGCTGCCATCGATCACCGTCGAAGGCGCCGCGGAGACGGCGATCGGCCCGGTCGAGGGCTATGTCGCCGAGCGCAGCGCCACCGGCACCAAGACGGACACGCCGCTCGTCGAAACGCCGCAGACGGTGAATGTCATCACCCGGGATCAGATCGAGGCGCAGGGCGCGGAGAGCGTGCCCGAAGCGCTGCGTTACACGCCCGGCGTGGTCAGCGAGCCACGCGGCATCCAAAGCTACGCCGACACGCTCTATTCGCGGGGCTTTGCGATCGACGAGTATTGGGACGGCCAGCGCCTGCTGGTCGGCAACTTCGCCCAGCCGCAGATCGACGAATACAATCTGGAGCGGGTCGAGGTCCTGAAAGGTCCGGGCTCGGTGCTGTACGGCCAGGCATCGCCCGGCGGCGTCGCCAACCTGGTCAGCAAGCGCCCCACCCCGGAGCCGTATCATGAAGTGCAGCTGGTGGGCGGCAACCACGATCATTTCGAAGGCGGTTTCGATTTCGGCGGGCCGCTCGATAAGGACGGTAAGTTCCTCTACCGCTTGACCGGCCTAGGCCGCGACACCGGCACCCAAGTCCGCGATACCGAGGAGGAGCGCTTCAGCATCTCGCCGGCCTTTACCTGGCAACCGAACGATCGCACGTCGCTGACCGTGCTGACCAATTTCCAGGCCGATCCGAAAGGCGGCTATTCCGGCTTCCTGCCCGCAGACGGCACGGTGCGTGAGAATGCCCAGGGCAAGCGTTTCTCGCAGAGCTTCTTCGACGGCAACACCGGCTTCAACGACTTCGATCGCAAGCAGGGTTCGGTGGGCTATTTCATGGAGCACGCCTTTAGCGGCAATTGGACGGTGCGGCACAGTCTTCGTTATATCCACACCGATGTCACCTACGAGAACGCCTTCGCCTTCGGTTACGCCGATGCGGCGCAGACCGATCTGCTGCTGTTCGGCCGCCGCTCCAAGGAGCGGCTCGACGCCATCACCACCGACAACCAGATCGAGGGCAAGTTCGACACCGGTCCGCTGCGGCACACGCTGCTGCTCGGCGCCGATTACCAGCGCTCGATGTGGCTGCAGCATATCGGCGGCGACTTCGTCGGCACGGTGAATGTCGCCGATCCGGACAATCACTTCTCGGTCGATACGCCGCCCTATGATGGGCTGACCTATCAGACCCAGGACCAAATCGGCATCTACGCCCAGGATCAGCTGGCCTGGGAAAACTGGCGGCTGGTGCTGAGCGGCCGCCAGGATTGGGCGTTCTCGAACGTCCACGATCGCCTAGCCGAGACGCGAGCCAAGCAGAACGACGATGCCTTCACCGGCAGGGCCGGCCTGGTCTATCTGTTCGACTCCGGATTCGCGCCCTATGTGAGTTACGCGACCTCGTTCCAGCCGGTCGCCGGCACCGATCGCAACGGAACCGCTTTCAAGCCCACCACCGGCGAGCAGGAGGAGATCGGCATCAAGTTCCAGCCCGAGAACGTCAAGAGCTTCATCACCGTCTCGGCCTACAACCTCGTCCAGAAGAATGTGCTGACGACCGATACCGTCGATCCGACCTTCAGCACCCAGACTGGGGCGGTCAGGACCCGCGGCGTCGAGGTCGAAGGCAAGGCGAACCTGGCCGACGGGCTCAACGTCATCGCCGCCTACAGCTACATGGACAATGAGGTCACCAAGGCGACCGACGACACCAAGGGCAAGACGCCGGTTTTCATGCCGAAGAATACGGCATCACTCTGGGCCGACTACACGTTCGGCGCGCGCGACGACGACGGACAGTGGCAGGCGGGCATCTGGCAGGGCTCATGGCTGAGCGGTTTCGGCATCGGCGGCGGCGTCCGCTTCACCGGCTATACCTGGGGCGATGCCGCCAACACCTTCAAGGTGCCTTCGCACACCTTGTTCGATGCCGTGATCGGCTATGACTTCACTGCGCTCAGCCCAAAGCTCGCGGGCGCCAAGCTATCGCTCAACGTCACGAACATCGCCGACAAGCGTTACGTCTCCGGCTGCACCAGCGCGCTTTTCTGTACCTACGGCGAGGGTCGGAAGATTCTGGCGACATTGAACTACACGTGGTGAGTGATGCTCCCGCTGGATGAGGAAACGGTGACTCATAAGGATGCTGAGGCGAGATAAGAGCTCTCAAACGCTTCCCTGAGTTAATGGTTCACGCTGGGCGCTTCTCCGGAATCGGAGCTCGAATCCAGAGCTAGTCAGCGGGAGGGCAGGAGATGCCTCAAGAAGATGTTTGGTGTCATCATGATACGGCTGCTAGAACATCGTATCGCACCCTTCGCCTTCAGCTATAGCATCTCGGCATCGAGATTGAATGGGCCTTGGGTTCGCGAGTTGCCCCGGTCAGCTATTGGCGCGCGAAGCGGACATTGGAAGTGGCGAAGGTCCGTTCACAAAATTGTTGACCGCAGGACCTCAAGCACACAGCAAGGACCACGGGTTGGCTATCCGCCTATGACTTGATCATACACCGAGCGACGTGGTCGATCGCCATATTCAGGGCGATATCAAGCGGCTGACTCGAATGTGTTGTCTTCGAGAGGAGAAGTCCGCCTTGGATCGCGGCAAGCATGGCAAGCGCGACGTCATGCGGATCGGCTGACGCGGCGAGTGCGCCGCGTTGGCGCATCTTGTTCAAGCCTTGTTCGATGCAATGGCACCACATCTCAAATCCGTCGGCAAGGCGTTTTCGCGCGGCCTCGGAGTCGTTCGCTAACTCGTTAGCGAGCGATCCCAATGGGCAGCCCTTGTCTTCCGCGTCTCGACTGAGCCGGACAATCGCGTTCCGCCAGCGCGGAACGAATCCAGGGCTCCGAGGTGAGGTTTCTGGGAATCGAGGACGCGACCGGTCTGAAAGGCAATGACTTCGAGCACCAGCGCGTCCTTGTCGGCGAAGTAGTGGTAGAGCTGCGACTTGCTGACACCGCTCGCGGCCATCACGTCATCAAGGCTCGTCCGCTCCACGCCATGCTCGTAAATCAAATCGGCGGCGGCGCTCACGATGCGCGATCGGGTAAGCGCTCCGCGCGCCGTGAGTGAAGGAGACTGAGATTTCCGGTCCGCAGGCACGCAATCAAACTAGCTCAAGTGGACTTGACAGTCCAGTAACGCCATGCGTATCTGGACCGATCAGTCCAATCGGCGGAGATATCATGGTGCGGCTGCGATCAATGCTCGACGAGCGTGATCCCGACAGCTTGCTGCCTCCCGAAGCAATCGCCGAAGCCTACTACCAGCTTCGCCACCAGCATCGCGGCGCGTGGACGCAGGAGATCGACCTGCGCCGGAAGGAGAGGTTCTAGAGATGGCCGGTCCGATGGCGGGTCAAGACGTCGTTCCGACATGGCTCGATCGAACGCTCTATCCCTTCGAGAATCGTTGGATTGAGGTCGATGGCAATCGCATTCACTACGTCGATGAAGGCAGCGGTCCTGTCCTGCTGATGCTCCACGGCAACGGAAGCTGGTCGTTTCTCTATCGGCACATAATCTCCAGGCTTGCCGGGCATTTTCGCTGCATCGTGCTCGACCATGCGGGCTTCGGCCTGAGCCGAGCCCGGCCCGGCTTCAGTTTCAAGCCAAGGGATCACTCGGCGGTACTCGAGGCCTTCGCACGCGTTCTGAACCTGCGGGACATCCGGCTGATGGTGCAGGATTGGGGCGGGCCGATCGGGCTGGGTTTCGCCGGTCGACATCCGGAGCTCATCAGCCGGCTGATCATCTGTAACACGTGGGCCTGGCCAGCCAACGGGATCAAGCACATCGAGAACTGGTCTCGGCTCATGGGGAGCCCACTTGGCCGTTTCCTGATCGTCCGCTTCAACGCCCTCACACGGTTTCTCGTGCCGATGTCGGTGAACCGCAAGCTGACGCCGGCGGAAAAGGCGGCCTACGCAAAGCCCTATCCCACACCGGCCTCGCGTGCTCCGCACTCACAGTTCGCCATAGAGATACTCGAGAGCAGAGATTTCCTTTCTGAGGTGGAGGCTGGCCTAGTCCACCTGCGCGATAAGCCCGTTCTCATCCTCTGGGGAGACAGCGATCCCGGCTTCCGAGAAGGCGAGCGGCATCGCTTTGAAATCGCGTTTCCAGGCGCCGAAGTTCACATTTTGCGCGGCGCTAAGCACTTTGTGCAGGAGGATGCTCCGGCTGAAATCTGCGAGGCGATCCAGCGCTTTGAATCCCCGATTACGGAACGGCGGCACAAGTCCTGAGAGCCGGGCCAATGTGCCGCGGAACTGCGCGCCGCGCACCGCGCACATCCGATCGCGGCCCTGCAGTCGGAATGGTCGGTGTTCACGCGCGAGATCGAGGACAGCGTCGTTCCGGCCGCAATTGAATTGGGCGTTACCTTGATTCCCTATGCACCGCTTGGCCGCGGCATTCTGACGGAGACCGGCATTGCCAGCCAATTGACCACCGGCGATGCGCGCTCAAACTTTCCGCGTTTCGCGCCGGAACACCACGACGCGAATTCGCGGCTGGTGTCCACGATCGAGGCTCTGGCAACGGCACACGGTATCTCCGCGGCGCTGCTCGCGCTCGCCGGGCTTCATGCACGCGCGCGGCGCCTCGATGTGAAACCTGTGCCGATACCGGGAACGCGCTGACGTAGCCCGTTGCATGAAAATGTTGCCGCCGCGGCCCTCGACCTCGACGTCATGACGGCGCTCGATCCGCTCGCGGCAGAGGTCCAGGGGCTTGCGGTCTAGGAAATAGGCGTATTTGCTCTCGCTAGTGATGAAGAAGACGGATGAGGCGAGGAGGGAGAGGTAAAAAGTGAAATGGATCGGGATGCTATTCTAGCCGCTGTTGAGACTATAACTTCATCCGTCTATGCCAGTACGATCTGGTGACACTGAGTTGCTTGGCTGTTTGCATGTTAGTTGCTCTGTTACCTCCGATTGTGTCCTTCTACTTGCCATCCGTCTGCAGGAGGTTTCGTCCAATTGCCCGAGCAGGGTCCGCGGCGGAGCGACCCAATTGAGAAGCTGACCAAAGCCGCGGCTGAGAGGCAGTTGACGGATTTGCTGGCTGAGCTTTTATGAAGGCCAGACGATTGGCATTGATCCGGTCTTGACGCGTCGCCGAATTTCCGTGAAGTGCGCCAGGGTCGTGCTTCTCGTACCACGCTCTTAGTCAGTCGCGCCGAATTCGCGCCAGTGTGATTCGTCTTCCACCTGAAACACTACCGGCTTGACACTTCGGTAGTGATGTAGAAAAACTACGTAGCAAAACTACAAAAGCTTTCGGCGATCGCCGAGAGGGCCGGACGAATGAATCGTGCCGGGGAGACCAGATGGAGGAGAACCGATGTCAGTGGATCTGAAGACGACGCGCCGTGACTTTTTGAAGGCCGCAGGTGCCGCGGGCGCAGCGGGAGCCATGGTGGCGGCCGGCGCCGGCGGCGCGATGGCCGCGTCGAAGCCGTTTGTGCCGTTCAGCAACAAGAGCCTGGACTACTATTTCTTCGCCGCCCAGGAAGAGGGCGTGAAGCGCGCGGTCGAAGCGAAGAGCTGGGAGTTCCAGGCGGTCAACGCCAACTTCAACAACACCCGCCAGCTCGAGCAGTGGCAGAACCTGCTGCTGAAGAACCCGGCGGCGATCATCTGCGACCCGATCGACAGCCAGGCGATCGCCAGTGCGATCAAGCGCTACAACGCCAAGAAGATCCCAGTCGGGATCATCGACACGCCGGCGACCGACGGCGCGGTCTCGATTACCGTGGATTTCGACAACTACCAGGGCGGCGCCATGGCTGCCGAGCAGATCGTGAAGCTGCTCACCGCCAAGTACGGCTCGCCCAAGGGCACCGTCCTCAACGCCTATGGCGCGCTGCAGAGCGTGGCCTGGCGCCTCCGCAAGGAAGGCTTCGAGGCGACGATGCAGAAATACCCGGACATCAAGCTCTACAGCCGGCCGACCGAAGGCATGATCGACAAGATGCAGGCGGTGACCCTGGCGACTCTCGCTGAGGTGCCTGAGCTCGACGCGGCGCATGCGCCGAGCGACACGCCGTCCCGCGGCATCGTCACGGCCCTGCAGCAGAAGGGCCGCTGGAAGAAGAAGGGTGAGGAAGGCCACGTCATCTTCGTCAACATCGACGGCGAGCCGATCGCGCACCAGTGGATCAAGGACGGCTACATGGACGCCTCGGTCGCGCAGGATCCGATCGCCTATGCCGAGATCACGGTCGAGCTGCTCGACAAGTACGCCATGAAGGGGCAGCCGGTTCCGCTCGGGGCCTACGAGAACAAGAAGTACTTCTGGGAACGCGCCGTGATCACCGACTCGCTCACCGGCCCGTCCCTGATCATCGCCCCGTTCGTGATCGACGCCGGCAACGTCGACGACAAGCGCATGTGGGGCAACATCGCCTACAATGAGTGGGGCCTGCGGTATAAGTAGAACCCTCTCGCACCAACCGAGCGTCGCGCCGCGGCATCTCCCTTCGGGTGCCCGCGGCGCGAGCGGAATTGACGGCATGGCGTTGACGGAATCGACCCTGCAGACCAACTCGCCGAACGGCGCGCCGCCTGCCGGCGACGTCGTGCTGCGCGTGGAGAACGTGGTCAAAACCTATGGGCCGCTGCACGCCCTGAAAGGCGTGTCGCTCTCGATCCGCCGCGGCAGCATCCACGGCCTGCTCGGCGAGAACGGCGCCGGCAAGAGCACACTGGTCGGGCTGATCGCCGGCATGCGCACGCCCACCAGCGGCGATATCTATCTCGGCGACCGCTCCGTCGCGGGAAGTGACGTCCAGAGCATGGAGGAGGCGGGCGTCTTCCTGGTCACCCAGGAGCCGATGATCGTCGAAGAGCTGAGCGTCGAGGAGAACCTGATGCTCGGCCGCTGGCCGGCTTCCCGCGGCTTCATCGATCGCGGGACGCTGCGCGCCAGGGCGACGCAGATCCTGGAGCAGACCGGAATCGCGCCGGACGCATCGGCGCGGACGCTCGGCGCGGTCGACCGGCGCAAGCTCAACATCCTGCGGGCGCTGCACAGCGGCGGCCAAGTCATCATCCTCGATGAGCCGACCACCTCGCTGACCGTCGCCGACCGGCGGCAGCTGTTCGACTTCATGCGCGAGCTCAAGGCCCGCGGGGTCACCTTCATCTTCATCTCGCACTATAACGAGGAGATTCTCGAAATCTGCGATGCGGTCTCGGTGCTGCGCGACGGCCTGCTCTCCGGCGAGAGCGGCGATCTCGCCCATCTCGACTCCGCGCAGCTTTCCGAGATGGTGCTGGGCCGCGACCTGGCGCTGTTCCACCGCAAGCGCCGCAGCCATGCCGATATACCCGAGGCCGAGACGATCCGCTTCCGCGATGTCCGCGGCAAAGGCGTCGATGTCGCTGCATTCGCGATTGCGCCCGGCGAGATCGTCGGCTTTGCCGGCCTGCCGGGTTCCGGCGTCCGCGAGTTCGCGCAGGCGGTGTTCGGGCTGCGGCCCGCGCGCTCCGGCACGGTCGCGCTGCCCGGCGGCAAGCAGACCGACATTCCGCGCGAGCCGAAGACGGCCTTCGACATCGGCATAGCCTACCTCTCCGACGACCGGCGCCGCGACGGGCTGGTCGGCATCCGCTCGATCCGCGACAATATCGTCATGTCGAGCCTGGATCGGCTCGCGCGCGGCGGCTGGATCGATCGCAGGCGCGAGGAGGAGACCGCGCGACATTTCTTCGACCGCATGGGCGTCAAGGCGCTCGGCCTCGAAACGCTGGCGGACAACCTATCCGGCGGCAACCAGCAGAAGGTCTGCCTAGGCCGGGTGATCGCGACCGGGCCGAAGCTGCTGATCTTCGACGAGCCGACCCGCGGCATCGACGTCGGCGTCAAGGAAGACGTGCACCGGCTGATCGACCAACTCACCAACGGCGGCACCAGCGTCGTCGTGGTCACCACCGATCTCGATGAGATGGTGCGGCTGGTGGACCGGGTCTGCGTCTTCTCCGGCGGAGAGATCGTCGAGACCCTGGTGGGGGACGAGATCGACAAGGAACGCCTGCGGGCCGCGGCCTTCGACCGCCGCGACGCAGGAAACGGAAGGGTATTGTCATGACCGACGGCGCATCTTCGATCGGCAAGCGGGTCGCCACGGAAGCGAAGGCGCCGGCCGCGCGCGTTTCCCTCGGACGCTGGCTGTTGCAGAACATCGTCTGGCTGTGGCTGCTCGGCCTGATCGTGATCTTCGGTCTGTTCAATCCCTATTTTTTCACGCTTAACAACATGCAGAACATCATGGTCCAGGCGACCGTGCTGGGTCTGCTGGCGCTCGGCATCTCGCTGCCGCTGCTGGTGGCGGAAATCGACCTCTCGATCACCGCCAACATGGGTTTCTCTTCGGTGATCGGGGCGATCGCGATCGGCTATGGCGTGCCCTGGTGGGGCGGCATGCTGCTCGGCGTCGGGACCGGGGCCCTGGTCGGCGTGTTCAACGGGCTCTGTGTCACGCGCCTGCGCATGGTGTCGCTGATCGAGACCCTGGCGATGATGATCATCCTGCAGGGCGCCTTGCTTGCGATCACCGAGGGCAACACCATCTCCAACATGCCGGACGCCTATATCTGGATCGGCCAGGCAACAGTCGCGACCTGGCCGGTGATGCCGCTGGTCGCCGTCGCGGCGATGGTCGCGGTCGCCATCATGCTGCGGCGAACCGTGCTCGGGCGCAGCATCTATGCGGTCGGCGGCAATGCCGCGGCCTCGGCGGCCGCGGGCATCCGCGTCAACCGGATCAAGGTGATCGCCTTCACGCTGTCCGGCCTGCTCGCCGGCGTCGCCGGCTACATGCTCGCGGCCTGGCAGATCGCGATCACCTCCAACCAGGGCGACGGATTCATGCTCTACTCGATCGCGGCGCCGATCATCGGCGGCGTGAGCGTGTTCGGCGGCCGCGGCTCGGTGCTCGGCGTGCTCGGCGGCGTGCTGCTGCTGACGGTCATCCAGGCAGGGCTCGCGGTGGTCAGCTTTCCGTCCTTCTATGTCGGCATGATCGGCGGCCTGATGATCTTCGTCGCGGTCGCCATCGACGCCATTCGGGTTCGGGTCTCGGCCAGCCGCTAGGCGCGGCAAGAGGCCTTCGGGAAGATCGAGATGAGCAAAGCGCAGAGACAGGAAACCGCCGCGGTGCCGGCCAAGGCGCATTACATCGACGGCGGCTGGGTCGCGGATCAGGGCGGTGCATGGCGCGAGGTGGTCAACCCCGCAACCGGGCAGACGATCGCGCAGATGCCGATCGCCGGCGCGGCTGAGGTCGATCGCGCGGTCGTTGCCGCGCGGCGTGCTTTTCCGGCGTGGCGCGATCTCGGCGCCCAGCGGCGCGCCGATCTCCTACGCGCGGCCGGACGGCTGGTCGCCGAGCGGCGGGATGCGATCGGCCGTGCCATGACCAGCGAGCAGGGCAAGCCGCTCAACGAGGCGGTGGGCGAAGTCGACAAGCTCGCCAAGACCTTCGCCTTCTATGCCGAGGAGGCGGTGCGGATTCACGGCAGCACGATCCCCAACGACGAAGCCGGATTCGCGAGCGTGGTCGAGAAGGAGCCGATCGGCGTCGCCGCCGCCATCGCGCCCTGGAACTATCCGGCCGAGCTCATCGGTTGGAAACTGGGCGCCGGATTGGCAGCGGGCTGCACGCTGGTGGTGAAGCCGTCCGAATGGACGCCGCTCACCGCGGTCGGAATCTTCGAATGCCTGCACGATGCCGGCCTGCCGCCGGGCGTCGCCAACCTCATCGGCGGCGACGGCGGCACCGGCCAGGCCCTGGTCTCGCATCCCGATATCGACAAGATCGCCTTCACGGGCTCGCAGGCGGTCGGCGAGCAAATCTTCCGCACCATGGGCGGCATCAAGTCGGTGTCGCTCGAGCTCGGCGGGACCTGCCCGCTGATCGTGGCGCCGAGCGCCGACCTTTCCGCTGCGGTGAAGGGCGCCGCCCGGCGCGGCTTCCGAAACATGGGCCAGGTCTGCATCGCCATCAACCGTATCTATGTGCACCGCCCGCTCTATGCCCGCTTCGTCGAAGAGCTGGTCGCCGCAGTGCGCAAGCTGCGCATCGACGACGGGCTCGCCGATCCCGCCGCGGACCTCGGCCCGATGACCAATGCCGAAGGGCTGGCCAAGGTCGAAGCACATGTCCGGGATGCGCTGGAGAAGGGCGCCAAGCTCGGCTGCGGCGGCGGACGGCCGGCGGATCGTCCGATCGGGCATTTCTACGAGCCGACGGTGCTCTCCGACTGCACGCCGGAAATGCTGGTGATGCATGCCGAGACCTTCGGCCCGGTGGTCGGCGTGGCGCCGTACGACAACCTGGATGAAGCGATCGCCAGCGCCAACGATTCGCCTTACGGCCTCGCGGCCTATGCCTATGCTCGCGATGTCGGCGAGATCTTCGCCCTGTCGCGCCGGCTCTCGTTCGGCAGCGTCGCCATCAACAACGTCGATGCCGGCACGATCAACGCGCCCTATGGCGGCCGGCGCAAGAGCGGCATCGGCTACGAGCACGGGCGCGAGGGCCTCGAGGGCTATCTCGTGCTGAAACACGTCCGCATCCGGCACGGCGGCTAGGCGGCGCAGCAAGATGACGGACACCGCCTGCTTTATCGGCATCGACCTCGGCACCTCGACCTGCAAGACGATCGCGCTGGCCGATGACGGCCGGGTCGTCGCCCAGGCGAGCGCGGATTACCCGCTGGTGACGCCGCGGCCGGGCTGGGCCGAGCAGGATCCCGAGCTCTGGTGGCAGGCCGCCGACCGGACCGTGACCGACGTGGTGGCGAAGCTGCGCGGCCGTCCGGTGGCGGCGATCGGTCTCACCGGACAGATGCACGGTCTGGTGCCGCTCGATGCCGACGACCGCGTCATCCGCTCCGCCTTGCTGTGGTGCGACCAGCGCGCGGCGGTGCAATGCGAGACCCTGACGGAACGGCTCGGCGGGCTGGATTCCCTTCTGGCGCTCACCGACAACCGGATGCTGCCCGGCTTCACCGGCGGCAAGTTCTTGTGGCTGGCGGAGCACGAGCCCGAGGTGATGGCGAAGCTCCGGCGCTTCCTCAACCCGAAGGACTTCCTGCGGCTGCGGATGACCGGCATCCATGCGACCGATGTCTCGGACGCCTCGGGTAGCGGCCTCTTCGACGTGCGCAAGCGCCGCTGGTCGCCGGAACTGCTGGCCGCTGTCGGGCTCACCGAGGCACAAGTGCCGAGGGTCTTCGAATCCCAGGAGATCACCGGCAAGCTGCTGCCCGAAGTCGCCGCGCGCTGGAACCTGCCGGCCAGCACGCCGGTCGTCGCCGGCGGCGGCGATTCCGTGATGCAGACGACCTCGATGGGCGTGGTCGAGGCGGGCAGCATCGGCATCACCATCGGCACCGCCGGGATCGTCGGCGGTGCTGCGCGGAAATGCCCGGACAATGCCGGCGGCCGGCTCCAGATCTCCTGCGGCAACGCGCCGGACCGCTGGCATGTGATGGGCGTGGCCCTTTCCGCCGGCGGCGCCTTTCAATGGTTTCGCGAAGCGGTGCGGGAGCTTGCGCCTTCCGACGCCGATTATCCGGCGCTGGTGCGACTGGCCGAACAGGTGCCGGCCGGCGCGGAAGGCCTGTTGTTCCTGCCCTATCTGATGGGCGAGCGCTGCCCGCATGTGGCGCCGGACGGGCGCGCGGCCTTCGTCGGCCTCACGCGCAGCCATCATATCGGCCATATGTCGCGCGCGGTGATGGAGGGGGCGATCCTCAACCTGCGCGCCATCCTCGATCTCTTCGCCGAGGCCGGCCTGCCGGGCGATCGGCTCCGGGCTTCCGGCGGGGCCACCGTCTCGCGCTTCTGGCTGCAGCTCCTGGCCGATGTCACCGGGCGGCCCGCGGCCACCGTTTCGGGCGCTTCCGAAGGCGGTGCCTATGCCGCGGCCTTGCTGGCCGGGGTCGGTGCCGGGCGCTGGTCCAACCTCGACGAGGCGGTCGCGATCGCGGTCGAGACCGACCATGCGACGCCCGACCCTGAGCGCACGCAGCTCTACGACCGCATCCATCCCATCAGCAAATCACTCTATCAGACACTTGAGGGTACATTCCTCGCGCTCGCCGGCTTGGCCGAGGATGTCCACGGCAACGGGACCAGACCATGAAAGCCGCGATCTTCGACCTCGACGGGACCCTGGTGGACAGCGCGCCGGACATCACCCATGCGATCAATCGCCTGCTGGCGGACCGCGGCGCGCCGCCGCAGGAGGTTTCCTTCGTCGAGACCTTCATTGGCGAAGGCGCGCGCACACTGGTCGCGAAGCTCTATGCCGCCCTCGGCCTTGCGCCGGGTGATCTCGGCCGCGAGGTTGCCGCCTATCTCTCCTACTATCGCGAACGGCCGGTCGCCGACTCCAAGCTCTACGCCGATGCCGCCGCTGCCTTGCCGGCGCTGCAGGCTGCCGGCATCCGGCTCGGCGTCTGCACCAACAAGCAGCAGGAACTTGCCGAAATGGTCCTCGACCGGTTCGGCCTGCTCAACAGCATGTCCGTGGTGGTCGGCGCCGACACCACGCCCTATAACAAGCCCGATCCGCGGCCGCTGCTTCACGCTCTCGACTCGCTCGGAGTCGGGGCGGAGGATGCGGTCTATATAGGCGACACGCAGATCGACCTCGCTTGCGCGCGGGCGGCCGGCGTGCGCTGCCGCATCGTCGATTGGGGGACAGGGCGCAATGTCGAAGTCGAAGATGCGTGGCGGCTCGCCCGATTCGGCGATCTCCTTGCGGCAACCTGAGCAGGCGCAATCAATGCTGAAACAGGTGGCCATGGCGCGCGACAGTCTCAGCAAGGCGGAGCTGAAGCTGGCCGAGATCGTGCTGAAGCAGCCGGAAGACGTTATCACCATGAGCATGGCGGACCTGAAGAAGGCCGCCGATGTCAGCGACCCGACCATCGTGCGGTTCTGCCGCCGCTTCGGCTGCAGCGGCTATCAGGAGTTCAAGGTGCGGCTCGCGCAGGGCCTGTCGCCGGAAGCACCCTTCACGCATCGTCCGATCGGGCCGAACGACAGCGTCGCCGCGGCCTGCGACAAGATCCTCACCAACTCGATGAACGCGATCAATCGCTTCGCCAGCGACATCGATCCCGCCTCGGTCGAGGCGGCGGCCGCGTACCTGTTGAAGGCGCGCTCGGTCTTCCTGCTTGGCCTCGGCATCTCCGAGACCGTCGCCTTCGATGCCGAGCACAAGCTGTTCCGCCTCGGCCTGCATTGCCGCATGGTGTTCGACGCCCAGCGGCAGATGCTTCTGGCCCCAACGCTGCGCGACGACGAGGCGGTGATCTTTTTCTCGCATTCGGGCGCCACCCGCACGCTGGTCACCATCGCCTCGATGGCCAAGTCCAACGGGGCCGCGACCATCGCGATCACCGCCCCGCAGTCGCACCTAGCGAAGGCCTGCGACATCACCATCGCGGTGCAGCGCTACGAGCACAGCGAGCTTTATACGCCGCTGACCGCACGGCTGAACCACTTCCTGGTGGTCAACATGCTGGTGGCGGCGATCGGGCTGAAGCAGGGACGGAAGATGCCGGACAACCTGACGGCGCTCGATCCCTGGCTGACCGAGAAATTCATGGATTGAACCCGGAGAGAAGGCGCGTGCAACCGAAGACCGAACAGGACAAGGCGAAGATCGCCGCTGGCCGCAAAGCCATCGAGCACTATCTGAAGGATGGCATGCAGATCGGCCTCGGCTCCGGCACGACCTCCCACTGGTTCGTCCGCGCGCTGGGCGAAAAGGTGCGGGACGGCTTCAAGATCGCCGGCGTGCCCACTTCCAATGCGACGCGCGCGGTCGCGCTGGAAGTCGGCGTGCCGCTGCTCGACCTCAACGACGTGACCGAGCTCGAAGTGACGATCGACGGCCCGGACGAGGTCGACAGCCGGGGCCGGATGATCAAGGGCGGTGGCGCCTGCCTGCTCTGGGAGAAGATGGTGGCGCGCGCCTCGAAGCGCATGGTCTGCATCGCTGACGACACCAAGCTGGTGAAGACCCTCGGCAAGTTCCCGCTGCCGATCGAGGTGATCCGCTTCGGCTGGAAGAACACCGCCTATCAGCTCCAGAAGCTGTTCCGCGAGTTCGGCTATGCGGACGTTCCGATCAAGATTCGCGGCGGCGAGGCCAATCCGATCCAGACCGACAGCGCGCATTACATCCTGGACTGCAGCCTGCAGGAGATCGGCGACCCGGATCGGCTGGCGCCGCGGTTCAACGAGATTCCCGGGGTGGTCGAGCACGGCCTCTTCGTCGGCATCGCCAATGAGATCGTCTTCGGCCACCCGAACGGAAGTGCCGACGTCGTGGTGGTCTGATCCGGCACCCTCAGAATAAGGACGGGAGAGAGAACATGCGGGCTCTGGTTCTGGAACGGAAGCATCAGGCGGTTTTGCGCGACATCGCCCTGCCGAACGCGCTCGGCCCGAATGACGTGCGCATTGCCATGCGCGTGGTCGGCATCTGCGGCAGCGATATCCACTACTACGAGACCGGGGCGATTGGGCCCTTCGTCGTGCGCGAACCGATGGTGCTGGGCCACGAGGGATCGGGTGTCGTTGCCGAAGTCGGCGCCGCGGTGAAACACCTTGCCCCCGGCGATCGGGTCTGCATGGAGCCAGGGATTCCCGACTGGCGTTCGCGGGCGGCGCGCGAGGGCAACTACAATCTCGACAGCACGCTCGGATTCTGGGCGACGCCGCCGGTGCACGGCTGCCTCGCGCCCGAGGTCGTGCATCCCGCCGATCTCACCTTCCGCCTGCCGGACAATGTGACCTTCGCCGAGGGCGCCTTCGTTGAGCCCCTGGCAGTGGCGCTTCAGGCGGTGAAGAAGGCGGAGATCCAGCCGGGACAAATCGGCGTCGTGCTCGGCGGCGGGACGATCGGCCTGGTGACGGCCCTGAGCGCGCTCGCCTCCGGCTGCGCCAAGGTCATCGTCACGGATGTGAAGAGCGAGCGCCTGGATGTGGCGAGCCGCTACGACGGCCTGGTTCCGGTCGATATCTCGACCGAGAGCGCCGCCGCGCGCGTCGGCGCGCTGACCGACGGCTGGGGCGCGGAGGTGCTGTTCGAGGCGAGCGGCAATCCCAAGGCCTTTGCCGGCATGTTCGATCTGGTGGCGCCGGGCGGCAAGGTGGTTCTGATCGGCATGCCGGGCGAGCCGGTGCCGCTCGATGTCGTCGCGGCACAGGTGAAGGAGATCAGCATTGCCACGGTCTTCCGCTATGCCAATGTCTACCGCCATGCATTGGCGCTGCTCGAATCCGGCAAGATCGACGTGAAGCCGCTCATTTCCCGGACCTTCCCGTTCGAGCAATCGGTCGAGGCCTTCCAATTCGCTGCGGCCAACCATCCTTCCGTGGTGAAGACCCAGATCGCCTTCGAGGGCGCGCCGGATGCCTGATCTCGGTGCGGCGCTCGCCGCCTTCGATCCGGTCGTCGAAGCCGATGCGGCTGAACGCTATGTGCAGGATTGGCCGCGCGACATCGCCGGCAAGCCGCGGACGATCCTGCGCCCGCGCGACACCGCCGAGGTCGCGCGCATTGTGACACTCTGCGCCGAAGCGGGGATTCCGATGCTGCCCCAGGGCGGTCATACCGGCCTGGTCCAGGGCGGAACGCCGTCCGCGGATGGGCGCGAGGTGGTGATCAGCCTGGAGCGGCTGAACAAGGTGCGGAGCATCGACCCGGCGAACTTCTCCATGGTGGTGGAGGCGGGGTGCATTCTCGAAAGCGTCCAGGCTGCCGCGGCCGCCGCCGATCGCCTGTTCCCGCTTTCGCTGGGCGCCCAGGGCAGCTGCCAGATCGGCGGCAATGTCGCCACCAATGCCGGCGGCGTCAACGTGCTGCGCTATGGCATGACGCGCAACCTGGTGCTGGGACTCGAAGTGGTGCTGCCGGACGGCCGCATCTGGAACGGCCTCAAGGCGCTGCACAAGGACAACACCGGCTACGACCTGAAGCAGCTCTTCATCGGTTCCGAGGGCACGCTCGGCATCGTCACGGCCGCCAGCTTGAAGCTGTCACCGCGCCCGACCCAGGTCGTCACCGCCTTCCTTGCGGTCGAATCGATCGAGGCGGCGATCGCGCTCTATTCCCTCGCGCGCCAGGACCTGAGCGATCTGCTCTCGGCCTTCGAATTTCTGCCGCGCGCCTGCCTGGAACTCGCCGTCGAGGTGACCCCGGGCCTGCGCGATCCCTTGAGCGCGCCGGCACCGCACTATGTGCTGATGGAAGTGGCGGGGGGCGGGCTGCTCGAGCTTTCACCGTTGGTCGAGCGCTTCCTGGAAAAGGTGATGGAGCAGGGCCACGTCCTCGACGGCGCCGTCGCCGCGAGCAGCGCGCAGGCGCGCGACTTCTGGCGGATTCGCGAAGGCTTGGTCGAAGGCCAGGCGCGGCGCGGCCGTCATCTGCGCACCGATGTCTCGGTGCCGATTTCCGAGATGTCGGCCCTGATCAACGCGGCGCATGAGGCGGTCGCAGCGGTGGCGCCGAATGCGATCCGATTGGCCTATGGCCATGTCGGGGACGGCAATGTTCACTTCAACGTCCTGCCGCCGCCGGAGCTCGGCGATGCGGCGAAGACCGATCTCATGCACCGGGCCGAGCTCGCGATCTTCGAGGCGGTCGATCGGCTTGACGGCTCGATCAGCGCCGAGCACGGTATCGGCCGGCTGAAGCGCCCGTTCTTCCTGGAGCGGATTGAGCCGGTCGAACGGGAACTGGTCGCGGGCCTCAAAGCCCTGTTCGATCCGAGGGGGTTGATGAGCCCCGGACGGATCGTGGGTGATCCGTCGCAGCGCTGATCGAATACGGACGGAGAGGAGAGGAAATCATGTATCTCGAGCGCTTCAAGCTCGACGGCAAGACCGCCGTGGTGACCGGTGCGGCGCGCGGCATCGGCCTTGCGATCGCCGACGCACTCGGCGAGGCGGGGGCGGGCGTCGTCCTCACCGACATGGACGGCGACGCGGCGCAGCGTTCGGCGGAAGCGCTGGCGAAGAAGGGCCGCACCGTGGTCGCGGAACGGCTCGACGTGACCGATCCGCGCGCGGTCGATCAGCTTCAGGCGCGCCTCGCGCAGCGTTTCGGCAAGGTGGATATCCTGGTCAACAATGCCGGGATCGCGATTTCCAATCGGCCCGCCGAGACCATGGACGACCAGACCTGGCTCAAGGTCCTGGACGTGAACCTGAACGGCGTCTTCTGGTGCTGCCGTGCCTTCGGCAAGGCGATGCTGGAGCAGGGCGCCGGCACCATCGTCAACATCGGCTCGATGTCGGCCGAGATCGTCAACAAGCCGCAGGAGCAGGCGCAATACAACGCCTCGAAGGCCGGTGTGCACCATCTGACGCGCTCGCTCGCTGCAGAATGGGCCGGGCGCGGCGTACGCGTCAACGCAGTGGCGCCGACCTATATCGAGACCGAGCTGACGAAGTTCGTCTACGACGATCCGAAGATGATGAACCACTGGATCGGCGGGACGCCGATGGGGCGCATGGGCCAGCCCGACGAGATCGCGAGCGTCGTGCTCTTCCTCGCCAGCCCGGCTTCGAGCCTGATGACGGGCTCGATCGTCAGCGCGGATGCCGGCTATACGCTCTGGTAGGTGGCGATCGCATCGAGCCGGTCGTAGAACTGCTGCGCGTTGCGATAGAGATCGTCGAACAGCGGCTGCATGCGCGCGTAAACGTCCTGCCAGGCGGGATCCGGCTTGATCTCGTCCTCGAGCACCACCAGCGTGTCGACCGCGTTCTGCAGCGAGGCGCGCCGTCCGGTCGCGGTCTGCGCGATAACGGCGCAGCCGATGACGCCACATTCCGCCTCCTGCGGCACCAGTATGGGCACACCGTAGACGCTGGCCTTGATCTTCAGCCAGAGCGCTGTCTTCGCGCCGCCGCCGGAGGCGATCAGCCGCTCGATCGGCCGACCGGTGGCGCGTTCCATGACGCGGAGATGGTGCGCCGCCGCGAAGGCGACCCCTTCCATCACCGCACGGTGCAAATCCGGCAGGGCGTGCGCGGCGCCGAGCCCGAAGAACTGTGCCCGCGCGTTGCGATGCCGGCCCAGCCGTTCGCCGGCGAGGTAGGGCAGGAAGAACAGCGCCTCGGCGCCGGGCGGGGCCTCGGCTGCGCGCGCGACCACGGCCGCGTAGTCGAGTGTGTTGTCATGGAAGGCGCGCCGCGCCCAGCGCACCGCGTCGCCGCCGCTCTCGAGCAGCACGAACGGACCCCAATGCCCCTCGACGGTGAGGACGTTGCAGACTTCCGGGTCGAGCACCGGCCGGTCGGCGATCAGTGTCAGGATGCAAGAGGTTCCGGTGACATCGGAGGCGAGGCCGAGCTCGCAGACGCCGGAGCCCAGCAGCGACACGGGATAGTCGGCGCCGCCGACCAGCACCGGCGTTCCCGCGCGCAGCCCGGTCGCGGCGGCGGCGTCCGGCGTCACGCTGCCGAGGACCTCGAATGGGCTACGGATCGGCGGCAGCTTGTCGAGCGCGATGCCGAGTGCGCTTGCATTCCCCGCCGACCATGTGCGCCGTTCGGGATCCATGAGGAAGCTCGTCGAGGCATCACCGGGATCCATCGCCCGTTCGCCGGTCAGCCGGAAATTGATGAAATCCTTCGGCATCAGTACCGTAGCCGCGCGCCGGTAGGCCGCGGCGTCATGCTCCTGCAGCCAGGCCAGCTTGAATCCTGGCCAGGCCGGTGTCGCCGGATTGCCGGTTCTGGCGAGATAGATCTCTGCCGCATGCCGCGCCTCGTAGGCCTGCACCTGTCCGACCGTGCGCTTGTCGTTCCAGAGTGGCGCATGGGGCCGGGTCGGGCGGCCGTCGGCGTCGATCAGCACCGTGCCGTGCATCTGGCCACAGGCGCAGACCGCTGCGATGCGCCGTGCCGCGTCGGGTGCATCCGCCAGCACCCGGTTGATCGCACGGACCACGCCCGACCACCAGCCTTCCACCGATTGCTCCGCCCAGCCGAAGGCCGGGACGATCTGGGTCTGCTCTTCGGCGGCGATGGCGCGGATCCGGCCGGAATCTTCGACCAGCGCGGCGCGCACGCTGCCGGTTCCGACGTCGATCGATAGCGTGAGATCCTGGGCCGCCATCTCAAGCGCTCTTGGAGGCGCTGCCGGCTTCGGCGGCGATCAGAGCGATTGCTTCGAATTGCGGACCGTCGGTTGGGATGGTGACTCCGAAGACCTCTGCGATCACTTGCGTCCAGCCGTGGATGAAGTAGGTCCAGCCATCCTCGACCTGCAGGCCGCGCGCCGCTTGCTGGCGGCGCGCCTGGTCGAGAAAGACGAGATTGCCGCGGTAGTTGAGCTCCCAAATGATACCTCGCTCGGGAAACCGCGCGGCATCGGTCAGCGGCGAGCCCGGCGCGTCCTTTCCGAGGCCCGTCGCGTTGACCACCAGCGCGCCGGGGCTGAGCTGGCCGAGCACGCCGTCGTTTGTGCCCTGCGCCGAGGCATCGATGTAGTCGACCGCGGCGTCCGTCTCGACCTTGCGATGGAAGTCGCGGATCGCCGCGAGGCGTTCCGGCGAACGATCGGAGATGAGCACCCGCCGCGGCGCATTCCCGCCGCGGCTCCGGCGCATCAGGTGCCAGCTGATCGCCGTGGCTGCGCCGCCCGCGCCGATCACGAAGACCTCCGCACTGGTCCGCGCGAAATGGTCGGGGGGCAGGAAGCCGTCCAAGGTGAGCCCGGCGGAGATCGGATCCTTGGCATGAGCCACAAGCGACGTGCCCGACTTCGAGATGCAGCTCGCCTCGGCCGTCAATTGCGCGTGGGGATCGATGCCGTCGAAGAGGTCTCGGCAGGCTTCGAACAGGTCGATCTTGTGAGTGGTGACCAGGGCGCCGCGCGACAGCGGGTCCCGCTTGATGAAGGAAACCGCCTCCCGGTAGCGCTCCGGCGGTGCATGCAGGGGAAAATCGATGCCGGCGATTGCGGCGTGGTCAAGGCCGAGATGCCGCGCCCAGAGGGGAAAGACCCGCATGATCGAGCTGCTGCCGGTGGAGACCCCGATGAAATAGAGTGTCGGGCGCTGCGCCGGAAAATAGGGACCGGGCATCGAGGCCTCAGGCGGTCGCCAGCAGGGCGTCGATCTCAGCGACCGACCGCGGTCGGTAGGCGGTGTTGTCGACCAGCATCCATCCCCCTTGTCCGTCGTCGAGCACGCGCTTTTGCATTCCGTTTGAGCGCGCGATAATACCGTAGTCCTGGCCGGCATCTGCCGGATAGGAAAATGCCATCACCAAGTCCTCGGATCCCACGTTGATCGAACGATGGATCCAATAGGGCGGCACGTAGCAGACCGCATTCGGGGCGATCTCCACCACGCGTGTTTCGCCTTCGGGCGATTCCATCAGCATGAGGCCGCGTCCCGCCTGGCCGTGGTAGACCTCGGGCCGGTCCGCCTTGGCATGGATATGCCCGCGTGTCAGGTAGAACTCGTCGCCGATCTTCCCGGCCGCCATGCGCGTGATGCCGAAGATCAGGTCGCCCGTGGCGGCCGAAGGTCGGAAGTCCTCGACCGCATAGACGATGGGATCACCCAGGCGCTTGAGGGCCGTGACATGGGCTGCCGCGTCGCGATAGAGATCGGTCAGTTCGGAGAGGCGTTTCTCATAGCGACCCGTGGCGCCGTCCATTCCACCGCGGTCGAGCCGGATCTGAAGGCGCGCCGGCATGCTAATGGGCATGAATTTTCCCCGCAATTGCTGATGTAGTATTACTACATTTCGCAATTGTAAGCCTCAAGTGCTCGCTCAGCGTCCCAGCGAAAGAGGGCTTCAGCGGCTCGGCCCGTCGGGACCAGGGTCGGGCCAGGCAATTTAACTCGATCCGCACCCGGTTCGTGTCGGTGATGCAGATGCAGCGCGCCACTCCGCTTGCTGCCGGCCGGCGGCGCCGTCCGCTTCGAGATTGATGGCTGCTGGCACCCGCCTCTCCCGCAAATTGGACTCATAAGCCGTGGCAGAAAAAGCCGCCGACCTCATGATTGAAGTGCTTGAATCCGCGGAGGTTCGCCGCATCTACGGCGTCGTTGGCGACAGCCCAAACGCCCTCACCGAGGCGATGCGAAAGCGCGGTCGCGCGTGCCGGTTCTCGCGATCGCCGCCCAGATTCCTTCCGCCGAAATCGGCCGCCGCTACTTCCAGGAGACCCACCCGGATCAGCTCTTTCGAGAGTGCAGCCACTACTGTGAGCTGGTCTCCGATCCGGAACAGCTACCGGGGTGATATAGAGAAACTACAGGCTAAGATAGCGAGAGGGCGCTCAGTGGCGAGTTCCAAGAGGAGGAACCGGGGTGGTCAGACGAAGGGAGGAGCAGGAGTTGCAGGTCGAACCGTCAGCACGTTTCGAAGCATGCTCGGCCACGCCAAGCGGTTTGGTTTGATCGGGGCGAACCCAGCGTTGGGCGTTCGCGTGATGGCCAGCAATAAGAAGCTTCGTCGGCTGAGCCGTGATGAACTCGCGCGGTTGGGCACGACCATGTCGCTAATGGAAGAAGAGGGAGAGCATCCAACCGGTCTGTCCGCCATTCGCACCATGCTGCTCACCGGATTTCGAAAGATGGAAGTTCTCAGCATGCAACGATCGTGGATTCATGCATACGAACACAGCGTCCGCCTGCCAGATACAAAGGCTGGTCAGCAAGTCCGAGTCATAGGTCAGGTGGCTGTCGACCTCTTGTTGGGCCGGCCGGCCCGCGATAACTCACCCTTTGTGTTTCCGGCGGATTGGGGTGATGGCCACTTCATCGGCGTGGTGCGGGTACTTGATCGGATCTGCCTTCGAGCGCGCCTTGAGGATGTCACGCCTCATGTTCTTCGGCACACTTTTGCAAGCATTGCAGCCGAACTAGGCATGTCAGAACTGACGATCGCCGGCCTGCTCGGGCATGCATCCAGGGGTGTGACGCAGCGTACATTCACCTCGACAAGGCACTCGTCGTTTCTGCCGACCGGACGGCAGCGGAGATCGCTGGCCTTCTCACGTCGAATCTTTCGGCTGACCAGGTCGCGGCTGAGTAGAGCTTCTCGGTGCGCATCAGAAAATGGCGCGAGTGGCCACTGCCTCGAAGGCCCAAGGCGCGAAGCATTCTCTATGTGCGGTGCTGGGTTGATCGCAACGCGGGCCCGGCTCGGCCCATCTTCGAGACCACGGAAGCAGGCGGGTGCAGTGAGTGCCTGAGGGGGAGAGGCTATCGCCTAACCTATCGTGACCGAGAGTTGATGATCGCCCGGTTCGAGGCGAATGCGCACGTTGCCATCATTGCTATCGACTACTCTGCCATCAAGTACCGCCTGGCAGACGCTGCGACCTGTGCTCGGACGATTTGTGCAACTGATCACCAAACGGCTTGATTCCACCCGGATCGTCGCCTCGAAACCCGGCCACGCCGACGGGATGCATGGACTCAAAACCAAGAAATCACCTTCCCGACGGATGCCGAGGATGCCTTCGATGCCGGCGCGATACATCCAGGCCGCCGAGCCGGTATACCAGGTCCAGCCACCGCGGCCGGCATGAGGCGCCACTGAATAGACATCGGCCGCGATGACATAGGGCTCGACCTTGTAGCGCTCGAGCTCCGCCGGTGTGCGGGCATGATTGATCGGGTTCAGCATCCCGAACAATGCTTGGGCCTTGTCGCCTTGGCCGAGCTTCGCAAACGCGAGGATGGCCCACATGGCGGCATGGCTGTACTGCCCGCCGTTCTCGCGGATGCCGGGCGGATAGCCCTTGATATAGCCGGGATCGCTGCGCGTTACGTCGAAGGGCGGCGCAAACAAGAGCGCCAGACCCGGGTCGTCGCGAATGAGCTGTCGCTCGAGGGCCGCCATCGCGGCGGCGGCGCGTTCAGGATCGGCGGCCCCTGACAGGACGGCCCAGGATTGCACGATCGAATCGATCCGGCATTCCTCGCTTTGCTCCGATCCGAGCCATGTCCCATCGTCGAAGGTCGCGCGCCGATACCAGGCACCGTCCCAGCCTTCGCGTTCCATGGCATCGCGCAGTGCGGCAGCCCGGTGCCGCCATGCTCTCGCACGTTCCGGTTGACGGTCCTCCGCCAGGGGCGCAAACAAGGCCACAGTTCGGAGCAGCAGCCAGCCGAGCCACACGCTCTCGCCCTTGCCATGCTCACCCACCCGGTTCATGCCGTCGTTCCAATCACCCGTGCCGATCAATGGCAGGCCGCGTTCGCTGACCAAGGCCAGGGACTGATCGAGCGCGCGGGCGCAATGCTCGAACAACGTGCCCGACTGGTCCGAGACCATCGGCTGGAAGAAGGCGTCGTGCTGGCCTTCCGTTAAGAGGGGGCCTTCGAGAAACGAGATGACTTCGTCAAGCACGGCGGCGTCGCCGGATGTTGCAATATAGGTGGCGGTCGCGAAGGCCAACCACGCTCGGTCGTCTGAGATTCGTGTCCGCACGCCTTGACCGGACTGGGGCAGCCACCAGTGCTGCACGTCCCCTTCGACGAACTGCCGGGCAGCGGCGCGCAAGAGATGCGTCCGCGTCTCCTCAGGACGGGCAAAGCTCAGTGCCATACTGTCCTGCAGCTGATCGCGGAAACCGTAGGCGCCGCTGGCCTGATAGAAGGCCGCGCGTGCCCAGATCCGGCACGCGAGGGTTTGATAGAGCAACCAGCCGTTCAGAAGGATGTCCATGGCTCGATCGGGCGTCTTTACCTGGATTGTGCCAAGCACCTCGTCCCAATGCCCGGCTACCGCCGACAGGACGGCGTCTAGGTCGGCCTCGCGGTAACGCTTGATCAATGCACGCGCGGCCTCGGCGGAGCCGCATTCTCCGAGCAGCCACACGATCTCCAAGGTCTCGCCCGCTGCAATCTCGACTGCACATTGCAGTGCCGCGCAAGGATCGAGGCCGGCTCCTGTCGCGCCGGAGAGCCCCGCGCCGCCGAGCACAGCCGCTGGCGCAACCGTGCTGCCCTGATGGCCGAGAAACTCGGTGCGGTCCGCCGTCCAGGTGGTCTGCTGGCCGCGGAGGTCGGCAAAGGCGACCCGGCCGGGAAAGGCGACACTCCAGGGGTTGTGCGTCAACAACGCGCCGCTGACTTCGTCCCGCTCCGAGATGATGAAAGGGCCAGAGGCTGCGCGCGATGTGCCGAGGACCCATTCGGCGTAAGTGGTGATTGTGAGGCGGCGCGGGGCGTCAGACAGGTTGCGGAGCGTGAGGCGCGAGATCTTGATCGGGTCGGTGAGCGGAACGTATTGCAGGAGATCGGAAGCGATACCGTTCGCCTGATGCTCGAACCGGCTATAGCCACGGCCGTGGCGGGCAATGTAGGTGCCGCCATCGTTGATCGGCTGAGCGGTCGGGCTCCAGACCGCGCCGGTCGCTTCGTCGCGAAGGTAGATCGCCTCGCTGGTCGGATTTCCGACCGGGTCGTTCGACCACGGCGTGAGCTGGTTTTCCCGGCTGTTCTCCGCCCAGGTGTAGCCGCACCCCTCGGCCGAGGCCTGGAAGCCGAAGGCGGGATTGGCGACGACATTGATCCAGGGTGCCGGCGTCGTCTGGCCTGCTTGGAGGATGGTGACGTACTCCCTACCGTCTTGCGCAAAGCCGCCGGTTCCATTGAAGAATTCCAGGTCGAGGGGAGTCGGCATCATGGCCTTTTCCGCCGGAACGGAGCGGACGGTGTTCGGCACGCGCTCTCTACTTGATTGCGGCAGGCGCGCGAGCTGCTCGGCGATGCTGCCGCGGCGGGCGACCAGCGCGACTCGCGCCACCGATTGCAGCAGAGCTCGGGCCGCGACGGTCATCAGATCGGCGCGAAGGACAGTGATCGCGCCCTGCGCCAGGTCGCCGTTAAAGCGCGGTCGGGATTGACTGCTGCGCACGGCGGCTTCGATCGCCGACTGCAAATCCTGCTGATAGGAGGAAGCGCGCTCGTTCACGATGACCAGGTCGACTGCAAGACCTTTCATGCGCCAATATTCATGCGCGCGCAGCAACTGCCGGACCTGAGCAATGTCTTCGACGTCGTCGATGCGCAGCAGCACGATCGGCAGATCGCCGGAAATGGCGTGCGACCACAATCCCGACTGGGCGCCGGCACCCCGAATGATGGTCTCGGATGGCGGCCGGAAGCGCCGGTCAGAGTAGAGGATCGGCGCTGCCAGATTCTGGAAATCCGCAGCCTCGGCGGACTTGATGTTGAGATGGCGAAGCTGCACCTGAGCCTGTGTCCAGGCGAGGGTCTGCGCACGCTCGAATGCGTTTCGGTCGTGGTGCTTGTCGATTAGGTCGATCAGTGCACCGCTGGAGGGGGCGACCAAAGTCCAGAATGCGATTCGCGCGACCCCACCCGGCGGAACTATGACTCGTTCACGCAGCGAGAAGATCGGATCGAGCACAATCCCGACCGTGCCGGACAACGGAGTGTCGGCAACGACGGCGTGTGGCGCGGCGACATGTCCGTTCCGGCCGAGAAATCGCGCGCGATCGGTTTCGTATTGCGGATTACCGACGGCTTCACCTTCGACGACGGCAAAATGTGCCGCCCAAACTTGCGGCTCGTCGGGCGAACGGCGCCGGCGTGCAGCGACCAGGGCACCGTATTCGGGAAGATACTCGGTTTCAATGAACAGTTTCGAGAAGGCCGGATGCGCATTGTCGCCGGCAGGCGAGGTCAGAACCAGCTCTGCATAGGAGGTGAGCTCAATCTCGCGCGGACGGCGACCGCTATTGGTCAGTGAGATACGCCGTACCTCCCCATCGTCTTCGCCCGAGACGATCACATCCAAGGCCGTCGTGAGGCTGCCGTCCCGACGAATGTACTCTCCGCGATCCTCGGCAAAAGTGACCTCGCCGTCGCCTCCGTCTCGTCCGACGGGTTGGATCCCCGCGGTCCAGACTTTGCCGCTCTGCACATCTCGAAGATAGATAGACGATCCCCAGTCGTCGCGGGTCGGGTCTTCTCGCCAGCGCGTCACTGCGATATCGCGCCAGCGGCTGTAGCCGGCGCCCGCGGCCGTGAGCATGACGGCGTAGCGCCCGTTCGAAAGCAGATGTGTTATCGGCGCCCCCTCAGTCGAGGCAGCAGTGAAGCGCCGCTCCGTCCGGGCGTCCGTGTTCTCTTTGGCGGCCGCGGTTTTGACTTCCTCCGCTCGGGGGTGCGCGATCGCGACGTCCCGGGGCATCCGCTCTTGCAGCAGCAAATCGCTTGCCTGGATCATCGGCTCCCGATGGAAGCGGTCGCGCATCCGGCCGTTGTTCAACGTGTTGGCGATGGCGACGATCGTCATGCCTTGGTGATGCGCCATATAGCATTGGACGACGACGGCAGTTTTCCCCTCGGGAAGCCGGACCTTGGTGAAATCCACGGCTTCATAAAAACCGAAACGGCCATCCGCGCCCAAGGTCGAAAGCCGGTCATAGTTGAGCCTGGCGCGGTGCGGGTCGACCATGGTGGCAAGGCCGGTCGCATAGGGTGCGATGACGACGTTCTCCGATAACCCCCGCTTCAGGCCGAGACCGGGCACCCCGAAGTTGGAATATTGGTAGGTGAACTCGAGGTCGCGGGCGTTGTAGGCGGATTCCGAGACACCCCAGGGGATACCCAAGGAATGACCGTAGGATTCCTGCCGCCGCACGACGAGGCGACTGGTCTGCTCCAGCAGGCTGCCGACCGGCGCGCGCATGACCAGCGAGGGCATCAGATATTCGAACATCGATCCGGACCAGGAGATCAGCGCCGATCCGCTCCCGACCGGCGTTGCCGCGCGCCCCAGCCGGAACCAGTGACGGGTCGAGACATCGCCTTTGGCGATAGCAATCAGGCTGGCGAGCCGCGCCTCCGAGGCGAGCAGATCGTAGCAGCTTGGATCGAGACGGCGATCGGCGACCGAATAGCCGATCGACAGCAGTTTCCGCTCGGGGTCGAGAAGGAAGGCGAAGTCCATATCCAACGCCATCGTGCGGGCTTCGGCGGCAAGTGCCCTCAACCGGGCGTCCAGGTTTTGCCGCAGTTCGCCGACTTGGAGGCGGTCGCGACCTTGCTCGATCACGCATTTCCGCAGCGCATCGATCCAGAAAATCACATCAGGTAGTGGATCGTCGGTGGTCGTCGGCATGAGGCCGCGCGCCGCCTTGGCAGCTTTTGCGGTTAGCCGCATCAAGATTGGAGGCAGACTCGCGTCGGCCTGTCCCCGGCTCAGTTGCTTGCCGATCTCTTCAAGGACAACGGACAGCGTTTGTTCCGTCGTTTCGGCGATGATCGGCAGAGTGGCAACCGCTCCGCGCGCCAGAACGAGAGTATCCGTCATCCCGCGTCGTTCTACCGCCACCGACGCGGGGGAGCGCCATTCTTCGCAGGCATTGGCCATCGCGATCAAATGGCCGGCCAGATTGCCGCTGTCGACAGACGAGACGTAGGCCGGGGCCAGCGCTCGAAGGTCACGCGTTCCGTACCAGTTGAAGAAATGGCCCTTGAACCGCGGCAGGCTCCGCAATGTTGCGAACGTCGCTTCGAGCCGCTCTACGGTCTCGAGCGTCCCGGCCCAGCCGAAATCTCGGGCGGCAATAGCCGACAGAAGATAGAGTCCGATGTTGGTGGGCGACGTCCGTTGCGCAATGACCGGCTTTGGATCTTCCTGGAAATTATCCGGCGGAAGCATGTTCTCCGCGGGGGTCACGAAAGTTTCGAAGAAGCGCCAAGTCCGGCGCGCGATCAGGCGCAACGCTTGCGCATCGGCGTCCGAAGCGATGACTTGCTGCCCCTCGGCCGGTGCCCGGCTGGCCCAAAGCGCCAAGGCGGGCGCTCCGAGCCAAGTCAGCCCGAAGAGCAGGGCGAGAGGCCAGGACGAGGGCGCCGCGGCCACCGCGCCCGCTGCCAGCAGCAACCCCAGCGCCGCGCCGCCGGCCAAGGCCCGATAGGACGCGCGGAAATCGAGACGGGGTCGCCCAGCCGATTGCGCGGCCGTGGTCCATTCCAGCAGATGGCGGCGCGACCAAAAGAGCCGTGTCAGCGTGCGAGCAATGGCATCGCCTGCGCTCCAGGCCTGGTCGGCCAAAAGGACTACCGAGAAAATCGTCTGTCTGGTCGCGAGCTGCAGGTCGGACGCCAGGCTGCCAAGGTGATTGTGGAATCGGATATCTGGACGATGCGGAAACAAGGAGGAAAGCACCGGCAGCAGCGCCGGAAGTGCGATACCGGCGAGAACGAGCAGGGTCCCGGTTGCTGCCGCGGGCATCGGAAACAGCCAGCACAGCCCGAGTGCTGCCACAGTCAGGGGGGCGGTCAGCGAGCGCTTCAGATTGTCCAGTATCTTCCAGCGCCCGACCATCGGCACGCGGTGCCGACCGAGTATCCACGGCAGCAACTGCCAGTCGCCGCGCATCCAGCGATGCTGGCGCCGTGCCGCGACGTCATAGCGCGACGGAAAATCCTCGATCACTTCGATATCGGACGCGAGACCGGCGCGGGCGAAGATTCCTTCGAAGAGATCGTGGCTGAGCAAGGCATTCTCGGGGACACGGCCCTTGAGAGCCGCTTCGAACGCGTCGATATCGTAAATGCCCTTGCCGGTATAAGACCCTTCGCCGAAGAGATCCTGATAGACGTCGGAAACGGCCGCCGCGTAAGGATCAATGCCGCCGGGCCCGGAGAATATCCGCTGATAAAGCGATCCCTCCCGGCCGACCGGAAGGGAAGGCGTAACGCGGGGCTGCAGGATGCCGTAGCCATTGACCACCCGCTGCTCGGTCGGGTCGAACCTCGCCCGATTGAGGGGATGTGCCATCTTGCCGATCAACCGCAGCGCCGCGTCGCGCGGCAGCCGGGTGTCCGCATCGAGCGTGATGACGTAGCGCACATCGAGGGGCACCGCAGGATCGCGCCCTGCGACGGTCATGAAGCTGGTGTCGGTGGCGCCACGCAGCAATAGGTTGAGCTCATGCAGCTTGCCGCGTTTGCGCTCCCAACCCATCCATTTGTTCTCGCCGGCGTTGAAAACGCGCCGCCGATGCAGCAAGAGGAACCGGTCACCGCCACCAGGGCCGGGTCCATGGCGTTCGTTCAAATCTGCGATCCCGCGCGCGGCGGCATCAAGCAGAACGGCATCGCCGTCCATGACCTCGCGGTCGGCATCCAACCCATCGGTGAGGAGCGCGAAGGTAAGGTCGCCACCAGCACCAGCCAGGTGATGCACCTCCAGCCCCTCGATCTGGCCCAGCACGGCATCCTCGGTGGTCAGCAATGTCGGCACCGCGATCATGGTGCGCAACGAGGCTGGGACCCCAGCGGCCAATTCGAGTCCAGGAAGCGAGATTGCGCCGAAACTCCACGTGACCGCGCGATTGACCAATGCCGTCGCCGGACCGGTCGCTGGAATGAAAGCAAAGAACAGGAATATCGGGTACCAGCCGACCGGTAGGCCCGAAGCGGACAGCGCCCATAGTGACAAGCCGAGCAGGACAAAGGTGGTCAGCAGAATTCCGCCGACATACCCGCTGAGGCCAAGACGAATGTTGAAGCGGGTGATGGATAGCCGGATCGGCGGCCGGAATCCGATGCTTTCCTCGAAGGGCCGTCGGCCTTCGGAAATCAGATGATAGCCGGGATCGCCGCACCGTTCGGCGGCTCCCGGATTTGCAGCCGCGGCCTTGCGGGATGCGTCCAAGGCGCGTTCAACGATCTCCCGCTCCGAGAAATCCGACCCGCGCGCGAGCTGCTCAATGGCGCTGCGATAGAGATTCCGGGTCGCGAAATCCATCGCGGCAAAACCGCTCGCGGTGCGAAAGCCCGCATCCACCAGACTGACGCTTTCGAACCAGGCCGCCCAATCGATATCCGAGATCAGCCGCATGCTGGTGATGATATTGCGGACCGTCAGGTTGGAGGCGCCCTGCCGCTGCAGCACGCGCTGCACCACCTCGTCGATGGTCGTGCCCTGAAGCTCAAGGCGTTCCGTGAGCCAACCGAGTGCCGGTGTGGTCCGGGGGTCCTGATCCCGCAGGCGCTTCGAGAGCTGCGCTGTGAACCGCTCCGACAGCGGCTCGGCAGAGCGCGTGGCGATATCCGTCTCCAGCGCCGAGCGTGCGTTGCCCGCCGTCAGCAAGCGGTCGGCCAGTGCGTCGGCCTGCGCCCGCGCTTCGTCGCCCGCTGCAATCCGCTCCGCCAGCCGTCTCAGGTTCTCGATCAGCACAATGCGCAACGTGATCGCGACCGCCCACAATTCTCCGATCGTAAGCGGCTGGATGCGCTGATACGCGGTAATGAAGCGGCGCAATGTTTCGGGATTGAAATGACTGTCGGTATGGGCCACGAAGGCCCAGACGAGACCGAAGACGCGTGGATAGCCCGCAAAGGGACCCGCAGCGAGCTTCGGCAGCTGGCGATAATATCCTGGCGGCAGATCGTCCCGGATCTCGCGGATCTGTTCCTCGACCAGGTGATAGTTGTCGAGCAGCCATTCGGCGGCCGGGACCATATCGAGTCCGGATTCGAGCTCTGCGGCGCTGCGGCGATAGACCGCCAGCAGCACTGCCGCGTTGTCGTTCAGTCTCGCGTGCAGCGAAAGAACCCTGGCCGGCCTCGCCGTCACCGGCTGGGCAGCCGCTAGGCTCTCCGCGTGCTGCTCCAATCGTTCAATGCTGAACAGCTCTTCTCGTACCGGCGTCGAATCGTTCCAGGGCGCCGGCGGGATACGGCGGGCGAGGCGGTTCAGGAACCGGGCTGCGAAGGATTGCGGATTCAAGTGCCGCTGGAGCTCACCGGAGGCCCGCGGAGGTCGGCCTCAAGCGCGCCCTCGAGTTCGCCGGGTTCAACGGGGAATGCCTGCTGGTGCGTGGCGACCACCGAAACAGCGGGGGTATGCAGCGTGCCGGCGGTGCGTCGATAGGCGGGAAACGACAGGCCGAGAATCTCTTCTTCGTCTATGACGAGCCGGTAGGTTCCGGCCGGCAGCAGCCCGTCGGACGATCGCAGCGTGAAGGGATACCGGAATGTCACGTGAGTTTCAGTGCTTCGGTCGGGCATCAGCGCCTCCACTGCGAAAAAAACCCCGCAACCTCATCAAGGCGCGGGGCCGATACGTCTTTGCGCCCTATTCGGACGAGTGCACCTCACATCGTGCTGTCGAACCGCCAGTACATCCGTGGTCGATCCGATGGGATTCGATGCGAGACGGCGCTCAATCGAGAATTTTCAGGCTCTCAGCCGACATCTTACCGCTCTTCTGATCGGAGGCGAGCTCGAACTCGAGCTTCTGGCCCTCGCGCAGATGGCCGATACCGGCGCGCTCCAGAGCACTGATATGGACGAAGGCGTCCTTGCCGCCCGCATCAGGTGTGATGAAGCCAAAGCCCTTCTGGGCGTCAAACCACTTAACGGTTCCCGTCGTCATGAGGAAACCCTTTCCTAAAAACAGAGTGTGCTGACCTGCAAAGTGCGGGCCGTCGAAATCGCATTTTCGGGAGAGAGGAGTATCAGCTTGGCGCGAATGGCTTCTGCGCAAGGCCAAGTCTTCTGGCCGTCCATCGACTGTCTTTAGATGGCCCTCTCGTGCCCCGATTGCAAGACATCATTCGGCAATGTGCAGAATTGAACAGCGCTCAGCGCTTCGCTCCGGCATATGATTCGGAGCGCGGCCTTGGCGAGATTGGGTCGAACCGGAAGAGTTGTGTCGGGTACAGACCCGCCGTTGCTGCGCTTGACCTGAGGCTTGGCCCGGGAAAAAATGTCTCAGTCATAAACTTGGGACCCGACGCACTTGGCTAGAAAGGCCCGAAAATTCGACCCTGGAATCTTCCTGGCTGCGCCCGGAGCAGCGCGAACCAAGGAAAAGTACAAACGGAATCAGGTGATCTTCCGCCAGGGAGACGAGGCCAAGGCCGTTTACTACATCGACAAGGGCAAGGTGCATATCACCGTCGCCTCGAAACAAGGAAAGGAAGGCGTTATCGCGATCCTGGAGCCGGGGGAGTTCTTTGGCGAAGGCTGCCTTGCCGGTCAACCGTTGTACATGGCGACGGCGAGCGCGATGGGCGAGGCCATGGTCACCCGGATCGAGAAGCAAATCATGATTCGCCTGCTGCGGGATCAGCCCGAGTTCTCGCAGCTCTTTATGGGTTTCTTGTTGTCCCGCAACGTCCAGATCGAAGCCGATCTGGTGGATCAGCTGTTCAACTCCAGTGAGAAACGGCTCGCCCGCGTGCTACTGCTGCTCGCCCATTTCGGGAAGGACGGCAAGATGGAGCCAGTGATTCCGAATGTGAGCCAGGATCTGCTGGCGGCGCGCGTTGGCACCACCCGGTCCCGCATCAACTATTTCATGAATAAGTTCCGGAAGCTCGGTTTCATCGAATACAACGGAACACTCAAGGTCAACTCTGCCCTGCTGAACGTGATCGTTCACGACTGATAAGGCTGCGCGGCCAGCCGGGGGCTGGCCGCGCTGTGTGCAAGATTGAACTGCGCGCCCTGTCCTTAGGACGCTATACCTCTTCACGGTTGAACAATTCGACCGCCGCCCGATCGGGCCGGCGTGAGCGCAATTCGAGCAATGGCATGCCCGCGGTAACCTGAAACCAGGGAGTGGAAGTCATGCAAGTGTCGAAGCGGGTTGCGGCCAGCAGAGCACAGCACGTGCAGTCTTTGAGACTTGTGCCGCCGTTCGCGCCCGTTTGCCGATATGCGCCGAAGCACGGCTGCCTTCGGAATCGGAATAGCCATGAGCAATGATGACGAGAAGAAGCCGATCCTCGGCTATGTGAGCGCCTATCTGAAGCGGCCGCTCCGCAGTCTCTCCGAGGTCGAGGGCAAAGCAGAGCTCGATCCGCCAGCTACCGCAAGGACAGCGTCGAGGTCTTATCCTTACGAGCGGCGGCGCGCGGCCAGGAAGGGAGGTACTGCGTCGCATGGAATGCGTCGCCGCAAGGAGGATTTCAATCAGTGATCGTATTCTGGATCACGCGAGGCGTGGCCGTCGCCATCGCCGCCTCGTCCGCAGCGGCGATCGCTCTGCTGGCGTTGCTGGCATTCGCGTGATGCTCGCATCAGCGGAACATTGCGACAGCCGCCTCGGGCTTTATTTTCAGTTTTCTATTGTAATTTTAAATAATGATACAATATTACTTGAGCAGCGATACACGCTAATATGGCCATCCCGGCCACTCCGCAGCCCTAACCACACAATCTGGCTTTTGATCCTGGACGCTCGGTCCGGGGTAACTGCCTACCTGCGCAGCGCGTCCATCGCGGTCAAGGAGCATTGCTCATGCGTAGCGTTAATCTGCTGACGGCGGTTGGCTTGGTAGCCTTACTCGCGCTCGCCGCCTGCCACACGACTGCAGGCGTCGGCAAGGATCTCTCGACCGCGGGTGGAGCGCTTACGAAAAGCGCCGAGAAGCATTCCTACTAGCATCGACGGCGCCGGTCGTGCGACCGCGGACCGACCGATCGGCGCCCAGCGGGCAGCGGAGATCGGTCGGGAACTCAGTCCGAAAAGGGTGACGCCATCATGATGAAATACTTTACACCACCGATCGTCGTTCCGATTGCGGTCGTGGCACTGGTTCTGGTCGCTGCCTTGCTTCGAACGGCTTGAGCCATGCTGACATCAAGGCACGAACAGCCCGCCGCACCAGCCGGACCGGAACTCACCATCGCCGGTTCCATCGTCGCGGCCGGCTCTCCTTCCGAGACAGAGTCCGCCAAACGTCACGATGTCGTCTGGGCCAGCGTGGTGGAGTATCTGCCGGATCTTCGCGCCTTTGCCAACGCATTGGCAGGCAATCCCCATCAGGCAGACGACCTTGTGCAGGTCGCGATCCTGCGCGCCCTCAATGCGGCGCAACAGTTCACGCCGGGCACCAACTTCAAGGCCTGGGCCTTCACCATTCTCCGCAATGTCTTCTACAACCAATGGCGCTCGCCGGCTTCCGGACAGGCGAGCCTCGACGATTGCACCGAGTACGCGCCGACCGTCGCGCCGACCCAGCACATGACGCTCGAGTTCTGCGACTTTCGCCGCGCCTTCGCCCAGCTGGTGCCTGAGCAGCGCGAGGCGCTTCTGCTCATCAGCGTGTCGGGTTTCGAGTACGGAGAGGCTGCCGCGATGTGCGGCTGCGCGGTTGGCACGGTGAAGAGCCGGGTCTCCCGGGCACGCGCCATCCTGAGGGATCTGATGGACGGCGGTTCTATGGCCCTGCGGCGGCACGACGTGACGCCAGTCGCGACGATGGATGTCGCCGAATTTGGCGTCTCACGCTTTGCAACCGCCCGGCCTCACCCCTAGGAATTCCCTGAATGAAACTCGGAATGATGCAGCGTGCGAGAATGGGCGTAGAGGAGTCGGAATCCGGCACCTTCAAGCGCCTGGAGCGGACCTGCCTGAGCTGCAGGGCCACCTTCGACAGCGCATGGGCCGGCGAGAGAATCTGCGTGCGCTGTAAGGGGACAAGTGCCTGGCGCATCGGTGTTTCGTCCACCGCGACCGGCTCTAACCACAGCCATTCGAGGTCGGGCCGCAGGGCCGCCTCATAGGAGAAGCGACACCATGACACTCAGCTTTCCAAATCAATCGCGCAGTTATGACTCGCGAAAGCAATGCGTCCGGTTCTGGGCCCACGACGCGTCGTTCGAGATTCCGTTTTTCGTCGAGGCCGGTGCACTGGCCCGCATAAGTCCAGAGGCGACGCCTGATGAAGCTGGGCTGCTGGTTGTGTTCGATCTCAACCGCGATCGCATCTGCGCCGCGGCCGGACGTGCCTATGCACGCGACCGGCGCGGCTCGTACACATTGGCGGTCGCGGATCTGGGATGAAGGCGAAGTCCCCAGCGTCATATTCCGAGGGGGCGAAATGTCCGTCCAGGCAATCGATTTGAACTACGCCCATCCAGGCGAGACGCCACGCTTGGTCGACGACATGAATCAACGCATCGTGCGGCAGCAGAAGCGGATCCGCCAGAGCGGGGCCTCGACGCGACGCTGCCTTCCGTGCTTCGTCAAGTCAGATGCTTATCACATCGATCCCATGCGACGGAAAACGAGACTGACGAGCGGATGGCTTGCAGCAAGGACTCACGAGTCCGTTTACTTTTAACAAGGACAGAAAAATGACCAGGATCATCTCGGCTATCGCCGTTACAGCATTTTTGGGCTTCGGTGCGTTCTCCGGTGCCATTCCGTCAGCGGACGCTGAAGCGCCTTTGAGCGTCCAGCAGCAGGATCAGTACATCAGCCGCTTCTGCGACAAGCACCGCGGCGCTGACCAATGCAATGATTGGCGCGCAAACCACACGACCTGGACCAGCGATCACTACTTGAGCTTTTATCGCCGCCACCAGGACGATAAGGATTTCGCCACCCCCGAGGCCGCCAAGTTGTTCGGATTTCCGCCTGCCCAATAATGACGACTACAGGTATTATAACCTCCCAGCATAGGGCATTTCACAACAGCGACTGGGCTGTTGAGCAGTGTTCGCTCTCAACCGCGATTGCATCTGCGCGGCGGCCGGGCGTCCCTATGCAAGCGATCGGCGCGCTCGCGAACATCAGCGGCGCGGATCGCCAGGAAGAGCGGCGCATGGAGCCGCAGAGGGCAAGCGCGCCTACCGGTCGAATCAGACCCGCTATTGCGCTCGCAGCACGCGCGTCTCGTCCAGCTGATGTCTGGGTGCATGAGCGTAGATAATGGTCGTTGAGCGCCGGCACCCGCCGCGCCATCTTCTTCAGCATAGAGCCGAAACCGCTCACCCTGATCTGCTGTTTTGCGCAAGCCTGCAACGCACCAGCGCTCGCGCCGATGCAGTGAGGAACCGACCAGTTGTCCGTGAAAACTGGAGCGGGCGAAGGGATTCGAACCCTCGACCCCAACCTTGGCAAGGACCGGTTCGTTGATGCCCGTATGTCCGCTCTCGTACGCTTACTTACTCTAATCTACTGAAACAGCTTGAAATTAATCACGACCTTGTGCGCTGCTGTCCTCTCGAATTCCCTCTAGGGTGGGCACCATGTGGACACCAGAATTGGACGAGGTCTGAAGCGCATGGATCGTTCGAAGAGCGTCGTCATCACGAAGCGCGTCGCCGATGCCGCTCAGGCAAAGGGTGAGCGATATCATTTGTGGGATATTCACCTTGCCGGTTTCGGCCTGCGGGTCGAAGCCAGCGGTACCAAGACCTTTGTCGTTCGCTATCGCGCAGGTGGCGGGGGTCGAAGCGCGCCGCGGCGGTTCGTCACGATCGGACGCTACGGCGCACTCTCCGTCGATGAGGCCAGGACCCAGGCCAAAGCCGTGCTTGGCGCAGTCGCGAAGGGCGATGACCCGGCCGGCGAGCGCGGCAAGCGGCGCCGCGAAATGACGGTCTCAGCGCTCATCGAGCTCTATGAAAAGGAAGGCTGTATCGTCCAGCGTGGAATACGCCAAGGCACGCCTATGAAAGAGCGCACCAAGGCCTACACGCTCGCACGGCTGCGACATCACGTCGTTCCGCTGCTCGGCCGGAAGCGCGTGTCCGAGGTGGACGCTGGCGAGATCGAGCGTTTCGTCATGAATGTGACCGCAGGCAAGACTGCTTCAGACAGAAAGCTCGGCCACCGCAGGAGGATCATCGTGCGTGGCGGCGAGGGTGCCGCGCGAAAGGTGGCTCGTGATCTTTCCGCCGTCTACCGGTTTGCGATCCGTCGCGGAATTGTTGACTCGAACCCGGTCCAGAAAGCGGCAATTAGGAAGACCGACAACCGCCGGGACCGGTACTTGACGTTGGAGGAGGTCGTTCGCCTTGGCCGCGCCTTCGACGAACTGGTGGCAGAGGGCGCCAATAGCAAAGCAACGGCGATCGCGCGTCTTTGGGCTTTGACTGGATGCCGACGAGACGAGATAGCCGGGCTGAAGTGGTCGGAGGTCGATTTCGAGAGGAGCTTGCTTGTCTTGAACGACAGCAAGATGGGGAAGTCCATTCGACCGCTCGGGCTCGCTGCCATTGCTTTGCTTCGCCAGATCAAGCGCTCGGGTGATTCCGAGTATGTATTTCCAGCAGAGTCGGGTTCCGGCCACTACGTCGGTGTCAAACGGCTTTGGCCCAGGATCATAAGGAAGGCGAGATTGCCCGGCGTTACGCCTCACACGCTGAGGCATACAATTGGTTCAACTGCGGTATCGAGTGGTGAAGCGCTGATGATGGCTGGCGCGATCCTGGGGCATGCGAACCCTCGATCGACCGCGATCTATGCGCACGTGCAGACAGCGCCATCGAAGAAATCGGCCGATCGCGTTGCAAATCGAATTGCCGCAGCGTTGGCGGGACGGGTAACGGCGTTTAAATAGTGGATGCGACAGGACGCTGCATAGATCAGATGTCCGGTTATGGCCGCGCGGCGGATAGCGGACCTGCGACTACGGAACACCTTTTGTGAGCGCCAGGGCCTCCCTGAAATCCCGCGTGCCGAAGCCCTCGCTGAAGCGCCCCATGACCGGTTCCAAGATCGCCTTGGCCGAAGCGCCATCACCCCTAGCGATCCTCAGCCCGGCCAAGCTGGTCGCAATGCGCAGTTCCCAGGAGAGAGCGCCTTGTTCTCGCGCGACAGCCATGGCCTGCTGAAATTCTTCCTCGGCCGCCCGCTCTGCGCCCGCACCGCCCGCTAACAGAATAATCTCGCCTTTGATCCGCAGCAGCTCGGGTAGACACCAATGTTCTGCCCGCAACTGACACATATCGACCGCTCGGCAGATGACTTTGTCCGCGCGCTCAATCTCGCCGGCCTTACCGAGGGCAGATGCCAATTCGCCACAGAACCAGGTGTGAGGAAGCAGGAAGCTCCCTTCAGGCACCCCCTGGAGCGCGGCGGTTAGCTTTTGAACGGCGCCCGGAAAGTCACCCTGCCTGTTCAGAAGCACTGCACTCCAAGCCTGAGCGAAGGTTTCATAAGGCCCTTGGGGATCGAGAATGGCCTTGCTCGATAGTTCAGCTATGGCGACGCCAGCAGCATCGAAGTTGCCGTTGAAAATAGCAATCTCACAGCAAGAATATGCCAAATGGTCAAGGATCGTTAGCGTGTGCTCGGATTCTTTGGCGCGAGCGAGAATTTCTTCCGCCAGGCTCCACGCGCGATCAGGAAACCCGCTAGACCAGAGAACTTGCGTAAGGACCGTGCCAGTGACAGAGCGCGGATCGAGTCTGTAGCGCAGAAGATCCACTTCATTATCTAGTATCGTCTGCGCCGCCAGCGCCCCCTCCAAAGCTTCTCGAGCGAGCCTCGTGTTTCCACGATAATAATGTACCATTCCGGTTAGTCGCTGTCCGACCGGGAGATCGGCCGGGTCGCTTGATTTCTGGGCAATGTGGCAGAACTCCCTTGCGAGGTTCTCGGACTGGTCAATGTCGCCATCGGCGTATTTGTTTGTCCAAAAACCTCGAATGGCTCGCAGTTGATATTCGGTGTCCTGAAGGGTACGAGCGATCTCCAGCGCTCTGGTCCAAGCGATGCTCGAGCGAGGATCGAAGCGGTAAGTCAGCGAACTCCCTAGAGCGGAGAAGAGCTGCATAGCTTCCCTGCTACGCTCAAGTTGCGCCGGATCAAGCATCTGGAGGGCCGCCTCGACGCGCGAGCGGCATTCTTCGCTTAGTGACAAGCGCATCCAGATCGGAACGCCTGCAATAGTTAGCTCAATCGCCAGCCCGCGATCTCCGCTGTTCAATGATGCCCAGTCCAGGGCAACTCGGAGATTCTCTAGCTGTTGAGCATATGCTTTTTGCCACCCGGTAGACGGACTCCCTGCAGCTTGCGCTTCCGCACGCTTAAAGACATCCCTGAAGTACTCAGCGTGTCTCTTCGCGACTACTCTGAATTCGCCATGTTCGATCAGCTTCTTCCGTGCATAAGCACGGGCTGAATCGAGAAACCGGTAGGATGCCGTCTCGGTCGTGATATCGGCGGATACCAGCGACGTAGATACTAAGGTCGCTAAATGCTCAGCTATCTCCGCAGGCCTTATACGGTCGTCGGCAACGATCTCAGTCGCAGCCTCTATGCTGAAATCACCAGCAAATATCGAAAGCCGCTGAAACACAAGGCGGGTACTCTCGGTAAGAAGCTGGAAACTCCAGTCGAATGCAGCATCAAGCGTCTGATGACGGGGTGGCGCTGTGCGATGACCCTGTGCGAGGAGCTGAAAGCGGTCGTCCAGGCGCGCGGCGACGCCATGTACGCCGAATGTATCGACGCGTCCGGCTGCAAGTTCGATGGCCAACGCGAGCCCATCGAGTCTTCGGCATATCTCGGCAACGACAGGTGCATTGGCATCGGATAGCGCGAAGGAATCCAGTGCGGCGGTCGCGCGGTCCGCGAAAAGCTGCACCGCCGGAAAGGCGAGCGCGTCGGCGGCAGTGAGCTCTGCCGATGCCGCGGGCGCCTCAAGGGCTTGCAAGCGGTGAACATGCTCGCCCCGGGCACGAAGTGGTTCCCGGCTGGTGGCAAGAATGTGCACATCGGGAGCGCCTTTGCGGATGTCCTCCGCCAGTCTGGCCGCGATTGCGACAACGTGCTCGCAGTTGTCGACGACCAGCAGAACGGCCTTTCGTCGCAACACTGCGACGATGGACGGAATCGGGTCGTCGGAAGTGACCGACTGCCCGAGCGAAGATGCCAGTACGGTTGGGACGAGTGCGGGATCGGCAATTGGCGCCAAATCCAGGAAGTGAACTCCGTCACGGTAGGCTCCGCGACGCCTACCTGCGATGGCGAGAGCGACGGTCGTTTTGCCGACACCGGCGGGCCCAACGATTGTGATCAGGCGGCGCTGCGGAAGCTGAGTCGCCAAGGCAGCGACCGCGCTCTCACGGCCAAACACTTGGGTCAGGAGAGCAGGGAGGTTGTCCGAGGAATCGGCTGTGGGCTTGGGCTGGCTCGACTCCGCGGGCAGGCCCGTGACGGGAGCCACAAAACTGTAACCCCGGCCGGGCGAATTGACGATAAATCGTCGGCCCTCGTGCCCATCCCGCAAGGCTCGGCGCAGGGCCACGATGTGGACGCGCAGCGTGCCGCCTTCCACGAATATTCCGGGCCAGGCGCGCGCCAGCAGCTCCTCGTTGCTGACAATGTTTCCCGCCCGGTCGACGAGGGTCGTCAAGACATCGAAGGCTCGCCCACCAAGGGGAACGCGTCGGCCATCTTCCAGAAGGAGGCGCTTTGACTTAAACAGCCGAAAAGGACCGAATCCGAGGACCTCCGCGCCAGAATCAATGACCCCAGATGCGCTGGCGCTATCGTTTTGCAGCTCCACAGAACGATTCTTTCGGTTTTCCAGAACAACAGGAAGCTGCGCGAAACACTGAGGCGCCCCGCGGCGATGCGACGGCGCGTATGCCAGCAATGCCTAAAAGTAACATAATTTAGCAAATCATAACACGACAAGAGCAGACTTCTCGGGAGCGGATTGCCCTCTCAAGCAATCGAACAACCCACAGACTTGGTCCCTGAGAGGCCGACCGACGGCAAGGACCGGACTTCAGTTTGAAGGCCAACCCAAGTCGTTAAATGCATTCAGTTTTCCTGCTCGCCCTGAACCTATCGCGGAGGCATTCGGCCTGCTGTGGCGATAGGCCGTCGGTCGTCAGATCCTTTCATCGTCACCGAACAAAGCGGCAGACGAAGCCGCGGGCCACATCGGCTTTTTTCCAGCGGGAAGGGTGTGATCGGGACGGGCGCGCTAAGCAGTTCTTAGCAATACCCAACACCCGGCATGCCCCGGCATCGCGTAACCTCTGACTGCCGAACGAAGACGAAATGCGGGGCTCAGACGCGATGCAGAAAGCCCAGCTTAAATAGGCAGCAGAGATTCTCGACGCTCGATCCTTTGGACACGACCGCAAGATTTTGCCCAGCCGGAGCGGAGGCTCAGCATGACAGATCTGAATCAGCGTAGCCTGAACGCACTCCCGACATCCCGTCGTCAGGTCCTGCTCGGCAGCCTTGCGTCGGCCGCCACCGTCGCGGCACTTCCGTACCTTGGCAAGGCAGCCCACGCCCAGGCCGCGAACGGCCCGGAAGCAGCACCGAGCGCGATCCGTCAGCGGACGAGCTTTGTCAAAACAAAGGACGGGACCGAGATCTACTATAAGGACTGGGGCCAAGGAGCGCCCATCGTCTTCAGCCATGGCTGGCCGCTCAATGCCGATATCTGGGACGACCAGATGATGTTCATGGCATCGCACGGCTTTCGCTGCGTGGCATTCGATCGCCGCGGCCACGGCCGGTCCAGCCAGCCGTGGCAAGGAAACGACTACGACACCTTCGCCGAGGACCTTTCCGCGCTGATCGGCGCACTCGGCCTGCAGTCCGCGCTCTTGGTCGGTCACTCCGCCGGAGCCGGAGACATCGCGCGCTACATTGCCAGATACGGCACCAAGGATGTCTCGGGAGCCGTGCTGGTTTCTTCCATCACGCCGGTTCTGGCCAAAACTGTAGGCAATCCCGGCGGCGTGCCGATCGAGGTCTTCGACGGGATTCGCGCGGCCGTCGCGCGCGACCGAGCGCAGTTCTATCGCGATCTCGGCGATGGGCCGTTCTTCGGGGCCAATCGGCCGGGCGCGAAAGTGTCCCAAGCCATCCGGGATGCCTTCTGGCTCTGGTGCATGCAGGTCGGATTGCCTGCATCCTACCAAGGCATCAAGGCCTTCTCCGAGACCGACTTCACGCCGGATCTGAAGCGGTTCGACGTGCCAACGCTGATCGTGCACGGGGAGGACGACCAGAACGTCCCGGTCGCGACCACGGCGCGCATCGCCGTGAAGCTGGTCAAGCATGCAGCGTTGAACGTCTATCCGGGTGCGCCGCACGGGCTGACGGTGACGCACAAAGACAAGTTCAATGCAGACCTCCTCGCTTTCGCGCAAGGCCTGGGGTGAATTTTCAGAGCGGCACGGCCTCTCAAGGATAAGGGAAGAGACAATGAGCACAGTGACCACGCGTGACGGTGTCGAGATCTTCTACAAGGATTGGGGTAAGGGTCAGCCGATCGTCTTCAGCCACGGATGGCCGCTGTCGTCCGATGATTGGGACGCACAGATGCTGTTCTTCATCGACAAGGGCTACCGCGTCATCGCCCATGATCGACGCGGGCACGGCCGCTCGACCCAGGTCGGCGACGGTCACGACATGGATCACTACGCGGACGACCTTGCTGCGGTGACGGCGCATCTCGACTTGAAGAACGTCATTCACGTCGGCCATTCGACCGGTGGCGGCGAAGTCGTGCGCTATCTCGCGCGGCATGGCCAGAGCCACGTGGCGAAGGCCGCCATCATCAGCGCGGTGCCGCCGCTGATGGTGAAGACCGAAAAGAATCCGATGGGCCAGCCGAAGGCAGTCTTCGATGACCTGCAGGCGCAGCTCGCCGCCAATCGCTCGGAATTCTATCGCGCTGTCGCCGCCGGCCCGTTCTACAACTACGACCGGCCCGGCGCGAAGCCGTCGGAAGCCATCATTCAGAATTGGTGGCGCCAGGGCATGATGGGCGGCGCCAAGGCCCAATACGACGGCATCGTCGCTTGGTCCCAGACCGACTTCACCGCCGACCTTCCGAAGATCGAGATCCCGGTGCTAGTGATGCACAGCGAGGACGACCAGATCGTTCCCTACGCCGATTCCGGGCCGCTGGCCGCCAAGCTGCTCCCGAAGGGTACGCTGAAGACCTACAAGGGTTTTCCGCACGGCATGCCGACGACTCAGGCGGAAATGATCAACAACGATCTCCTCGCGTTCCTCAAGAGCTGACGCGCGCGCGGCACTGAAACCCACGAAGGACGACCAGAATGGAGGCGCAATTGCCAGTCGCGGGTTCGCCCCATCATCTCACTGTGGTTCCGGCACTGGGTGAGACGCCGGTGTTCTGGCCGGGCCAGAAGGTTCGCGTGCTGGAGCGGTACCCGCTCGGTCACTATCGCGTGCCGCTCTATCTGCGTGGCCGGAGAGGAGTGGTTGAGCGTCTTGTCCAACCTGCGATCGACAACGAGGAGGAGGGGTTCGGGCTGAATGCGGGCTTGAAGCGGCACTACTATCGGATCTCCGTGCCGATGTCCGACATCTGGTCGAACTACGCCGGCAGCGGTCAAGACCGCCTCTACATCGAAGTGTTCGAAACCTGGCTGGAGGCCACACCCCATGCATGACCCCAACCACGATCACGACCATGACCATGCCGACGCCGACGCCCACAAGGAAATCGTCGCGACCGAGCGGCCAGGCTATTTCGACATCCTGGAGACGGCGCTCGAGGAAATGCTGATCGAGCGCAAGATCCTGCAGCCGGGCGAAATCGACCGCCAGATCGATGTGCTCGACTCCCGGACGCCGGCCTTGGGCGCAAAGGTCGTCGCCCGCGCCTGGACCGACCCGGAGTTCCGCGCACGCCTGCTCGCCGACGGGCGGGGCACGTGCGAGGAGCTCGGCGTCACTTTCTACGACGACACCGGCCTGATCGTGCTCGAGAACACCGATAAGATCCACAACCTGGTGGTCTGCACCTTGTGCTCCTGCTATCCGCGCCCGCTACTGGGGCTGCCGCCGGAATGGTACAAGCTGAAGCCCTATCGCGCGCGCGCGGTTGTCGAGCCTCGCGCGTTGCTTGCGGAGTTCGGCACAATCATCCCCGAAGAGGTCGAGGTCCGCGTGGCCGATTCGACCTCAGCCTTGCGCTTTCTGGTGCTGCCGATGCGGCCCGCAGGGACCGAAGGATACACCGAGGAGCAACTCGCCGCGCTGGTCACCCGCGATGCGATGATCGGCGTCGTTCCCGTCCAAGTCGATGCGCGGAGGATCGCCTGATGATCGGGCTGGAAGACTTCATGCACCGGCTGCCCAACGACGTCGGGGGACAGCCTTCGCCCGCCTTCGCACGCGTGGAGCATCCGCTCGCGCCCTGGGAAAAGCGCTGCCATGCGCTCGCCGACGTCCTGGACTATCACAAGCTCATCAGCACCGAGGAGAAGCGCCGCGGCGTCGAGGGGCTGGGGGCGGAGGTCATCGGTCGGCTGGGCTACTATGAACGCTGGGCCGTCGCCTTTGCCGTGCTCTTGTTCCAGAAGGGCGTGCTCACCCCGACCGGGCTTGCCGAGAAGATGAAGGAGATCGAAGCGCGCGGGTCGGCCGAACGAACGCCGGCCGACGTAGCCGGGGCATGACGCGCCGATGGCATCCCCGGCTGGATTGACCTCCCTCCGCAGCCGTTACGGAGTATCCGAGACGATGGAACGCCTCATTGCTGCCGTCGTCGCGAAGGGCATGGCCATCGGCGCGCGCCTCGATCACAGCGCCGGCGCGGCGGAGGCTGGGCTCGCCCTTCGCCCGACCGCACTGCTGATCTTCGGCCACGCACGCAACGGCACGCTGCTGATGCAGGCGGCGCAGACCGCCGGCATCGACCTGCCGCTCAAGGTGCTCGTCTGGCAGGACCGCGACGCGGTGGTTTGGGTCGGCTTCAACGAACCCGCCTGGATCGCGGAGCGGCACGGTCTGGCGCCGGACAGTCTACCCGCTGCCCAGGCGATGCATGCCGCGCTGGCCGGCATCGGGCATGAGGCTGCCGGCACCGCCGAGAAGCCAGACTGACGGTTCCGCCCCGACGTCGACGCCTTGCGTGATGTGCAATACGAGGGAGAACGGCTCACATGGGCAAGCTTGAAGGCAAGGTCGCCGTGATCACCGGCGCCAACAGCGGCATCGGCCTGGCGACGGCCCGCCTCTTCGTCCAGGAAGGCGCCAGGGTCTTCATAACCGGTCGGCGTCAGGCGGAATTGGACGACGCGGTAAAGTCGCTTGGAGATCGCGCCCGTGGCGTACGAAGTGACGTCGCGAATCTTTTGGACCTCGATCGACTGTACGCGATCGTGCGAGATGAGGCGGGCAGGATCGACGTCCTGTTCGCAAACGCCGGCGGAGGAACCCTGGCGCCGCTCGGTTCGATCACCGAAGAGCACTTCGACAGCATCTTTGCAACAAACGTGAAAGGGACGCTGTTCACGGTGCAGAAGGCGCTGCATTTGGTGAAGGACGGCGGCTCGATCATTCTCACCGGATCCACCACCGGGACGGTGGGTACGCCGGACTTTAGCGTCTACAGCGCCAGCAAGGCGGCGGTACGCAACTTTGCCCGAACCTGGATCCTCGATCTCGCGCCGCGCCGCATCAGGGTCAACGTCCTCGTGCCCGGCGCAACCGCGACCCCGGGCCTGCACGGCCTCGCACCCAACGAAGCCGTGCGCAAGGCAATGCTCGAATCCCTCGTCGCTGGGATTCCGCTCGGGCGGATGGGTCAGCCCGAGGAGGCCGCGCGCGCCGCGCTCTTCCTCGCTTCGGATGACAGCAGCTTCGTCAACGGCAGCGAGCTGTTTGTCGACGGCGGATCGGCCCAGGTCTGAGCTACAGGTGCACCCATGCACGACAATTCCCGAGCGACAACGTTCATCGGCGGCAGGACCGGAAACATGTCGGTGAGGTCTCAGGACACGCTGTCCGGTGTGCCTATCGCCCGCGTCGAAGCCATCGAGATGGTGGACGGTATCGCGGCCAAATTGCCGGCTGATGCCAGCTGGTCTTTACACGGCGTCACATCGAACGACCGCTATGCGACGCGCGCGGAAAAGACCGAACTAATCGCCAAGCAAGTGCCGGTCGGACGACCCGAGGCAACCCAGGCGGCCCTGATGCTGCTGCGCAAAAGTGCCGAATGGTGGGCGCTTACCCAGGACGAGCGCCGCGCGATCCTCGAGGAAGAGTCGCACCACATCGCCATCGGCATGCGCTATCTCCCGGCGGTGTCGCGACGCCTGCTCCATTGCAGGGATCTCGGCGTGGAGGCGCCTTTCGACTTCATCGGCTTCCTCGATTTCGCGCCCGAGAACGAAGCCGCGTTCGACCGGATGCTGGCGCAACTCCGCGCCACGAAGGAATGGTCCTACATGGAGCGCGAGATCGATATTCGATTGATCAACGGCACCTGACCAAGGAGCACATCGATGAAAGCCGTGACAGTCAGCCTGGTTGCCGTCGCCGCCGCGGCCTTGTCGAGGACAGCGGCCGGGCAGAGCGCCGAGGACTATCTTGGTCCGGCAGCTGTTATTCCGCTCCAGGCCGAGCAGCCGGCGCCGAATATCGTCGTTGACCCGCCGCAGGCGGAGGCTCTGGCGCGCGGTCTGGTGGTCATCCAGTACCGCGCCGAGAACTTGCGTATCGTGCCGGTCTATGGACCCGACGCGCTCGATGTCTCGCCGCGGATCGGACACCTCCACATTACCTTGGACGACGCGCCCTGGCACTGGGTGGATGCGAGCAGCGAGCCGATCATCATCCAGTACCTGCCGCCGGGACCCCACAAGGTCCTGGTCGAGCTGGCAGATGCCAACCACAAGATCCTGGACCACCAGGTCGTGAGCTTCGTCATCCCGCCGAAGTGAGCACATCGGCCCTTGTCGCAGTGGAGATGGTGCATGAGTCCGATTTGCGAGATCTGCCGGTTCCATCCAGCAACACGGTGCGTGACGATTTTGGACTGCGGCCGCCGGCGAGAGGTCCTCGTTTGCGACGTACACCGGCGGATCGCAGAGCGGGACGCTGGTTCCGACGCTGGTCCCGACACCACAGCCCTTTCTCCCACCCCGAAACAACCCGTTCCAAAGGACAGCACCATGAGCGATAGAACGCCCACGCCCTCTCACGGCGAAGATTGCTGCGCACATCAAGAGGAGCTGCAGGGGAGGTCGACCCCGCTGTCGCGCCGGGTCGTTCTGGGAGCGCTGGGCGCTTCGGCGGGCCTAGCGGGCGCCGGTGCCGAGTCTGCGGCAGAGACCGCGGCCGCCGACCCCTATGCGGATCCGAAGAATCCGGCTCTGCCGCAGATCGACATGACGCTGGATCTCACCCGCACGGCCCTGGTGATCATCGATCCGCAGGTCGATTTCCTCAGCCCAAAGGGCAAGGCCTGGGGCGCGTTCGGCGAGAGCATCACTGAGCACAATACCGTTGCCAACCTCGCGCGGCTGTTCCAGGCGGCAAAAGGCGCCGCGATCCCGGTCGTGATCTCCCCGCACTACTACTTCCCCTACGACAGCGAATGGAAATACGGCGGTGCCGGTGAGACCGTCATGCATCATGGCTGGTTCGCTCGGAAAGACCCGTTGTCGGTCGAGGGGTTCGAGGATTCCGGAGCGGACTGGATGCCGGAGTTCAAGCCGTTTATCCAGGACGGCAAGACCATCGTCTGCTCGCCGCACAAGATATTTAGTCCGAAGCCTAATGATCTAGAGCTGCAGCTGCGCAAGCGGCGGATCGATCAGATCGTCCTGGCGGGAATGTCCGCCAACCTTTGTGTCGAGTCTCATCTGCGCGAGCTGATCGAGGCTGGCTTTGAGGTCGCGGTGGTGCGCGACGCGACCGCTGGCGGCAAGCTTCCCGAAGGAGACGGCTATCTGGCGGCGTTGGTGAACTACCGCTGGCTGGCCAACGCGCTCTGGACCACCGATGAGGCGGTCCGCCGGCTTACCGCGTCGTAACGGCCCGTCGGATGCTCGGGTCCTTGAGGAAGCTGCTCGCGTACCAGCTGAGAGCGGTCGAGGCGCTGAGCGAGGTGCCGTTATTCGCGCGCGGGGATCGCGTCCGGATATCACTCCGATATCCGGTCGGGCACTACGGCGTCCCATGCTACGTGCGCGGCAAGCAAGCGACGGTCGAAGCCATTGTCCATCCCGCGAGAGTCGGCAATGAGGAGGTCAGCTTCGGCCGGAGCTTGGGCACAGAGCGCATCTACTACCGGATCGGTGTACCTCTCGCCGAGCTCTATCCCGGCTACCGGGGGTCTCCCAGAGATAGCTTGCGGATCGAAGTGTGCGAAACTTGGCTTGAGGATTCGAGCAGTGCCGCCACACGATCATGAAAGTGCCTTGGAGAGGCCGGCAGCATGAAGATCGTCGGTGCATCACTGTGCCTCGCGGCAGTCGCACTCGTCGTCGCGGGATGCTTCTGGGCGCGTGAGAGCGGGGTCACATCGACCGACAACGCCTACATCCGCGGCGATATCACTTCCCTCGCCCCAAAAGTCGCGGGTTATGTGATGGAGGTGGCCATAGCAGACAATCAATCCGTTCGCGCAGGCGATGTCCTGTTTCGGATTGATGATCAGGATTACCGGGCGCGGCTTGCCGAAGCCGCGGCCAACATTCACGCAGCCAATGCACAGCTCGCGAATGTCGATGCCGAGATCCAGCTGCAGCATGCCCTGGTTCACCAGGCCGAAGCGCAAAAATGGTCGGCCGAAGCCGAGATGAAGTTGGCGATCCAGTCCTCCGACCGCCGCCGAAAGCTCGTCACCACCGGCGCCGTACCGCAGGAGGCCGTGGATAGGAGCGATGCCGCGCGTGCCAGCGGCACGGCGGCGGTGTCCGCTGCTTCGGCAGCGATCGAGGCCCAGGAGCAGCGTATCGGCGTCCTGGCCGCACAGCGCGAAGCCGCCCTCGCCGCAGTGGGACAGGCCGTCGCAAAACGCGATCTCGCTCAGATCGATCTCGACTCCACCGTGGTCCGGGCGCCCATCGATGGCGTCGTGGGCAACCGCCAGGTTCGTGTCGGGCGCTACGTTACGCCGGGTATGGCACTGCTCGACATTGTTCCCGTGGAAAATCTATGGCTGGTCGCGAACTTCAAGGAAACGCAGGTCGGGCGTATTCAGCCTGGCCAGCGCGCGAGGATCACGGTTGATGGCTATTCAGATTCGCCGCTTGAGGGTGTGGTCGACAGTTTCGCCCCGGGTAGCGGGTCGGCATTCAGCATGCTGCCGGCGGACAATGCGACGGGGAACTTTGTCCGCGTCGTCCAGCGCGTTCCGGTCAAAATTCTCTTTGTGAGAAATTCACTGGTGGGCCGGCTCGTTCCGGGCCTCTCAGCGAGCGTTGAGATCGATCGCCCAAGCGGATTATGAACGGCGCGCCTTCCGTCCGGTCGAACCGCAACCGACACTTCGCGGGCACTCTTCTTCTTGCGGGTACGGTTCTGGCCAGCCTAACGGAAGCTCTCGCCGGCACAATCCCGACGCTTGCGCGCGATGATATCATCGGCAGCACCCACGCCACGCCCGATGAGTTCGCATGGCTCGACTTTGCCTACGTCACTCTGAAGCTGCTTGGGTTCCTGATCGCGCCTTGGCTGCTGACGCACTTCAGCACCCGCATGCTTGTCATCATCGCCACTCTGGCGATGGGTGTTGCAAGCAGTATTGCAACCTGCACCGTACGGCTCGAGCTGTTGGTGGCAGTGAGGATGATTCAGGGCCTGTCGGGTGGCGTTCTGCTGGTCGCCGGGCAGACCGCCCTCTTCTTTGCCTTTCCGAAAAAGCAGCAGCCATTTGTGCAAGCCATCTTTGCCATGGGCGCGATCGTTGCTCCGGCTACGGCAGCAATAACGCTGGAAGGTTGGCTGCTCGATATTCTGAGCTGGGCCTGGATATTCTTCAGCATCGTGCCGCTTTCACTAGCCGCTGCCGGAATCCTTCTTGTCGCTGACGATCCACCGGCGAGCCTGGCACCCGTTCGTCCATTCGACTGGGTGGGGGCAATGTTGATCTCGGTCGCACTCTTTTGCGTCTCCTATGTGCTCAGTCGAGGCAGCCGATGGGATTGGTTGGAAGAGCCGCACATACTGTGGCTAACGGTTCTAGGCGGTGCTTCTTTTCTGTTTGTCCTTGGTCGGCATGCATTTGGGAATGGCCGGCGCCTCTTCGATGCCGCACCATTTCGTGTCGAGAGCTTTTCCTTCGCCTTCGCTGTGAGTTTCGTCGCCGGGGCTGGACTATCCGGAAGCGCGTTTTTGATTCCTCTTTTTTCCCGCTCAAGCCTGGCGCTCACCTATCTGGAGACGGGCAAACTCCTGCTGCCCAGCGGCGCGCTCTTTTCCGCGTCGTTGCTCCTAGCCGCCTACATGATACAGGCGCGGCGGGTGCCTCCGATCGCCACAATACCGATTGGTATCCTGATGATCATGACGGCCATGTGGATGCTCTCAGGCACCACGAGTGAGAGCGGCCCCGATGATATGATGACGCCAATTCTCATACGTGGCGTCGGTTTCGGTTTCGTCTTCCTGTCCATTACACTGACAGCCTTCATGGGTCTCGAGCGCCGTGATCTGGCGGTCGGTATCAGTCTCTTCAATGTTGGGCGTCAGCTCGGCAGTCTCATCGGCGTCGCCGTACTTGCAACGTTGATTGATCATCAAGTAGCAAGGAATGTAACGGTGCTGGGCGCTAGCGTCGTCGTGGGCGAGCCTACTGTCAGTGAGCGCATGACGACGTTGAGTGCAGTCCTTGCTGAACACGGATTTAGTACTACGACGACGGTTTCGGCGTCGATTCGACTGCTCGACCGGGCCCTGATCGATCAGTCCACCGTGATCGCGTTCAATACAGGCTTTAATTGTGTCGCACTGCTGTTCGTGTTGGCCGCACCCTTGATGATCGTGTTCAAGGTCTTTCTGCGTATGGTGACTCAACGGGTAAAAGGGTCACGCGCCGGGAGTGGGGTTATTGATCAGTCTCCAAAGAGAGAGGCCCCCTGACTTCCTAGATCCTCCATGACGCCCACCGCATCGAGGCTACGCCTTGCCAGCGAGCGCCGAGACAGCGCTAGCAGCTGTTGTTGGAAAGTGGATATTGAGCGCCCCGCGCCGCGTATCTCGTCAAATGGATGTCTGGGCGCATGAGCGTAGATAAGGGCCGTTGAGCTCTGGCGCCGGTCGCGCCATCTTCTTCCCCACAGAGCCGAAACCGCTCACCCTGATCTGCTGTTTCGCGCAAGCCCTGCAACGCACCAGGCTCGCGCCGATGCAGTGAGGAACCGACCAGTTGTCTGTGAAAACTGGAGCGGGCGAAGGGATTCGAACCCTCGACCCCAACCTTGGCAAGGTTGTGCTCTACCCCTGAGCTACGCCCGCGCTCCGGCTGCCATTATATAGAGAGGGCCGGGAAGGGTGTCCCGGCCGGGCAGCGGCGCGCATCATAGCGAGCGGCGTTCCATTTGCAAGCGGCCAATGGGCCTTTTCGATCAGAGATTTAGGCCGAATCGGCTGCCGCGTCCCGGAGATTGGCGGCCAGGGCCTCGAGCTTGGACCGGAGCGCGCCGATTTCGCCCAGCGAAAGGCCCGAGGCGCAAAGCAGGTCCTGGGGGATGCCCTTTGCCTTGGCTTTCAGGGCCCGTCCGGCGGCGGTGAGGGTGATCCGGACCTGCCGTTCATCGGCGGCGTCGCGGATCCGGGTCACCAGCTTCGCGCCTTCGAGCCGCTTCAGGAGCGGCGTCAGCGTGCCGGAATCGAGCCCGAGCCGGGCACCGATCGCCGAGACCGTCAATCCATCCTCCTGCCAGAGCACCAGCATCGCCAGGTATTGCGGATAGGTGAGGCCGAGCGGCTCCAGCAGCGGCTTGTAGGTCGCAGTGAAGGCGTGCGCCGCGGCATAGACCGCAAAGCAGAGCTGGTTGTCGAGCCGCAGCACGTCGCCCGTCCGTGCGCTGTCCGATGCCTTGGTCATTCGCCGCTCCCCGATCAGCCGGCAAGGTGATCGCCGTCACAAGAATTTAATTGTGCACAATTGAATTGTCTACTATGTAATTCTCGCCAGGACGAAATCAAACCCCGTAATCATCTCCAAGGAGAACGCCCATGTCCGTCAACGTGCTCTACACCACGACCGCCACCGCGACCGGCGGTCGCGACGGCGAAGCCGCGACCAAGGACGGCAGCTTCAAGGTGAAGCTCTCGACCCCGAAGGAACTGGGCGGCGCCGGCGGTCCGGGCAACAATCCGGAACAGCTCTTCGCCTCCGGCTGGTCGGCCTGCTTCATCGGCGCGATGAAATTCGTCGCTTCGCAGAAGAAGCAGTCGGTCCCGGCGAACACGGCGGTCACCGCGACCATCGGCATCGGCCCCCGCTCCGAAGGCGGTTTCGGCCTGACCGCCAAGCTCGATGTCTCGCTGCCCGGCATGGACAAGGAAGCGGCCCGGAAGCTGGTTGAGGAAGCGGATCAGGTCTGCCCGTATTCCAATGCGACCCGCAACAATATCGACGTGCAGCTGAACGTCGTCTGATCGCGTACGCACTATAGCACAATTGGCGGCCGCGGTCTCCCCCTCACAGGACTGCGGTTGCACCCGAACGGGCCGGCCGATACCTTGCCGGCCCGTTTTCATTTTCAGGCACATGATCATGGCGGACGCGACCCAAGACCCTTACGAGATGCAGAAGAACCTTCCGACCAGCCCAGACCAGCTGCTGGCGCGCTTAGGCGAGCTCGGCATCGAGAGTCACACGGTCGATCACGCCCCGGTCTTCACCGTCGAGGAATCGAAGGGGCTGCGCGGCCAGTTGCCGGGCGGCCATGTGAAGAACCTGTTCCTCCGCAACAAGAAAGAGGAGATGTGGCTGGTCACGGTCGAGGAATCGAAGCGGGTCGATCTCAAGGCCTTGGGCGAAAAGCTCACGGGGGCGACCGGCGGCGCCGCGAAGCTTTCCTTCGGCAGCGCGGATCGACTGATGCAATATCTCGGCGTCATTCCCGGCGCGGTGACACCCTTCGCCGTCATCAACGACAAGGGCAAGGCCGTGCGCATGGTGCTGGATGAAGATCTGCTCCGGCACGATGTCGTGCATGCCCATCCGCTGGTGAACTTCAAGGCGACGGCGCTGGCACCCAAGGACCTGCTGCGCTTTCTTGAGGCGGAGGGGCATCCGGCGCAATTGATCGCCGTCCCGACCGTCGCGTCCGCGGATTGATAAGACGCGGATAAGACGGGCAAACTTTCCTTACCAATCCGAGGCTTGATCGGAAAGCCGGGACGCGCCATCTATAGGGCCAATTGCGCAATCGGAGCTTACGAACATGGACCAGTTGATCGGCGGCGCGCCCGGGGCCGGACCGGCCGGCGCCAATGCCGCAGACCTCATCAAGGACAGTGACCAGAACGCTTTTGCCCAGGATGTGCTCGACGCCTCGATGCAGGTGCCGGTCATCGTCGATTTCTGGGCGACATGGTGCGGCCCCTGCAAGACACTCGGCCCGCTGATCGAGAAGGTGGTCAAGGAGGCCAAGGGCGCGGTTCGACTGGTGAAGATCGACGTCGATAAGAACCAGGCGCTTGCTGGGCAGCTGCGCATCCAGTCGATCCCGGCGGTCTATGCCTTCTTCCAGGGCCGGCCGGTGGATGGCTTCGTCGGTGCACAGCCGGAGAGTCAGCTGAAGCAGTTCGTGCAGCGCCTGGCGAAGATGGGTGCCGCCGGTGCGGGCCCCTCGCCGGTCGACGAAGCGCTGGAGGCGGCCGACGCCGCCCTGGCGGAAGGCGATTACGGCGCGGCCAGTGCGATCTACAGCCAGGTGCTGGATCATGAGAGCGGCAATGCCAAGGCGATTGCCGGCCTGGTCAAGTGCTCGATCGCAACCGGCGATCTCGCCGGCGCCAAGGAAATGCTGGAAGGCGTGACCGCGGAGCTCCTGAAGGATCCGGCCATCGCTTCCGCGGCCAGCCAGCTCGAGCTCGCCGAAGCCGGGCAGAAAGCCGCGGGCCAGACCCAGCAGCTCCAGGCCCGCATCGACGCCAACCCGAAGGACTTCGAGGCGCGCTACGATCTTGCGGTCGCGCAGTTCGCCGCCGGCGAGCGCGAAGCGGCGATCGACCAGCTGCTGGAGATCTTCAGGACCAACCGGACCTGGAACGAGGAAGCCGCGCGCAAGCAGCTGCTGAAGTTCTTCGAAGCCATGGGTCCGACCGATCCGCTGACCCTGGCCGGCCGGCGGAAGCTCTCGTCGCTGATGTTCTCGTAGAGAAGGCCTGACACATGGGGTCGGACTCGCCCGAGCCGCCGCATTCCCGTCGCAGCTTCGAGCCCGGCTTCGCCGATCTTCCGCGCAACATGGCGATCTTCCCGCTGACCGGGGCGCTGCTGGTGCCCGGCGGCCGCATGCCGTTGAATATCTTCGAGCCGCGCTACCTGGCGATGACGCGCCACGCCTTGTCGCAGCCCGACCGGCTGATCGGCATGGTGCAGCCGAAGCAGCGCGGCATCGAGCGCAAGCTTGACCCCGAGATCCAGCCCGACGTGGAACGTGTCGGCTGCGCCGGCCGCATCATCGCCTTCGAGGAGACCGATGACGGGCGCTATCAGATCACGCTCTCCGGCCTCATTCGCTTCAAGATCCGCAACGAGCTGCCCCGCGATTCCGGCGGCTTCCGGCTGGTCGAGCCGGATTTCGCGCCGTTCGCCGATGACATCGCCCAGAGCGACTACACGCTGACCGGCCGGTCGCGCTTCATCGCGACCTTGAAGGGCTATTTCGAGACGCGCAGCGCCACGGTCGATTGGAAGGCCATCGACGCCATGCAGGACCGGCAGCTGGTGATCTCGCTCGCCATGCTCTGCCCATTCTCGCCGGACGAGAAGCAGGCGTTGCTGGAATGCCGCAACCTGGTCGAGCTGGGCGAGATGCTGCTCGCCTTGTTCGAACTCGCCGTGCGCGGCCGCGCCGACGACCAGCGTCCGCTACATTGAGGATCCATTGATGTCCGATTCCGTGGCCGTCGATCCCAAGCTGCTCGAGATCCTGGTCTGCCCGCTGACCAAGGGACCGCTGATCTACAAGGCAGAGAGCCAGGAGCTCCTGAGCCGGCGCGCGGGCCTCGCCTATCCGATCCGCGACGGCATCCCGATCATGCTGGCCGATGAGGCGCGGCCGCTGACCGACGACGAGATGCGCGGCTGATGGCGAGCTTCGAAGTTCCGAAGGTCCGCCAGGTCTGGCCGGTCGAGATCCGGCTGAAGAGCCAGGAGAAGATGCTGGAGATCGATTTCGACGACGGCTCGAAATTCCGCTATCCGGCCGAGCTGCTGCGGGTCGAAAGTCCCTCCGCCGAAGTCCAGGGCCACGGTCCG
>Ga0209257_1000622_pt1 | contig 57122 bp, 48 predicted proteins | sample AraplaCvi_mCL_r2_FD_184277 | JGI IMG/M metagenome (GOLD analysis project Ga0209257, IMG submission 184277) | Arabidopsis root microbial communities from North Carolina, USA - plate scrape MF_Cvi_mCL_r2 (SPAdes) (version 2) | ecosystem: Host-associated > Plants > Roots > Endosphere | place: USA...
GCCCGATTCGAACAGCGGCAGCGGTTTGCCGCCCGGGCCGTCCGGATCGATGATGGCAGGGATCTTGTTGTTCGGGTTCAGCGACAGGAACTCCGGCGACATCTGGTCGTTGCTCTCGAAGCTGACCAGGTGCGGCTCGTAAGCCAAGCCGGTTTCTTCCAGCATGATCGATACCTTGACGCCGTTCGGCGTAGGCAGGGAATACAGCTGCAGGCGTTCAGGATGCTGGGCGGGCCATTTGGCGTTGATAGGGAAGTCGGTAATGCCAGTCATGCTCAATCTCTCGCGGTTGGACAATGAACCGCGATTATGGGCCATTCCGGTTTTTCATGCCCAAGGCGGGGTATTATTGCCAAGCAATTAACTTTGCCAATACCGAAAACTAGGAGACAAGATGAGACAGCATGTTTTATCCCGTGTTCTGACGTTGATTCCTTTCGCCCTGCTGGCGGCCTGCGGCAGCAGCAGCGACGATCCCCCGGCGCCGCCCGCCGCCACGCCCATCACCGGCACCAATTTCGTCGCCTCGCTCCGCTACACCTCGTATGGCGTGCCGCACGTCAAGGCGGAAAACTTCAAGGGCGCCGGCTACGGCTACGGCTATGCCTTCGCCAAGGAGAACATCTGCCTGTATGCGGAAGAGCTGGTGACCCTGCATGGCGAGCGCGCCAAGTATTTCGGCGGCGCCGGCGGCTACCTTGGCCAGTTGGGCGACACCTTCGGCAATATCGATTCCGACTTCTTCTACAAGCTGCAGTTCACGCCGGCGCTGGCGGCCAAGATCAAGGCCGCGTCCAGCCAGGACGCGCAAGACCTCACCGCCGGTTTCGTGGCCGGCTACAACCGCTACCTGAAAGAGACCCCGCTGGCCAGCCTGCCGGCGGCCTGCAACAACGCCGCCTGGGTGCAGCCGATGACCGAGGACGACGCCTACCTGCGCTTTGCCCAGGCCGCGATGGCGGGCAGCTCGCTGGCCTTCATCAAGCAGATCGGCTCGGCGCAGCCGCCGAAGACGGCGACGGCCGCGCTGTTCAAGCGCAGCAAGGTGCGCCTGCTGGCCGCTGCCGACTATGCCAACTCCTCGATTGCCAAAGGCCTGCAGGCGATCCAGGAGCACACCATCGGCTCCAACGGCTTCGGCCTGGGCAAGGAGGTGACGCAAAGCGGCAAGGGCATGGTGTTCGGCAATCCGCACTTTCCGTGGTGGGGCGCGTTGCGCCTGAACCAGGTGCACCTGACTGTCACCGGCAAGGGCTATGACGTGTACGGCGCCACGCTGCTGGGCGTGCCGCTGCCGCTGATCGGCTTTAACGACAAGGTGGCGTGGACCCACACTTTCTCGACCGACAACCGCTTCACGCTGCGCTACCTGGCGCTCGAACCGGGCAATCCGACGCGCTACATCAAGGATGGCAAGCCGGTGGCGATGACTGCCGTGCCGCTGACGATCAGCGTCAAGGGCGCGGACGGCGCACTCACCTCGCTGTCGCGCACCCTCTACACCACCGAGTTCGGACCGATGCTGATGGACAGTTCCTTCGCCTGGGGCACCTCGTCCGCGTTCGCGATCCAGGATGCCAACCTGACCAACTATCAGATGATCGACCAGGTCATCCTGAACGGCAAGGCAACCAGCGTCGATAGCTTGCGAACCGCCGCGGCAACCTATGTCGCCATGCCCTGGGTGAACACCATGGCGGCCGACCGTGCCGGCGATACGCTGTATGGCAATTTCTCGGTGGCGGCCAATGTGCAGAATGCGCAATTAGCCGTTTGCGTTCCCGGCGCCGCGCAAGGCGCACCGTTCCAGGACATCATGGCCAGCACCGGCGTGGTGGTGATGGCGGGCACCACGTCGGCCTGCGACTGGTCGGGAGCGATCGGCGCCGCCCAGCGGCCGTGGGTCAAGCGCAGCGACTACATCCTGAATGCCAACGACAGCCACTGGTGGCCATCCGCCAGCACCTTCCTTACCGGCTATCCGAAAATCATCGCAACCGGCCCGAACCTGGAAGGCGCCCCGCAGAACAACCGCACCCGTACCGGCCACGCCATCGTGCGCGACCGCCTGGCCAGTGCCGACGGCGTGGCGGGCAACCGCTTCACCATGGCCAACCTGCAGCAGATCTACCTGCAGGCGCGCTTCTTCAAGGCGCAAAAATGGCTGCCGGAGTTCACTGCCGCCTGCCTGGCGTCCAGCACCGCGACGGTGGCGGCGAAAGATGCCTGCACGGTGCTGCAGGCATGGGACAAGACCCATGCGCCGGGCAGCGCAGGGGCCATCCTGTTCTATGAACTGTACGCGGCGCTGGGTGAGTTGAATGCGGCTTCGTGGTGGAGCGTGCCATACAACCCGGCCGACCCGCTCGAAACGCCGCGCGGGGCTGCCGGCATTGCTGCCGCCATGGCCAAGCTGGAAGCGCTGGTTGCCTCCAGCCAGTTCGATACCGATGCCAAGCGCCGCACCCGCCCGGAAGAAGTGCAGACCCTGTCGCGCCCTGACGGCAGCCTGGCCGTGCCGGGCGGACGCTATACCTTCATGAACTGGCGCGGCGTGAAGAACCAGATCTATCCCGGCATCTGGATTTACACGGCCGATTCGAAAACCAATGCCGGCGCCTACGGCAACAGCTATATCCAGTTCGTGACCTGGGACGATAGCGGGCCGGTGGCGGAAGGCATCCTGACCTACAGCCAGTCCTCCAATCCGGACAGCCCGCATTTCAACGACGAGACCAAGCTGTACGCCAAAGGGCAGTGGATCAAGCTGCCCTACACGGAGGCCCAGATCACATCCGACCCGGGCTACAAGCTGGTCGAGATCTCGGAATAAGCGGCGTGGCCTAGCCGGCGCGGCGGGCGGCGCGGCAGGCTTCGAGCTGGCTGCGCAGCTCGGCGGCTTCGGCCAGGTAGTTGTCGCGCGCCGTGGCGGCGCCGACCAGTTCCATTTCCGCCGCCAGCCTGGCGTCGGACAGCGTGGCCGCGATGGCCACGCTGCGTTCGAGCTGGCCGCGCAGGTCGGCGATCTGGGCGTCCTTGCCTTCGATCGCCAGCTGGTCCTTGGCCTTGCCGACCAGTGCGTCGGCCGCGATGTTGCGCGCATTGCGCAACTCTCCGTTCAGGCGCGTAATCTGGTCTTCGTTTTCTTCCAGTGTGGCGCTGGCCGCTGCCAGCTGCGCGCGCAGGGTTTCGATCTCGCTGCGCAACGGACTGCCCACGTCCTGGGCCGCTTGCTGCACCCAGCTGCTCAGCGCCGCCGCGACCGCTGCGGGAATGTCCAGTTGGGGGATGTCGTGCTCTGCCATGTCCGGCTCCGGTGAGGTGTCCGCAATCCAGACACGATACCCCTCGATTTGCCGCAGGGCAATGGATGAATGGAAACTCGAAGAAAGAAATGTACGCGTCCCACCACAAGGCCGGTGGTGGTTCCGGCAAGGAATGGCTTTATTTTCATTTTTTGGGAACGCAGAACGGCTACATGACATCCAATGTCACGAAACCAGCCAAAACGGGGATACCAATGAACGACCTGGCAGCATTCGAACAGCTCATGCGCCGCCATAACCGCGCCTTGTACCGCACGGCGCGCAGCATCGTGAAGGACGATGCCGAGGCCGAAGACGTGCTGCAGGAAGCCTACCTGCTTGCTTTCCGCGGCATGCAAGGCTTCCGTGGCGAATCCAGCATGTCGACCTGGCTGACCCGGATTGTCATCAACGAGGCGATAAGCCGCACGCGCCGCCGCAGCGCGGACATCATCCAGCTTGACGGAGAGACCGTGATGGACGAACACGAGGAACAACCTGACCAGGCGCTGTTGCGCAGCCAGGCGCGGCGCCTGATCGAGCGGAAGATCGACGGCCTGCCCGACGCCTTCCGCACGGTGTTCGTGCTGCGTGCGCTGGAGGAGATGACGGTGGAGGAAACCGCCGCCTGCCTCGGCATCCCCGAGGCGACCGTGCGCACGCGCTACTTCCGCGCCCGCGGCCTGCTGCGTGAAGCCTTGTCGCGCGAACTCGATGTCGCGCTGGAAGATGCGTTTGCCTTCGACGGCGCACGCTGCGACCGCATCGTTGCCAACGTTCTCGAACGCCTGAAAAACTAGCCACCCACCAAGGAGAAAATCATGTCCTTCCTGAATCGCCGCTTCTTCCTCTCCAAATCCGGCCTGCTGCTGTCCGGCGCCGCTGTTGCGCTGCTGGCGGGCGAAGATGCGCTGGCCGCCAAAGGAGGCCAATCGACCGAGGATGACGTGCGCATCCTGAACACGGCGCTGGGCGCCGAACTGGAAGCGATAGCTGCCTACCAACTGGGCGCGGAAAGCGGCCTGCTGCAAAAGCCGGTGCTCGACCTGGCCGTGACTTTCCAGGGCCACCACAAGGAGCATGCCGACATCCTCGCCAGGACCATCGGCAAGCTCGGCGGCAAGGCCGTCGGCGCCAAGGCGAAATACAGCTTCCCCACCGAGAACCTGAAATCGCAGGCGGACGTGCTGCGCTTTGCCGCCACGCTGGAGAAGGGCGCCGTCAGCGCCTACCTCGGCGCCGTGCCGCTGTTCGGCAACCGCGAGCTGGCCAAGGCCGCCGCCAGCATCCTGGGCGACGAGGCAATGCACTGGGCCGTGCTGCGCAACGCCCTCGGCGAAGCGCCGGTGCCGTCGGCCTTCGTGTCATGAAAGGCGTGCTGGCCGCGCTGGCGCTGGCGGCCTGCAGCGCCCCGCTGGCGGCTGCGCCGGCTGCCAGCGCGGCGGCCGGCAAGGCGGTGTACGAACGCTGCCTGGCCTGCCACGCGCTGGCTTATGACCGCACCGGTCCGCGCCACTGCGGCCTGTTCGGACGGCGTGCCGGCAGCGTGCCGGGCTTTGCCTATTCCGATGCGATGCGGCGCTCGGCCATCGTATGGGACGCGCAGACGCTCAACCTGTTCCTGGCCGACCCGCTGAAAACCGTCCCTGGAACCAGCATGGGCTATGCCGGCGTCAAGGACCCCGGCGAGCGCGCCGACCTGATCGCTTACCTCAGGCAGGCATGCCAATAAATTCGTTGGCGGCTAGTTTTGCGGTATCCTCGATGCATGACCGTTGCATTAGCGCGCCTGCCTGAACTGTTACTGGATGCCGTCTTCATGGTGGACGAGAGCGGACGCATCGTGTTCGTCAATCCGGCCAGCCGCGCAATCTTCGGTTACGCGCCGGAGGAAATGATCGGCCGCGTCATCCTCGATTTCATCCACCCCGACGACAAGGCCCGCACGGTGGCTGAAATGGGGCATGTGCTGAATGGCCGCCCCGGGCTCGGATTCGAGAACCGCTACCTGCGCAAGGATGGCAGCGTGGCCCACATCATGTGGACTGCGCGCTGGTCGGCCGAGGACCGCCTGCGCATCGGCGTGGCGCGCGACATCAGCGAGCGCAAGCTGGCCGAGCAGCGCCAGGCCGGCATGCTGGCGCTGGCCACCGCCGCCCATGGCGCGGAAACGCTGCCCGAACTGTTCAGCGCCTTCGAGCGGATCCTGCAGGGCTTGCTGCCCTTGCGCGGCATGGTGGCCGTGCTGCAGCCGGGTGAACGGCTGGCGTATGCCAGCTCGCCCGCTGGCGCGGCGCTGCCTGACGCGAGCGGCTGGCACCACGTCACCCTGTCGGCCGCCGGCATCGCGTTCGGCGAACTGCGGCTCGACCTTGGGCAGGTCAGCCTGCTGGCCAGGGACATCGACTTGCTGGAATTTACCGCCGGCCAGGCCGGCGCCGTCATGGAAAGGCTGGCGCTGCACGCCGACCTGGCCCATGCGGCACGCTACGACGAGCTGACCGGCTTGCCGAACCGGCGCCTGTTCCAGGACCGCATCCTGTCGGCCATTGCGCGCTGCCGGCGCGGCCAGTCGCGCGGCGCCTTGCTGTTCATCGACCTGGACGATTTCAAGCAGGTCAACGACGCGCACGGGCACGTGGTGGGCGACCAGCTGCTGCATGCCATCGCGCGCCGCATCACCTCCTGCGTGCGCGAAGCCGACACGGTGGCGCGCATCGGCGGCGACGAATTCGTCGCCCTGCTGGAAAACGTGGCTGGCCAGGCGCAGGCCGAGGCCCTGGCCAGCAAGATCCAGCAAGTCATCGCCACCCCGCTGGGGCTGGCCGGCCGCACACTGCAGCCGCACGCCAGCATCGGCATCGCCCTCTATCCCGAACACGGGGAGGTCATCGACCAGCTGATGCGCCATGCCGACCAGGCCATGTATGCAGCGAAGGCAAAGCGCAAGGCGGCCGCGGCCGGCTAACGGAAATACGCGCCGCTCCGTTCCGGCTGGTACAGCACTTCCAGTACGCGCACCGTTGATAATTGTCCGTCGGGGCGCGGCCAGTCGATCGTGTCGCCTGCCGACAGGCCCAGCAGGGCAGTGCCGATCGGTGTCAGGATGGAAATGGCGTGCGGCGCCTGGGCCATGTCTTTCGGATAGGCCAGTGTCAGGCAGCGCACCTCGTCCGATCCTTCGATTTCAAAGCGGACGGTGGAATTCATCGTCACCACGTCGGGCGGCATGTCCTGCGGCGCGCGGATATCGGCGCGTGCCAGCTCTGCCAGCAAAGCCGGGCCGATGCCGGCCAGCGCTTCGATGCGCTCGGCATCGAGTGATGAAATAGTGATACGGGGTTGCATGGGCAATTCTCCTGGTTTTCGGTTCAGCTTTTAGGGAAAGCGGAGCGGCTCGGCGGGGCAGGGCGGCCGGAGCAGTCCGGCCCGGGCCCCGCCGAGCCTAGGAAAGCCAGGTGATGACGGGCGTGCGCGCTACACTCCCGTGAAGGGAGGCGGCGCTGCAGCTTGCAGGGAAGGCGGCCGAGGTCATCATGGCAACGAGTATAGCGCCATTTCCGGCAGCCAGCCGGCGCCCAAATATTGGGCAATGCTCCGGTTACTGCTGTCATTGGGCTTTTTGGTAGAATTTCGCAATTTTGCAGGGTTTTGACTGGATGAAATCCTTGCTGCCATTGAGATAAGGAATTTCACATGTTCAAAGACAAAGTGCTGTTAATTACCGGAGGCACTGGCTCTTTTGGGAATGCCGTCCTGCGCCGTTTCCTGAAATCCGACCTGAAGGAAATCCGCATCTTCAGCCGCGACGAGAAGAAGCAGGATGACATGCGCAAGAAGTACAACGACCCCAAGCTGAAGTTCTATATCGGCGACGTGCGGGATTACCAGTCGGTGTTGAATGCGGTGCGTGGCGCCGACTTCATTTATCACGCGGCAGCGCTGAAACAGGTCCCATCCTGCGAATTCCATCCGATGGAAGCGGTCAAGACCAATGTCATCGGCACCGAAAATGTGCTCGAGGCGGCGATCAACAGCGGCGTCAAGCGCGTGGTCTGCCTGAGCACCGACAAGGCCGTCTACCCGATCAATGCGATGGGGATCAGCAAGGCCATGATGGAAAAGGTGATCGTGGCTAAGTCCCGCACCACGGCCGACACCACGATTTGCGCGGTTCGTTATGGCAACGTGATGGCCTCGCGCGGCTCGGTGATCCCGCTGTTTACCGGCCAGATCCAGGCCGGCCAGCCGATCACGATCACCGACCCGAACATGACGCGCTTCATGATGACCCTGGACGACGCGGTGGACCTGGTACTGTATGCCTTTGAACATGCGACGCCGGGCGAAATCTTTGTCCAGAAGGCGCCGGCGGCCACCATCGAGACCTTGGCCAAGGCCATGACCAGCTTGCTCGGCGCACCCGGCCATCCGATCAATATCATCGGTACCCGGCACGGCGAAAAGCTGTTTGAAGTCCTGCTGAGCCGCGAAGAGATGGTGGCGGCCGAAGACCTCGGCAACTACTTCCGCGTGCCGCCGGATCTGCGCGACCTGAATTACGGCAAGTTCGTCGAACAGGGCGAAGTCAAGATTTCGGAGGCGGTGGAATACAACTCCCACAACACCACGCGCCTCGAGGTGCCGGGCATGCAGGAATTGCTGATGAAGCTTGGCTTCATCCAGGCCATCGTCAGCGGCCAGCATGTGGAACCAGAGGACTGAGCCATGAAGGTGTTGATCACTGGCGCCAACGGCTTCGTGGGCAAGAACCTGCAGCTTCACCTTGCGGAGCGCAGTGATGTTGAAGTGGCCTGCTTTACCCGTGAACACGACGCGTCGCAACTGGCCGGGATGCTGGACGGGGTCGGTTTCGTGTTTCACCTGGCAGGCGTCAACCGTCCACAGGACCCGCAGGAATTCTTCACCGGCAACCAGGACCTGACGCAGGCGCTGTGCCAGGCGATTGCCGGCAGCGGCCGCCGCATCCCGGTGCTGTACGCCTCCTCGACCCAGGCCGGCCGCGATACCCCCTATGGCGCCAGCAAGCGTGCCGCGGAACTGGCGCTGTTCGGCCTGCGCCAGAAGCACGGCGTGCCGGTCCATGTGTTCCGGCTGCCGAACGTGTTCGGCAAGTGGTGCAAGCCGAACTACAACTCGGCGGTGGCGACCTTTTGCCATAACATCGCGCGCGGGCTGCCGATCCAGGTCAACGATCCGGCCGCCCCGCTGACCCTGGCCTACGTCGACGACGTCGTCGGCCGCTTCATCCAGTTGCTCGACGGCGCAGACGCCAGCGTCGATGCGGAAGGTTTCGAGCGCGTGGCGCCCCAGTACAGCACCACCGTCGGCCAGTTGGCCGCGCAGATCGAAGCGTTCAAGGCCAGCCGGGCCAGCCTGGTGACGGAACGCGTGGGCAGCGGCCTGGTGCGCGCCCTCTATGCCACCTATGTCAGCTACCTGCCGACCGCGGAGTTCGCCTACCCGGTTGCCCGGCACGGCGATGCGCGCGGCGTCTTCGTCGAGATGCTGAAGACCCCCGACTGCGGGCAGTTCTCGTATTTCACCGCGCATCCCGGCATCACCCGCGGTGGCCATTACCATCATAGCAAGACCGAGAAATTCCTGGTCATCAAAGGCAGGGCGCGCTTCAAGTTCCGCCATATGCAAAGCGGGGAAACCTATGAACTGCTGACCAGCGGCGACCAGGCCGAGATCGTGGAAACCGTGCCAGGCTGGACGCACGACATCACCAATGTCAGCGACGAGGAAATGGTGGTAATGCTGTGGGCCAACGAGATCTTCGACCGCGCCCAACCCGATACCTATGCCTGCCCGCTGTGAAAGCCAAACGATGAAAAAATTGAAAGTCATGTCGGTGGTGGGCACGCGGCCGGAAATCATCCGCCTGTCGCGCGTGCTGGCCGCGCTGGACCGGCATTGCGACCATGTGCTGGTGCATACCGGCCAGAACTACGACTACGAACTGAACCAGGTGTTCTTCGACGACCTGGGCGTGCGCAAGCCCGACTTCTTCCTGGCCAGTGCCGAAGGCAGCCGCAGCGCGGCCAACACCATCGGCAACCTGGTCACGGCGGTGGACCAGGTACTGGAGCAGGTGCAGCCGGAAGCCATGCTGGTGCTGGGCGATACCAACAGCTGCCTGGCGGTGATCCCGGCCAAGCGGCGCAAGGTGCCCATCTTCCACATGGAAGCGGGCAACCGCTGTTTCGACCAGCGCGTGCCGGAAGAGACCAACCGCCGCATCGTCGACCATACCTCGGACATCAACCTGACCTACAGCAGCATCGCACGCGAATACCTGTTGCGCGAGGGCTTGCCGCCGGACCAGGTGATCAAGACCGGCAGCCCGATGTACGAAGTGTTGCAGCACTACCTGCCGCAGATCGAGGCGTCGGACGTGCTGGCGCGCCTGGGCTTGTCCGCCGGCCAGTATTTCGTGGTCAGCGCCCACCGCGAAGAAAATATCGAGTCCGGGCCCAGCTTCGCCAAGCTGGTCCAGGTCTTGAATGCGGTGGCCGAAGAGCATGGCCTGCCCGTGGTCGTCTCGACCCATCCGCGCACGCAAAAGCGGGTCGATGCCACGGGCGCGCAGTTCCATCCCCTGGTGCGGCTGATGAAACCGCTCGGTTTCCACGACTACGTGCACCTGCAGATGCACGCGAAGGCCGTGCTGTCCGACAGCGGGACCATCAGCGAAGAGGCATCGATCCTGAACTTCCCCGCGCTCAACCTGCGCGAAGCGCATGAGCGGCCGGAAGGCATGGAAGAGGCGGCCGTGATGATGGTCGGCCTGGAGCTCGCGCGCGTGCGGCAGGGCCTGGCCATCCTGGACAGCCAGCCGCGCGGCGCCGATCGCAGCCTGCGCCTGGTGGCCGACTACAGCATGCCGAACGTCAGCGACAAGGTGGTGCGCATTATTCACAGCTATACGGATTACGTAAAGCGGGTGGTCTGGAAACAGTACTGATGACGCGGCCACTTCGCTTCGCACTGATTGCCGATACCTTCCCGCCGTTTCGAACTTCTGGAGCCGTGCAGCTGCGCGACCTGGCGCGCGAATTCGCCCGCCAGGGCCACGAACTGACGGTCATGTTGCCGGCGGCCGAGCTGGCCGAACCCTGGCAGCTCGAGCAGGCTGACGGCGTGCGCGTGCTGCGCCTGAAGGCGCCGCGCACCAAGGATATCGGCTACCTGCGGCGCACCATCGGCGAGTTCCTGATGCCGTTCGCCATGCGCCGCCAGCTGCGCCGCAGCCCGCTCGCCAACGAAACATGGGACGGGGTGCTGTGGTATGCCCCGTCCATTTTCCACGGCCCGCTGGCCAACTCGCTCAAGCAGGCCAGCGGCTGCAAGGGCTACCTGATCATCCGCGACATCTTCCCCGAGTGGGCGGTGGACATGGGGCTGATGGGGCGCGGCCTGCCTTACCGCTGTTTTGCCGCCGTCGCGCGCTACCAGTATTCCGTGGCGGACGTGATTGGCGTGCAGACGCCGGGCAACCTGGCGTATTTCCGCCAGTGGCAGCAGCAGCCCGGCCGCCGCCTGGAAGTGCTGCAGAACTGGCTGGACAAGCCGGCCAGTGCCCCTTGTCCGATACGGGTTGCTGAAACCGCGCTGGCCGGGCGCAAGATCTTCGTCTACGCCGGCAATATGGGGGTGGCGCAGGGCATGGACATCCTGCTCGACCTGGCCGGCGCGCTGGCCGCCCGCGCCGATGTCGGTTTCCTGTTCGTGGGACGCGGCAGCGATGCCGTGCGCCTGCGCGGCGCGGCCAAGGCGCGCGGACTGGAGAACGTCCTGTTCTTTGACGAGATCCACCCGGACCAGATTCCCGACCTGTATGCGCAATGCCAGGTCGGCATCGTCGCACTCGATCCCCGCCACCGCTCGCACAATATCCCTGGCAAGTTCCTGACCTATATGCAAAGCGGGCTGCCGGTGCTGGCGAACGTCAACCGGGGCAACGACCTGGCCGGAATGATCCGGAATGAGCAGGTGGGGCAGGTATGCGAAAGCAATCAGCTGGACGAGCTGGTCGCGCTGGCCGGCCGCCTGCTGGAGCAGGTTGCCAGCGACGCAGCGCTGCAGGAGCGTTGCCGCGCCCTGTTTGCGCGCGAGTTTTCGGCCGGGCATGCGGTGCGCCAGATTACCGCGGCGTTGACGCAGGAAGCAGCATGACGGGCCGGCGCAACGTCAGCATCTGCATGGCGACCTTCAACGGGGCGCGCTATCTGAGGGCGCAGCTGGAGTCCATCCTGGCGCAGATGGCAGAGGGCGATGAACTGATCGTGGTCGATGACGCGTCGCAGGATGGCACGCTGGAGCTGCTGCGTTCTTATCGCGATCCGCGGGTGCGCGTGCATGCCAATGCATCGAACCTCGGCCATGTCGGGAGTTTTTCCAGGGCCTTGCAGCTGGCCGGGCATCCCTGGATGGTGCTGGCCGACCAGGACGATATCTGGGCCGAAGGACGGCTGGCGATCATGTGCGCCGCGCTTGAACGTCCCGGCGTCTGGCTCGCGACGGGCAATGCGCGCTTCATCGATGCTGCCGGCGCCGCGATTGCGCCGCCCTACCCGGACCTCGACCCTGTCGATTCCAAACGGCATGGCAGCAATATCCTGCGCATCTTCACGGGCCAGGCCTTCTACTATGGCTGCAACATGGCTTTCTCCAGGGAGCTAACGCAGCTGGCCTTGCCGATTCCCGGCTATGTGGAGTCGCACGACCTTTGGCTGGCCATGGCGGCCAACCTGGCCGGCGCCAACCTGCACCTGGGCGAGGTGCTGCTGTATCGCCGCATTCATGGCGCGAATGTCACCAGTTCCACGCGCCCGCTGTGGCGCAAGCTGAAAAGCCGCGTCATCTTCCTGCGCTCGCTGCTCCACCTGGCAGGGCGCCGCCTGGCCCGCCATGCCTGAGTGAGTGCGCCGGCCCAGGTCGGCGGCTGCTATACTCTGCGCTTGTCAATGAGGAGGGTGTGTTGCTTAAAGTGGCTATCCTGCTGAGCACATACCACGGCCAGCAATATCTCGCAGAACAGCTCGATTCTTTTTCTGCACAGACACATTCCAACTGGGAAGTGTGGGCATCGGATGATGGGTCGGCAGATGACACGCATCGGATACTCAAGGCGTACCAAAGCCGGTGGGCGCCGGGCAAGCTGACGCTGCAGGCCGGTCCGGCAGCCGGGTTTGCCGCGAACTTCCTGGCGCTGACCTGCAATGACAGTATACAGGCCGACTATTACGCTTATTCGGACCAGGACGATATCTGGAACCCGGACAAGCTGGAGCGGGCCTTGCGGTGGCTGGAGAGTGTTCCGCCGGACCAGCCGGCACTGTATTGCTCGCGTACCAGGCTGGTCGACTCCGCCAACCGGGAAATTGGGCTATCGCCGATGTTCGGCCAGGCCAGCTTCGCGAATGCACTGGTACAGAACATTGCGGGGGGCAACACGATGGTGTTCAACAATGCGGCCCGCGCATTGCTGCGCGCTGCGGCGCGGGTGCCGATCGTGTATCACGACTGGTGGGCCTATATGGCGGTGACCGGCTGTGGCGGCGAGGTCTTCTGCGACCCGGTCCCGACGCTGCGCTACCGCCAGCATGGCGCCAACCTGATCGGGGTCGATGCGAGCTGGGGCGCGCGCTACCAGCGCATGCTGAGGCTGTGGCAGGGGCAGCAGAAGGATTGGAATACCGCCTATATCGCTGCCTTGCGCAAACTGGAGGACCGGCTCACGCCGGAAAGCCGCGCCATATTCAACCGCTTTGCCCAGGCCAGGGAAATGAGTTTGATTCCGCGCCTTATTAATTTTTGCCGCAGCGGTGTTTATCGCCAGACCCGGCTTGGAAATATCAGCCTGGTAATTGCCGCTATTTTCAAAAAAATCTGAGGTGACGCATCCATGAATATCCTTGTGACAGGTGGCGCCGGTTATATCGGGTCGCATACATGTGTTGAATTGCTGGCGGCAGGACATGAGATTGTCATATTCGACAATTTCAGCAACAGCTATCCGGAATCGGTGGCGCGCGTCGGGCGCCTCGCCGGCCGCCAGCCCATCCTGGTGGAGGGCGATATCCGGGACCAGGCTGCCATCGAGGCGGCGCTGCGTGGCCACCGCTGCCAAGCCGTGATCCATTTTGCCGGTCTGAAGGCGGTCGGCGAGTCGGTTGAACAGCCGCTCGCCTACTATGATTGCAATGTCATCGGCACGCACCGGCTGCTGGCCGCCATGCAGCAATGCGGCGTGCGCACGCTGGTGTTCAGTTCGTCGGCCACGGTGTATGGCGAGCCGCAGCGCCTGCCGTTGACGGAAGACCACCCGCTGTCCGCCACCAATCCCTATGGCCGCAGCAAGCTGTTCATTGAAGACATGTTGCGTGACGTGCAGCGCGCCGATCCGTCCTGGCGCATCGCGATCTTGCGCTACTTCAATCCCGTCGGCGCCCATGAAAGCGGCCTGATCGGTGAAAACCCGCAAGGCATACCCAACAACCTGATGCCCTTCGTGGCGCAAGTGGCGGTGGGGCGGCGCGCATGCCTGAATGTGTGGGGCAACGACTATCCGACCCATGATGGCACTGGCGTGCGCGACTATATCCATGTGGTGGACCTGGCGCTGGGCCACCTGAAGGCACTGGAGCGCCTGACCACCCCGCAGTGTACTGAAATCAACCTGGGCACCGGCACCGGCTACAGCGTGCTGGAGCTGGTCAGGGCGTTTGAGGTTGCGTGCGGGAAAGAGATCCCCTATCGCGTTTCGCCGCGGCGGGCCGGCGATGTCGCCGCCTGTTATGCCGACCCCTCGTATGCCTTGCGCTATCTTGATTGGAAGGCGCAGCGCGACCTTGCCACCATGTGCCGCGATCAATGGAATTGGCAAAACCTGAACCCGGATGGCTACGCCTGAGGCGCGCGCGATTGGTCCGGTTTGGTGTGCGTCTGGCCCAATGTTAGAATATTGGCCAATCTGAACGGAAGTCCGAAATGCCGGTAAATGTTTTAAAAGTCGGCAATTTTTAACAAAATCCAACAATATTATGACAATTTTGGTTACTGGCGGCGCCGGATTCATTGGTAGTAATTTCGTGATCGATTGGCTGGCCCAATCCGATGAACCTGTCGTCAACCTGGATAAGCTGACTTACGCGGGCAACCTCGATAACCTGCGCGAGCTGGAAGGCAATGCGCGCCACATTTTCGTGCGCGCCGATATCGGCGACAAGGCACGGGTGGCGGCGCTGCTGGCCGAGCACCGGCCGCGCGCCATCCTGAACTTCGCCGCGGAAAGCCACGTCGACCGTTCGATCCTTGGCCCTGGCGAATTCATCCAGACGAATATTGTCGGCACCTTCAACCTGCTCGAAGTGGCGCGCGCCTACTGGGAGCGGCTGGAAGGCGCGGACCAGCAAGCGTTCCGCTTCCTGCACGTGTCCACCGATGAAGTGTACGGTTCGCTGGAGCCGCAGGCGCCAGCCTTCACCGAGCAGCACCGCTACGAGCCGAACAGCCCTTACTCTGCCAGCAAGGCCGCCAGCGACCACCTGGTGCGCGCCTACCACCACACCTATGGCATGCCGGTGCTGACCACCAATTGCTCCAACAACTACGGCCCCTACCACTTCCCGGAAAAGCTGATCCCGCTGGTGATCCACAATGCGCTGTCCGGCAAGGCGCTGCCGATCTATGGCGATGGCCAGCAGATCCGCGACTGGCTGTACGTCAAGGACCACTGCAGCGCCATCCGCCGCGTGCTGGAATCGGGCGTGCTGGGCGAGACCTACAACGTTGGCGGCTGGAATGAAAAAGCCAACCTCGATGTGGTGCACACCCTGTGCGACATCCTGGACGAACTGCAGCCGCGCGCCGATGCCCAGTCGTACAAGACCCAGATCACCTTCGTCAAGGACCGCCCCGGCCACGACAAGCGCTACGCCATTGACGCCAGCAAGCTGGAACGCGAGCTGGGCTGGAAGCCGGCCGAGACCTTCGATACCGGCATCCGCAAGACCGTGCAGTGGTACCTGGCCAACCAGGGCTGGGTGTGCAACGTCACCAGTGGCAATTACCGCAACTGGGTGGAGAAACAGTACGCATGAAGATCCTGCTGATCGGTAAGAATGGCCAGGTCGGGCAGGAATTGCAGCGCACCTTGCTGCCGCTGGGCGACGTGGCGGCGCTCGGACGCGAGGCACTCGAACTGGGCGACCTGGCTGCGGTCGAACAAGTGCTGGCCGCCCAGGCGCCCGATGTCATCGTCAACGCCTCCGCCTACACCGCGGTCGACCGCGCCGAGTCGGACGAAGCGCTGGCGACCGCCGTCAATGCCGGCGCCGTCGCGGCGATGGCCGCCTATGCGCGCGACCACGGCGCGCTGCTGGTGCACTATTCGACCGATTACGTGTTTGACGGCGCCAAGGAGGCGCCTTACCGCGAAGACGACGCCACCGCGCCGCAAAGCGCCTATGGCCGCAGCAAGCGCGCCGGCGAAGAGGCCATCCTGGCCAGCGGCTGCCAGGCCCTGGTGTTCCGCACCAGCTGGGTGTTCTCGTCCCATGGCGGCAACTTCATCAAGACCATGCTGCGCCTGGCGGGCGAGCGCGACAGCCTGAGCGTGGTCGCCGACCAGTTCGGCGCGCCCACGTCGGCCGAGCTGATCGCCGACGTCACCGCCCTGGCCATCGCGGCGCATCGCCGCGACGCGCTGGCGGGCGGGATTTACCACCTGACCGCGGCCGGCGCCACCAGCTGGCACGGCCTGGCCAGCTACGCCATCGAACGTGCCATTGCACGGGGCGCCAGCCTGAAGGTCGATCCGGCGCAGATCAAGCCGATCCCGACCGAGGCCTACCCGCTGCCGGCCAAGCGGCCCAGGAATTCCCGGCTGGACACGAGCAAACTGTGCGGCGCGCTCGGCCTGCAAATGCCGGACTGGAAAGTGCACGTCGACCGCCTTATTGATCAACTCTCCTGAACGGAACACCGATGAAACGCAAAGGCATCATCCTCGCCGGCGGCTCTGGCACCCGGCTGCATCCGGCTACCCTGGCGATCAGCAAGCAATTGCTGCCTGTGTTCGACAAGCCGATGATCTACTACCCGCTCAGCACCCTGATGCTGGCCGGTATCCGTGACATCCTGGTCATCTCGACCCCGCAAGACACGCCGCGCTTCCAGCAACTGCTGGGCGATGGCCGGCAGTGGGGCTTGAACCTGGAATACGCGGTGCAGGAATCGCCCGATGGCCTGGCCCAGGCCTTCATCATCGGCGAGGACTTCATTGGCGACGCGCCGTCGGCGCTGGTGCTGGGCGATAATATCTTCTATGGCCACGAATTCCAGGACCTGCTGGGCAACGCCATGGACCGTACCGAAGGCGCCAGCGTGTTCGCCTACCACGTGCATGACCCGGAACGCTATGGCGTGGCCGAGTTCGACGGGCAGCGCCGCGTGCTGTCGCTGGAAGAAAAACCGGTCAAGCCAAAGTCGAACTATGCCGTGACCGGCCTGTATTTCTACGACAACCAGGTGGCGCAACTGGCCCGGAGCCTGAAGCCGTCGGCGCGCGGCGAACTGGAAATCACCGACCTGAACCGCCTGTACCTGGAACAGGGCAAACTCAATGTCGAAATCATGGGCCGCGGCTATGCCTGGCTCGATACCGGCACCCACGAGTCCCTGCTGGAAGCGGGCCAGTTCATCGCCACCCTGGAAAACCGCCAGGGCCTGAAGGTCGCCTGCCCGGAAGAAATCGCGTTCCGCCAGAAATGGATCGGCGCCGAGCAGCTGGAGAAACTGGCCCGTCCGCTGGCCAAGAACGGCTACGGCCAATACCTGCTGCGTGTCCTGCAAGAGAAAGTGTACTGATGAACGCCACCCGTTTGCGCATTCCCGACGTGGTCCTGCTCGAGCCCAAGGTTTTCGGCGACGAGCGCGGATTTTTTTACGAGAGCTTCAACCAGGCCCGCTTTGAAGAAGCGATCGGCCGCAGCGCCAATTTCGTGCAGGACAACCACTCGCGCTCGGCCAAGGGCGTGCTGCGCGGCCTGCACTACCAGATCCAGCAGGCGCAAGGCAAGCTGGTGCGCGTGGTGGCCGGCACCGTGTTCGACGTCGCCGTCGACCTTCGCAAGAGTTCGCCAACTTTCGGCCAGTGGGTCGGCGAGATCCTGAGCGGCGACAACAAGCGCCAGCTGTGGGTACCAGAAGGCTTCGGCCACGGCTTCGTGGTGCTCAGCGAGAATGCCGAGTTCCTGTACAAGACCACCGATTACTACGCGCCGCAGCATGAGCGCAGCATCGCCTGGAACGACCCTGACCTGGCGATCGACTGGCAGTTCGAGGGCACGCCATCGTTGTCGGCCAAGGATGCCAATGGCACGCCGCTGCACCAGGCGGAGGTGTTTGCCTGATGCAGCAGTTTTCCATTGCGCCGCGGCAGATGCTGGCCAGTTCCTGGCACAACCGCGGCCTGATCAAGGCCCTGATCGAACGCGAAGTGATCGGGCGCTACCGCGGCTCGGTCTTCGGCATCCTCTGGTCGTTCTTCCATCCGCTGTTCATGCTGACGGTGTACACCTTTGTCTTCAGCGTGATCTTCAAGTCGCGCTGGAGCGGCGGCAGCGATTCGAAAGCGGAGTTTGCGCTGGTGCTGTTCGCCGGCCTGATCATCTTCAACCTGTTTGCCGAATGCGTCAACCGTGCGCCGACCCTGATCCTGACCAATGTGAACTACGTCAAGAAGGTGGTGTTCCCGCTCGAGATCCTGCCCTGGGTGGCGCTGGGTTCGGCCGTCTTCCACGCCTGCATCAGCTTGCTGGTCTGGCTGCTGGCCTACGTGCTGCTGATTGGCGTGCCGCATGCCACCGTGCTGCTGCTGCCACTGGTGATCCTGCCGCTGCCCTTCTTCATCCTGGGCCTGAGCTGGGTGCTGGCCGCGCTGGGCGTCTACCTGCGCGATGCCACGCAGTTCATCGGCATCCTGACCACCACGCTGATGTTCCTGTCGCCGATTTTCTATTCGGCCGACGCGTTGCCGCCGGAATACCGGCACCTGATCGCGCTCAATCCGCTGGCCCCGGTCATCGAGCAGGCGCGCGAAGTGCTGTTCTGGGGCCGCGTGCCGGACCTGGCCTTGCTGGCCGTTTCGCTGTGCGGCTCGGTGCTGATCGCCTGGCTCGGCTTCGCCTGGTTCCAGAAGACACGGAAAGGTTTTGCCGATGTCCTCTGAAATCGCGATCAAGGTCAGCAATTTAAGCAAGAGCTACCAGATTTACAGCCAGCCGCATGACCGCCTGAAGCAATCGGTCTTGCCGCGCGTGCAAAAGCTGCTGGGCGCCAGCACCAAACAGTACTTCCGCGAGTTCCAGGCGGTGCATGACGTGTCCTTCGAAATCAGGAAGGGCGAAACGGTCGGCATCATCGGGCGCAACGGCAGCGGCAAGTCGACCCTGCTGCAGATGATTTGCGGCACCCTGAACCCGACCAGCGGCAGCATTGAAACGCATGGCCGCATCGCCGCGCTGCTGGAACTGGGCTCCGGCTTCAATCCTGAATTCACCGGGCGCGAGAACGTGTACATGTACGCGGCCGTGCTTGGGCTGCCGCGTGCCGAAACCGCGGCCCGCTTCGCCGACATCGAAGCCTTTGCCGATATCGGCGACTTCATCGAGCAGCCCGTCAAGACCTATTCCAGCGGCATGCTGGTGCGCCTGGCGTTTGCCGTGATTGCGCACGTCGATGCCGATATCCTGGTGGTGGACGAAGCGCTGGCCGTGGGCGATGCCTTCTTTACCCAGAAGTGCATGCGCTTCCTGCGCCAGTTCATGAAGACCGGCACCGTGCTGTTCGTCAGCCATGACACCGCTTCCGTGCGCAGCCTGTGCAGCGACGCGATCTGGATTGAAAAGGGGCGCATGCTGGAGCGCGGCTCGCCCAAGGAAGTATGCGAGCATTACCTGGAAGCTTTTTACGAGGCCCAGCAGGGCAAGAGCACTTCGACCCGCATCAAGGCTTCCAGCGTGCCGCAGGCAGCCGTGGTGCAAGACCAGCGGCGCGATTTCATCAACGCGAGCAATCTGCGCAACGACCTTGAACTGTTCGATTTCAACCCCGATGCGCCTTCGTTCGGCAAGGGCGAGGCGCAGATCACCGCCGTGCGTTTCCTCGATGCCGAGAAGCAGCCGCTGGCCTGGATCGTCGGCGGCGAGAATGTGACCCTGCGGGTCGAGGCCCAGGCTCACGGCCTGCTCGATTCGCCGATTATCGGCTTCTATATCAAGGACAAGCTGGGACAGAACCTGTTCGGCGATAACACCTGGCTCGATTACATGGAGACCCCGGTCGCCTGCGCAGACGGCCAGTTCCTGGTGGCCGATTTCGAATTCCAGATGCCGCGGCTGGCTGCCGGGCAGTATTCGATCACCGTGGCAATCGCCAACGGGACCCAGTATGACCACGTGCAGCACCATTGGGTGCACGACGCGGTCAGCTTCAAATCCGAGTCCACCAGCGTGGCTGGCGGCCTGATCGGCATTCCGATGCAAAGTATCAATCTTAAAACTCTGGCTTCTCATGAATGACTTCCAAGACGGCTTGCTGCAAGTCGCTAATTTCACCCCCATCTCCCTGCAGGCTCCCAACTCCTGGTGCGGCCACCTGCCGTTCGCAGCATGGCTGATGAAGCAGCAACGCCCTTCCTTGCTGGTGGAGCTGGGCACGCACTCGGGCAACTCGTACTTCTCCTTCTGCCAGGCGGCACAGGAAGAAGGCATTGCGGTCAAATGCTACGCGGTCGATACCTGGCAGGGCGACGAACATGCCGGCAATTACGGGCAAGAGGTGTTCGACCAGGTGCATGCGCACAACCAGGACTTCTATTCGGGCTTCTCGCGCCTGCTGCGCATGACCTTCGATGATGCGGTCAATTACTTCACCGACGGTTCGGTCGACCTGCTGCACATCGACGGCCTGCATACTTACGAAGCCGTCAAGCACGACTTCGATACCTGGCTGCCCAAGCTGGCGCCGGGCGCCATCGTGCTGTTCCACGACATCAATGTGCGCGAGCGTGGCTTTGGTGTCTGGCAGCTGTGGGACGAGTTGAAACAGCGCTATCCCGATCACCTCGAGTTCGTGCATTCGCACGGACTGGGCGTATTGCGGATCGGCGGCGACGGCGAGCGGCCGGCCATGCCTTGGCTGCGCGCCGGCTGCCCGGAGCAGCAATTCTTGCGCAATTACTTTTCCGCCCTGGGTACCCGGCAGGTCGAGCGCACCGACCTGGTGAAGGCGCGCGCCGACCTGGCTGCGATGAAGACCTGGTGCCACCAGTACTCGCAGTCGCTGATGGACCAGATCAAAGACCTGCAGGACACCCTGGCCAAGGTTGCCGAGCGCGATGCGCACATCCAGCATCTGGAACAGGAAATATCGCGCCGCGAGCAGGAAGCACCGCGTGGGTCGCGAAAATAAATGCCGGAAGTTGAGAGTATGAAATCGCAGATCCGCAAAGGGCGTAAAGTCATGGGCGCCGCCGCGTTGGCATCGTATCGCGCCTTGCCGCTTTCCCACGCCAACAAGCAAAAACTGAAGAACGGAATTTTCAGGTATTTCGGCTTTGCCCTGAAGGGCAGTGGTGCTTACCAGCGCTGGAACGAGTACCAGCGCATCAAGCTGGCGCCGGCCGTCGCCCATGCGGCGGCCATGAAAACCAGCTCCGGGCTCCTGCTGCAGCAAGCGCTGCCAGTGGCCGACGGCATCTGGGAGTGGCAGGACCACGCCACCGTCAAGGCGGGGATTGCCAAGGTAAAAGCAAACCGCTTCGAAAAACTCGACGTCAAGCCATACGACATGGTGAAGATCGACAGCGCCGACCTGCGCCGCGTTGCCGCGTCGCTGGCCTTCCCGCCGCTGGTGGCCAAGCCGGATGTGTCGATCATCCTGCCGGTGTTCAATAATATTGTGCTGACCCTGGAGTGCCTGGCGTCGATCGCCAAGCATGTCGAGACCGGCCATACCTTTGAAATCGTCGTGGCCGATGACGGCTCGACCGACGAGACAGAGCAGGTGCTGGCCCTGGTGCAGAATATCCGCTACAGCCGCGGCGAAAGCAACCTGGGCTTCCTGCGCAACTGCAACCGCGTGCTGGACGAGGTCAAGGGCCGCTACGTGCTCTATCTCAATAACGATGTGCAGGTGACGGCCGGCTGGCTGGGCGCGCTGCTCAAGACCTTCGAGCTGAAGCCGAACGTCGGCGCGGTCGGTCCGCGCTTCGTCTACCCGAACGGCTTCCTGCAGGAAGCCGGCGTCGCGTTCACGCCGGATGGCGCCGCCACCATGGTGGGCCTGAACGACGATCCGCTGCTGCCGCGTTACTCCTACCTGCGCCGGGTCGACTATGTGTCGGGCGCTTGCCTGTTGCTGTCGACCGAAATGGTGAAAAAGATCGGCGGCTTCTCGGAAGAATTCCTGCCATGCTATTGCGAAGATGCCGACCTGTGCCTGAGCATCCGCGATGCCGGCTATGACATCTACTACAATCCGGATGCCACCATCATCCACCACCTGTCCAAGACCACGGCGCAAGGCGATGACACGTTCAAGATGCGTGCCATCCACAACAACCTGACCACCCTGCAAAGGAAGTGGACGGAGCCGCTCGAAAGCAGGATGGATCCGCGCCTGATCTGCTTCTACCTGCCGCAATTCCACCCGATCCCGGAGAATGACCAGTGGTGGGGCCGCGGCTTTACCGAGTGGACCAATGTCAGCAAGGCCCAGCCCAACTTCGTCGGCCATTACCAGCCGCGCATTCCGGCCGATCTCGGCTACTACGACCTGCGCCTGATCGAAGTCATGAAGCAGCAGGCGGAGCTTGCCAAACGGTACGGCGTGCACGGCTTCTGCTACTACTATTACTGGTTCGACGGCCACCGCCTGCTGGAGCGCCCGGTCGAGCAATTGCTGCAGTCCGACGAGCCCAAGCAGCCATTCTGCCTGTGCTGGGCCAACGAGAACTGGAGCCGCCGCTGGGATGGCCAGGAGCATGAAGTGCTGATGGCGCAGTCGCATTCCATCGAAGACGATATCGCGGTCATTACCGACCTGATGCGCTTCTTCAGGGATGAGCGCTATATCCGCATCGATGGCAAGCCGCTGCTGGTGGTCTACCGCGTCACGCTGTTCCCGAACTTTGCGGAAACCGCGGCGCGCTGGCGCGCCGCCTGCCGTGAGCAGGGCATCGGCGAGATCTACATCGCCATGGTCGAATCGTTCGAACTGGTGCATTCGGCCACGCATCCATCGGTGTTCGGTTGCGACGCCGCCATCGAATTCCCGCCGCAGGGCATGGCCACGCCCAAAGCGCCGAGCGGGGAAATCCTGCGCCCTGACTTTGCCGGCGGCGTCGCCGATTACCGCGAGATCGCGGTACAGTACGCCACGCGCGAAGCGCCCGGCTATACGCGTTTCAAGGGCGTGATGCCAGGCTGGGACAACACGGCTCGCCGCGGCGGCAACAGCTTCTGCTTCGAGCACGCCACGCCCGGCGCCTTCCAGGCCTGGCTGGAAGAGTCGATCGACGAGACCCGCAAGCAGAATTATGGCGACGAGCGCCTGGTCTTCATCAACGCCTGGAACGAGTGGGCGGAAGGCGCCTACCTGGAGCCTGACCGCCGCTTCGGCCATACCTATCTGGAGGCAGTGCGCAACGCGCTCGATGCCGGCCGTTTGCTGTCAAAATAACAAGCAATGAGTATGACACCATCCAAACAAAACGAGGTATGCCTGGTCGGGCACCCTTACACGCCGATCGGCATGGGCGAACACCTGCGCGCCAGTTTCCGTTCCTTCCGCGCGGCGGGAGAATCGCCGCGCCTGCTCGACGTCTACAAGCTGGAGCAGCCGTCGCCGGCCGACAAGGCGGAGTTTGGCCCGTCCATGCAGAATACCCTGGCGCCGATCAATGTCTTCCACATTAACGGCGACGAGATCAAGCAGGCATGGAAGCACCTGGGCCACCCCGAACAGATGCCTGGCTACAACGTCATCTATCCGCTGTGGGAGCTGCCGCGCTATCCGCAGGAATGGGCCAGCCAGCTCGATCGCTTCGATGAAATCTGGGCGCCTTCGCGCTTCGTCATGGAAAGCCTGGAAAAAGTCTGTTCCAAGCCGATCCACCACATGCCTTTGTCGTGCCAGGTATCGCTGACCAGCTTTGTCGGACGGCGCTACTTCGGCATTCCGGAAGCCGACTACACCTTCCTGTTCTTTTACGACCTGCGTTCCTTCTCGGCACGCAAGAATCCGGCCGGCGTGCTGCGCGCCTTCCGCAGCCTGCTGGCCAAGCGCCCGTATTCCAAGGCGCACCTGGTCATCAAGGTGAACGGCGTCGAAACCAACCCGGGCGCGTTTGCCGAGTTGCAGAAGCAAGTCGCCAACCTGCACAACAGCGTCACCCTGATCCAGCGCCTGATGACCGGCAATGAAGTCAAGAACCTGGTGCGCTGCTGCGATTGCTTCGTGTCGCTGCACCGCTCCGAAGGATACGGCTTCGGCTGTGCCGAAGCGATGGCGCTGGGCCGGCCGGTCATCGCCACCGCCTATTCCGGCAATATGGATTTCATGGTGCCGGAAGCTTCCTTGGGCGTTGACTACAAGCTGATCCCTGTACTGGAAGGTGAATATCCGCACCACGAAAACCAGGTCTGGGCCGATCCCGATTACGAGCAGGCCGCCAGCTTCATGGTCGACGTGCTGGACTCTCCCGAAAAGGGCCGCGCGCTCGGCGCGGCGGCGCGCCGGCATATGCAAAACCAGTTCGCCTACCGTCCGACCGGACTGAAATATGTTGACCGGTTGGACGCCATCCGGCGCAATCTGGGTTAGTGTTAACCTTTTACTAAACTAGTGCCGGCAGGCAGCGCGCCAGAAAAATAAACACAAGATGACCAGCAAGAGCCGATTCGACCTTTCGATACCAAAGCTAATTTTCTTCGCTTTCGCCTGCTATGCGATATTCGCTGCCGGCTTTGGCGGACCGATTTTCGGGTCGGATGAATATGCTTTCTTCATCAGTGGCAAATTCAATCATCAGCTCGAAGCCTTGTACCAGCTGGATCCCGGCTTGCAGCGGATCTCGAATTTCCTGTTTTTTTCACTGGTGCATGCGGGCACCGCCTTGTTTGGCGAACATTTCCTGACGGCCTATCGCGTCATCCACGCCATTGAATTCGTGGCGGCGATATGGCTGGTCTGCAGCACCGTGCGTCCCTTGCTGGACCAGCGGCGCATGCTGTTGAGCTTCCTGTGCTGCCTGCTGTTCCCGGCGCACATCTATCTCTACGCAGTCATGCCGGAAGTGGACTTGATGCTGCTGGCCGCGATCCTCGGTTTCGCCCTGGTCCGCGTTTATCCGGAACGATCGCTGCGCGCCAGTGTGCTGGCCGGCGCGGCCCTTGGCGCGGCGATCCTGGTCAAACCGCATGCGGTAGCGCTGCTGCTCGCGGCCGTGGCGGCGCAAGGCCTCATGTGGCTGGCCGGCGTCGGCCCGCGCCGCCTGTTGACCGTGGCCGGCAACTGCCTGCTCATGCTGGCGTCGACCTATGTCGCGCTGATTTTGCTTGCCTGGGCTTGCACCGGCAACTGGTCGCTCGACCCGACCGTGGCGCTGGGCCTGAAATTCTATGGCAAGTACCTGGAAAACTCGGCGGTGCAGGTATCGCTGCTGACCAAGGTGATCAGCGCCTTGCACTACCTGCTGGCGAACCTGGTCGTGGTCGTCCTGGTGTTTGCCCCGGCCCTGGTGTGGTCGCTCGGTCATTTGCTGCAACGCCTGCGTGCGCGGCGCAGCGAGACGCCGCTGCAGACCGCCTTGGCGATTTTCGCCCTGGCCATGCTGGCATCCCACCTTGCCATGACGGCCTGGTTTACCGCCGGTGCCGCCGCCATCAATGATGGCGAAGCGATGCGCCTGCATGGACGTTACCTCAGTGCCGCGCTGATCTGGCTGCCGCCCCTGTATATCTTCGCGCTGACCCAGTTGTCGCCACGATTAAGAAAACTCTGCAGCGCCGTGCTGGCCGGCGCAGTGTTGCTGCTGCTGTTCATGGTGGTGCCAAAGTTTAAGATCTACCCTTGGGATCACCCGTTGCTGATGGCGTTCTTCAATCCGAAGAACTGGTACCAGTGGTCGCATGGCGGCGCCATTCCTTACCTTGGCATGGTGTTGATTGCCGCGGTAATCGCCGGGCTGGCCCTGGCGCTGTATAAGCGTGAATGGCAGTCCCGCATCCTGGCTGCGCAGCTGCTCCTGATCCTGGGCGCGGGTTCGCTGCAGAATTACACCTGGTTGTATACCCATCTGCGCGGTACGCAGGAAGCCAGCCATGGCGGCCAGGCCCTGGGCATGCTGGTAGGCGACAAGCAGATCGGCCGCGGGGTGCTGGTGACGGAAGAGCGCTATGGCCGTGCTTCCTACCTGTTATTCGGGCTGGGCAATGCCCCCAAGGTCATCATGCGCCCCGCCGGGGAAATCGTGACGCGGCAGGACGTGGCGGGCGCCGATTGGGTCGTGGTCGATGGCGACTACAAGCTTCAGTTTGACTATAAGGCGGCAATGTCGCTGGCGCAACTGCGCCTGATGACGCTGCGCTCTGCGCCGGTGGCGATTGTCCCGCATGCGAGCGAAGCGCCGCGCCCCGTCGGCCCCAAGACCGTCATGGCCGAAGGCGAGGCGCTGAGCCTGGCAGTGGCCCAGGCACCCGACAATGGCGTGCTGCTGGCCGGCTTTAACCAGCAGGAGGAGTGGGGCGCGTGGACCAGCGAGCCAAAGGCGGAAATCGTCACGCCGCGCTTGCTCGAAGGTAAACTGCGCATCACCCTGTTCGGCTGGGCTCTCGCGGAAAACCTGCAGGCGCCAATGCAACTGAAGGCTGGCGACCAGACTTACCCCCTGGCCCTGACCGGCGCCGCCAAAGACATCGTTTTGGAAATTAACCTGGCCAAGCCGAGCGATCGCCTGCTCTTTGAATCCGGCGTTTTCAAGCCGGCCGGTTCAGGCCGCACCCTGGGCATTGCCATTGGCCGGCTCAATATCGAACGGCTGAAGAAGTGACTTTTTGTCGAAAAATAATATGAAACGAATGTTTAGCGAGTCCAAACACATCGCGGTAGTGATCCCGTGCTACAAGGTGACCAACCATGTCATGGGAGTGATCGCCGCGATCGGCCCCGAGGTATGGCGGATTTATGCGGTCGACGACAAATGTCCGGATGGCTCGGGCGACTTCATCGAGAAGAACAATGTCGACCCGCGCGTCGTCGTGCTGCGCAATGAGGTCAACCAGGGTGTTGGTGGCGCTGTGATGCATGGCTACCGCCAGGCGGTGGCCGACGGTGCCGGCGTGATCGTCAAGATCGACGGCGACGGCCAGATGGATCCGTCGCTGGTGCCCGATTTCGTCGGGCCGATCCTGCGCGGCGAAGCCGACTACACCAAGGGCAATCGTTTCTACGATCTCGAGGAAATCCGCTCGATGCCGGCGATCCGCCTGTTCGGCAATGCCGTGCTGTCGTTCATGACCAAGATTTCGTCCGGCTATTGGGATCTGTTCGATCCGACCAACGGCTATACCGCGATCCACGTCGACGTCGCCAGCCACCTGCCGTTCGACAAGATCAGCAAGCGCTATTTCTTTGAGACGGACATCCTGTTCCGCCTGAACACCCTGCGTGCGGTGGTGCAGGACGTGCCGATGGACGCCAGCTACGGCGACGAAGTCAGCAACCTGAAGATCTCCAAGATCGTCGGCGAGTTCCTGGCCAAGCATATCCGCAACTTCAGCAAGCGCATCTTCTACAATTACTACCTGCGCGACCTGTCGATCGCATCTGTGGAACTGCCGCTGGGCTTGCTGCTGCTGGGCTTTGGCTCGGTGTACGGCCTGAGCCACTGGCTGTCCGCAGCGCGCGAAGGTACCGTTACCCCGGCCGGCACCGTGATGCTGTCGGCATTGCCGGTCCTGATGGGCGTGCAGCTGATCCTGGCCTTCCTGGCCTTCGACATCAGCTCCGTACCGAAGACGCCATGGCACCGCCGCGGCCGCGGCGCGGCGCTGAAGCGGGAGAAGGCGTGACGATGTCCGTGGCACGGCTGCGCCACTTTTCCGTCTTTGTAGGCGGCGGCTTGCTGTCGGCTGCGGTGGACATCGGCACCTTGAAAGCTCTATTAATTGCAGGCTGCGTGGCGCCTTTGGCCGTTGCAGGCGGCTTTATGACCGGCCTGATGGTGAACTACCTGTTCCATCAGAACCTGACGTTCAAATCGACGCCATCGCTGTGGAAGGCGTGCCGCTTCCTGATCGTGGTTGGCATCAATTACCTGATCACCATGGCCTGCATTTATGTTTCCGACAGTCTCATGGGAATTGGCGTTATTTGGGGTAAGATTTTTTCCTTGCCGCTGGTTGCGGTCAACGGTTTCCTTCTCAGCAAATATTGGGTCTTCAAATGATCACATACGCACCCGTCCAACACGATCCTGCCGCCATTGCGAAGTATGTGGCATTGTTCGCAGCTTGCTTCCCTGGCGCGGACAAGTACAACCATGCCTACTTGACCTGGCTGTACCAGGATAACCCGGATGGGGCGGTTATCGGCTTTGACGCATGGGACGGAGACGTGCTGGCTGCGCACTACGTGACGATTCCTGCCATGGCCAAGATTGGCGGCGAAGTAGTGCGCGTAGCCTTGTCGCTTAATACGGCAACGCATCCCAACTACCAGGGCAAGGGCTTGTTTACCAAGCTGGCTGAAATGACCTACGATGCAGCGCGCGACATGGGCATTGATGCCGTATATGGCGTTGCCAACGCCAACAGCACGCCCGGCTTTATCCGCAAGCTCGGGTTCCAGTTGGTCGAACCGCTGAAGGCGCAAATCGGTATTGGCGGGGTGCTGCGGTCGCCGTCGGACAAGGACGCTGGCCAGTTTGAACGTGTTCATTCCGCCGCCAGCCTGAAATGGCGTTGCGCCAATCCGGAAAACCCGATCTACGCCCGCGGCAACGAGAAGACGCTGGAGTTCTTCGCACCATCAGTCAAGCCATGGCTGCCAGCCTATGCTGAAATCCCCCGGGTTGACGGCAATCAGCTGGAATTGAACCCGCCGCCCATGATGCAGCCCTTGCGCTTGTTTATGGGGCTGGTGCCACATAACGTTCCGCGGGGCGGCGCGTATTTCGAGATTCCAAACCGCCTCAAGCCTTCGCCGCTGAACTTCATCTACCGCTCCCTGAGCGGGCGGGTGCCGAAACTTGAGCCGGGCAGCGTAGCATTCTCCTTCCTGGATTTCGATGCTTACTAAGCCGGGAAGTCAGCCAACAGCGCTGTTTCTGTTTGCCCATCAAGATGACGAATTTGGGGTTTTCCAGCAGATCCTGAATGAGCAGCAGGAAGGGCGCATGGTCCTGTGCGCGTACCTGACCGATGGCGGCAGTCCTGGCGTGAGCCCGGCGGTGCGCAATGCCGAGTCTTTGCGAGTACTGGCCGCGCTAGGGGTACCGGAAAAGAACGTCATTTTTGCGGGCGAACAGCTTGGTATTCGCGATGCAGCTTTGCCGGAGAATATGCCGGTCGCGGAGAAATTTCTGCGTCGCATACTCGGGGAATATGCCGTTGAGCGGATCTACGTAACTGCGTGGGAAGGCGGGCACCATGATCACGATGCCCTCCATGCCGTCACGGTTCGACTTAGCTATGCGTTGGGTCGGCAAGCTGAAGTTTCGCAATATTCGCTTTACCACGGAAAAAACTGCCCTGGGCCATTCTTTTCTGTGTTAAGGCCATTATCAGAAAACGGAATGGTCGATAAGCAGGTGATTTCGTTCAAGAATCGCTTGCGCTTCCTGAGTTATTGTTTGAGTTATCCATCCCAGCGAAAGACGTGGATCGGTCTGTTTCCGTTCGTTTTTATGCGCTATTTGTTCTCTCCCTATCAGGAACTCCAGGGAGTTAGTATTGAGCGATTGAAGTGCCGGCCTCACGGCGGGGACCTTTATTACGAGAAGAGAAAATTCTTCACCTGGAGCAGAATGAATCAGCTCGTGAATGGGATTGAAGTGTAACGGATGTGATTTGATAATATGAAGAGTGATAAATGACGAGTATGGATGCTGTCCAAGGAAAAAGACCCAGGTTGCATGGCATTGAGTCGCTGCGGGCGTATGCCGCCGTGGCGATCATCATGTTCCACGTGATTGGAATCGCCAGCCTTCAGATTCCTGAAGTTTTGAATTTTGTGAAATACAACTTCGGTTTCGGCGTGCCGCTGTTCTTCGTGGTAAGCGCTTTCAGCATGGCCTATGGCTACTGGGGTGCGCTGCATAATGAAGAGCATATCGGCAATTATTTCCTGCGCCGCTTCTTTCGGATTGCACCGCTGTTCTACACCATCCTGATCTGCCAGCTGATCATGGTGCGCTATGTGAACGGCATCTCGTTCAGCTTCCTGGATATTTTGCTGAATGTAACGTTCCTGTTCAACCTGATTCCCCACCTGACCGATGGGATCGTGCCCGCTTCCTGGAGCATCGGTGTGGAAATGCTGTTTTATGGACTGTTCCCGGTCCTGTTGATTTTTGCTAAAACGCTGCTGCGCGCGCTGGTATTGCTGTTCCTGGCGATCCTGATGGCGAGCCATTTTTCGGTCCAGCTGTCGCCCTTCGTCGATAAGATCCCGAGCTTCGCCTATCACAATTTTATTGTTGATTTCCCATATTTTTGCTGGGGTATCGTCGCCTTCCACGTTTATACCTATCTGGTGAAGGTCGCGCCTCAGGCTGGCAGCGCGTGGATTTCCCGGGGACTGTGCGTCCTCGCGCTCGCACTGCTGGTTCTCCTTTACAAGAACTCTTCGCTGTATATGTACTTCTGGACGCGCGGCCTGCGTACGACCTGGGATACGCTGTGGGGGATTCCGTTTTCGCTGCTGTGCATTGGACTGTCCTTCCACGCAACCCGCATGTTGACCAATCCTGTGACCGAATACTTGGGGAAAATCAGCTTCAGCCTGTACCTGGTTCATCCCAATGTGGTGTCCTACCTGGGAATCTGGGGTGCGTATAAGTTCATGTATGGCATCGTCCCGGGCAATCACGGCCTGGGATTCGCCTTGAGCTGCATACTCACCATTGTTGTGGTGGCCATTATTGCTTCCCTCACATTCAAGTACATCGAGCAGCCTGGAATGGCTTGGGGGAAGCGGCTGACGAAGCGTACTGCCACAGCCTGAATGAAATAAGTTTTATGCCAGTGGCAAAGTTACTATTGAAGGAAGAAAGATGAAACCTGTAGAAAAAAGGGCCTTGATTACTGGTATCACCGGCCAGGATGGCGCATACCTGGCGCAGCTGCTGCTTGACAAAGGTTATGAGGTCACCGGGACCTATCGTCGTACCAGTTCGGTGAACTTCTGGCGCATCGCGGAACTTGGCATCGAGGCGCATCCGAAACTGAAGCTGGTCGAGTACGACCTGACCGACCTGGGCTCCAGCGTCCGCCTGCTGCAAGCCGGCAATTTCGACGAGATTTACAACCTGGCGGCGCAAAGCTTTGTCGGCGTGTCGTTCGACCAGCCGGCCACCACGGCCGCCATCACCGGGATTGGCCCGGTTCACCTGCTGGAGGCGATCCGCATCGTGAATCCGAAGATCCGCTTCTACCAGGCGTCGACCTCGGAAATGTTCGGCAAGGTTCAGGCCATCCCGCAAGTCGAAGACACTCCGTTCTATCCGCGCAGCCCATATGGCGTCGCCAAGCTGTACGCGCACTGGATGACCGTGAACTATCGCGAGTCCTACGGCATCTTCGGCTCCAGCGGCATCCTGTTCAACCACGAGTCGCCACTGCGCGGCCGCGAGTTCGTCACCCGCAAGATCACCGACTCGGTCGCCAAGATCAAGCTGGGCCAGTTGGAGGTGCTCGAACTGGGCAATATGGACGCCAAGCGCGACTGGGGCTTTGCCAAGGAATACGTGGAAGGCATGTGGCGCATGCTGCAGGCCAGCGAGCCTGATACGTTCGTGCTGGCGACCAACCGCACCGAAACCGTGCGCGACTTCGTGTCGCTGGCGTTCAAGGCAATCGACGTGCAGGTCGAATGGAAGGGCGAGGCCGAGAACGAAGTGGGGCGTTGCGCCAGCACCGGCAAGGAGCTGGTGCGCGTCAACCCGCGCTTCTATCGTCCGGCCGAAGTCGAGCTGTTGATCGGCGATCCTGCCAAGGCGACCCGTGAACTGGGCTGGAAGCCGAAAACCACGCTGGAACAGCTGTGCCAGATGATGGTGGAGGCCGATCTGCGCCGCAATGCAGCCGGCTTCTCTTTCTGAGTCGGACACCATGAAACGCGCACTGATTACAGGCATTCACGGCTTCACTGGCCACTATCTGGCGCAATCATTGCGCGCTGCGGGTTACCGTGTCTTCGGTACCGCCCTGTCGCCGAGTGCCGAAGAGCAGGACGTGATTGCGGTCGATCTCAGCGACCGCGCTGCGGTGCAGCGCATGGCCGAAGAGGTGCAGCCGGATGTGGTCGTGCATCTGGCCGCGATTGCATTTGTAGCGCATTCGGATATCGAAGCGATGTATCGCGTCAACCTGCTCGGCACGCGCCACTTGCTGGAGGCATTGGCGGGGTTGGCAAACAAGCCTTCTGCCGTGTTGCTGGCATCGAGCGCAAATATTTACGGTAATGCCGATGTGGAGCCGATCAGCGAAGCAGTGGCGCCGGCCCCTGCCAATGATTACGCGGTCAGCAAACTGGCGATGGAATACATGGCGCGCCTGTGGATGGAGCGCTTGCCGATTACGATCGTGCGGCCGTTTAACTATACGGGTCATGGGCAGCACGAAAACTTCCTGTTGCCTAAAATCGTCTCGCACTTCAAGCGTGGCGCGCGCGACATCGAACTTGGCAACCTGCATGTGTGGCGCGACTTCTCCGATGTGCGCATGGTGGTGGACAGTTACTGCAGGCTGGTCGAGTCGGGCGGCAAGCTTGCAGGCCAGACCTTTAACGTTTGTTCCGGAATGGGGCATTCGCTGGGCGAAGTGCTGGACATGATGGCGGGGATCGCCGGTTATCGCATCAATGTTTCGGTTAATCCAGCCTTCGTGCGCAGCAACGAAGTCGTCCGGCTCGTGGGCAGCAATGACAAATTGCAGGCCGCGATCGGAACACTGCATCAACGACCGTTGGCGGAGACGCTGCGCTGGATGTACGAAAGCTGAATACGCCAGCTAGCAGCCCCCGCGGTTTCCCCTATGGCACTCCAGTATGCGGGTAATTCCTCACAATGGTGAGGCATGCCCGCAAGAAAACAATAAATGTCAGCACATAATGTCCACCCCCAGTATCGTCCTGATATAGATGGGTTACGCGCTCTTGCGATTATTTCTGTTGTTGTCTTCCATGCCTTTCCACGCTGGGCGCCAGGCGGCTTTGTTGGAGTGGATGTTTTCTTTGTTATTTCAGGCTATCTTATATCCTTGATTGTCTTTAAGAGTCTGGAAAACCGCGAGTTTTCGTTTGTCGAGTTTTATTCGCACCGGATAAGGCGAATTTTCCCGGCGCTGGTGCTGGTGGTAATTGCCGGCTACGCGGCAGGCTGGTTTATCCTGCTGTCCGAAGAGTTCAAGCAGCTCGGAAAACATATTGCTGCCGGGATGGGATTTGTTGAGAATTTCGTCCTCTGGCATGAAGCCGGCTATTTCGACGTTAAAACTGAACTGAAACCCTTCATGCACCTGTGGTCGCTGGCAGTGGAGGAACAGTTTTACCTGGTTTACCCGCTTCTGGTCTGGGTATTATGGAAGACCAGACTCAATATCCTGATCAGCATAATTCTGCTGGGGACGGTCTCATTTATCCTGAATGCCAAGGGCGCCAATGACGACGTGGTCAAGACGTTTTTTGCTCCCCAAACGCGCTTCTGGGAACTGATGCTGGGTGCGCTGATTGCCTATATTAATGGGTTCAAGGTGCAATGGCGCTTGTTCGGGCGCCCGGAAAGCGCCGGGATTCAGCGGATTTCGATTGGGGCGGCAGGCCAGCCATTATTGGCCAACCTGATGGCAGGCCTCGGGCTGATACTGATTGGGGTTGCCATTGCGGCCTATAGCCGTACCGTTGCTTATCCGGGCGTGCGTGCCCTGGTCCCGGTAGCGGGTGCCGCCTTGCTTATCCTTGCCGGCCCTCAAACCTGGGTGAACCGTAAACTGTTGTCGCACCGCTTAATGGTCTGGGTAGGGCTGATCAGTTACCCGCTCTATCTTTGGCATTGGGTCCTGCTTTCGTTTTTACGCATCATTCAGGGCGAGGAGGCCAGTCAGTCCGCCCGCGCGGTTGCGGTCGCTTCGTCAGTGCTGTTGTCGTGGCTGACCTTTAAGCTCATAGAGCGTCCTATTCGATTTGGCGAACTCCGCAAAGTCAAGACTGCCGTGCTGATTGTGCTTGCGGCTATTCTGGGATTGATTGGCTACGGCACTTACTTGAAGGATGGATTAACTTTCAGGAGCGACGCCCAGTTTCAAAATAGTCGAACTGGCGATACCGGGCATCTCACGTATCACAAGTATATTGCTGAAAAATACTTTCTGTGCACACCAGCCGACGTTGCAGCGGAAGCCCTCAAATGGGATATATATACCCGATGCATGCAATCCAAGCCGAATGAGCAGGTTGATATCGCATTGGTTGGCGATAGTCACGCCGAGCACCTTTTCATTGGCATGGCTGAGGCACTGCCGGAGAAAAATGTCGCCTTTTACATCAAGGGAAGCCCTCCCTTCCTGGATAATCCCGAATTCAAAAATATCTATCGTGCCGTAATCGAGAGCCGCAGTATAAAAACCGTTATTCTGACGATGCACTGGGTGGGGAGATATGGGGAAGTGCCTAAAGGGTCCACATTGGATGCAGAACTAACGAAAGCCGTCGATGCTCTTTCTGCTGCAGGGAAGAATGTATATATTGCAGAGGATGTTCCGGTGTTCCCGTTCGACCCGCAGAAGTGCAAGGGGAGCCGCCGTTTCGCAAAGATCCCCGTTTGTAAAATGCCACGGGCGGTCGCCAGATCCCAGGAAGACGTTTACCATGAGTCGTTAATAAAAGTTGTCGGCAACCGGCCCGCAGTAAAGCTTTTATCATTAGGTCGATATCTTTGCGATGAAGAGAACTGCGACATGGCCAAAGATAATCTTCTTTTATATCGTGACCCAAATCATTTGAACATCATCGGGTCGACGCTCGTTGGGCGGCGCTTAGTTGAAGATAATATTCAACTATTTCGGGACAGGTTTACGGACGCAACAGAAACTGCTCAGCCCCGCTAGATCGCGTTTGGGGCCTTAAGCTCAGGCAAACTCCGTCCCAAGTTGTTTGCCATGCTAGAGCTCGCTAACCAATCGCCAGACTACTATAGTTGCGGCTGTGCCAGTCTCGGCCACGTTGCCGAGATAGGAACGTACCAAGTCCCACTGTTCTGCCTGGCCAACAGTAAGAACGAGTTGTTCAGCTACGGCTGTAGACGTCTTCAAAACGGACGATATCGTCTTCGCCGAGATAGCTGCCCGACTGGACTTCGATCAGGTGCAAGGGGAGCTTGCCCGGATTTTCCAGGCGATGGGTCATGCCGATCGGAATATAGGTCGATTCGTTTTCGGTCAGCAGGATTTCCTTGTCGCCGCAGGTGACGCGCGCGGTACCCGATACCACCACCCAGTGCTCGGCGCGGTGGTGGTGCATCTGCAGCGATAGCTTGCCGCCAGGATTGACGGTAATGCGTTTCACCTGGAAGCGCTCGCCGATATCGATGCCCTCGTAGCAGCCCCATGGGCGGTAGACCTTGGTATGGTGCAGGTGCTCGGTGCGGCCCTTGGTCTTCAGGTGGTCGACCACCTGCTTCACGCGCTGGACCTGGTCCTTGTGCGCAACCAGCACGGCGTCGGCAGTCTCAACAATGACGAGGTCCTGAACTCCGATAGCCGCCACGATGCGTCCTTCGGCGCGCACCAGGCTGTTGCTGACATTGTCGAGATACACATCGCCGCGCGTGACATTGCGGTTGGCATCGGACTGCTGTACGTCGGCCAGCGCCGTCCATGACCCTACGTCGTCCCATCCAATGGAGGCCGGCACGACCACGGCGCGCGTGGTTCGCTCCATGACGGCATAGTCGATCGAATCGGAAGGGCAGGCGGTGAAGGCCGCTTCATCGAGGCGGCAAAAGTCCAGGTCGCGGTAGCCTTTGCTGACCGCTTCGGCACTGGACTGGGCCATCGCAGGCTGGAATTGCGCCAGTTCTTCCAGGTAGGCATTGGCGCGGAACAGGAACATGCCGCTATTCCAGAAGAAGTTGCCGGCATCGATAAAGCGCTGCGCCGTCTCGCGGTCCGGCTTTTCGACGAACCTGGCGACGGTGAAACTTCCTTCCGGCTGCAACGCCTCGCCACTCTGGATGTAGCCGTAGCCCGTTTCCGGTGCGGTAGGCACAATGCCGAAGGTGGCCAGCGCCCCGCCTTCGACTTGCGTGGCAGCACGCTGGACCGCGGCATAAAAGGCGTCGACATCCTTGATCACGTGGTCGGCGGGCAACACCAACATCACGGCCTCGGGGTCAATCGCCGCCAGGAAATGGGCGGCAGCCGCCACGGCAGGCGCCGTGTTGCGCCCAACCGGCTCCAGCAGGATGCCCAGGGGATTGATGCCGATTTCGCGCAACTGCTCGGCGACCAGGAAACGGTGCTCGTTGCCGCAGACCACCAGCGGCGCCATCATGCCGTGGCGGCCGGACAGGCGCAGCGCAGTCTCCTGCAACATGGTCTTATCCGTCACCAGGGGCAGCAATTGCTTGGGCAATGCCGCGCGCGACAATGGCCACAAACGGGTACCGGCGCCGCCGGACAAGATGATCGGATAGATTTTCATACTAATCGTTATCGGTTGAGAAGTAAGCTGCGGAGTTTACAACATTTTGCATCATGCGGAGCGCCCACCGGCAATGCTGGCGGCTTGCAAGGCATGGCAATTGGTGCGAGGCGCCTGCTCGTTTCATCACGCAAGACAGCTGCATAGACCAAGCCGGGCTGGGCGAACACGCGGTGACAATTCGATAGAGTATTCTGGAAACAGCGTCCTAGACTGGAAGTCTACATTAAGAAAGCTCCTGGCCCGCGCCAGGACAATTCCTAAAATTCCAATCCTGGGAGGCTGCAATGCCAGCGCCATTCAAGCAAGTCACGCGCGAGCAGTTCGCTCAACTGCTCGCCTCGTACAAGTTTACCCGGAAGATAAACGCGGTGCACATGCACCATACCTGGCGCCCGAACCATTCCCAGTACCGTGGGCACGATACGATCGTTTCAATGTGGGAGTATCACACCAAACACAATGGCTGGTCGGACATAGCCCAGCACATCACCATCGCGCCCGATGGCAGTATCTGGCTGGGGCGAAACTGGAACCAGTCTCCGGCCAGCGCCAGCGGCCACAATGGCTCCAGCCAGGCCGGCCCGTTCATGTTCGAGATGATCGGCGACTTCGATATCGGCAATGACCCGTTTGGCGGGGAGCAGCGCCGCACCGCCGTGGAGGTCATCGCCCGGGTGCAGATGCAATTTGATTTGCCGCCAGGCACATTAAAGTTCCACAACATGATGTCGCCCAAGTCCTGCCCTGGCAGTGCCATCGGCTACGACGATATCGTTCGCGACGTGATCCTGCTGCGCGAGCAACTGTCGGGCGGTGCGCGCGATGCGGCGCGCTATGCCAGCCCATTTTCGGCCGATACCTTTGCTTCCGATCCGCTGGTGCGTGGCGCGATGCATGACCTGGCGCGCCCTGGCAGCGACGTCCACGAGCCGTACGATGCCAGCCCTTGCGAGTACCATCTTTCGCGCCAGCAGGAGCAATTCTTCGAGCAGCAGGCGCAAGCGCGGTCCATCAACTGGACTCCGGCGCAGCGCCAGGAACTGTTGCCCCACATCGTCAATTTGCGCAGTGGCCAGTTCTCACGCACCGGCGACTGGAGCAGTTCGGCCGAGGATGTGGATGCCATTTTCGATACCTATCTTCCGCGTGCACTGGCCGCGGCCCCGGCAGGCAAGCCGCTGCCGCTGGTACTGTATGCGCACGGCGGGTTGACCGATGAAGAATCCGGCCTGGAAAAAGCGCGCCTGCATATCCAATGGTGGAAGCAGAACGGCGCCTATCCCATTTATTTCGTGTGGGAGACCGGTTTCTGCGAGACGCTGCAGCAAATCCTCGAAGGCCATCGCCAGCAGATCGCCGGAACCCGCAATATCTTCTCCGACAAGATCAGCGACCCGATCCTGGAAGGACTGGCGCGCAAGCTGGGCGGCGAAAAAATCTGGGGCGCGATGAAGCACAGTGCCCAGCAGGCCAGTTCCGCCAATGTCCTGGGCGCACTGGATGCCGAAGGCGCCGTGCCCGGCGGCGCCTACTATCTCGCCAGGCGCCTGGCCCGGTTCTGCGTCGAGCATCCGGACCGGCTGACCCTGCATGCGATCGGCCATAGCGCCGGATCGGTCTTCCATTCCCACTTTGTGCCGCAAGCGCTGAACCTCGGTGTGCAGGCGTTCCGCAGCCTGCACCTGATGGCGCCTGCCGTTCGCACGGACGTCTTCAAGCAGCAGCTACTGCCCTTGGTGGGCCCCGGCCTGGGCGTGGACGACCTGACGGTGTACACCATGCTGGACAGCTATGAGCGCGACGACAACTGCGGCGAGATATACCGGAAATCCCTGCTTTACCTGATCCACCATGCGCTGGAGCCTGAAAGCGAAACGCCGATTCTCGGGCTGGAACGCAGCATTCGCCAGGACCCGGCTCTCAAGAAACTGTTCGGCATCGGCAGCGACGCCGGGGCGGCGTCCATTGTCTGGTCGCGTACCGCCGACCACGATGGATGCAATGCAAGCCGATCAACGACACATGGCGGCTTTGACGACGACGCCAGCACCATGGAAAGCATCGCCCGCCGGGTGCTTGGCCTTTGTGGCCAGGACGGCCTCGATCCCTATCCCGGCCAGGATGCCAGCCGCGCTGCCGCATTGTGGTGGCAGCAATCCGATGCCCAGCAGTTTTCATCCTACGCACCGGCACAGTTGGAGGGACCGAGGAAGGCCTTGTGCGTCGGCATCAATGACTATCCGACAGCCCCGCTCGGTGGTTGCGTCAACGATGCCAGGATGTGGTCGGGCCAGTTGAAAAAGCTTGGCTTCCAGTGCGAGGAACTGATGGACCAGCAGGCCACGCGCGCCAATATCATCGACAGGCTTGAGCGCCTGGTTGTGAATAGCCAGCGCGGCGACGTGATCGTTTTCCAGTTTGCCGGACACGGCACGCAGGTGGACGACCTGGATGGCGATGAAGCGAATGGCGACACGCCGGGTTTGGACGAGGCAATCTGCCCGGTGGATTTCGCCAGCGGCGAGCTGTTGATCGACGATGACCTGGGGCGCATCTTCTCCCGCCTGCCGGAAGGCGTGAACCTGACCTGCTTCTTTGACTGCTGTCATTCAGGCACCGTGACGCGCATGGGCGTCGGCCGTGCTGCGCCTTCCGGAGGCGGCGGACGGACACGCGCGCGCTTCATTGTCCTGCCACCGCAGGTGGCCACGCGCTATGCATTGAAGCGGCGTGCCGGCGCATCGCGGACGGTGGAGCCATCGCGCGGACTGGAAGCAATGTGCGAAGTGGTGTTCTCGGCCTGCCTGTCGAGTGAAGTGGCGCTGGAGTCGAACGGCCATGGGGAATTTACCCTGCGCGCCATGGAGGCTTTTGAAACCGGCATTTCAGGCCTGAGCAACGAGCAACTGGCGGACCGCATCACCGCCAACTTTGGCAGTAATCCGTCGCAGCATGCCAAGCTTTACAGCGCACCCGATGCGCGAGGATTGGGCCTCCTGGAGCCGCTGGCGGCAGCCGTGGCGCCTGCAGCGGGGCAGGGCGCCGGCCACAGTCGGCACCGCGTCGGCTCGCTGGTGTAAGCCGGTATGGGTGACCAGTCCTTTGCGCCGGCGTTTGCGCCGGTGGAAAAGGCTCGCTTTGTCGTCGGCACGCAGGTGTCCCGCATGGTGCCGCGTGTGCCGAAGCATGCGGGTGACGTCCCTGCGCGCCGCCCGCTGCGGATCTATACCATCGATCCCGACGCATCGCGCCTTGACGGGGCGGTCGCCACCATCGAAGTCCCGTTTGAGACGCTTGAGCCCGGGCCGGTTGGACTCCGTTTCCGTGTCGATCCGATGGATTACGCTGCGGGGCAGGCCTACCTGCCGGCGCAACTCGATTCCCATTACGCCTTGCTGCGCCACGGTTACGACCCCTCTCCATCGGACCCGAGGTTTCACCAGCAGATGGTGTACGCGGTATGCACCAACGTGTACTGCACCTTCCGCCGCGCCCTGGGCCGCGATATTGCCTGGGGCTTCAGCCGTACCGAGGACGCGGGGCGGCTTTACCTGGTTCCGCATTCCTTCTCAGGAGCCAACGCCTGCTACGACAAGATTGCCGGGGCGCTGAAGTTCGGCTATGAACTGTCGCCGCGCGGCGGCTACACGTTTTCGGCGTTGTCGCACGATGTCGTGGCCCATGAAGTGACGCATGCGATCCTCGATGGCTTGCGCAGCAATTTCCAGGTTCCGAGCGGCGCCGATACGGCGGCGTTCCACGAGGCCTTCTCCGACCTGGTGGCGCTGTTCCACCGGCTTTCGTATTCCGACATGGTGCGGCAAGCGCTGCGCGAGGCGCGCGGCGTACCCGAGCGGGCCGCCGCGATCACGGATATCGCCAGGCAGATTGGCCGGCACCTGGGCCGCGACGCGCTCCGTAGCGCTGTTTTTGACGGCAGCCCTGCCCGTTATGAAGAGAACCTGGAGTCGCACGCTTTGGGCGAAGTCCTGCTGTCGGCGGTGTTCGAGGCGTTTGCCGCGGTATACCGGCGCAAGACTGCGCGCTTTGTGCGCATGGCTACCCAGGGGAGCGGCATCCTGCCGGAAGGAGAGTTGAACCCGGATTTGCTGGATATCCTGGTGCACATTTGCTCGCGCCTTGCCGAGCAGTTCCTGGCGATGTTGATCCGCGCCATCGATTACTGCCCGCCGGTGGACCTGCGCTTCGGCGAATACCTGCGCGCACTCATTACCGCTGATCGCGAACTGGTTCCGGATGACGCGTGGGACTATCGCCACACGCTGATCGAGGCATTTGCAAGGCGAGGGATCTATCCGCGCCATGTGGCCAGCCTGACTGAGGATGCCTTGCTGTGGCGGCCCCCGTTGCGGCAGCATTCGCCGCTGCTCGAGTTGAGCTTCAAGCAGTTGCGTTTCGAAGGCGATCCAGCCTGCGCGGCCGGTCCGCTTGAATTGCAGCGCCAGGCGGAAGTCCTGGGCAGCTACGTGTCGCAACCGGAGTTTGCGGCGGAGTTTGGGCTGCTGCCAGGGCCGCAGGACGGCATCGTACCGGATTTACCATGCGTCGCCTCCATCCGCACCACGCGCCGCGCGGGACCGGAGGGGCGCCTGGTGTTCGACCTGGTGGCGGAAGTCATCCAGCATTGCCGCGTGGCCGCCAGGGACGGCCAGCCGGAGTTTTCGATCTGGGGCGGCAGTACGGTGATTCTTGGCCCGGAAGGCGAGTTCCGCTACATCATCAGCAAGAATGTGACGGGATCCGATCGTGTGCGGCGCCGCCTGGCGTTCATGCAGCATCCCACCGGCCGCCAATTCTGGCGGCGCGACGGCGACCGCATGGTACAGCGTGAAGTTTTCTGCAAGCTTGCATGAAACGAAAGCGCTGTTGAAATGGCTTTCTGGAGCTGAAAACAAAAACGCCGATCAGCTTGGATCGGCGTTTTCACTTTTTATTCTTGGTGGCCCGGGGCGGAATCGAACCACCGACACAAGAATTCTCAAGCCGTGATCCTCATGACAGCCAACAAAAATTGGCAATTTGCATGCTTACTGATAAATTACCAACAATTACGCTGAGCAACCCCATAGGGGCCCCATCCACATTGACGAACGATGTTTACCACCTCTACATATGGCGCTAGCGGAAGAAAAATTCACCGAAATATTTTCCCTGAGCCAAGATCCTGAGCTGGCGGAAGCTGGGGGCGGTCATGGGCAGAAGGGGGTGGACTTCCAGCGCTACTGGGCGATCCTCCGCATATTCGAGCTCAAGCAAGACGGCTTGACCGATTTCCTCCTGCTTTTCGAGGCGATCCAGGACGTTGCCGAGTTCGATTCCGAAACGGCACCGAGCCGCGTCGATATATACCAGATCAAGAAGAAGGACAGCGGCGAGTGGTCGTTCAACGAACTGACGGGCTTGCTGAAGCCAGACGGCCGAACGAAGAAAAAAGTACCTCCCACTTTATCCAAGGTAGAAAAGAGCCCTCTCGGCAAATTGTATAAGGCTGGCTTGGCCGTCCAGCATTTGGAAGCCAACGCTCACTTCGTGTCGAACGCGGGCTGCGACCTTCCGCTAGTCACGAGTGGATCAGCCTCGGCCCTGCTCAAGTGCCTGGCGTCGGAGCTTGACGCTTCGCACGCGTCACCTTTGGCCGAGGGGTTGGCCCTGCTCCACGCTGCTCCTGGAGCAGTCCCGGACCTCAAACGGCTCGCCTTGCGGAAAACCACCCTGCACCCGGACGACCCTCACCTAATGGCTCTCGGCGCGGCTACGGCTTACCTCAGCAAGCACCTACCGGCGAGCGCAGGCCAGGCGAAAGCGTTCGTGGACGCTCTCTTCGCGCAGCTCAGTGCCCTCGGACGACAGACCCAGCCCGTGGCGTCGTTTAAGGAACTGCGTCGCCAGCGGGGATACTCGATGGCCGAGCTGAACTCTGCGCTTGCCGATCTCAAAGGCGTTCCCGACCTGAAATCGTACCTCGACAAGGTTCTTGACGGACTACTGCTGGAAGGGCTTGCTCCGCTTAGGCGTATCTCGATTGACGTCGGCGTGACGAAGTACTTCTCCGCCGTCGTCTCCGGGGCGTGGGGGGGCGACGAGCTCGCCCTGATCGACGAATGCGCCAAGGCAGCACCTCCGCTCCTGGCATCCTCTTCGTTGCTTCCCGCACTGGAAGCGGAAACCGCGAGGATAGCCGCGTTCCATCCGGCCTTCAAGAACACCGAAGTCTTCGCGTATTTGCTAATCCAGGTAACGAAAAATGCCGCAGCCTAATTTCAGAAAACTCCTTCGCGCCCTATCTACAAAATCTTATGAGAACCTTCCAATTCGAAAGCATATCGCTGCTATCGCACCGCGACAAAAAAGCCAGGAAGGTCAGCTTTCACCCGCACAGGAATCTGATCCAAGGGGAGAACCATACGGGCAAGTCAAGCCTCGTTAAGCACCTCTTCGTAACGCTTGGTGCCAAACCGCTGGGAACCCTCGAACAATGGGATCCTCAGACGGTTTCCGCAGTCAGGTTCAAGGTAGACGGTGAATCGTTCACCGTCATCCACCATAGTGGTGCGCGCTCGCTTCACGATTCGTCCGGTAAGCTTCTCAAGGCAACTGATTCACCTGCCGCATGGGCAGAAACGTTCGCGGCGCTGGTCGGTTTCAAGCTCATGCTGACTTCCAAGAAGACAGGGCAGGGCGTATTGGCCGATCCTTCGTGTTTTTTCCTCCCCTTTTACATTGACCAAGATGGGAGCTGGCGGGAAAAATGGGACACTTTCCCTGCTACGATGCAATATGCGGCACCGGTCCGCAGCATCCTCGAATATTTCAGCGGTATCAAGCCTGCCGAATACTACGAGCTCAAGAGCGAGCAAAGCGCAATATCGAAAGAAGCCGACGCGAGTGTCAGCGAGATGAAGCTTCTGGAACGCGCTCGCGGTCGGCTGAGCCAGACTCTTCCGGTCGGCACCGTGAAGTTGTCGGAGGCGGGCTTCGAAGAAGAAATCCGCCGCCTGACATCGGAGGCGAACGAGCTCAACGGCCTGCAAGAAACTCTGCGCGCTAGGTATGTCCGCGAGGGCGAAGTGGTTGCAAGCATCAACCACCAGATCCAAACCGCCCTCGCGTCGCTGCGGGAATACGCCGGAGACCAAAAGTACCTTGCGAACATTGCCAATGCCAATGAAATCGTCTGCCCGACGTGTGGGGCGGAGCACGAGCAGTCGTTCCTGCACTACTTGGGCTATGCCGAGGACGCCAGGATCCTGGAGGAGCTTACGCGTACGCTTCAGAGGGATCTCGTTACCGCGAGACGCCAACTGGAATCGACGAACGGGGAACTTCGGACGCTGCGCGGCAACTACGCCAGAATCAACGGAATCCTTGAGCAGAAGCGCGGGGACCTCCGGTTCCAAGAGGTAGTGGAATCCCAAGGAGCCCAGGCCGCCCATAGGGCATTCGATGCGGAAAGAGAACAGATCGCCGGCGAACTGGCAGACTGGAACGCCAAACTTGCGGAAATCGAGGCGCGACTGAGCGCGTTGACCGACAAGAAGGGTGCCAAAAGGATTGTGGCTGCGTTCAGGGAAGCCTACCAGTTAGCGAGGAAGTCGCTCAACGTACCCGATCCTTCAGGCAATCCAAACCCTGTCAGCAGACCTAACCGTTCAGGCAGCGGAGGCCCTCGTTTGCTACTCGCTTACTACGCCGCCCTGTGGAAGGTCTGCCACGGCGAACAGCTAGGCATGTCGGTCCCCGTAGTCATAGACTCTCCGAACCAGCAGGACCAAGACGACCTGAACCTCCACGTCGTCCTCGGGTTCATCGCGGAGAGCCTTCCGGATTCCATGCAGCTCATAGTCTGCGTCACCAAACACTCGGACGCTCAGCTCGACAAGACCATCGTTTTCGACAAGAAGTACAGCATGTTGCTTCCCGAGTGCTACGACGAGGTCGAATCCGATGTCGAGCCGCTCTACCGGCAGATGAATGCCGCGCTGCTGAGCATTCCAATCGACGAGGCCAAGGAAGACAAGCCGGAGGCGGATTCGGATAAATAGGCAATTCGTGGCAGGCCGTGCAGGACTCGGACCTGCGACCATCGGACTAAAAGTCCGTTCTGTCACCGTAGCCTGGAGGTCACAATAGACGTTTGGACGTTTGAGGTCCGTGCTGCTGAGCGAGGAGCTGAGTGGGGCGGACGTTGGGACGATTCGGACGGTTGTGCGAGCGCGGAGATGGTGGGCCGGGAATAGACCGGACACGAGGACTTCGTGCGCTGAAAACAAAAACGTCGATCTGCATGGATCGGCGTTTCGTCAAGGATGTTCTAGGTGGCCCGGGGTGGAATCGAACCACCGACACAAGAATTTTCAAGACTATTCGCCCATCACATTGGCAGTGTCATCCTATTTGTCTGCAATGGGTCTGAAGTAACCGATAATGTTGGCTGAATTTCGTACGCAGATTTGGACGTGATTCTTCTTCTCGATCCGCGCTCCCGGGTAAATTGGGCCCCCTTCCCAAAAAGCGCCTCGCACTGTGTCATATGACTGAAGCGGGGGTGTCTTTGGATTTGTAGACTGCCAATCGGCGGTTTGCGTGACGGCTCTGAGCTCATGCACCATGTTAATCACCGCGCAATCCAACTTGCGGTTCCAGAGCTCCTTGCCTTCGCCGTTCTTCGGTAAGAATTCCTCCCCGCCTCGTGCAGTCAACAATGCGTCATAGCCGGACTCGAGGTAGCTTAAACCCTTTGCATCCAGTAAATTCAGGCATAGGCCAGGATCGATGATTGCACCCACAACGGCTACTTTCTCCTTGCGGCCTTGCCATTTGAATTTTTCGCGAACGAACTGTTCTGCGCGAAGGGGGCTATATTCCCAGAAATAGATCCCGTGCCCAAGCCAGTCGTAATCGTTTTCGCTGGCGGCAAGATGGCTTTTCCCCGAAAGAATTTTTTCTGCGGTTTTTAGATCCGTGCCATGGAATCCAATTAGAAAACTTGGAAGGAGTTCATAGCGGGCGTCAGAGGCAATCAATCTTTGTACGCTTTTTTCAGATTACCTGAGGCTGTGGTGATTCCAGCTTTTGTAGCAACACTGCGCAGTTTGTCAGGGTCATTCTTTAGCACTGTTACCACTGATCGAAACGTGGCCAGTTCTTCAGCTGCCGAACGCTTGGTCGGGAACTGCCCAGTATGTAATGACTTTCCTGCAACGAGTTTAGACATGATGACTTCTCCGATGTGAGCAATTGTAGCACCGACGCGATATTGACCTGCTCATCGTAATGCGGCAGTTGGCAGGAGACTGGAGCGCGCGTTATCGTTTGAACGCAGCTACTGAGAAGATACCGGAAATAGACCGGACAGGGATGTTTGTCCAGCAACGAAAGCGCCACCCGGAGGTGGCGCTTTCAATTTATTCTTGGTGGCCCGGGGCGGAATCGAACCACCGACACAAGGATTTTCAATCCTCTGCTCTACCAACTGAGCTACCAGGCCAAGGCGCGCAATTATAGCAGACCGGATTTCCTTTTGCCAAGGCCCCGCCGGCTTGCGCTAAAATGTTGTCATGAGTGCAGCAAAACTCGATCCTTTAGTTGCCAGACCCCGACTCTCAAGGTGCACGCTGGCGCGACTTCAAGGTGCTGCCGTCTGGGCCGAACAGCAGCACGTGCTCGCCCATGCGCGGGCGGCCGTCGGGGCCGGGGGCCAGATGGCCGGGTGGGGTTGACTGATATAGCCAGACTTCGCGGCCGCTGTCGAAACGCCTGCTGAGCTGGGGCGGGCCGAGCGCCGCCTGCGCCGCCGTGCGGTCGCGCGGGGCCGCGGCGCTGGCTGGCGGCGGGTCGTCCATGTATTCAAAGCTCAGCAGGGTATCGTCAGGCCAGCTGCGGTCCCATACCGGGGCAAAGTAACTGCGATCGAGCAGCACCTGGCAATCGCAGTAGGGCATTTCGGCAGCGGGCGGATTGCCGGCATATAGCGCGTGGAACGGCAGGGTGGCGCGCCGTTCGCCGGCCTGTAGGGTGATGGAGAACAGTGGTTTTTCTGTGAAGAATAGATAATTGCCATGCGGGTCGCTGCACACCTTGTCGGGACTGCGCAGGAATTCGTCGAGCCAGGCGAACAGGTGGGCATTGTTCGATACCAGCCCGGCTTCCATGCCGACCAGGCACTCCAGCCGCAGGTCGCCCAGCCGGCGCATGCCGTCCGGGACGCCCGGGCTGCGCACCTCGGCGCGCCATGTCATGGACAAAGTCTTGCGGTTGGCCAGCACGGCGGCGTCTTCGCGCCACAGCTGCTCGTTGTATTCCAGCGTGAAGCTGTTGTCGGCGCCGACCGGTACCGCCATGCTGGTGGTGTCGCCCACCACTTTCAGCTTGATGCCTTGCATCTCGGTGCCCGGATGGCGCGGCAGGAGGCGGTAGCGCAAGGTGGCCTGCGGCGCCAGCGCGTGCTCGCGCTTGAAGCGCTCCGCGCCTTGCAGCATCTTGCGGTAGGACTTGTCCACCGGAGAGCGGGTGTTGGGGACTTCCACCGTGGGTACCGACAAGGCCAGGGCCAGCAACAAAGTCGTTTTCCACATAATTGCAGATTGTGGCATTCTCCTGAAATACCCGCACAATCCATGCGCGCAGCAGTGCGCCACAGCTACTGATGATCAATGAAGCCCCAGCGCTTGAGAGTCTGTCAACCAGATATGAACTCCTGGTGGCCAGCATCAGCGACTATGCGATCTACATGATGGACACCGAAGGCCGCATCAGTAGCTGGAATGCGGGCGCCCAGCGTTTCAACGGCTTCAGCGAAAAGGAAATACTCGGCACGCACTTCTCCCGATTCCATACGCCGGAAGACCAGCAGGCCGGCCTGGCAAGGCACGCCTTGTCGACCGCTTTGCGGGAAGGGCGTTTCGAATGCGAGGGCTGGCGCCTGCGCAAGGACGGTTCGCAGTTCTGGGCCAGCGTGGTAATCGATCCGATTTACACGCCGGACGGTGAGCATGTCGGCTTCGCCAATGTCACGCGCGATATCACTGAGCGCAAGCACGTCATGGAGGCGTTGCGCGAGAGCGAGCAGAGCTTCCGCTTGCTGGTGCAAGGCGTGATCGACTATGCGATCTACATGCTGTCGCCGCACGGCCTGATCACCAATTGGAACCTCGGTGCGCAGCGCATCAAGGGCTACGCGCCGGAGGAAGTGCTCGGTACCCACTATCGGCGCTTCTTTACGGAAGACGACAGGGCAGCCGGGGTGCCGGAACGGGCCTTGGAAATTGCCGCGCGCGAGGGGCGCTACGAAAGCGAAGGCTGGCGCGTGCGCAAGGACGGCACGCGCTTCTGGGCCCATGCGGTGGTCGATGCGCTGTACGATGACGACGGCGATTTGATCGGCTTTGCCAAGGTCACGCGAGACAACACCGAGCAGCGCGAGGCGCAGGAATCGCTGGAACAGGCGCGTGCCGCCTTGTTCCAGGCGCAGAAAATGGAATCGATCGGCCAGTTGACGGGCGGCGTGGCGCACGACTTCAACAACCTGCTGGCCGTGGTCTCGAACGGCATCGACATCCTGCGCACGGCGCCGCCGGAAGCGGCAGGCGTACGCGTACTGGACAGCATGCGGCGCGCCGTTGACCGCGGCGCCGCGCTGACGCAGCAGCTGCTGGCGTTCGCGCGCCAGCAGCCGCTGGCGCCCAGCGTGCAGCAACTGAACCGCCTGGTGCTCGGCTTCGAGGGCGTGCTGCGGCGCGCCGCCGGTCCGCTGATGCGCTTTGAAATGGACCTCGACCCCAAGCTGCGGCAGGCGTCGATTGACGAGGCGCGTTTCGAGGCTGCCTTGCTCAACCTGGTGGTGAATGCGCGCGATGCCATGCCCGGCGGCGGCACGCTGGAAGTCACCACTCGCAACGTTGCGAGTGGTGACTTCCAGCGCGGCGCGCTGCCGGCCGGGGAATATGTGCGCGTGAGCGTGGCAGATACCGGCACCGGCATGAGCGAGGAGGTGCGCCTGCGTGCGTTCGAACCGTTCTACACAACGAAGGAGGTCGGCAAGGGATCCGGCCTTGGCCTGAGCCAGGTGTACGGCTTCATTGTGCAATCCGGTGGCGCGGTAACGATCGATACCGAAGAAGGCAAGGGGACCACCATCAATCTTTTCCTGCCTGCCCTGGAGGAGTCGCTGCCGGAGTCGCCGGAACCGCGCGTTGCGCGCGAAGAGCGGGTGCTGATTGTGGAAGACGATCCGCTGGTGATGGAGTCGGCGCGCGAGCTGTTCCAGTCCATGGGCTACAGCACCTTGCATGCCAACGACGCGGCAGCCGCGCTGCGCACGCTGCAGCGCGATAGCGAAGTCGACGTGCTGTTCAGCGACGTGATGATGCCGAACGGGATGACGGGGCTGGAGCTGGCGCGCGAGGTACGCCAGCGCTACCCCCGCATCAAGATCATCCTGTCTTCCGGTTTCCCCCAGTCCGAAGAAGAGTTTTCCGTTGTCGGCAAGCCGTATCGCCTGGCTGACCTGGCGCGCGAGCTGCGCAGCCGGTGATCAGAGGCTGCGCAGGTAGCTCCAGGGGTAGATGCCGCGCTCATGGCCGTCGCTGAAGACGAACTGCACACCGTAGGAGCCGGCTGGCACGATGCGCGATATCTGCAGTGCGCGGGCCGGCAGGGGCGGCGTCCCCGCCCGGGCGGCTGACAGGCAATCGGCGCAGCGGCAACTGCGGCGCAGCAGGGCGGTGTCGAGCTTTTGCACGCGGGCGTCCGGCCAATGGATGGCCAACTGGCCGGCATCGGCGTCGAGCTCGATAGCCAGCGGCGTCATGCCTCCTCCAGTTGTTGCAGCGCCAGGCGTACCGCCTTGCGTACCTCGGGATCGGCATCCTGCGCCGCTTCCAGCAGCGCCGGCACGGCGCCGCGTTCGCCGATCTCGCCCAGTGCCAGCGCCGTTTCGCGGCGCAGGTTGGCGATGTCATGCGCCAGCAGCGGCAACAGGGCGGGCAGGGCAGCGCCCAGGCGCAGACGGCCCAGGCTGCGCGCTGCGCGCAACTGCACTTGCCAGTAGCCGTCCTGTAGCGCTGCCGCCAGTGCTGCGCCGGCGGCGGGCTGCCGCAGCTTGCCCAGCGTGGTGGCGGCTTCCTCCCGCACCTGCCAGGCCGGATCAGCCAGCGCGGCCAGCAGCGCCGGCAGGACGGCGTCACTGCTGGCCAGGCCGAGCGCGCCGGCGGCGGCGCGGCGCACTTCGGCATCGCTGTCGCCGGTCGCCAGGCGCGCCAGTGCGGGCAGCGCCGCCTCATGCTTCAGGTAGCCCAGTACCGCCACCGCTTCGCGCCGCACTGCCGCGGCTGCGTCGTCCAGTGCCCCCAGGGCGGCGGGCGCACTGCCCGCCGCGCGCAATTCGCGCAGCGCCCGCAGGATGGCGGCGCGCACGAAGGCGTTCGGGTGCGCGACATGCGGCAGCAGCAGGCGCGCCGACTGCGGCTGTTTCAGCTCGGCCAGGCTTTGCGCGGCTGCGGCGCGTACCGCTTCATCTTCATCGTCCAGCCGCAGGGCCAGGGCCGCCACGCTGTCATCGTTTTCAAACGCAGCTAGCGCTTCGGCGGCGGCGGCGCGCACTGCGCCGTTCCGGTCGTCCAGCGCGGCCAGCAGCAGCGGCGCATCGTCGTCCGATGCTTCGTCGGCCAGTTCCAGCACGGCGATACGGCGTACCGTACTGTCGGCGTGACGCAGGCGTTCCTGCAATGCGGTATGTGTCAAGCTTCCTCCTCAGGTGGCATAGCGCAGCACCGGTGCGGTGGCCTGCGGGTGCAGCAGTTCCAGGCAGCGCCGCTTCAGGCGCACGAAATCCAATGTGGTGACCAGGTCGGCCCGCCGGGGGCGCGGGAAATCAAGCCGGATCTCCTCGACGATGCGGCCGGGACGCTCGCTCATGACCAGGATGCGATCGGCCAGGAACAGGGCTTCGTCGATGTCGTGGGTGATGAACACCACGGTGGTCCGGATGCGCGCCCAGACGTCCAGCAGCAATTGCTGCATTTTCAGGCGGGTTTGCGCGTCCAGCGCGGCGAACGGCTCGTCCATCAGCAGCACGCGCGGGTCGTTGATCAGTACGCGGGCAATCTCGACGCGCTGCTGCATGCCGCCCGAGAGCTGGGCCGGATAGCTGTCTGCGTGGCTGTCCAGGCCCACCAGGCGTAGCAACTGCTGCGCGCGGGCCCGCCGCTCGGCACGCGGCACGCCGCGCACCTTGAGGCCGAAGGCCACGTTTTCCTGCACCGTTTTCCACGGGAACAGCGTGTGCTGCTGGAACACCAGGCCGCGTTGCGGGCCGGGGCCGCGCACCGGCTCGCCGTCCACCAGCACGCTGCCGGCACTGGGCTGCAGGTGGCCGGCCAGGGCGGCCAGCAAGGTCGATTTGCCGCAGCCGGAGGGGCCAAGTACGCACAGGAACTCGCCCGGGGCGGCAGCCAGCGCCAGGCCATGGACGGCGTCCAGCGCCGCCTTGCCTTCGCCCAGCCGGATGTGCAGGCCGGAGATCTCGATCGCGCCTTGTGTCATTTGGTTTTCCTCCCTATGAAGTACCACGGCATCAGCGCATTGCCGGCCTGCCTTACCAGCAGGCTGCTGCCCATGCCGAAGATGCCGATGGCCAGCATGCCGACGATGATGTCCGGGTAGTCCTGCACGATGTAGGACGACCAGGTGTAATAGCCGATGCCGAACTGGCCAGAGATCATTTCTGCAGTGACCAGGCAGAACCAGGCGGTGCCCATGCCGATCGACAGGCCGGTCACGATGCTGGGCGCCGCGCCAGGCAGGATGACGTTGGCAAATACCGCCGCACCGCGCCCGCCAAGACTGCGCGCCGAGGCCACCAGCCTGGCGTCGATGCCCTCCACGCCGTGGATGGTGTTGAGCAGGATCGGGAACAAGGCGCCGATGAAGGTAATGAACACCATCGACAGTTCGGACGATGGGAACATCAGGATCGCCAGCGGTATCCAGGCTACCGCGGGGATCGGGCGCAGCACCTCCAGCGGCGGCAGCAGGGCTGCTGCCAGCAGGCGCGACCTGCCGATGGCCAGCCCGAGCCCGATGCCGAGCAGCGCGGCGGCGGCATAGCCGGCGAACACGCGGCCGATGCTGGCCGACAGGTGGGTGCCCAGCTTGGGCGACTGCAGCAGCGCTGCGGCAGCCTGCAGCGTTTCCTGCGGCGAGGGAACGTTGCGGAAGCTGGCCACGCCGAAGTCGACATGGCGGGTCGACGCCCAATGCCAGGCCAGCACGCAGGCGGCGAGCGAAGCGCTGCGCACCGCGGCACGCATCAGGCGGGGACTGAGGGCAGCCATGCTTCGCTCACCCGGCTACGGCGGCCTTGGCGCCGTTGAAGTCCAGCACCTTGCCCTTGACCTTGCGTGCCCACGCTTCGGCCGACTCCTTGAGCAGGAAGGCATTGATCTCATTCTTGCCGCTGCTGACGAACCAGGCGTCGCCGGCGAACAGCTTGATGCCGCTGTCGCGATCCTGGGCGTACACGGCGCGCACCTTGCGGCCGGCCTTCTCCAGTTTCGCCAGGTCGGCCAGCGCCAGTTCCGGCGTCGCATAGTGGCGTACCAGCGTTTCGCCGCTGACCCAGATTTGCGCCACGCGCTGGAACTCCCTGATCGGCTTGCCGGTTGCGGCATCCTTGCCCGCCAGCGGCTGCCTGGCGTAGTTCTTCAGCTGGGCGTCATAATCGAGGCCGGCTTGCTGGAAGGCGGCGCGCACGTAGCGGTCGTCGATGAAGGAGTCCGCGTCGATATCGTTGTCGGTGCGTTTCAGCAGGCGCAGGGTGTCGAGCGAGGTGCGCACCGCCTGGCGGTATTCCGGTTTCCAGCTCAGGTCCCGCGTCTGCAGTCCGAGCGGGCCGTGGAACAGGTAGTTCACCTCGGCCTCGATGCCGGTGACCCTGGCTACCAGCTCGCTGTACTTTTCCGGTTCGGCGGCGAACAGGCGGTCGGCCTCGATGGCGGCGCGCACGAACGCTACCACCACTTCGGGATACTTGCGGGCGTAGGCCGCGTCGACCAGGCTGCCGTGCAGGGTTGGCGCGTTCGCTTGCGAGCCGTCATAGATCTTGCGGGCGAAGCCGCGATGCGGGAACAGTTCGGCGAACGGCACGAAGTCGGCGTGGGCGTCGACCTTGTTGCTCTGCAGGGCCGAACCGGCGATTTCCGGCGCCTGGGTAGTGATGTTGACGTCCTTGTCCGGATCCCAGCCCTGGGCGCGCACCGCGCGCAGCAGCATGCCATGCGCGGTGGAGGCAAACGGCACGGAAATTGTCTTGCCCTTCAATTCGGCCAGCGACTGCACCGGTGACGCCTTGGGCACCACGATGCCGTTGCCGCTGCCGGTGGTACTACCCGACAGCACGTTGATGAACAGGCTTTGGCGGCCGGCCTTGGCGAAGGCGGCGCCGTTGAAGGAGCCGGGGAAGTCGGCCATCGAGCCCAGGTCCAGCTTGCCGGCCACCATCTCATTGGTCAGTGGCGCGCCGGAGGTGAAGTTCTTCCACTGGATGTCGTACTGCACGTCCTTGTACTTGCCGTCACGCGGCAGGTATTTTTCCAGCAGCTTGAGTTCGCGGATCAGGATGCCGCCGGTCGCGCAGTTGATGGTGGTGTCCTGGGTGCCGATAGCAACGCGGATGGTTTCGGCGTGGGATGCGCCGGCCAGCAGGGCAAGGGCAAGTCCGATGGCGGTCAATCTCATTATGATTCTCCTGTAGTGTTTAACGCAGCAGATACGGAATGTCGACGTGGATGGCGCCAGTAGGGCAATCCTTTTCGCACGGCATGCAATACCAGCATTCGTCGAACTGCATGTAGGCCTTGCCTTTGACGAAGTCGATAGCCAGCACGTCGAGGGGGCAGACGTCGACGCATACTGTGCAGCCCTTGTGGGCAATGCATTTGTCTTCGTCGACGCTGACCGGAACGCTAGTGATGTGCGAGCTCGTTGGCATGATGTGCTTTCTCCTTGTTGATGCGCAGGCGCTGGTAAGCGGTTTTTTCTTTGTCGTCCAGGGCCACGATGTACGGTTCGATCGGGCGCTTGAAGCAGCTCATGGCGCCGTCCTTCTTCTGCAGCTGCACGTGCACCAGCCAGTCGGCGTCGTTGCTGTGCGGATGGTCGAGGCGGTAGTGGTACAGGCCCCAGCGGCTCTCGGTGCGGTACAGCGAGGCGCGCGCCGCCATTTCGGCGCAATCGCGGATCGCGTGCACCTCCATGGCGCGCATCAATTCGTGCGGGTTGCGCGCCTGCATGCGGTCCAGGTCCTGGCGGATGGCTTCGAAGCGCTGCAGGCCGATTTCCATCTTGCGGGTAACCTTGGGCGGCTGCAGGTAGTCGTTCACCATGCGGCGCAGCTTGTATTCGACCTGGCTGGGCGGCAGGCCGTCGGTGCGCGCCAGCGGCGCCCACACGCGCTTGCGCTCTGCCTCGACCTGCTGCTCGTCGACTGCAGGTAGTTCGTTGTCGGTGCAGTAGCGCGCCGCGCTTTCGCCGGCCAGCTTGCCGTAGACGAAGGCGCCGAGCATGTAGTTGTGCGGCACGCAGGCCAGGTCGCCCGCAGCGTGCAGGCCGCGCACCGTGGTTTCGGCATGCTCGTTGACCCACACGCCGGAGGCGGAGTGTCCGCTGCACAGGCCGATCTCGGAGATGTGCATTTCCACCATCTGCTGGCGATAATCGGTGCCGCGCCCGGCGTGGAAGCGCCCGCGGCTTGGCCGCTCGTTAGTGTGCAGGATGGTCTCGATGGTGCCGATGGTTTCCTCGGCCAGGTGGTCCAGCTTCAGGAACACCGGGCCGTCGCCGCCCTGCAGTTCGCGGTAGAACTCCATCATCATCTGGCCGCTCCAGTAATCGCATTCGATGAAGCGTTCGCCCTTGTTGTTGGTGGTATAGCCGCCGAAAGGACCTGTGACGTAGGCGCAGGCCGGGCCGTTGTAGTCCTTGATCAGGGGATTGATCTGGAAGCATTCGATGCCCGATAGCTCGGCACCCGCGTGGTAGGCCATGCTGTAGCCGTCGCCGGCATTGGTCGGGTTTTCATAAGTGCCGAACAGGTAGCCCGAGGCGGGCAGGCCCAGGCGGCCGGCGGCGCCGGTTGCCAGCACCACGGCCTTGGCACGGATGACGTGGAAGTCGCCGCTGCGGCAGTCGAAGGCCATGGCGCCGGCGATGCTGCCGTCCGCGGCGGTGAGCAGCCGGGTCGCCACCAGGCGATTAGTGATCTCGACGCGGGTGCGCTTCAGGCGGCGGTACAGCACCTTCTTGATATCGTGGCCTTCAGGCATTGGCAGCACGTAAGTGCCCATGTGGTGCACCTTGCGCATCGCGTAGTCGCCGGTTTCATCCTTTTCGAAGCGCACGCCCCAGTCGTTCAGCTCTTCGATCATGGCGTAGCTGTTGCGGGCATAGGCCATCACCGTTTTCTGGTTGACGATGCCGTCGTTGGCGGTGGTGATTTCCTTCACATACTGTTCCGGCGTCGCGAATCCCGGCACGATGGCATTGTTCAAGCCGTCCATGCCCATCGAGATCGCGCCGCTGCGCTTGACGTTGGCTTTTTCCAGCAGAAGGACGCGCAGCTCGGGGTTGGCTTCCTTGGCTTTCACGGCGGCCATCGGGCCGGCGGTGCCGCCGCCGATCACCAGCACGTCGACAGTCTGGATATGGGTTTCCATTGCTTACTCCCGGGAGGTTGTGCGGCGCGCCAGCTGCAGCCGGTACTGGAAGGCGTCGCCGCCGAAATAGAGGTACTCGAAATCAAGAGGGCGCCCGTCCGCCGTGTGAGTCAGGCGTTCGATGCGCAGCACCGGCATGCCGGCGCCGATACGCAGCGCCGAGGCCAGTTCCAGGTCTGCCGCCACGGCGTCGACCGTGAGCGTGGCGTGGCCCAGCGCAATGCCGTAGTCGTTTTCCAGGATCAGGAAGATGTCGCGCGTAGCCAGGTCTTCGCGGCGCAGGCGGTCGCCGAGCGCCTCGGCCACATAGGTCAGTTCCAGCGACACCGGCTCGCGGTTCAGCAGGCGAATGCGGCGGATTTCCGCCAGCGGCGTGCCTTCCGCCACCTGCAATTGCTGCGCAAGCCTGGGCGTGGCGGCGAGCACGCGGATGCCGGTCACCCGGTTGTAGATTTCGTGCCCCTGGCGCGACATGGCTTCGGCGAACCCTTCGAGCTGGGTCAGTTCCTGGCAGGCTTTCGGCTTGCTGACGAAGGTGCCTTTGCCCGGAACCTTGAAGATCAGGCCTTCCTTCTGCAAATCGTTCAGCGCTTGCCGTACTGTGATGCGGCTGACATCGAACAGGCTGCCGATTTCGCTTTCGGTCGGCAGCTGTGCATGTGGCGAGTAGCTGCCGTCGAGGATGCGTTCGCGCAGGCTTTCCTTGACCTGCGCATACAGCGGAACCGGCGACAGTGCGAGCGGACGTGAGTTCATCGGGCTTTTAGTGACCTGTCATAACAAGTCATGATGGATTTGATGAACCCATCTTATCGACGCTGTCCTGGCGCGGGAACGAATCGATTTGCGCTTGCTTATGCGCGCAGCAAATGGCGGTTTTTCGGCATAAGGTCATGCGTAAAGCGAATGTCGCTGCCGTGCTGCGCTACACTTATGTGCTTCAACCCATTGGATGAGGAAGCATGAAAAAACTGGTACTGGGAGGATTGGCCATGTTGATCGCAGGCAGCGCCATGGCGTCATCGGTGCAGGACGTGGCGGAGCGCTACCGCAAGCTGGTCCTGGCAATCGGCCAGCATGACAGCAGTTACGTCGATGCGTATTACGGCCCGCCGGAGCTGGAGCAGCAGGCGGCAAAGGAGAAGCAAAGCCTGGCCTCGATCAAGGACGGCATCGTGGCTGCCCAGCGCGACATCGCGCTGCAGAAGTCCGGCGGCGCCGATGAAGCGCTGCGCATCGAGTTCCTGGCCAAACAGCTCAAGGCCATGCAGGCCCGCGTCGAGATGCTGGAAGGTCGCAAATTTCGCTTCGACGAAGAGACCGCGCTGCTGTACGATGCCGTCACTCCGCATCATGACCGCGCTTATTACATGGCGCTGGTGGCGCAAGTCGACAAGCTGCTGCCGGGCGAAGGTTCGCTGCCTGAACGCCTCAAGTCCTTCCGCGCCAAATTCGCGATCCCGAAGGACAAGCTCAAGCCGGTATTCGATGCCTCGATTGCGGCGTGCCGCGAGCGCACGGCTGCTTTCATGGCGCTGCCGCAGAAGGAAAGCTTCGTGCTGGAATTCGTCAGCAACAAGCCGTGGTCCGGCTACAACTGGTACAAGGGCAATGCACACAGCCTGATCCAGATTAATACCGAGTTCCCGATCTATATCGAGCGCGCGGCGGACCTGGGCTGCCACGAAGGCTATCCGGGCCACCATGTCTACAATGCCTTGCTCGAGCAGTCGCTGGTGAAACAGCGCAACTGGGTGGAGTTCAGCGTGTATCCGCTGTACTCGCCGATGTCGCTGATTGCAGAAGGCAGCGCGAACTATGGCATCGAAATGGCGTTCACCGATGAAGAGCGGCTGGCCTTCGAGCAGAAGGTGCTGTATCCGTTGGCGGGGCTGGATCCGGCCCTGGCGCCGCAATATGCGCAACTGATGAAACTGCTGGGCAAGCTGAGCTACGCCGACAACGATGCGGCGCAGGCTTACCTGGAAGGGAAGTGGACCCGTGAGCAGACCATCGAATGGCTGGTGAACGTGGCGCTGTATCCGCCGGAGAAGTCGGCGCAGCGCCT
>Ga0209257_1000623_pt1 | contig 57092 bp, 66 predicted proteins | sample AraplaCvi_mCL_r2_FD_184277 | JGI IMG/M metagenome (GOLD analysis project Ga0209257, IMG submission 184277) | Arabidopsis root microbial communities from North Carolina, USA - plate scrape MF_Cvi_mCL_r2 (SPAdes) (version 2) | ecosystem: Host-associated > Plants > Roots > Endosphere | place: USA...
GATAGCGCCACGGTGGGCGCTGGTCTTCCCCTGCTGCGCAGCCTGCGCGAGCTGGTGGCCGGCGGCGACCGCATCCACCGGGTCGAAGGCGTGCTGTCCGGTTCGCTGGCCTGGTTGTTCAACCACTACGACGGCATGCGGCCGTTCTCCGGTTTCGTGCGCCAGGCGCGCGAGCTGGGCTATACCGAGCCAGACCCGCGCCTGGACCTTTCCGGCGAAGACGTGCGCCGCAAGCTGCTGATCCTGGCGCGCGCTGCGGGTTTGCCGTTGCACGCGGAGAAGGTGCAGGTGGAATCGCTGGTGCCCCCGGCGCTGGCGTCCTTGCCCCTGCAAGAAATCGATCCGGCGCTGGAACTCCTGGACGCGCCGCTGGCGGCGCGCTTCAAGGACGCCTACCGCAACGGCGCCAAGCTGCGTTTCCTGGGTCGGTTCGACCAGGCCGGCGCCAGCGTGGGCGTGCAAGCGCTGCCGCTGGATCACCCCCTGTGCGGAGGGGGCGGCGCCGACAATCGCGTCGCCATCTACAGCGACCGTTACGACCAGCAGCCGTTGGTGATCCAGGGGCCGGGTGCGGGCGCGGAAGTCACTGCCGCGGCGCTGCTGGACGATGTGATCGGGATTTGCGGCCGACAGGCAAACGTTAGCTTGTAGGAGCGACGTGAGTCGCGAAGTTCCGGGACATTTCGGCGAGGAGCTCGCGACTTACGTCGCTCCTACCTGATTTACGGCGGCTATCTTTGCTTTGTCGGCCCCAATCTGCGCCAGTGGCTAAGATGTCGCGATGTTCGAAACTTATCTCCTACGCTGGCAGCTGCTTCCGGACGGCGCCGCCATCCACACCCATGGCAGCGACTTGCTGCCGGTCACTACCCGCGATGGCGCACCGGCGATGCTCAAAATCGCACGCTGGCCCGAAGAGCGCGCCGGCGCCGCATTGATGCAGTGGTGGGATGGAGATGGCGCCGCTCGGGTGCTGCAGGCCGATCACGATGCGCTGTTGATGGAACGGGCGACAGGCACGCGCAGCCTGCTTCAGGAAGCGATCCAAGGCGGCGAACAGGACGACCACGCCAGCCAGTCGATCTGTGCGGTGCTGGACCGCCTGCATGCGCCGCGCGAGCTGGCGCCGCCGCCACTTCGCCCGCTGGCCGAATGGTTCGGCGCCGTGCGCCTGCAGGCCGCGCGCCACGGCGGTGTGCTTGCGCACTGCGCGCGCCTTGCCGATGCGCTGCTGGCGCAACCTCAGGACATCGTGGCCCTGCATGGCGATCCGCACCACAGCAACATGTTGGAATTCGGTCCCCAGGACTGGCGCGCAATCGACCCCAAAGACCGCTTCGGCGAGCGCGGCTTCGACCATGCGCAGATCCTCTGCAATCCGGATCTGCCGACGGCCCCGGACGCGGCGCGCATGGCGCGGCAGTGGCCAGTGGTGGCGCGGCAAGGACGCCTGGAGCCGTTGCGCCTGCTGCGCTGGACTGCGGCGCATGCGGCGTTGTCGGCGGCTTGGACGCTGGAGGACGAAGACATGGCCGCTGCCGCCCACGAACTGGCGACTGCGGAAACCGCATTGCAGCTACTGGCCGAGGCGGGAGATTCTCCGCCCTGATCCGGCTTCAGTAGAACCGGCTCAGCATTCGATCACGTTGACCGCCAGCCCGCCGCGCGAAGTTTCCTTGTATTTGTCCTGCATGTCGCGGCCGGTGTCGCGCATGGTCTTGATCACCTTGTCCAGGCTGACCTTGTGCTTGCCGTCGCCGCGCGCGGCCATGCGGCTGGCGTTGATCGCCTTGACCGCGCCCATCGCGTTGCGTTCGATGCAGGGAATCTGCACCAGCCCGCCGATCGGGTCGCAGGTCAGGCCCAGGTTGTGTTCCATGCCTATTTCGGCGGCGTTCTCGATCTGGCTGCTGCTGCCGCCCAAGGCGGCGACCAGTCCTCCAGCCGCCATCGAGCAAGCGACACCGACCTCACCCTGACAACCGACTTCGGCGCCACTGATCGAGGCGTTCTCCTTGTACAGGATGCCGATGGCCGCGGCGGTAAGCAGGAAATCGAACACGCCCTGCTCATTGGCGCCGGGGCAGAAGCGGTCGTAGTAGTGCAGCACCGAGGGAATGATGCCGGCCGCGCCATTGGTGGGTGCGGTCACTACGCGCCCACCAGCGGCGTTCTCTTCGTTCACCGCCAACGCGTACAGATTCACCCAGTCCAGCGTGGTGAGCGGGTCGCGCATGGCCGCTTCGGGTTTGCTGGACAGTTCGTTGAACAATGCCGGCGCGCGACGGGTGACGTGCAGGCCGCCGGGCAGCGTGCCTTCCTCGCGGATGCCGCGGGCCACGCAGCTCTGCATCGCATTCCAGATTTCACGCAGGCCGGCCTTCACTTCTTCCTCGCTGCGCCAGGATTTTTCGTTCTCGAACATCAATTGGGCGATGCTCAGGCCGCTGTCGCGCGATTGCGCCAGCAGTTCGTCGCCGCTGTGGAACGGGTAGGGCAAGGGGGTTTCGTCGGCCACGATGCGGTCCGACGCGGCGTCGTCCTGGTTGACCACGAAGCCGCCGCCGACCGAGTAGTAGTCGCGCGTGGCGATCACTTCGTCGTTGGCGTCGAAGGCGGTGAAGCGCATGCCGTTGGTGTGGAAGGGCAGCTTCTGGCGCTTGTTCATCACCAGATCGCGTTTTTCGTCGAAGGCCACCGCGTGCCGGCCGGACAGCAGCAGCTTCTTCTCTCCGCGGATACGGGTGAGCGCGGCGGGGATGAGGTCCGGGTCGATCAAATTGGGCATGTGCCCTTCCAGGCCCATCAACACCGCCTTGTCGGTGCCATGGCCGCGGCCGGTCAGCGCCAGCGAACCGAAGACTTCAGCCCTGATCCGCGCCACCTCGTCCAGCCGCCCGGGCTCGTCTAACCAGCGCGCGACGAAACGCGCCGCGGCCCGCATGGGGCCGACGGTGTGGGACGAGCTCGGGCCGATGCCGATCTTGAAAAGGTCGAAAGTGCTGACTGCCATGGGCGCTATTCTATGCCGTCCACCGAACCGCGACGGCATCTGCGTCGCAACACACTCTCCTGGAATGCCGACCTTGCCCTTGTTCCTCTACCAGCGCGACGACTGCCACCTCTGCGATCTGGCGCTGGAAGTGCTGGCCGCGGCGCGGGCGCCCGAGTTCGAAAGCGTTTTCATAGACGACGACGCCGGCCTGGAAGAGCGCTACGGCGTACGCGTGCCGGTGTTGCGCGACGATGCCAGCGGCATGGAGCTGGACTGGCCGTTCGATGCCGGCCAGTTGCAGGTCTGGCTGCAGCGCGTTTGATCCGCGCCCGGCAAGCTGTCTGCATGCCGAACGCCTGACTACTGCCGCGGTTGCGATACGGGTCGGGCGGCTAGTCTTGCCTGAGACTCCCGGGGGAAACGACGATGAACCGACGCAGCGCCTTGATCGGATGGTTCGCGACCTGCGCGGCAGGCGGAGCGGCCGTCGCCGCCGAGCCAGTACTTCCAGAATCGCTGAACTGGACATCGCTGACTGCCATGCACGCCAACTACGTCGAAGCCTTCGTGCACAGCGATGGCTTCGGCATGCGCAGGATCACGCCGATGATGCAGTTGATGCAAAGCGGCGAACTGCGCCTGGAAAACCAGCGCTGGCGCGTAGAAGACGTGCAGATGATCGGCATCGCCAAGCACGACCCACCGGTGGTCCACCAGGGCGGACTGCTCAAGTTCCAGCATGGCGAGCAGAGTCCGGCGTTCTTGCCCGAGGCGGCGCAGCGTCCGCTCAACGCGCAGGAAGTGGAAGCGGTACGGCGTTTGCAGGCAGGCGAGCGGATCGTTTCCCTCCCGGCTTCAAACGCCTTGTCGGCGGCCGGTCCGATCCGCGCGACTGCCGATTGCCTGCGATGCCACCAGAGCAGGAAAGAAGGCGACCTGCTGGGCGCATTCGTCTACACCCTGCGACCGGTAACGAAACCGTAGGGCGGGTTTCAACCCGCCATTACCATGCAATGAACTCGCGTTGGTTTGCGGCGGAGTAAATCGCCGGCCGGAGAATCGTTTCGTTGCTTGCCATCGCGAAGTGTGGGATGGCAATGGCGGGTTGAAACCCGCCCTACGCCGTTCGGTGATTACTTCGCAGTTTTGAACACGACCTTGGTGCTGACCGCCACTTCGTTGGGAATGGTCTTGGTATCGCTCCAATCGCCACCGCCGACGCCGAAGTCCAACCGCTTCACGGTGGCCTTGCCGTTCAACACCGGTTGCGCGCCCGGGGTCCAGGTGAAGGTCAGGGTGACCGGCTTGCTGACGCCGCGCAGGCTAAGGTTGCCGTCCGCTGCGTATTGATTGCCGCCCAGCGAACGGAATTTGGTGGCGGTATAGCGGGCCTGCGCGAACTTGCCGACGTTGAAGAAATCGGCGCCGGACAGCGTGGAATCGCGGTCGCCATTGCCGGTGCTGACGCCGGTGAGCGGAATCACTACCTCCAGTTTGGACGTCGCCAGCTTGGCCGGGTCGAAACTCAAGGTGGTAGTGAAGCTGGCGAACTTGCCGGTGAACACTTCGCCGTCGTACTTGCTGGCGAAGACCAGGGTCGAACCGGGCGCCTGCACATAGTCGGCGGCGAACGCTGGAGTGGCGGCCATCATGGCCACCAAGGCTGCGGCGGTAAGCGCAGGCGTGTTGAAGTTACGGGACATGCGGAGGTTCCTCGGGGGGATTGGAGACGGGGGCAGGGGCAACGGGAGTATCGGCAGCGGCAGGCGTGTTATCGGACATGCGCGGTGAACGCTGCGGCAACATGCGCAACAGCGTGGCATCGCGCTGGAAATAATGGTGGTAGAAGGCCGCCCCGGCATGGGCGGCGACCAGCGCCACCAGCACCCAGAAGCCCAGTTCGTGCACTTCATGGGACAGATTGCGGATGGTTTCGTCGGGTGGGCTCAGCTTGGGCACGTCGAACAGGCCGAACCAGCGGAACGGGCGCAGGCCGCTGGCCGAGTCGTACAGCCAGCCCGAAATCGGCATGACCAGGATCAGCGCGTACAGCAGCCAGTGGGTCGCGCTGGCGATGCGTTTCTGCCAGGTCGGAGTACCCGGCACCGGTTCGGGCTTGCCCGCATACAGCAGCCAGGCCAGCCGCGCCAGCACCAGCGCCAACACGGTGATCCCCACCGATTTGTGCGCGGTGTAGACCCAGAAATACTTCGGCGTCTTCGGCAACTCGCCCATGGTCAGGCCGACGATCGCCAGGCACAGGATCAGCAGCACGATCAGCCAGTGGAAGGCCTGGCTCACCGGGCCCCAGCGCTCTGCGGTGTTCTTCATGGTCATGGCTTGGCGGGCTCCGAAGGCGGCGTGGGCGGGGCGGGCTGCGGGTCGGTCTGCGGTTGAGCTGACTGCGCCGGTTCGGCCTGCGGCGGATCGCCTTGCGGGTCGTCTTGTTCGCCGTCCTTGCGGGTGCGGGTGGCTTCCACTTCCAGGCGCATCTCCACGCTGTCGCCTATCACCGACTTCCACGCATCGATGCCGAACTCCGCGCGGCTGAGCGTCGTGGTGGCGGAAAATCCGGCCGTGCGCCGGAACGGCGGCAGGGGATGGCGTTTGAGGGCATTGAAGGTCACGGCCAGTTTCACTTCCTTGGAGACGCCATGCAGGGTCAGCGTGCCGTATACAGAGGCGTGCTGAGGGTCGATGGGTTCGATCCGGGTGGAAACGAAGGTGGCGGTGGGGAATTTCTCCACGTCCAGGAGATTGCGCGCCAGCACTGCCTTGTTCCACTTCTCATCGCCCATATCCAGCCGTTGCAGCGGAACGCTGACTTCAAGCTTTGCCGTCGTCCAGTCGTCCGGATCGAACTGCAGATGGCCGCTACTGCCGGATACCGTGCCGATGGCCTTGGAAAAGCCGGCGTGTTCGACCGCGATCATGACCCGGGTGTGCACCGGGTCCAGCTCATAGGCGGCAGTGGCCGCGCGCGCCGGCAAGGCCGACGACGCCAGCAGCAAGAGGACTACGCCAAGGGCAGGACTCGGTTTCATAGGCCCGGGATTCTAGGTGGGTGCTGCTGAAGATACGCCGCTTGCACATGCAACGGTCCGTTGCGATGCTGCCCGGACAGGGAAGCGGCTCGGGTGGGGTAGGGAATGAGGCGATACGTCTGGTTGTTGGGACTGGTCCTGCTGTGCGCCGGCGCGCAGGCGGCGGTGCCCGAGATTCCGCGTTTCCGTTTGTTGGGCTCCGCCGACGGCCTGCCCGCCACCACCATCCCGGCGCTGGCGCGCGACCGCGAAGGCTATCTGTGGATCGCCACCTGGGACGGTCTGGCGCGCTACGACGGCGTCGGTTTCCAGACCTGGCGGCACGATCCCGGCGATCCCGCTTCGCTTCCCGGCAACGTCGTGCAGGCGCTGCATATCGATAGCGACGACCGCATCTGGGTGGCCACCGAAAACGGCGGCCTGAGCGTGATGGGCGCCGACCGCAAGGGTTTCCGCCACTACCGCATGGCCGACAATCCGGAAATGGGCAGCGACGATGTGTTCACCATCGCCAGCCAGGGCAAGGAGTTGTGGTTCGGCACCTTCGGCGGCGGTTTGCATCGCCTGTCGGCGCAAGGGGCGATCACCAGTTTCCGCGCCGACGAGAAATCCCCCGATGGCCTGCCGTCGGACACCGTGCTGTCGCTTTCCTTCGACCAGAAGGGCGGCCTGTGGATAGGCACCATGGGCGGGCTGGCCCGTTTCGACGGAAAGGCCGTGCACCGGGTCGCGACACCGGGCGGTGAAGAGCTGATCGTCTATTCGGTTACCCGCATCGGCGACACGCAATGGGTCGGTACTTCCGAAGGCGTTTACCAATGGCACGCCGATGGCCGTTGGCGGACGCCGGAGTGGTCGCCGATGTTCGCCCGGCCCAATGCGGTGATGGCGATCCTGAGCGATGGCAGCGGCGAATACTGGCTGGCCAGCCAGGGTGGCCTGTGGCGGACCGAAGGCAACGGCGCTCCCTCGCCGGTGGTGCACGACGACCTGGGCGCCGGCATCGGACGCGTGGTGCAAACGGCGCTGTTGCAACCCGATGGAGGCATGTGGGTACCGGTGCCTACCAAGGGCCTGGCCTACTTGCGTTCGGATTGGCGGCGCATCGCTTCGTTCGCGCGCGCGCAAGGGTTGGCTGGCGGCGTCTATCGGGGAATTTCCGCTGCCGGGCCCGACCATCTCTGGCTGGTCAGCACCATCGGCAAGGTGGAGCGCCTGAATACCCGCACCGGCGAAGTCACGCCGTTGGCGATGCACGAAGAAGAACTTAAGGATCTGCGCCTGATCTCGGCCCTGGAAGACAGCAAGGGCCGCCTGTGGCTGGGCTTTCGCAAGGGGCTGATCAGGATCGATTTGAAGACCCACCAGTTGCGCCGCTGGGACACCGACGCACTGCATGACCCGCATCCGGACGAAAGCACGGTGGACTGGCTGGTGGAAGCGCCCGACGGCTTGTGGCTTTCCACGCAGATGGGCAGCGTGCAGCGTCGCGACCTGGACACCGGCCAAGTGCTGGACGACATGCCCGTGGACGCAGAGGGATCGCCGCAATCGGACGTGGAAGCGCTGGGACGCGCGCCCGACGGCGCGGTCTGGCTGGCCGGCGCAAAGGGCTTGCGGCGCTGGCAGCCGGCGCTGCGCAAGTTCGTCGCCTTGCCCGCCATCGGCGACCAGCGCGTGTTCGGTTTCGTGTTCGAAAACGCGGACCGGCTCTGGTTGCATCGTTTGTCGGGGTTGGAGGCCTGGCAGCGCGATCCTGCGGGGACATGGAAGCTTGCGCGCCGCGTGTCCAGCGTGGAGGGTTTGCCGGCGCTCGAATCGACCGGCTTGCAGATAGATGCGCAAAAGCGTCTGTGGCTGGCGACGCGGCGCGGTCTGTTCCGCTTCGATCCGCAATCCGGACAGGTGCGCAACTACGGCGTGCGCGATGGCTTGCTCAGCCAGGAATTCAACGACCGCGCGCTGTTGATGACCGGCGACGGCGTGTTGGCCGGCAGCGCGGCCGACGGTTCGGTGATGCTGCTGGACACGCGCCTGCCCGACCCGGCGCCGGTGGTGCCGCATCTGGTATTGGATGCGTTGCAGGTCAGTCGCGACGACGGGGTGGTCGCGCTGCCTGTCGCCGGCGGGTTCGCCTTGCGGCCAGGCGACCACGAACTGCAGATCAGCGCGCGGTTGCTTTCCTTCGACGATCCGCTGGTCAACCGCTATCGCTCGTTGCTGGAAGGCTTCGACAAGGATTGGGTGGACCAGGGCGCCAGCGGCGAACGCGCGTTTTCCACGCTGTCGCCGGGCGACTATGTGCTGCACATGCAGGCTTTCGACGATGCGGGCAACGCGTCGGCCACACGCACGCTGCGTTTCCAGGTGGCGCCGCCCTGGTGGCGCAGCAAGTGGGGAATCGCGTCGTTCGTGGTGCTGGGCCTGTTGTTGCTGGGCGTGGCCGGCGCGCTGTACCGCCGCCGCCTGCGCCGCCGCAACGCCTGGCAACTGGCCGAACACAAGCGCGACCTGGCCGAACAGGCCTCGCTGGCCAAGACCCGTTTCCTGGCCACGCTGGGCCATGAAGTGCGCACGCCGATGACCGGTGTGTTGGGCATGAGCGAGCTGCTGCTGGGCACCGAACTGGACCAGAAGCAGCGCGGCTACACCCACGCCATCCAGAACGCCGGCACGCACCTGCTGCGCCTGGTCAACGATGCGCTGGACATCGCGCGCATCGAGGCCGGCAAGCTGGAATTGCAGCAACAGGATTTCGACGTGCGCGCGCTGGTGGACGAAGTGGCGGGGCTGACCGCGCCCATGGCCGAACAGCACGGCCTCAGCTTTTCCGACGAGGTGTCGGCCGATGTGCCGGCGGCCTTGCAGGGCGATCCGCTGCGGGTGCGGCAGATACTGCTCAATCTGCTGGGCAATGCCATCAAGTTCACCGAGAAGGGTGGCGTGACCTTGCGCGTGTCGCCTGTGCTGCCGCAAGGCATCCGGTTCGCGATCGGCGATACCGGTCCGGGCATCAGCGAGGAGCAGCAAACCCGTTTGTTCCAGCGTTTCGAGCAGGCCGAAGGCGCGCGCACCGCAGCGCGCTACGGCGGCAGCGGCCTGGGTCTGGCGATCTGTCAGGAACTGGCGGTGGCCATGGGCGGGCGCATCACTTTGGAGAGCACGCCGGGGCAGGGCACCTGCTTTATCGTGGAATTGCCGCTGGCGGCGGCTGCCGAAGTGCCGCGCCCGCCACGCGCCGACCCTTCGGCGCCGTTGCCGTCGCTGCGCATTCTGCTGGTCGAGGACGATGCCACCGTGGCCGAGGTGATCGCCGGCCTGCTGCGCGCACGCGGCCATCGGGTGAGCCATGCGGCGCATGGTCTGGCGGCGCTGACGCAAACCACTGCGCAGCCGTTCGACATCGCGCTGCTCGATTTGGATCTGCCGGGCCTGGATGGGCTGGCCCTGGCCCGTCAATTGCGCGCGCAGTCGTTCGACGCGCCGTTGATCGCGGTCACTGCGCGTGCCGATGCGGAGGCCGAACCGCTGGCGCAGGCGGCGGGCTTCGACGGCTTCCTGCGCAAGCCGGTGACCGGCGATATGTTGGCCGCGGCCATCGAGCGGGCCATGCTGCAACCCCGCAATCGCGCTTGAGCCGTTCACCACCCTACCTGCCGAACTTGAGAGCATCCGCATGAGTTTCTCCCGGTGCACAAGATCCGCCCTGCTGCTGCTTGCGCTTGTCGCACCCATGGCCGTGGCCCAGACGACGGCCACGCCCGATGCCGAAAGCGCACAGGCCGAGCCGTCGTTCCTGGGAGGATTCCTGAAGGAGACACGGGTGATCTACCCATTGCGGATCGGCGACTGGCAGGCGCAGGGCGAGCACTTGTACGAGCAGCAGGAACTGGGCGCTTCGGTGCGCTACATGCACAAGACGCAGAAGGATCGTTGGATGGACCTGTATTTCTATCCCGCGGGAATCCTGAGCGACGAGCAGTTGCTCGAAGCGATGGAGAATACGTTGCAAGGCATGCGCCTTTCCGCGGGCTACAGCGCCGCCGACGTCGACCCGGTCAAGCCGATCGTGTTCACCCAGGGCAGCGGCGCGCAGAAGCAAAAACTCACCGCTTACACCACCTCGATGCGGCTGGTGCGCGAGGGCCAGACCTACCATTCGGCCATGGTGATGCTGGTCAGCGATCTGTACTTCATCAAAGGCCGGTTCAGCGTGGAGGAAAAATCCCTGTCGCAGCGCGAAACGCAGAAGCAGTTGGAGAAGTTCATGGCCGCGGTAGTGCGCGACTCAACGCTGCACAGCACCGGCGATTGCTGGTCGCCGCCGCCTGTGGTCGAGAAGGCGGCGCTGACAGAGGGCGCTCCGGGTCAGCTGGCTTCCACCAGCAATGACGGCGTGCTGTCGGCGGTGGCCTATGCCGACCGGATCGAAGTACTGGATGCGAAATCCCCGCAGGCTATTCTCATGCAGTTCCTTGCCCTGCCGATCATCGGCCGCATGGTGCCGGGCTGCGGTCCGGCCGAAGACATGAACCCCGTGGTGCCCAAGGGCATGCGTGAAATCCGTCTGGAATTCGGCGTGCCTTCGGGCGATAAAGGTAACCAGTCCGTTCCGTTGAGAACGCGCGCGACCGGCGTCTCTTGAGAAAGGCAACGTAGTGAACCTGGCTTTGTTCGATTTCGACGGCACCATCACCACCCGCGAGATGTTTCCCGATTTCATGCGTTTTGCGGTGGCGCCGCGCAGGCTGGCGTGCGGACAGGTCCTGCTTGCGCCGCTGGTCGCCGGTTACCGGCTTGGCGTCGTTCCGGGTAATGCGGTGCGGGCCGCCATCGTGGCGTTCGGCTTCCGCGGCGTTGCCGAGCAGGACATCCGGCGTGCCGGCGAGGCATTCGCCGCGGAGGTCATTGCCGGTGCATTGCGGGCTGATGCGATGGAGAGAATCAGCTGGCACCAGGCGCAGGGGGACCGGGTCGTCGTAGTCTCCGGTTCGTTGGAAACCTATCTTTCGCCCTGGTGCAAGCAGCATGGCCTGGAGTTGCTGTGTTCGCGGCTGCAAGCGAACGATGGTGTTATGAACGGACGCTACCTGGGCGCGCAATGCGTCGGCAAGGAAAAGGCCAGACGGATACGCGAACGCTACGATCCGGGCGGCTACGCTGCGGTGTACGCCTACGGCGATACCCATGAAGACGATGAGATCCTGGCAATGGCCGATCACCGCTATTTCCGCGGGCAGGCTCAAAGCGGCGCGCGTTGATCGACTCGCGTCGACCAGCAAGTGGCCGTGTGGCCGCTTGCCTCAGTCCGACCAAGCCTCGGCGTAAACCGTACGCTCCGGATTGCCTTCTTCGGCATGCACCCAGATGCCGCCAAGCTCGCTGGCTTCCAGATACAGGCCTTCCTCGGTGTCGGTCAGAATGCAATTGCTCTGCACCAGCGCGGCGGGATTGTCCTGATGTGCGCGGCAACGCGCTTCGATGAAACGCTTCAGCGCCTCGCGTGCTTCGGGATAGGGTCGCTGCAGGATGTACTGGTGGTCGCTCCACATGTCCGAGTCCATCAGCCTCACCTCGGCCAATGGCTGCCCCGCGAATTGCGCCGTGCCTTCCCTCAGAAAGCCAGTAAGGGTAGTGGCCACCATGTCGAAGCCGGCGTCGGCGGCCTTGAGGTCTTCGCATTCCAGATGGATGCGATCCATGCTGCGCTTCCATAACGGATCCAGCTCGTCGATGCGCTTGGCGCGGATCTGATCGCAGGCCATCGGCAACTGATTGCCCGCCTCGTCGAACCGGGGCTGATGCACGCTGAGCTCGGGAAAATCACCCCCCGACAATTGCAGCACCGGGGCGGGCGCAGCCGCCCGACAGGGCCACGCCAGCACGGACAGGCTCAACAGTGCGGCGAAGGCGAAGCGGCGGCATTCCATGCGGGGCTCCAGTGCGAATCCAGGAAAAGAAAACTCAGGCAGGGTTGCGCGCCGACAGCGCATGCACGGCATCGACCAGTACGCCCACATGATCGGGATTCATATCCGGCGACATGCCGTGCCCCAGGTTGAACACATGTCCCGAACCCTGGCCGTAGCTGGCCAACACATTGCCCACTTGCGTGCGGATCGCCTCGGGCGAGCCGTACAGCACTGCAGGGTCCAGGTTGCCCTGCAAGGCGACCTTGCCGCCGGTACGGCGACGCGCTTCGGACAGCTCCACCAGCCAGTCCACGCCCAGCGCATCGGTGCCGCTCTCTGCCAGCGCTTCCAGGTGCGCGGCGTTGCCTTTGCCGAACAGGATCAGCGGAGTGAATTCCTCATTGGCGCCGCGATCCAGCTCGCGGGCGATGCGGGTCAGATAGGGCAGGGAGAATTCGCGGTACATCGCCGGACTCAGCACTCCACCCCAGGTATCGAACACCTGCAACGCCTGCGCACCCGCCGCGCGTTGCGCCGACAGGTAGGCGATCACCGCATCGGTGTTGACCGAGAGCAATCCGTGCAAGGTGGCCGGATCGTTCAGCGCCATCGCCTTGATTCGCGCGAAATCCTTGCTTCCGCCGCCTTCGACCATGTAGCAGGCCAGCGTCCACGGGCTGCCGGAGAAACCGATCAGCGGCACCTTACCGTCCAGTTCTCGGCGGATCACCCGCACCGCATCCATGACATAGCGCAGTTCGGTTTCCATGTCCGGCACGCCCAGTTTTTCCAGGTCGGACGCGCTGCGCACGGTGTTGCGGAACTTGGGGCCTTCGCCATCGACGAAATACAGCTCCAGGCCCATCGCATCGGGGATGGTGAGGATGTCGGAGAACAGGATCGCCGCGTCCAGGTCGAAGCGTGCCAGCGGTTGCAGCGTGACTTCGCAGGCGATCTCGGGATTCTTGGCCATGGCCAGGAAGCTGCCGGCCTTGGCGCGGGTGGCGCGGTATTCGGGCAGGTAGCGTCCGGCCTGGCGCATCAGCCAGACCGGAGTGCAGTCCACGGGTTGGCGCTTGAGCGCGCGCAGCAGGCGGTCGTTCTTCAAAGCAGTCATGGTGGATCCGGAAAAAGAATGGGGAAGTCAGGTCGCGGCAGCGTTCATTTGGGCGCGTCGGCGCCGCGCACGAAGGTGACCTGGAAGCCGCGCTTGATATGGCCGTCGCGGGCTTTCTCGAAAGCGGCGGTGGCCTCGTCCTGCAGCAGGTACTGCTCGCGTTTGAGCTGGGCGCGGCCGCCCAGCTGTCCGGTTTCGCGCAGCAGTTCCCAACCGCCGAACAGGTCGGGCTGCAGGGTCAGTTGCACGTAGCGGGGCGATTCGCCCGCGGTCGGGCGTTGCTGGAGGAACAGGCGCATGCCGGCATTTTAGCCGGAGAGCACCGCCAGCACGCGGTTTTCGTCGACATCGGGCACCACTTCGGCCTGCCCGATCCCGCGCCACAGCACCAGCCGCAGCCGGCCCGCCAGGTTCTTCTTGTCCAGGCGCATGCGCGCCAGCAGCGCTTCGGGCGCAAGGCCCGGCGGGATCGAAGTGGGCAGCCCGTAGGCCCGCAACAGGGAGATCAACCGGTCGGCGTCGGCGTTTTCCGCCAAGCCCAACATCGCCGACAGGCGCGCGGCCAGCACCATGCCTACCGCAACGGCCTCGCCATGGTTGAGATTGTCGTTGTGCGGGCTGCCGTAGCCTTGTTCGGTCTCGATGGCGTGGCCGAAGGTGTGGCCCAGGTTCAGCAGGGCGCGCTCGCCGCGTTCCATCGGATCGCGTTCCACGATCTCGGCCTTGTGTTCGCAGCTACGCGCGATGGCCAGGGCCAGCGCAGCATCGTCGCCGGCCAGCAGCGGCTGGCGTTCGGCTTCCAGCCATTCCAGGAACAGCGGGTCGCGGATGGCGCCGTACTTGATGACCTCGGCCAGCCCCGCACGCAACTCGCGCGCCGGAAGGGTGCGCAGGGTTGAAGTGTCGGCGAACACCGCGCGCGGCGGGTGGAAGGCGCCGACCAGATTCTTGCCCTGGGCGATGTCGACCGCGGTCTTGCCGCCGACCGAGGAATCCACCATCGACAGCAGGGTGGTGGGAAGCTGCACGCAATCCACGCCGCGCATCCAGCAGGCCGCGGCGAAGCCGGCCAGGTCGCCCACCACGCCGCCGCCCAGGGCGAAGACGCACGCATCGCGGGTTGCGCCCAGCGTGGCCAGGGCCTCGATGGCGGCGCCGAAATTGGACAGCGTCTTGGAAGCTTCCCCTGCCGGCAGCACGAAGGTGCCCACCAGCAAGTCGGGGCGCGCCTGGTGCAGGGCTTCGCGCACGGTGGCGACATACAACGGCGCTACCGTCGAATCGCTCACCAGCAGCACGTGCCGCCCGCGGACATGCGCGGCCAGGGCGGTTCCATCGGATAGCGCGCCGGGACCGATCACGATCCGGTAGGGCGATTGGCCGCCCACTTCGACAATGCGCGAAGCGCCGGTCAAGCCGCCGGTCATGCCGCACGCTCGCTGCGCTGCCATTGCGCCGCCAGCAATTGCGCCAGGCTGGAAGTCGCTCCGCCTGGCGACAGGCCATCGGTATCGAGCATCAGGTCGGCCACTTCCATATAGAACGGTTCTCGAACAGCGGTCAGCTCGCGCAGAACCTGCTCGCGGTCTCCACGCTGCAGCAAGGGTCGGGCGCGGTCCCGCCCCAGTCGCTTGAGCTGGGCTTCGACTCCAACGCGCAGATAGATGACGAACCCGCGCCGCTGCATCAGCAAGCGGTTGTCGCGGTCAAGTACCGCCCCGCCGCCGGTGGAGACCATTTTCCCTTCCCCGGTCAGCAGCTGCGCCAAGGCGGCTTTCTCGCGCTCGCGGAAGCCGGCTTCGCCCACATGCTCGAAGATGGTGTTGATGGTGGCGCCGCAGCGCTCGACCACCGCCTGGTCCACGTCGGCGAACTCCAGGCCGAAACGCTCCGCAAGGCGCCGGCCGATGGAGGTCTTGCCTGCGCCCATGGGGCCGACCAGGATCAGGTTGGGGGCGGGATTCATGTCCAACAGATGCTATCACCGGCCCATCCCGTCGGCATTGTCGGTCGAAGGCATCACTGGCGCGGCGTTAACGGCGGCGGGGCTACCTTCGTGGACCCGGCGCAACCCGCCAGAACCGAGGACCACGCCATGTCGATCGCCAAGATCATCGAAGTCAACGCCTCTTCCAAGACCAGCATGGAAGATGCCGTCAAAAACGGGCTCAAGAAGACCTCGGAAACCGTCAAGGGCATCAAAGGCGCCTGGGTCAACGAAATCAAGGTGGTCACCGACGACAACGGCAACGTCAGCGAATGGCGCGTCAACCTGCGCATCACCTTCGTGGTGCAGTAAGGCTTTACCGCGCGGAACGGCGCTGCGTGTCCAAAAGCACGCTGCGCTCGGCGATCGCCGGCAAGGTGCGCAGGGCTTGCCGGCTCACCCGTTCGAAGAACTGCACGAAGCGTCCGACTTCCGCGCGCGACATCGCCGTGCGGCCCGGATTGGTTGCGCGTAACGTCTGCTCCTGCTGCCAGCGCCATTCCGGCACCACTTCGAATCCTGGTCCCTGCAAGAACCACAGCGCATCGATGGTTCGCCAAAGGCGGGGATATTCCTTCGCCAGCGCAGCGTTGCACCAACTGCGCCAGGTTCCGTCGGGATCCTCGTCACGTTCCAGTGCATTGATCGGCGTTATCAGCTCGTCGGAGCTCTGTGGCGGGGTTTTCAGGAACCAGCCTTCCAGCAGCACGAAATCGCAGCGCTGTTCCGCCGTCGGCCACAGCGCCGTCGGCAAGCGGTCGTCGGCGAGCTTGTCGAAGCGCGGCAGCCGCGTCGCGCGCCCTGCACGCAGGCTCTCCATGGTCTCCAACGCCAGCTCCAGGTCGTGGGTGCCGGGCGGTCCTCGCGTGGCGAGCAGAGGATGCACCTCGCGCGCCAGCCGCTGGCGCCGGTCCCGGCCCAGGTAGAAGTCGTCTATGGAAAGCACCGCGACGCGGAGTCCGCGCTTTTCCGCAAGGCCGGCCACCTGTGCGGCCAGTGTGGATTTTCCGCTGCCCTGCAGGCCGGCGATGGCGAATACCGGCGTGAGCCCTGGGAGCGCGAGCGCGGCCTCCAGGGCGGTGGAAACCAGCGTTTCGTCGAATCCAGGGCTCGATGCGTGCGTGTCGACGGTCATGGGGCGACAATAGCGCAAGGCTGAAGACAAGGGCCGGGATCTTTTTTTTGATCGTCGTCCCCGCGAAGGCGGGGATCCAGGGACTTGCTGCTTAGAGCAAAGTCACCGGGTTCCCGCCTTCGCGGGAATGACGGTCGAGTTTTCAACGTGTGTCAGTTCAAGGACCGACGCAACAAAAAAGCGAGAAGCACCGAATGACAGACCTGTACGCAGAAGCGCTCGCCACTTTCACGGCATTGTTCGCCGAGGCCAAGGCCAGCAAGGGCGAGATCGAACCCAACGCCATGACCGTGGCGACGGCCACTGCCGATGGGCGACCTTCGGCGCGGACGGTGCTGCTCAAGGCATTCGACCAACGCGGCTTCGTTTTCTATACCCACCTGCACAGTCACAAAGGCCGCGAGTTGGAAGAAAATCCGCGCGCCGCATTGCTGTTTCTGTGGCGCAGCCTGCGGGCGGCGGGCATCCAGGTTCGGATCGAAGGCGTGGTGCAGGTGGTGGAAGAAGCGGAGGCCGACGCCTACTTCGCTTCGCGCCCACGTCCCAGCCAGGTGGGCGCATGGGCATCGGCCCAGTCGCAAACTCTGGAATCGCGCGAGGATTTCGATGACCGTATCGCCCAGGTGGAAGCGGAATTCGAAGGGCGCGAGATTCCCCGGCCGGAAGGCTGGAGCGGCTTCCGGGTGATTCCGGAGGCCATCGAGTTCTGGTACGGCGCCGAGTTCCGCCTGCACGAGCGCTGGCGCTACGAATGCGATGCGGCGGGGGAATGGTCGAAGCGGATGCTGTATCCGTGAGGCAGGGAATCGGGAATGGGGAGACGGGAATCGGGAAAGGCGCGATCGCCGCGGTCGACGAATCGCCATCTTCCATCTCCCACTTCTCGCGTTGTGGTCCTCAGCGAATCGTCTGTCTAACCGAGGAGCCCACCGAAACGCTGTACGCGCTGGGCGAGCAAGACCGCATCGTCGGCATCAGCGGCTTCACCGTGCGCCCGGCCATCGCGCGCAAGGAAAAACCCAAAGTCAGCGCGTTCACCAGCGCCAAGATCGGCGAAATACTCGCGCTCAAGCCCGATTTCGTGATCGGATTTTCCGACATCCAGTCCGAAATCGCCGCCGAGTTGATCAAGCAGGGCGTCGAAGTCTGGATCTCGAACCATCGCAGCGTCGATGGAATCCTGGACTACATCCGCCGCCTGGGCGCTTTGGTCGGCGCAGGGGACAAGGCCAACACCTATGCCGACGGGTTGCGGCAAGGCCTGGAGCAGATCGAACGCGACTCGGCGATGTTGGCACGGCGGCCACGGGTGTATTTCGAGGAATGGGACGAGCCGCCCATCACCGGCATCCGCTGGGTGGCCGAGCTGATCCGTATCGCCGGTGGCGACGACGTGTTTCCCGAACTTTCTGTGGAATCGCTGGCCAAGCACCGCATCCTGGCCGACGCCGGCGAAGTGGCGCGGCGCGCGCCGGACATCATCATGGGCTCGTGGTGCGGCAAGAAATTCCGGCCGGAAAAAGTCGCCGCGCGCCCCGGCTGGCAGGCGATACCGGCGGTGCGCGACGGCGAGCTGCACGAAATCAAATCGCCGCTGATCCTGCAGCCCGGGCCGGCCGCCTTGACCGACGGCGTGCGCGCCATGGCGGCCATCGTCCGGGCCTGGTCGCAGCGCAATCGGTAGCCACTGCGCGGCGGGCCCGATCCTGCGATGATGCGCGCAACGGCCACCGGAGACAGCGCATGCAATCGAACCAGACGACGATGCAGGACCTGGGCAAACTGTCGTTGCGCGTGGCCTTGGCCATGCTGATCATCCTGCACGGCATCGCCAAGCTGAAGGGCGGCCTTGAGCCTATCGAAGGCATGCTGGCCGCGCATGGCTTGCCGACTTTCCTGGCTTACGGCGCGCTGGTCGGCGAAGTGCTGGCGCCGCTGATGGTGCTGTTCGGCTTCTACGCGCGCATCGGCGCGGGCATCATCGTAATCAACATGCTGTTCGCTTTCGCCTTGGTGCATCTGGCGCAACTGGGACAGCTGAACGAGCAGGGCGGTTGGGCGGTGGAACTGCAGGCGATGTACTTGGCGGCCGCGATAGCGGTCGTGCTGCTGGGCCCGGGCCGCTACGCGCTCAACCAACGCTGAGCGCGAGCGGGCTCCGCTCAGAAGTTCCGCTGGAACTTCACCGTTTCGCTGCGTCCATTGGCCTGCACGACGACCTCGAAGCGGTAGGAATCGCGCGGGGAGATCGAGAACGCGCCGATATGGTCGGTGTAGTCGCCGGTCTTCACCGCCGAGAACTCTATCCGTTGCCGGGTGCCTTGCAGGTCGATGGCCTCCGCCGATACCTGGCCGTCGGCGCTGGTTTCCGCACCGTCCTGCACGCGTCTCAGCGCGATCACCACCATCGCCGTGCGCGGGTCCTTGCGCACGCCATACTCGCGCGCCACCGCGTCGTTGAGGCTCAGCGTGGGCAGCGCGTTGTAGCGCACGCGCAGGTCGCCGAAATCGACGGAAGATTCGGCCGGCGGCACGAAATCGGCCGCGCGCGGCTTTTCGCCCTGCGAGCACGCCGTCAGCAGCAGGAACGACAACGCGAGCAAGAAAAAATGTTTCATTGGGAGCCTCGAAGGTGCGCTTGCGGGTTTCAATCGTTGGCGGCGGACAGCTCTTTGCCGCGTTCGCTAGCCGCGTGGATCGCCTTGCCGACCAGTTGGGCGAAGCCTCCCTCCTGGAACGTCTCTATCGCCGCCTGCGTGGTGCCGTTGGGCGAGGTCACCCGCTTGCGCAACTCGGCAGGCGCTTCGTCCGATTCGGTCAGCATGCGCCCGGCGCCCAGGATGGTCTGCAGCACCAGGGCGCGCGCGGCATGGTCGGTCAGGCCTTCGGCCTTCGCCGCCGCTTCCATGGCCTCGGCCAACAGGAACACATAAGCCGGACCGCTGCCCGAAACCGCGGTCACCGCATCCATTTTCGCTTCATCCTCTATCCAGACCGTACTGCCCGCGCTGGCCAGCAGATCTTCGGTACGTTGCCGGCCGGCCGCATCGACCTGGGCGGTGGCGAACAGGCCGGTCACACCCGCGCCGAGCAGGGCCGGCGTATTGGGCATGGCTCGGATGATCGCGGCATCGCCGCCCAGCCAGCGTTGCATCTGCTGGGCGGTGATGCCGGCGGCAATGGAAACCACCAGCGGTCTGCTGGATTGCGCCACGGCGGCCATGCCTTCGCACACGGTGCGCATGACCTGCGGCTTGACCGCCAGCAGCCACAGGCTGGCATCGCTTGCCGCTTCCAGCGCGGTGGCGAACACGGACACGCCGAAATCCCTTTCCAGGGCTTCCCGAAGGACCTCGACAGGTTCGGCAACCCGGATGCTCGCCGGACTGGTGCCGCGCGCGATCAGGCCGCCGATCAGGCTGCGTGCCATGTTGCCGCCGCCGATAAAGGCGATGGTGCCGGGAACAGGAAATGCGGAATGGGGAATGGAGGAAGGGGTTGTCATTCGGCCTTGATGCCTTTTTTAAGGTGATCTTCTGAGTTCGGTAAGGTGTCGTGATGCGGGCAGTCGGGTCTTGATCGATTCCCGTTCTCCATTCCCTATATCCGGCTTCGCGGGCCGAACAGGGCGGTGCCGATGCGCACCATCGTCGCACCTTCGGCGATGGCCAGCGGGTAGTCGTCGCTCATTCCCATGGAAAGCGTGTCCATCGAGCTGTGGCGGGCGGCCAGCGTGCGGAACAGGGCCGCCATGCTGCGATAGGCGGGGCGACGCAATTCAAGGTCGGGGTGCGGCGTCGGGATCGCCATCAGGCCGCGCAGGGTCAGGCGTGGCTCGCCGTCGATGGCCGCCGCCAGCTCGGCCGCCTGTTCCGGCGCGCAGCCATGCTTGCCGGTTTCCTCGTCGATGTTGACCTGCACCAGTACGTTCAGCGGCGGGCGATGCGGCGGGCGGAAGCGGGCGAGGGCTGCGACCAGTTTCATCCGGTCTACTGTCTGCACCCAATCGAAGAGGTCCGCGGCCGGTTCGGCCTTGTTGGATTGCAGGTGGCCGATCAGATGCCACTCCAATTCCAGTTCCGCCAACGCCGCGATCTTGGTCTGTGCTTCCTGAACGTAGTTTTCCCCAAAACAACGCTGTCCGGCCGCGGCCAGAGCCGCGACCGCCGTCGCACTTTGGGTCTTGGAAACCGCCAGTAGGCGCGGGGTTGGCCGATCATCGCCTTTCGCCACGTTTTCAAGGCTTTGCAGTGTCGCGTTTAGACGCTGGGCGAGCATAATCGTTCAACCGTTGGATATCGTGGCAAGGTGGTTATACTGCCTCTCGGGGATGTATCGTTCCAGCTGTCGCAGCACTTTGGGGAAAGCAGCGTATGGATATCGCCGAACTATTGGCGTTTTCGGTCAAGAACAAAGCGTCTGACTTGCATCTGTCGGCCGGCTTGCCGCCGATGATCCGGGTGGACGGCGACGTGCGCCGCATCAACATCCCGGCGCTGGACCACAAGCAGGTGCATTCGCTGGTCTACGACATCATGTCGGACAAGCAGCGCCGCGACTACGAGGAATTCCTCGAGGTCGACTTCTCCTTCGAGATTCCCAGCCTGGCGCGCTTCCGCGTCAACGCGTTCAACCAGAACCGCGGCGCCGGCGCGGTGTTCCGCACCATTCCTTCCGAAGTGCTCACGCTCGAGGACCTGGGTTGCCCGCCGCTGTTCAAGCAGCTCATCGAACAGCCGCAAGGCCTGATCCTGGTCACCGGACCCACCGGTTCGGGCAAGTCGACCACGCTGGCGGCGATGATCGACCACATCAACAAGAACGAATACGGCCACATCCTCAGCGTCGAGGATCCGATCGAATTCGTGCACACCTCGCAGAAGTGCCTGATCAACCAGCGCGAAGTGCACCGCGACACCCACGGTTTCAACGAGGCGCTGCGCTCGGCCTTGCGCGAAGACCCGGACATCATCCTGGTCGGCGAGTTGCGCGACCTGGAAACCATCCGCCTGGCGCTGACCGCCGCGGAAACCGGACACCTGGTGTTCGCCACCCTGCACACCAGCTCGGCGGCCAAGACCATCGACCGCATCATCGACGTGTTCCCCGCCGGCGAAAAACCGATGGTCCGCTCGATGCTGTCCGAATCGCTGCGCGCGGTGATTTCGCAGGCGCTGCTGAAAAAGGTCGGCGGCGGTCGTACCGCGGCGTGGGAAATCATGGTCGGCACGCCGGCCATCCGCAACCTGATCCGCGAAGACAAGGTGGCGCAGATGTACTCGGCCATCCAGACCGGCCAGCAGAGCGGCATGATGACCCTGGACCAGCATTTGCAGGATCTGGTGAAGCGTTCGCTGATCACGCGCCACCAGGCCAAGGAATACGCCAAGGACAAGCGGTTGTTTGAGTGAGGCCGGGATCGGGAGTGGGGAATAGGGAATGGTGAAAGCGACAGCGTCTTCCGCGTTCCAACCCCGCCCGAAATCCGGCTTTGACGATTCCCGATTCTCGATTCCCCATTCTCAGCTCCGCAGGAGCACACCATGAGCACCATCGACTTCACCTCGTTCCTAAAACTGATGGCCCACCAGAAGGCCTCGGACCTGTTCATCACCTCGGGCATGCCGCCGTCGATCAAGGTGCACGGCAAGATCTCGCCGATCACCCAGACGCCGCTGACAAGCCAGCAAAGCCGCGACCTGGTGCTGAACGTGATGACTCCGGCCCAGCGCGAGGAATTCGAAAAGACCCACGAGTGCAACTTCGCCATCGGCGTGGCCGGCGTGGGCCGCTTCCGCGTCAGCTGCTTCTACCAGCGCAACCAGGTGGGCATGGTGCTGCGCCGCATCGAAGCGCGCATTCCCACCGTGGAAGAACTGAACCTGCCGCCGATCATCAAGACGCTGGCCATGACCAAGCGCGGCATCATCATCTTCGTCGGCGCCACCGGCACCGGTAAATCCACGTCGCTGGCGGCGATGATCGGCTACCGCAACCAGAATTCCACCGGCCACATCATCACCATCGAAGACCCGATCGAATTCGTGCACAAGCATGAGGGCTGCATCATCACCCAGCGCGAAGTGGGCATCGATACCGACAGCTGGGACAACGCGCTGAAGAACACCCTGCGCCAGGCGCCGGACGTGATCATGATCGGCGAGGTGCGCACCCGCGAGGGCATGGACCACGCCATCGCCTTCGCCGAAACCGGCCACCTGGTGCTGTGCACCCTGCACGCCAACAACGCCAACCAGGCGATGGACCGCGTGATCAACTTCTTCCCCGAAGACCGTCGCGGCCAGCTGCTGATGGATCTTTCGCTGAACCTGAAGGGCGTGGTGGCCCAGCAACTCATTCCCACCCCGGACGGCAAGGCGCGCCGGGTGGCGATGGAGATCATGCTCGGCACGCCGCTGATCCAGGACTACATCCGCGAAGGCGAGATCCACAAGCTCAAGGAAGTGATGAAGGAATCCACCAACCTGGGCATGAAGACCTTCGACCAGAGCCTGTTCGAGCTTTACCAGGCCGGCGAGATCAGCTACGAAGACGCGCTGCGCTTCGCCGACTCCCAGAACGAGGTGCGCCTGCGGATCAAGCTGGCCCAGGGCGGCGACGCGCGCACGCTTGCGCAGGGCCTGGACGGGGTGGAAATCGCCGAGGCGCGCTGAGGCGTAGCGTCGGAACTACGAACAAAGGGCGGGCGACCGCCCTTTTTTCATGGACAATCGGTCCATGATCGATTCGCAACTTGAGGGCGTCGACGCGGCGGGGAAACTGCGGCGCTGGCTGGACGGCTACCGGCACGTGTTCGTGCTGACCGGCGCCGGCTGCAGCACCGGTTCGGGCATACCCGACTACCGCGACGCGCTGGGCGGGTGGAAGCGCACGCCGCCGGTGAACTACCGCGATTTCATCGAAGACCCCGTGGTCAATGCGCGCTACTGGGCGCGCAGTTTCATCGGCTGGCCCATCGTGTCGCGCGCCGAGCCCAATGCGGCGCATCGTGCGCTGGCGGGGGCGCAATCGGCCGGCTGGATCTCGCGCCTGGTCACCCAGAACGTGGACGGCCTGCACGAACGCGCCGGCAGCAACGGTGTCATCGACCTGCACGGACGCATCGATGAGGTCGTGTGCCTGCACTGCGCCACCCGCTATCGGCGCGCGGAGATACAGGAACGGCTGGCGCAGGGAAATCCGCAGTGGGCCGGGCTGAGCGCCCAGGCCGCGCCCGATGGCGATGCCGATCTGGAAGGCCGCGATTTCAGCGGGTTCCGGGTGCCGGCCTGCGAAGCTTGCGGTGGGATGTTGAAGCCGGATGTGGTGTTCTTCGGCGAGAACGTACCGAGAGCCCGCTACGAACAGGCGCGCGCGGCTTTGGAAGCGTCCGATGCGCTGCTGGTGGTGGGTTCTTCATTGATGGTCTATTCGGGATTCCGCTTCGCGCGCATGGCGCACGAGGCGGGGCAGCCGATTGCGTTGCTCAATCTTGGGGCAACGCGGGCTGACGGATTGGCTTCGTTGAAGATCGAGGCGGATTGTGGGGAGACGTTGCAGGCGGCTTTGAGCTAAAAAAAGAAGCGTCCTTCTCCCGCTTGCGGGAGAAGGTGGCCGACAGGCCGGATGAGGGCAGCTTTGGCTTGGCTGGCTTCGGCGGCACCCTCACCCGCCTTCGGACCCTCTCCCGCAAGCGGGAGAGGGGCGTGGATCGCTGTTTGAATTGGATCGGAATTATTTGGATCGGAGCTATCTATTTTTCCGCATCCAAGCCGGCTTCCGCTTCGCCGCCCGCTTGAACGCCGGACAATCCTCCCGGTGCGCACCGGGCAGATAGCCCAGGCTCATCAGGAATTCGCCAGTGATCTCGCCGCCGGTGAAGCGGAAGGTCTTCTTGAACAGCTTCACCCACTCGGCCTTCGACAGCGGGTGGTGCGCTTCCAGCCATTGCGAGAAACCACCGTGCGACTTGCGCAGGCCGCGCACGACCTGGGCATTGTGGATGGCGGCATCGACTTTCAGCCGGTTGCGGATGATGCCGGCGTCGGCCAACAGGCGGGCGCGGTCTTTTTCGCCATAGCGTGCCACCTTGTCCACATCGAAGCCGCTGTAGGCCTGCTGGAAACCCTGGCGCTTCTTGAGGATGGTTTCCCAGCTGAGCCCGGCTTGGTTGATCTCCAGGATCAGGCGTTCGAACAGCTCGGCCTCGTCGGTTTGCGGGAAGCCGTACTCACGGTCGTGGTAGGGGCCGTGGACCGGGTGGCCCGGGGCGAAATCGCAGTAAGTCGTCATGGGGACAGATTAACCCGGAAGCGATATCAGGCTCTAGAATGGCGGCATGTCCGCGATTCCGGCCAAATACACCAACCAGTTGCTGATTGCGCTGCCAGCCTTGCACGACCCGCATTTCGCGCGCAGCGTGGCGCTGATCTGCCAGCACGACGAGGAAGGCGCGATGGGCGTGGTGGTCAATCGCGCTTCCGAATACACGCTGGGCGACGTGCTGGCGCAGATGAACCTGGAAGTGCACGACCGTGCGTTGGGCAGCCAGATCGTACTCAACGGCGGCCCGGTGCATCCGGAGCGCGGCTTCGTCCTGCACGATGGCGACCGGCAGTGGGATTCCACCTTGGCCATAGGCAATGGACTGTCGCTGACGACCTCGCGCGACATCCTCGAGGCAATGGCCGAAGGCGCTGGTCCTGCCCAGGTGGTAGTGGCGCTGGGTTGCGCGGGTTGGGGTGCCGGCCAGCTGGAATACGAGCTGGGCGAAAACAGCTGGCTCACCGCGCCGGCCGACAACGAATTGCTGTTCGCCTTGCCACTGGAGCAACGCTGGCACGCGGCGGGTGGGCGCATCGGCGTGGATATCACCCGCGTCACCGACTACAGCGGCCACGCATGAGCGCGCGGCGATGAAACTGGACGGCACCGTGCTGGGCTTCGACGTCGGCGCCAAGCGAATCGGTGTGGCGGTGGGCAGTGCCTTCGGCAGCGGCGCGCGGGCGCTGGCGGTGATCGATGTGCACGGTAACGGTCCGGACTGGCAAGCGATAGACAAGCTGCGCGCCGAATGGCGGCCCGACGGTCTGGTGGTGGGCGATCCCATGACCTTGGAAGGCGGCGACCAACCCATCAGGCAGCGCGCCCATGCGTTCGCGCGCGAACTGCAGGCGCGTTACCAGTTGCCGGTGGTACTGGTGGACGAACGCTCCAGTTCGGTGGAGGCCGCGCAGCGTTTCGCGCTGGACCGGGCCGAAGGCCGCAAGCGCCGGCGCGATGCGGTGGCGCTGGACGCGGTGGCCGCGGCGGTGATCATCGAAAGGTGGCTGGCGGCTCCGCACGATGCGACACGGATTTAAGCTTTTCCTTCTCCCATCGGGAGAAGAGCCTGCCCCGTACTTGATACGGGGTGGCGCGAAGCGACGGATGAGGGAATGGAAATTACTCGCTAGGGAAAGTTCGCTGCAAGCTGATGACCCATTCCCTCATCCGCCCTGCGGGCACCTTCTCCCATGGGGAGAAGGAACAATAGTTTCACGACCTGGAACCGATGCATGACCCAACAACTCGATTCGGACGGACGCCTGCTCCACCTGCTGACCCTGGAAGGATTGCCGAAAGAAACCCTGTGCCGGTTGCTCGACCGCGCCGGACAGATTCGCGACGCCGCGCTCGGACGCACCCAGAAGCGCAATTCGCTGCTGGGCACCACCATCTGCACGCTGTTCTTCGAACCTTCCACGCGCACGCGCAGCTCGTTCCAGATCGCGGCGCAGCGGTTGGGCGCGGATGTGATCAATTTCGATGCGTCCACCTCTTCCGCGCGCAAGGGCGAGACCGCGCTGGATACGCTGAAGAATCTGGAGGCGATGGGCGTGCGCGGCTTCGTGGTGCGCCACCCCGAGGACGGCGCGGCCGAAGCGCTGGCGGCGCAGGCAGGCGAGGGAACCACCATCATCAATGCCGGCGACGGACGCAGCGCGCATCCCACCCAGGGCCTGCTGGATGCGCTGACCCTGCGCCAGGCCAAGGGCGCCGATTTCTCGAAACTCAAGGTGCTGATCGTCGGCGACGTCAAGCATTCGCGCGTGGCGCGTTCGGACCTGCAGGCCTTGCGCACGTTGGGCGCCGGCGAGATACGGGTGTGCGGTCCCGCTTCCTTGCTGCCCGACGACGGCACGCTTGCCGGCTGCAAGCAGGGCGATGATTTCGACGCCATGCTCGAGGGCGTGGATGCGGTGATGATGCTGCGCCTGCAGCGGGAGCGTATGGAAGAAGGGTTGGTCGCGTCGCTGGACGACTACCACGCGCATTACGGACTGACCGCGGCGCGCTTGCGCCGCGCCGCCAGCGATGCGGTGGTGCTGCATCCGGGGCCGATCAACCGCGGCGTCGAAATCACCGACGAAGTCGCCGACGGGCCGCAATCGCTGGTCCTGCGCCAGGTCAGCAATGGCGTCGCCATCCGCATGGCCGTGCTGGAATCGTTGTTGGCCTAGATCATCGCGTAGGAGCGCCCCAGGGGCGCGAGCTTTTTACGCGCGGGAGGCCAAGAGCTCGCGCCCGTGGGGCGCTCCTACAAGTTTCAGGTCTTGCCATGCAAGGCCAGCGCTTCTTCCACCAGCGCCAGCTGCTGCTGCGCTTCCTCGTTGCCGTCGGCGGCCGCCTGCCGGACTTGATCGATATCCGGGTGCGACACGATCAGCAAGGTGTTCTCGCAGGCCGGGCAGACGTAGTCGGTCACTTCTTCGTGCAACTCCATCCGCATCTTTGAGGAATCGCCTTGCCAACCGCATTCGCAGCCGATGCGGTCGCTCCGCCAGCCGGTGATGAAATAGTTGCGGATGACGATGGCCATGGCCGCCAGCGCCTCAATCCTTGTGCTGGGCGAACAGCCACTTCCACATGGCGTCGTCGTTGTAAGTGGCGTCCCAGGAATTGTGGTTGGCGTCGGGGAACTCGGTGTACTGCACGTCGGCGCCAGCGGCCTTCAGCGCCGCGTAGATCTTGCGGTCGTCCTGTGGGGGCACGATGTCGTCCTTGGCGCCGTGGAAGATCCAGGTGGGGATATGGCGCAAGCGCGCTGCCAGCGCGGCGTAGGGGTCGGGTTCGTGAATTACCGGCGCCACGTACAGGGCGCGCTCCGGATTGATCTGGGTGATGGCGCCGCAGATCGGCACCAGCGCGGCGAAGCGGTTGGGTTCCATCAAGGCCAGCTCCCAGGTGCCGTAGCCGCCCATCGAAAGGCCGGTGAGATAGGTGCGCTTGGTATCGCCGCCGAACTCGCGCGTGCTCGCCTCCAGCGCCGCCATCGCGGCTTTGAGGTTGTCGCCGACCCATTCGCCGTCGGTCGGCGCCTGCGGGATCACCACGATGGCCGGAAAATCGTCCATGTGCTTGCGCAAGTACGGGGGCAGGCCGGCGTTGAGCTGGCCCTGGTTGTCCTCGCCGCGTTCGCCGGAGCCGTGCAGGAACAGGATCACTGGGGGATGCCCGCCCGCCGCCTGCGACGGTACGAAGACCTGGTAGCGATGCGTGGCCCCGGCCACTACCACTTCGCGCGGCACGAACTTGCCTTGGCTTTCGCGTGGGGAAGTGGTCGAACAGGCGCACAGTGAGAGCAGGAGGAGCATCAGAGCCGTGAGTTTGCCGGTCATGGGATTCCCGAATTGTGCAGGACTAGGAGGAAGGCGGCCCGCTCAACGCGTGCGCCGGAGGGGGGCGGCTCCATGATACGGCCCGGGTTCAGCGCAGCAACACCAGCGTGGCCAGGCCCAGGAAGCTGAGGAAACCCATCACGTCGGTGACGGTGGTCAGGATTACGCCGCCGGCCAGCGCCGGATCGAAGCCCAGGCGCTTGAGCGTCAGCGGCACCAGCACGCCGGCGGTCGCGGCCGAGAGCAGGTTGATGGTCAGCGCGCTGCCGATCACTAGCGAAAGCGGAAGATCGTGGAACCAGAGAAACACGATGATGCCCAGCACCAGGCCCAGGCTCAGGCCGTTCATCAGCGCAACCCGCAACTCCTTCCACAACAGCACGCGCACGTTGGACGCGCCTACTTGCCCGAGCGCCAGGCCGCGCACCATCAGTGCCAGCACCTGGGTGCCGGCGTTGCCGCCCATGCCGGCCACGATTGGCATCAAGACCGCCAGAGCGACGATCTTCTCGATGGTGCCTTCGAAACGGCCGACCACCGAGGAGGCCAGAAATGCGGTGCCCAGGTTGATGCCCAGCCAGGTCAGGCGGCGACGGAACGCGCGCGCGACCGGGCTGAACAAGTCTTCGTCTTCGTCCAGACCCGCGGCGCCCAGGGCCTGGTGCTCGGCTTGTTCGCGGATGATGTCGACCACGTCGTCGATGGTGATGCGGCCCAGCAGGATGTTGTTGTCGTCCACCACCGGGGCGGAGATCCAGTCGTGGTCGGTGAACTGGCGCGCCACCGCGTCGGCGGAGTCTTCCACTGCAATGGCCGGCTGTTCGTCGTCGATCAGGCGATTGATCGGCGTGCTGTCCTCGTGGGTGACCAGCGAGGCCAGCGACAGGCGCCCCAGGTACTGGTGGCGGCGGCTGACCACGAACAGGTGGTCGGTATGGTCGGGAAGCTCGCCGCGCAGGCGCAGGTAGCGCAGCACCACGTCCACGTTGACGTCGGCGCGCACGGTGACCACGTCGGGGTTCATCAGGCGGCCGGCGGTGTCTTCCGGATAGGACAGGACCTGTTCGAGGCGCTCGCGGTTCTCGCGATCCATCGACTTGAGCACTTCGTCGATGACCGTATCCGGCAGGTCCTCCACCAGATCGGCCAGATCGTCGATGTCCAGGTCTTCGACCGCGGCGATGATCTCGTCCGGGTCCATGTCGGCCAGCAGGCTTTCGCGCACTTCGTCGCCGACGTGCACCAGCACCTCACCGTCGTCTTCGGCGTCGACCAGTCCCCACACCACCACGCGCTTGCCGGGCGGCAGCGATTCGAGCAGGTTGCCGATCTCCGCCGGGGCCAGGGTGTTGATCAGGCGCCGCACAGGGCCCAGCCGGCCGCTGTCCAGTGCGTCGGACAGCAGGCGCAGTTGGCGCGCGGTCTTGTCGTGGCGGACGGCTTCAGCCATGCGCGACTCCCGGTAGCGGTGAAGCCACTTCCGTGAGGGAGGCGGCAGGTCAGGTGTTCATCGCGCCATTATCCCCCCACCGTCGAACAATGCCCACCCTTTGCGCACACCCATGGGGCGCCCCTACCGGACTTCGGCTGTTTTCAGCCAGGCCTCGATGCCGGCCCGGTCGCGCGCCTGCAGCAGCTTGTCGGCGCGCGCCTTCAGCGCGGACAGGTCGCTGCCGCGGATGGCCTTGCGCACTTCCAGCAAGGTCGCCGGATGCAGGCTGAATTCTGTGAGTCCCAACGCCAGCAACAGGGGTGCGAGCGCGGCGTCGCCGGCGATTTCGCCGCAGACCGCCACCGGGGTGTGGTGTTCGTTGGCGGTATTGATGATGTGTTTGAGCAACCGCACCACACCTGGATTCAGTGGCGAATACAGTTCGCCCAGCGCATCGTTGTTGCGGTCGGCCGCCAGCAGGTACTGCACCAGATCGTTGGTGCCGATGGAAAGGAAATCCACGATGTCCACGAAGGCATGCAGCGCGATCGCCGCGGCGGGCACTTCGATCATCGCGCCCAGCGGGATATCGTCGGCCACTTCCGCGCCCTGCTTGCGCAGCTTGTCGGCGACGCGCTTCAGGCGCTTGCGCACGGCCAGGATCTCTTCGCGGTTGCTGACCATCGGCACCAGCACGCGTACGGGCCCGTAACCGGAGGCGCGCACGATGGCGCGCAACTGCGTGTCGAACAGTTCGCCATGGGTCAGCGACAGACGCACGCCGCGCAGGCCCAGGGCGGGGTTGTCCTCGTTGTCCAGCGTAAGGCCGGTGCGGTCGGCCTTGTCGGCGCCCAGATCCAGGGTGCGGATGGTCACCGGCCGGCCGCTCATGCCCAGCACCACGTCGCGATAGACGTGGAACTGTTCTTCTTCGTCGGGCAGTTCGTTGCGCTGCAGGAACAGGAATTCGGTGCGGTACAGGCCCAGCCCGGAAGCGCCCAGCGAATGCGCCTGGGCTACGTCTTCCCCCGATTCGGCGTTGGCCAGCAGCACGATATCCACGCCGTCCCTGGTGCGCGTGGGCTTGGAGCGCAAGCGTCCCAGTTCGCGTTGTTCCTTGGCCAGTTCGCGCAGGCGCTGGCGGTAGGCGCGCAAGTCGTCGGGACCGGGTTCGATCACGATGGAGCCGCTGGCGCCGTCGACGATCAGCACGTCGCCGTCGTTGATCTTCTGCAGCGCCTTGGTTGCGCCCACTACCAGCGGCATGTGCAGGCTGCGCGCCAGGATGGCGCTGTGCGAAAGCGTGCTGCCGGCCGCGGTGACGATGGCCACTACGCCCTGGGCCTGCAGCTGCGCCAGTTCCGACGGCGCCACGTTGTCGCTGATCAGGATGTCGCCGGCCACGCCCTTCGGGCCACCGGCGCGCTTGTGCAGATGCGCGTGGATGCGGCCGATGACATGGTCCAGATCGTCCATGCGGCTTTTCAGATAAGGGTCGTCCATGCCGTCGAACACGGCGGCCAGGCGGTCGCGTTGCAGGCGCAAGGCGTAGTCGGCGGTGTAGCGGCCGGCGCGGATCAACTCGTCCAAGCCGTGCAGCAGTTCCGGATCGTCCAGCAACAAGGCATGCAGATCCAGGAATTCGCCGACTTCCTTGACCAGCGCGCCATGCAGGCGCTCGCGCAGCAGGTGCATCTCGCCGCGGGTGGAGTCCACCGCGTCATGCAGCCGTTGAAGTTCCTTTTCCACCGCGTTGGCGGCGATGCGCTGTTCGACCACTTCCAGCGCATGCGGCAACCTCACCCGGGCACGTCCCAGCGCGCTGCCGCGCGATGCGCCATGACCGGGGAGTTGCAGGCGCACCGGTCAGGTTTCCTCGTCGAATCGTCGCTCGAACAGCGCCGCCACCGCTTCCAGCGCTTCGGCTTCGCCCTCGCCATCCACGCGCACCATCACCGGCGTGCCCTGGCCGGCGGCCAGCAACATCACGCCCATGATGCTCTTGGCGTTGACCTCGCGCCCTTTGGCAGACAGCGTGGCGTTGCAGCGATAGGCCGACAGCACCTGCACCAGCTTGGCGGTGGCGCGGGCGTGCAGCCCCAGGCGGTTGGAAACGGTGAGTTCGCGTTCAAGCATCGTCGACTATGGCTCCATTGCGTGTGCCGGCGGCGGCTGTCGCCGGCAATTGATCCAATCCCTGTTCCGCATAATTCATCACCCGCAGCAGCATCGGCAAGCTCAGCGCCGAAACGCGCCTGACCGGCGTGCCCAGGCGGGCCAGTTCGCCAGCCAGGTTGCTGGGGCTGGCGCCGTAGAGATCGGTCAGCACCAGCACGCCTTCACCGCTGTCCACACGTCTCAACGCAGAGGAAGCGTGCGGCAGCAAAGCTTGGAAATCGGCATCGAAGGGAACTTCGAAGGCCTCTGTCTTCAGCGGTAATTGCCGTAACAGACCGGTGGCGACCGCCAGCAGCGACGCGCCAATACCGGGATGGGTTACCAGGAGAATGCCACAGGCCATGCGGGAACGTTAGCAGAGGGAGGTGACGGGCAGGAAGCGGGAATCGCGGGATGGCTTGTTCTGGCTGGAATTGGTGTCGCAGCGGGGCATTACTGGGTGCCAAGGCGGAGAAACGAGTGGAGAGGAACGAGGAACGGGTGGAGAGGAACGAGTGGGCGCCCTCGAGTACCGGCGGATCACCACGCTGGCCGTTTTCACTCGTTCCTCGTTCCTCTCCACTCGTTCCTACCCACTCGGTTCTGGCCGCTAGGCCGTCCGCCTCGCAGACCGGGCGTAGACTGCGTCGTGCGCCTAGTCCAGTTCCCGATGGAAAGTAGCCACTTCCTCCCAGCCTTGAGTCCTGGCATGGGCGGCCAGGCGCTCGGCCAGGTACACCGAGCGGTGCTTGCCGCCGGTGCAGCCGAAGGCGATGGTGACGTAGCTGCGCGTCTCGCCCCGCAGACGCGGCAGCCAGGTGTCGAGGAAGGTATTGACCTGGCCCACGTATTCGCTGACTTCCGGTTGCGCGTCCAGATACTCGCGCACGCCGGCGTCGCGCCCCGACAGCGGTCGCAGCAATGGATTCCAATGCGGATTGGGCAGCACGCGCGCATCGAACACGAAATCTGCGTCCGCCGGCACACCGCGCTTGTAGGCGAACGATTCGAACAGCAGGGACAACGACGAGCCGTTGTTCAGCGCGAACTCGGCGATGATCCTGCGCCGCAGCTGGTGTACGTTGAGCGCGGTGGTGTCGATGATCACGTCGGCTTCGCTGCGCAGCGGCGCGGTGATCTCGCGTTCGCGGGAGATCGATTCCGGCAACGACAGGCCGAAGTGCGCCAGCGGATGCTTGCGGCGCGTGTCCGAATATCGGCGCAACAGCACTTCGTCGCTGGCGTCGAAGAACAGCAGGATCGCATGCAGGCCCAGTTCGGCGACTGCCGCCCGCCATTGCGCCAGCTTGGAAAGATCGCTGTGGCGGTTGCGTACATCGATGCCCACCGCGATCTTCTGCGGCAGCGCGTCGTCGCGCATCAGGCTGCGCACGAAAGAAGGCAGCAACTCCACCGGCAGGTTGTCGACGCAGTAGTAGTCCAGGTCCTCGAAGGTCTTCAGCGCCACCGACTTTCCCGAGCCGGACAAGCCGCTGACGATCACCACCGTGGGCGCGGGACCGGCTGGCTTGGCCTCTGCAGCATCCTCTTCGCGCGGTTGCTGCGGTCCGGATTCGGCGGCTCCTGCGCTCATGGTGTCGAGCGTTCCAGCAGATTGCTGTGCCGGGCGATGAACATCGCCGCCGGGTCGATGCCCTTGGTGCGCAGGATGTGCAGGCGGGTGGCCGCCTCGGTCAGTACCGCCAGGTTGCGGCCTGGCATGACCGGCAGGGTGATCAGCGGCACGTCCAGGTCCAGCACGTGGCGGCTGCCGCTGTCGCCGGTCAGGCGTTCGTAACCGTGCGGATTGGGTTCGGTCATCGGCCGGGTCAGGTGCACGATCAAACGCAGGTACTTGTTCTTCTTGACTGCGGTGTCGCCGAACATGTCGCGCACGTTCAACACGCCCAGGCCGCGGACTTCCAGCAGGTCCTGCAGCAGTTCCGGGCAGGTGCCGTCGAGAACGTCCGGCGCGATCTGGGTGAATTCGGGCGCATCGTCGGCCACCAGGCGGTGGCCGCGGCTGAGCAGTTCCAGCGCCAGTTCGCTTTTGCCCGATCCCGCCTCGCCGGTGATCAGCACGCCGATCGAATAGATTTCCATGAACACGCCGTGCAGCGTCACCCGCGGCGCCAGCGTGCGGGCCATGTGGTACGAAAGATGGTTGAGCAGTTCGTGGCCGCGCTTGGGCGAGATCCACAACGGCGTCTCCGATTCTTCCGCCGCTGCGCGCAGGTCTTCGGGGCAGGACTGGTTCTTGCTGATCACCAGCGCCAGCGGGCGGTACTGCACGATCTTCTCGATCGTTTCCCAGCGCTGGCGCGAATCCAGCGAATCCAGCCAGGCCAATTCCTCGCTGCCCAGGATCTGCACCTTGTTGGGATAGATGGCATTGAGATAACCGGCCAGCGAAGGCCGGCGGGCGATGGTGTCCACCGCTTCGAGCATGCGGCGCTCGCCTGCCACGCCAGCCAGCCAGCGCAGAGCCAGCCTGTCCTTCTGTTGATCGAACAATTCGCGGGCGGTGATGCTGGTGGTCATGCGGCGGCTTTGGGCGAGTGGGGTGGGTCCAGCAACAGCTTACGCATCGATTGTGCATCGGGCGCGTCGCGCAGGGCGTCGCGAAAGCGGCTGTCGGAGAAGCGTTCGGCCAGTTCCGACAGCAGGATCAGGTGCTCCTGGGTGTAATGATCGGGCACGGCCATCGCAAACACCAGATCGACGTCCTGCCCGTCCGCCGCGTGGAAATCGACCGCCGGCTGCAATCGCAACAGGACCGCGCGTGGGGCTTCCAAGGTGGGCGAGCGCCCGTGCGGAATGGCGATGCCATGGCCGATTGCGGTACTGCCCAGTTTTTCCCGCGCCTGCAGGCTGGCGCGCAGATCGTCGGCCCCGGCCTGGCGGCAGGCCAACAGGCCGGCGGCCACTTCCAGGACTTCGTCGCGGTCGGCGACGTTCACCAGTGAGGCGCGAACGTCCGCCAGCTGATCGGCGAGAGGCATGGGCGGGTATCAGGAAAGAGTGGAGGGCGAATAAGAGGCGGCGGCGACGGCCGCTGCCTCCCTGCCGCTCATCGATGCGCCTTGGCCGCGCATGCGACCGGTCGGCGTCCTGTTCATCGGTTTGCGTTTGAGCGACGCGCTGTCAGTCGGCATTTTCGCCGCGCGGCCCGCGTTCCTTGTCGATCTTCTTCTGCTTGTGCTTCAACAGCAGCCGGTCGAGCTTGTCGGCCAGGATGTCGATGGCGGCGTACATGGTCTCGGCGCCGGCGTCGGCGTGCAGGGTGCGGCCGGCCAGGGTGAGCGTGGCTTCGGCGAGGTAGTCGGGCTTGCGTATGCCCAGTTGCGCTCGGACTTCCAATGGCTGGTCGAAATGCCGTTCAAGCCGCTTGAACTTGGTTTCAACGTACTCCCGCATCGCGGGGGTGACTTCGATCTGCTGGCCATGGGTCTCGATACGCATCGCTTGCCTCCTTACGGTTCGATGGGCCGCGTTGTTCGCGGGTGACACTGCCTTGCCTGTGACCTCGTGTGATGGGTGAAGTTCGGCCTCCTTGGGGATGGGTTCGGGCGTCGAATGGAGTTCGACGCCTGGCATTCATCATGAACCATGGTTCCTTATGGGAACGTTATCAACCGATGCGTACGCGCTCATGCGACGAAAGTATCTCCATGGCTTCACGATACTTGGCCACCGTACGGCGCGCCACCGGTACGCCGGAGGTCTTGAGCAGGTCGGCCAGCTTGGCGTCGGACAGCGGCTTGCGCGGGTTCTCGTTTTCGATCAGCCGGCGGATCATCGACTGGATGGCGATGCTGGACGCTTCGCCGCCGCCCTCGGTGCTGACGCCCGAAGCGAAGAACGCGCGCAGCGGCAAGGTTCCACGCGGGGTGCGCACGTACTTGCGGGCGATGGCGCGTGAAACCGTGGATTCGTGCAGACCGACCTCGGTGGCCACTTCCCGCAAGGTGAGCGGGCGCAGGGCCTGCTCGCCGAATTCCAGGAAACCGGCCTGCTGCCGCAACAGGCAGCGGGTGACCTTGAGCAGCGTATCGCCCCGGGCCTCCAGGCTCTTCAGCAGCCAGCGGGCTTCCTGCAGGTGGCCGCGCAGGTAGCCCGCGTCGTTCTCTCCGCATTTGCGGATCATCTGCTCGTAGCCGCTGTGGATGGTGATGCGGGGCAGGTTGTTGCCGGCCAGCGCCGCTCGCCAGATGCCGCGCTGGCGCCAGACCACGCAATCGGGAACCACGTAGGTGTCGTGGGTCAGTTCGCCGATCTGCGCGCCCGGCTTGGGATCGAGCGAGCGCAGCAGCTGCACCGCTTCCTCCACTTCCTCCAGCGGACGCTTGAGTTCGGCCGCCAGTCCAGCCACACCGCTTTTGGGCAGGCGTTCCAGCGCGGTGCTGTCGACGATCTGCAGCGCCAACGCACGGCCGGGCATATCCTCGGCCAACACCGCCAACTGCAGGTGCAGGCATTCGCCCAGGGTGCGCGCGGCCACGCCCACCGGATCGAACCGTTGCAGCTGGTGCAGCACGGTCAGGATCTCGTCTTCGCCGGCGGTGACTTCGGGCAGCAGGGTCTCGGCGATGCCCGACAGCGGTTCGCGCAGGTAGCCGTCGTCTTCCAGCGCGTCGATCAGCGCCGCGCCGATGCGGCGATCACGTTGCGACAGGTGGGACAGATGCAGTTGCCAGAGCAGGTGATCCTGCAGGGTGTCGGTTTCGGCCACGCGTTCGGCGGCGCTGCCCTGGTCGTCGTCATCGTCGAAGGAGCCGCCGCTGCCGTGGCTGACCCCATCCATCGACCAGGGCGCTTCGTCCTGCGACCAGTCTTCACCGTCGTCGCTGGCGGTCTCGCGGGGATCTTCGGGAGGGGTGTCGGCAGGCGCGACATCGTCGCCGCTGGGCGCGCTGTCGTCCCAATCCAGCAGTGGATTGGTTTCCACCGCTTCGGTGATTTCCATTTCCAGTTCGGCCGCCGACATCTGCAGCAAGCGGATGGCCTGACGCAGTTGCGGCGTCATGACCAGTTGCTGACCTAGCGATGTCTGGAGGCGTGGCTTCATTTCCGCAATCCGAATACAGGGTGCGCGGCATCAGTCCGCGCGACGCGTATCAGAGACGGAAAGTTTCCCCAAGGTACACGCGACGCACGTCCGGATTTGCCAGCAGCGCATCCGGTGCCCCCTGCGCCAGTACGCTGCCTTCGTTGAGGATATACGCCCGGTCGCAGATTCCCAAGGTCTCGCGCACATTGTGGTCGGTGATAAGCACGCCGATGCCGCGATTCTTGAGGTGCTTGACGATCCGCTGGATCTCGCCGACCGAGATCGGGTCCACCCCGGCGAAAGGCTCGTCCAGCAGCATCAGCCTGGGTTTGGCGGCCAGGGCGCGGGCGATTTCGCAGCGCCGGCGTTCGCCGCCGGACAGGCTGGCGCCCAGTTGCTCGGCCACGTGGCCGATCTGCAACTCGTCCAGTAGCGAGGCCAGTTCCTTGTCCACCCCGGCCGAATCCAGGTCGTCGCGCAGCTCCAGCACCAGACGGATGTTGTCCGACACGGTGAGCTTGCGGAACACCGAGGGCTCCTGCGGCAGGTAGCCCACGCCCAGCTTGGCGCGCTTGTACATGGGCTCGCCGGTGATGTCGCGGCCGTCAAGCTCGATCTTGCCGGCATCGGCCGACACCAGCCCGACGATCATGTAGAAACAGGTGGTCTTGCCGGCGCCGTTGGGGCCCAGCAAGCCGACCACTTCGCCGGCGTCCAGGGTCAGGCCGAAATCGGCCACGACCTCGCGTTGCTTGTAGCGTTTGCGCAGGCCTTGGGCGATCAGCATTACTTGGTGGCCCCCGCGGCCGGAGCCTTGTTCTTCGGCTGGATCACGGTGCGTACGCGGGTGCCGTCGCCGCCGCTCTGCATGCTGCCGGTCTTGGTGTTGTAGACCATCTTCTGGCCGCTGTTGGAGCCCTTGGGCGAGGTGACCTTGTAGTTGCCGGTCAGGGTGATGACGTCGTTGAGCACGTCGTACTCCAACCGGTCGGCGGTAGCGGTCACCGGGGTGCCGTCATCGTTGACCTGCTTGAGCTGGGCCTGTTTGCCGGTGAACACGGCACGCGAGACTTCGCCGTTCTTCATGTAGATCTCGCCGCGCGCCGCGCGGATGTCCAGCGTGCCCTGGGTGATCACCACATTGCCTTGCAGCACGGTCATGCCGTTGTCGGCGAAGCTGCCGTCGGTGCTGCCGGAATCGATGACCATTTCCTGGTTGCGGTCCGACGACCTGGCAAGGGCAGGGCCGGCGCAAACGGCCAGGAGCAAGGCCGCGGCAGCCGCAAGGGCGATATCAACGGGCGGTTTTGGGGACATAGCGCAGTTTGCTCTGGGATTTGATCTGGTATTGACGCGTTTTGGTGTTGGTCTGGAAACCTACACCGGTGAGTATAGAGCCGGGCTGGGAGATGGTGACCGCGGCATCGGTCACGGCCAGGTCTTTGCGGGGGAATACGTTCAGCCGCTCGGTAACGAAGGTAGAGGCGGTGGCCGCTTCCTTCGGGCTTATGCCCTTCACGCCGCCCGACAGGCGCATTTCATCGCCCTTGGCGCTGACCCAGGCGGTCTTGGCGTCGACCTGCCAATGATGGCCTTCGCTGTCGGGCAGCAGGAACTGCGGGGTGGCGATGGTGAAGGTCTGGTCGGCCGGGCTGCGCTGCATCTGTGGCGCGCGCAGGGTGATCGACTCCTTGCCCTGATCGTCCAGGCTGATCACTTCGAAGTCGCGCATCAGGTAGTCGGGCCGTCCCGACACCACCGCGACGGGTTGTTCGGCGTCGCGCTGTTTCCATGCCGACCATCCGCTCAACACCGCGGCTGCCAGCAGCACCATGCCCAGGACGACGCGCCAGTTCATCGGCTCCACTCCGCCAGCAGGGCGTCGGTGCGGCCCTGCGCGTCCAGCAGCAGGTCGCACAATTCGCGTGCCGCTCCCTGGCCGCCTTCGGCCGAGGTCACCCAATGCACGCGTTCGGCGATCCAGCGATGCGCGTTGCCGGGCGCGGCCGCCAGGCCGACGGCCAGCAACGGCGCCAGATCGGGAAGGTCGTCGCCCATGAAGGCCGCTTCGTCCAGGCCGATGCCCAGGCGTTCGCACAGCGCATGCACCTGCTCGAGCTTGTTCTTGATGCCGGTGAACGCTTCGATGCCGAGTTCGGCGGCACGACGTTCGGCGGCCTTGCTGTTGCGCGCGGTGATCAGGGCCACCGCGATGCCCGACTTGCGCAGCAGCACCAGGCCTTGGCCGTCGAGGATGTGGAACGCCTTCGATTCGCCGCCGGCGTCGTCGTAGTACAAACGGCCATCGGTCAGGGTGCCGTCCACGTCGAAGCAGACCAGCTTGATCTTGCTGGCGCGCGCGAGAAGCTCGGCATCGTGAGTAGGGGAGAGGGAAACCATGCGTTTTCTTTAAACCACGCGCGCGCGCAACAGGTCGTGAATGTTGAGCGCGCCCACCGCGCGGCCTACTTCGTCGACCACGATCAAACCGCTGATCTTGTGCGTTTCCATCAAACGCGCGGCCTCTACCGCCAACTGGTCGGCAGCGATGGTCTTCGGGCCGCGGGTCATCACTTCAGCGATCATCGCGGTGCGCACGTCCAGGCTGGCATCGTCGAGGGTGCGGCGCAGATCGCCGTCGGTGAACAGACCGACCAGCTTGCCCGTCTCGTCGACGACCGCGGTCATGCCCAGTCGCTTGCGGCTCATTTCCATCAGCGCTTCGCTGAGCGTGGCGCCCAGGCCCACGCGCGGCACGTCGTCGCCGGCATGCATCACGTCTGTTATATGGAGCAACAGGCGGCGGCCCAGGCTGCCGGCCGGATGCGAGCGGGCGAAGTCGTCGGCGGTGAAGCCGCGCGCTTCCAGCAGCGCCACGGCCAAGGCATCGCCCATCGCGAGCGTGGCGGTGGTGCTGGAAGTGGGCGCCAGATCCAGCGGGCAGGCTTCGGCGGGCACGCTGACATCCAGATGCACGTCGCACTCACGCGCCAGCGTCGATTGCGGCCTGCCGGTCATCGCGATGACCGCATTGCCCTGGCGCTTGAGCACCGGCAGCAGGGTCAGCACCTCGTCGGATTCGCCCGAATAGGACAAGGCCAGCACCACGTCAGCGTCGGTGATCATGCCCAGGTCGCCGTGGCCGGCCTCGCCCGGATGCACATAGAAGGAAGGAGTGCCGGTGGAGGCCAGGGTCGCGGCGATCTTGCGTGCGATGTGCCCGGACTTGCCCATGCCGGTGGCGACCACGCGACCCTTCGAAGCCAGGATTAGTTTGCAGGCGGCGGAGAACTCGCCGTCGATGCGGGTAGCCAGATGCTGCAGCGCCTGGGCTTCGATCTCGACCACGCGGCGGCCGCTGGCGGCCAGGCTGGCGTCGGTCGGTTGGGCGGTCTGGGGAAGCAACTCGGGCATGCGGGCGCCGGGCGGAGGTTAGAATGACCGTTCATTTTATAAGGAAAGGCACGTTGGACGCCGAAACCATCCGTAAACTGATAGAAACCGGCCTGCCGGGGGCTGAAGTACAGGTGCACGGCGACGATGGCGTGCATTTCGAGGCCAGCGTGGTCTCCGAGGCGTTCCGCGGCAAGCTGCCGCTGGCGCGCCACCGGCTGGTCTACGCCACCCTGGGCGAACTCATGGGCGGTGCGATCCACGCCCTGGCCCTGAAGACGGTGACGCCCGAGGAAGCCGGCCAGTCCCGTTGACACCCTCCGGAAGAGCTGCGCGCTCCTCACTCCAACAATCCCCATTCCAGAGCCAACACCACCCATGCAAAAAATCGTAGTGACCGGCGGCAACCCGCTCAACGGTGAAGTCACCATCTCCGGCGCCAAGAACGCGGTGCTGCCCATCCTGTGCGCCACGCTGTTGGCCGACGCGCCGGTGGAAATCACCAACGTGCCGCATCTGCACGATGTCGTGACCACGGTGAAGCTGCTGGGCGAGTTGGGCGCGGGCATCAGCATCGACGAGGGCACCCTGTCCAAGGGCAGCGCGATCACGGTCGATCCGCGTAGCGTCAATCAACACGTGGCGCCTTACGAACTGGTCAAGACCATGCGCGCCTCGATCCTGGTATTGGGTCCGTTGCTGGCCAAGTACGGCGCGGCGGAAGTTTCTCTTCCGGGCGGTTGCGCCATCGGTTCTCGTCCGGTCGACCAGCACATCAAGGGCCTGCAGGCGCTGGGTGCGGAGATCACGGTAGAGAACGGTTTCGTCAAGGCCAAGGCCAATCGTTTGAAAGGTGGGCGCTACGTATTCGACATGGTCACGGTGACCGGCACCGAAAACGTGCTGATGGCCGCCACGTTGGCCGAAGGCACCACCGTGCTGGAGAACGCCGCGATGGAGCCGGAGATCACCGACCTGGCCGATTGCCTGATCGCACTGGGCGCGGATATCGAAGGCGCCGGCACCTCGCGCATCGTCGTGCGCGGTGTGGAGCGTCTTTCCGGCGGCCGCCATGCGGTGCTGCCGGACCGCATCGAAACCGGCACCTTCCTGGTGGCTGCGGCGATGACCGGCGGCAAGATCATCGCCCGCCGCGCGCGCGGCGATACGCTGGATGCGGTGCTGGACAAGCTGACCGAGGCGGGCGCGTCCATCGAAACCACGGCCGACACCATCACCCTGGACATGCACGGCAAGCGCCCGCGCGCGGTCAGCCTGACCACCGCACCGTATCCGGCGTTCCCCACCGACATGCAGGCGCAGTTCATGGCCATGAACTGCATCGCAGACGGCGTGGGCGTGATCAACGAAACCATCTTCGAAAACCGTTTCATGCACGTCAACGAGCTGCTGCGGCTGGGCGCGGACATCCGCGTGGAAGGCCACACGGCGATCATCCGCGGCGCCGATAAATTGAGCGGCGCCCCGGTGATGGCGACCGACCTGCGCGCTTCGGCTTCGTTGATCCTGGCCGGTCTGGTGGCCGATGGCGATACGACCATCGACCGCATCTATCACCTCGACCGCGGCTACGAGAACATCGAAGAGAAGCTCAGCGCGCTGGGCGCCAAGATTCGCCGGATTTCTTGAGTCGAACCACATGAACGCAAAGCTTCCCAAACCGCGCAGCCGTTTTTCGACCCGCCGCAAAGCCTTGCTAGGACTGGTGGTGGTCGCGCTGGCCATAGTCGGCTGGCTGCAATATGCCGGCGCCGCCGGTATCAGCGGCATTCCCACCAAGGACATGGATTGGAACGCCGATGGCACGGTGACCCAGTCGGAGATCATGCAGGCGTTTTATGCGGTCAGCGTGACCAAGACCAGCGAAGGCCGCCGCGAATGCAGCGAGTATTACTGGCGCAAAGACAAGCGCGGCATCCGTGTCGACTGCCGCACCAGCATGGCGGCCGAGCCGGAGAAGAAATGAAAAAAGCCCGGCGATGCCGGGCTTTTTTTTGCGCGTAGGGCGGGCACTGCCCGCCGGCCTTCGCTTGAGGAGCGGCAGGCAATGCCCGCCCTACAAGAACGCCTTGGCCGTCAGTGCCACGCTTTGATCTGCAGGTCGATCGAACCCTGCCAGTCCTCGCGCTGCAGGATGCGTGCCCGTTCGCGCGCTCGTACCGTGGTGGATCGCACTGTGTCTGCCTGGGTCATTGATACGCGCTGAGCCAATTCATGTGGTCGCTCTACGCATCGGGGATGCAAGCGCGTGCTCCGATCGATTGGCGGACATTCGATGCGCGTTGAATCGCTACGCGTTCGATGACGCCGGAAGATGCACAAGTAATGTTACTCCGCAAACAGTTTCTTGCTTTAAAGACTTTGGAGTATGTTTGAACTGGCGTCATTGCAATTTTCTGCGAGCGCCGGATTTGCTCTTCGTCATCCAAGCATGTTTGGCTGCTCGCCATCAAAAAAAGGAGATGTTATGAAATCATCATTGTTGTTGCGCTCTTTCGTCGCGCTCGGTTTGTTTGCTGGCGTTGCCATCAGTTATGCCCATGATGGTCATGGCATGCCGGCCGAGCTTGCCGTTTCGACAGAACCTGCTCCGCAGTTGTTTCTCGATGGCCCTGTGCCCGAACTTCTGCCGCAAGGTCTGATGGTCGTCCAGCCTAGCGTCGAGAATTTCAGGATATCCAACATTACGGGAGAGGGCGCGCTACAGGTATCGCCGCGTATCGGTCATTTTCATGTCGAGTTGGATACCGGTCTGGGGAGTTGGGCGATCTATGATGATTCGCCGATCGGCATCAACCATCTGTCGCCCGGCCCGCATCAGTTGAAGGTGTCTCTTGCCGACCCCACCCATCGCGAGCTGTTGTCGAAAACGATCAAATTCGTCATACCTCCACGTTGATGAAATGCGATTGGCATGTGGCATGCGGGTCACGCGCCGTGCAGCCCGAAGCAATTGCACAAGGTGCGTAGGAGTGCGCGCCGCTTCAACAAGAAAAGCCCGGAGATACCGGGCTTTTTTATGCGGAGGCGTAAGGCAGGTTTTGCCCGTCGGTCGTTGGCCCCGGAAGCGGCGGGCAGCGCCCGCCCTACAAGGACGCCTTGGCCGTCAGTGCCACGCTTTGACCTGCAGGTCGATCGAATCCTGCCCGTCCTCGCGCTGCAGGATGCGCGCGGGCACCGGCATGTTGGGCACTATCCAGACGATGGTTTGCTTGTTGCCGGCGGTGCGTACCAGCTTGGTGGCATCGCGCGACTGTCCGCCGACGGTGATTTTTTCCTTGCCGGCTAGCTGGTAGCTGAGGGTCTTGGCGCTGCCGTTTTCGACCATGCGGTAGGTAGTCGGCTTGCCGGCGGCCACGTCGCGCACCACGGCCAGGTTGATCAGCAGTGCGTCCATGTCGCCGGTCTTCAGCGCGATGGGGCCGGCCCGTTCGGGCTTCACGTCGCCGGTCCAGGTGGCCTGGTTCTTGGCCCAGTCGAAATTCGCGTTGACTGCTTTCTTTTTCACCAGCACGCGCGACAGATCGGAACTGGACAAGGGACGCAGCCAGCCCCCCTGTTCGTCGAACACCGTCTTCTGGCTCAGGTCCACCAGCTGGTTCTTGATGGTCAGGCTGTACTGCCAGCGATTGCCGCCCTGCGAGGTGATCGACATCTGCCCGTCGCCCTGCATGCCCATCGCGCTTGCCTGGTACTGGGCGGTGAAAGCTTCGACGGCTGCGGCCGGCAGGCTCGCTGCCAGCAGACCGGCGGCGACAACGGCTGTGATTCGGATGTTCATGGCTTATTGCACTCCTTGGTATTCGACCAGGCGCAGGTCTATGGTGTCCTGGCCGTTCTCGCGACGCAGGATACGGACCGGGGTAGGGACGCCGCTGGCGACCCAGAAGATGGTTTCGTCGTTGCCGCCGTTGGTGCGCGCCACCCGCATGGCGTCGTAGCTCAAATCGTCCACGGCCACGATTTCGGTTTGTTCGGCGACCGCGTATTGATAGTCCCGGATACGGCCGTCGTCGACCACGCGATAGTTGAGCGCTTTGCCGGGTTGGGCGTCGCGGATCACCGCCAGATTCATCAGCAACGAACTCATGTCGCCCACGTGCAGCGGCACCGGCGCCGAACGGGATTTCTTGACATCGCCCTGCCAGCGCGCGCTCAGCGCATTCCAGTCGTAAGTGCCGGAAATCTTCTTGCCGGTGAACAGAGCGTGCTTGACCGTCGCCTGGCTGAGCGGGCGGTACGTGTCGCCTACCGTGTCGAACAGCGTGCTTTGTTCGATGTTCAAACCCACCAGGTGCGCGAACCTACGGGTGCCGCGAATGCCCAGGTCCACGCGCCAGCGATTGCCGTCGTTCTGCACCACTTGCATCTTGGCGCTGCCGGCAAGCTTGCCTTCGTTATAGGCCTGGTAGGTGGCCACGAACGGCTCCAGCGCAAGGGCGGGCAAGCTGGTCAGGGCCAGCGCACCGGTCAGGAATGCGCGGGAAAACATTCCACGTGGGAGCGGGGAGGTCATGGGGAGGGTGTGGCGTCCAGAGGCGTCAGATTACCGGCAGAATCTAGACGCAGGGGTGTAAATAGGGGCTGACCATCGCAGAACGCCATGCCGTCGTGTTCAGCGAGGCGGCCGGCGGCGGCCAGGCGCAAGACCGCCGTCAGCAATGCATGCTCCTGCGGAAGCAGCCGCTGGGCCAGGGTTTGCGGCGTATCCCCAGGCAGTACAGGAATGACGGCCTGTGCGATCACGCTGCCGGCATCCAGTTCAGGTATGACGAAGTGCACGCTGCCGCCATGGCAGTCGTCGCGGGCCTCCAGCGCACGCGCGTGCGTGTGCAGGCCGCGGTATTTCGGTAGCAGGGAAGGGTGGATGTTCAGCAGCCGCCCGCGGAAACGCGCGATGAAATCGTCGCCCAGGATGCGCATGTAACCCGCGCACACCACCCAGTCGGGCCGGCAGGCGGCGACCGCTTCGCCCATCGCACGGTCGAAGGCTTCGCGATCCCGGAACGAACGCGCATCAGCCGCCCAGCGCGCGGCTTCCGGGACGCGTTCCAATGCCGGGGCCTGCGGCCTGTCCGAGAACACGCCGACGATTTCGGCGCTCAATCGGTCGGATGCGATCGCCTCCAGAAGCGCCTGCAGATTGCTGCCGCGGCCGGAGACCAGAACGGCGATGCGCCCGCTCATGCGCGGCGTCAGCCGATCTTCAAGCGTTCGTCGCCGTTGGCTTTCACCACTTCGCCTATCCACCAATGGCCCAGCCCGAGGCGTTCGATATCGGCTTCTAGCGAGGCGGCCTGGTCTTGCGCCACGATCAGTACGAATCCGATGCCGCAGTTGAACGTGCGCCACATCTCGGCGTCGGCCACTGCGCCTTCGCGCTGCAGCCAGTCGAAGACCGGCGGCAGCGGCCACGCGCTGGGGTCGATCTCCAGGCCCAGGGCCTTGGGCACCACGCGGATGATTTTTTCCACCAGCGCGCCGCCGGTGACGTGCGCCATGGCGTGGATGTCGTGCTTGGCCAGCAGTTCCAGCACCGGTTTCACATAGATGCGCGTGGGTTCCATCAAGGCGTCGGCCAGCTTCACGCCGCCGATATCCAGGTCGAGCCTGCCGTTGTCGGAAGTGGCGCCTGCGCGCGCCAGGATCCTGCGGATCAGCGAATAGCCGTTGGAATGCGGACCGCTGGAAGCGATGCCGACCAGAACATCGCCTTCGCACACGCGGCTGCCGTCGATCAGCCTGGCTTTTTCCACCGCGCCGACGGTGAAGCCGGCCAGGTCGTATTCGCCGGGCGGGTACATGTCGGGCATTTCCGCCGTTTCGCCGCCGATCAAGGCGCAACCTGCGATCTCGCAGCCCTTGGCGATGCCGCCCACCACATCGACCGTGGTCGCCACGTCCAGCTTGCCGGTGGCGAAATAATCCAGGAAGAACAGCGGCTCTGCGCCTTGCACCAGCACATCGTTGACGCACATGGCGACCAGATCGATGCCGATGGTGTCGTGGCGGTTCAATTGTTTGGCCAGGATCAGCTTGGTGCCCACCCCGTCGGTGCCCGAGACCAGCACTGGTTCCTTGTATTTGCCCGACAGGTCGAACAAGCCGCCGAAGCCGCCGATTCCGCCGCCGAGCACTTCCGGACGCAGGGTGCGCCGTATGGCCGGCTTGATGCGTTCCACGACTTCATTGCCCGCATCGATATCGACCCCGGCATCGCGGTAGGTCATGGGAGTGGGGGCGGGCGGGGCAGGTTGGGTCACGGAGGAGCCGTTGCGGGGGCGGGAGAGCCGTTGATTTTAAGGGAATACGCGGGCCAATCGTCCGTCCTGAACGGCGCAGATTGGCGCGGGGGGCGCATTCGGGCAACAATTCACTCGTTCGCCAGGCACTCGCTGGCTACAGGGATGCTCTAGATGCGCCGGATTTCTGGATTTGCGTGGGTCGCGGTTCTCTCCTTGCTGCTGGCCACCTCGGCCTGGGCGCAGAGCGGTCTGCGCACCGAAGGCGACCGCGCCGGCGCGCAGGGTGTGTACGAGGCCGAGGTTCCGGTCAACGGACAGGGAGAGGCCGAGCGCAACAGCGCCTTCGCCCGTGCGCTGAGCGTGGTGCTGGGCAAGCTCAGCGGCGATCGCAGCGCGGCCGGCCGCCCCGGCGTGGGCGCGGAACTGCGCAACGCCAAGAACTATGTCGCCAGCTACGACTATCGCCAGGACCAGGGCACTTCGCCCACCGGCGCTCCTACCTTCCGCAGCACGCTGGTGGTGCGTTTCACGCCCGCCGAAGTCGATTCGTTGATGGGCGCATTGGGCCTGCCGGTCTGGCCGCAGCCACGGCCCAAGCCGGTGGTCTGGCTGGCCATCGACGATGGCAGCGGTCCACGGCTGGTGGGACTGGGCCAGGCCAATGCGGTGCGGCCGTTGTTGAATCGTGCGGTCGAGCGCGGCTACAAGCTTGGGCTGCCAGCCGGCAACGCTGCCGAGCAGGCGCTGGTAGGCGCCATCTGGCGCCAGGACAGCGCCGCGGTGGCGCGCGCTTCGGCCAAATACAGTCCGCCCATGCAATTGATCGGCAAGCTCTACCGCGCCAAGACGGGCGGCGGCTGGGTGACCGACTGGGTGTTCGTGGACAACGGCAAGGTGTTGTCGAAATGGACCAGCAAGAACGCCGATGCTCGCGGCGCAATGGCCGCCGGCGCCGACGGTGCGGCCGAGGCGCTGATGAAGCGCTATGGCAAGCGCGGCAGCGCGGGCGCGGCGGGCACCTTCCGGGTGATCTTCACCGGCATCGACAACGCCGACGACTACCTGCGGCTGTCCGCCGTATTGCAGGGCATCAGCGTGGTACGCAAGATCACTCCGGTGCGCGCCAGCGGCAGCACTCTGGAAGTGGACCTGGAGTTGCTGACGGGCATGTCGGGCTTCAAGCGCATGTTGGGCGATGCTCCATTGGAAGGCGGCGAGGGTGATCCCCCCGTCTACCACTTGAGGTGACCCCGGCATGACCGAAAATCCGCAAGTCGAGATCGCGCGCTTCCTGCGTCGCCTGCAATGGGCGGCGCTGGGCTTGGGCGCCTGCTGGCTGCTGTGGCTGCTTGCGCCCATCCTGACGCCGTTCGCGGTGGCCGCCCTGCTGGGCTGGTTGGGCGACCCGCTGGTGGACCGCCTGGAGCTTGCCGGACGCTCGCGCAATACTGCGGTGATCCTGGTGTTCACCTTGATGGCGCTGTTGCTGGCGCTGGTGTTGATCATCCTGCTGCCGGTGATCGAGAGCCAGATCTCCACCCTGATCGAATCGCTGCCGCGCTACCGGTTGTGGATCACCGGCGTGGCCATTCCTTGGGTCGAAGCTCGCACCGGCATGCAGATCGCCACGTGGCTGGATCTGGACCACCTGATCGAACTGGTGCGCAGCAACTGGGAACGCGCTGGCGGCGTGGCGGCCACATTGCTCGGCTACGTATCGCGCTCCGGTTTCGCACTGATCGGGTGGATGGCCAATCTGGTGCTGATCCCGGTGATCACCTTCTTCTTCCTGCGCGACTGGGATCTGATCGTGGGGCGCGTCGCCTCGATGGTGCCGCGCGACCATATCGACACCGTCAGCCGCCTGGCGCGCGAGTCCAGCGATGTACTGGGCGGATTCCTGCGCGGCCAGTTCCTGGTCATGGTCATCCTGGGAGTCATGTACGGCCTGGGTTTGTGGGCGGTTGGCCTGGACCTGGGCATCCTGATTGGCATCGTCGCCGGGCTGCTGACGTTCGTGCCGTACCTGGGGCCGACCAGTGGAGTAGTGCTGGGTGTGCTCGCCGCGTTGATGCAGTACGGCGACTGGAAGCACATCGCAGGCGTACTGGCCGTGTTCGGCGTGGGCCAATTGATCGAAAGCTACTGGCTGACGCCGAAGCTGGTGGGCGACCGGATCGGCCTGCACCCGGTAGCGGTGGTGTTCGCGGTGCTTGCGGGCGGCCAGTTGTTCGGCTTCCTGGGCATGCTGCTGGCGCTGCCGATGGCGGCGGTGGTCAACGTGCTGCTGCGCTATGCGCATGAGCGCTACACGCAGAGCACGCTTTACGCGGGCGGACATCCGGCGATCATCCTCGACACCTACGTGGACCGGGAAGTGGTGGAGAAGGAGATCGTCGTCGCAGCGCCCGGCAAGGTCACCGACGACAAGTGAGCGTGCCGCAACTGCCGCTGGCGTTGCGCTACCCGCCCGACCAACGCCTGGAAAATTTCATCGCCGCGCCTGCGGGGGCCCTCGCACAGCTGCAGCAGTTGGCCGAAACGCCGAACGCCGACTGGTTGTTTCTGGCGGGTGCTTCGGGCACCGGCAAGAGTCATCTTGCCATCGCACTGTGCGCGGCGGCCGAGCATGCCGGGCGGCGGTCCGCCTATCTGCCGCTGGCGGCCGCCGCTGGGCGCCTGGATCAGGCCCTGCAATCGATCGAGCAAAGCGACGTGGCCGCACTGGATGGGCTGGAAGCCATTGCAGGCCATCGCGCCGACGAAGTTGCGTTGTTCGACTTCCACAACCGCGCACGCGGCAGCGGACTGAACTTGCTGTACGTGGCCCGCGACGTTCCCAAAGCGCTCGGGTTGGTGTTGCCCGATCTGGTTTCTCGCCTTTCCCAATGCAACCAGGTGCTGCTGCAGCCTTTGGACGATGGCGCCCGCGCGGAGGTGCTGCGCGAACGCGCGCTACGCCGAGGCCTTGCGATGGATCAAGCTGCGCTGGACTGGCTGCTGGTGCACGCCGACCGCAACCTGGTCAGCCTGACCGCGTTGTTGGACAGGCTAGACCGCGAATCGCTGGCGGCGCAACGGCGAGTCACGGTGCCGTTCCTGCGCAGTTTGTTGGAGAAGGGAACCTAGCGCGGCCTGCACTGCAGTCCTCTCACGGACAACGGTCGGCGACTTCTTCCCATACCACCGGTTCCCAGTACAGGTTTTCGCGAAAACTCTTGCTGTCCATTTTGTCGCGCAGCAGCTGTGCGCCGACGCGCAAGCGCATCCCCGGTTTGACTTCCACCACCAACGCCTTGTTGGCGCGCACGTTCAGGCGTCGCAGCACCAGCAAGCGGTCCTGGCGTTGCTTGCTGCTGAACTGCGAATCGTCTATCGATTCGCTGACCACCAGCACGTGCCGGCCAGCGGTCAGGCGGTGGCGATTGGGCGGCTGCATCGGCGTGCCTTGCCCATCGATGCTGATGATCACCGCTTCATGGATAGCCCGGCTCACCTTGGGCACCACGCCCTGGGTAGTGACGTAACCGCAGGCAGGGGCCTGGCCTTTGGGCAATACCGCGCCGGTTTCCTGATCGGCACGTCCGGAAAGCACCAGCCGCTTGCCTTCGCGAAGGGCTTCGACCTGCAGCGCGCCATTGCCCTGCTGCAACGCGCGCGCCAGCACCGAAGACGGTGTCAACGTGTTGTCCAGGCGCTGCCCATTCACCGCCAGCAGTTGATCGCCCGGCAGCAGGCCGATGCGATCTGCGGCTCCGCCCGGCGTGACCGCCAGCAGGGTGACTCCGCTGACGTTGGCGCGGCGTACGTCGACTACCGCACCCAAAAGATAGCGCGCCTGGCCGCTTTGCAAAGCCGCGGCGGCAAGCACCGGCGGTGTCGCCGCCGACGCCATGACTGCATTGCTCAGACTGGCACAAAACGCCAAACAGGCGGCCAGGGGGCGTAGCGACATGGTTCGTAATCCTTGGTTAGCCACGGTCTTGCCTTGCGGCGGGGCGTGCCGATTGGACTCCTGCGAGCAGGGCAGCGCGCGCCGCCCAGATCGGCGCCACTTCCGCGTCACTGGCGCCACGGTCGTAGGCGGCCTGCAGCGCCTGGTCTATCGCGCGGATATCGGCCTGCGCATCGGACAGCGCAGGCAACGCCGCAGCAGCCACAATTCGCGGCGCGCGCACCTCATCCGATTGCAGGGCGGGCAACAGCAACTTGAACGCGAGCACCCCGGCCAATGCGAATACGCCGGCACCGACACCCAGCTTTCGCTGGAACAGCTTGCGCCTGCGTCGCGCGTCCACCCGCTGCCAAAGAGCCTCGGGCAGCGGAACTTCAGGCAGTGCAGCCAGGCGGTCGCGAATTCTTTGCTCTGTTTGGTTCATGTCACTCTCCATCTTGCAGCTCCCTCTGCAAACTTGCCAGGGCACGGGAAACTATCGATTTGGACCAGCTCTCGCTGTGTCCGAAGCGTTTCGCCAGTTCCGGATGCGACCATGCTTCCATCTCGTGCAGCCATACCACGGTACGGGTCAAGGGCGGCAGGCGTCGCATTATTCCCAGCAGCTCCTGTTTGTCGGCGGCACTGGCGCTGTCGTCCGGCCAGGCATCGTCGTCTTGCTGCGCGCTGAAGCGGCTTTCGCGGCGCAAGCGGTCGATCGCTGAATTGGCCGCCACCTTCTTCAGCCACGGCCGCAACGGCGCATCGCTGCGCAGTCCTGACAGGAAGCCCAGCATCTTCAGGAACGTGTCCTGGGTGATGTCTTCGGCGGCCGCTGCGTTGCCGGTCAGGCGGAACGCCAACGCGTGGATCGCCTTGGCGTGCGCCTGGTACAGCTGGGCGAACGCAGCGTGATCTCCCCCTCGGGCCCTGCGTATCAGCGCTGCTTCGTCGGGGTTGGCTTCGTGCGTTGCGGGCATGGTTTGTTGATACGGCTGGAGAGCAGGTTCCGTCGCATCCTGCCTACGCCAACTCTGAATCAAGTCGGGCCAGGCGTTGCGGAGTTCCCACGTCGGTCCAGCGCCCGCCATGGCGCTGCCCGCTGATCCTTCCCTGCGTCATCGCCGCGCGCAAAAGCGGCGCCAGCTTGAATCGGGGGGGCTGCGAGTCGGCACCGGGTGCGTCGCCAATTACGCCGCGCCATCCGTTGAGCAAGCGCGGGCGGTACAAGCCGATACCCGAGAAGGTGAGCGGCGCGCCGCCTTCCAGTAGCAACAGGCCGTCCTCCCGCAGCACGAAGTCGCCTTGCGGGTGCTGGACCGGATTCTCGACCATGACCAGGTGCGCATCGCCTTCGGGTTCGGGCGGAAGATGCGAGAAATCGAAGTCGGTCCAAATGTCGCCATTGATCGCCAGAAACGGCTCGCCGCCCAACAGATCGAGTGCTCGCTGCATGCCGCCGCCGGTTTCCAGTGGCACAGGGCCTTCGTAGGAGTACGCCAAGCGCAGGCCCCACCGGCTGCCATCGCCAAGTACCGAGGGAAACTGCTCGGCCAACCAACTGGTGTTGACCACTACCTCGCTTACGCCAATGGCGGCGAGTTTCTCGAGGTGCCAAACGATCAACGGTTTGCCGCCCGCATGAAGCAGGGGCTTGGGCGTGCGATCGGTCAGTGGGCGCATCCGCTCGCCCAGGCCAGCCGCGAAGATCAGCGCCTTCATACGGCAGCCTTCGAACGCAGCGCGGGTTTTATCTTCTGTTCCAGCAGCTCCGCCAACGGCTGCAACTCCGAATAGCGCGGAAGGACTTCTTCGATGAACTCGATGAAGCGCGGAACATCCGGCAGGTATTTCTCTTTGCCGTCGCGATAATGCAGACGCGCGAAGATGCCGAGTATCTTCAAGTGGCGCTGCACGCCCATCCAGTCCGCGTCACGCTGGAATCGTGCCCAGGGCGGCACCGGCAAGCCGGCCGCCCGGGCGCGTCGGTGGTACTGCGCGAGCCATGTATCCACCCTCGCCAACGGCCAACTGAGGAAAGCGTCCTTGAACAGGCTGATCGGATCGTAGGCGACCGGGCCGCGCACGCAATCCTGGAAATCCAGTACCGCGAGTTCAGGCCGGGTAGGCATCAGATTGCGCGGCATGAAGTCGCGGTGGGTCAGCACCTGCGCTTGGCCCAGCGCATTGTCCATCAACCGGCGCTGCACCAGCTGCAGCTTATCGGCCTCTTCGCAATCCAGCGCCAAGCCCAGATGGCGGCCCAGGAACCATTCCTCAAACAGCCGCGCGTCGCGCTGCAAGAGCGCTTCGCCGAATTCGCCCATCCCCTCGGGCGGCGCGATCGATTGCAGACGCAGCAATTGGCCGATGGCCGATTCGAAGTAGGCTTCGGCATTGTCCCGATCCAATACCTGCGCCAGCGTCGGTCCGCCCAGGTCTTCCAGCAGCAGGAAGCCGACCCGCTCGTCGCGCGCGAGAATCTGCGGCACGCGCACGCCGTTGCTTTCGAGCAAGTCGTGCATGCGCAGCCACGGCCGCACGTCTTCCAGTCCGGGAGGGGAATCCATGACGATCCGGTCCGGTCCGGCCCCCGTGCTGCGCCAGTAGCTGCGGAAACCGGCATCCACCGAGGCCCGGCTCAACGTCACGGTCGTATCCCCAAGCGCCGATCTGGTCCAGTGCAGGCGCTGGGCAGTGCGTTCTTCGTCGTGTACAGGGTCGGACGTCATCCGGATTTCCGGCTCAGAAGGTTCAAGGTTCACAGGGTAAACTGCGCGGCAGGTGACTAGCGAGAAATTGCATGACTCTTCTGCAGCCGGTTTTGTTGTCGGGCGGTTCTGGCACGCGCCTCTGGCCCTTGTCGCGTGAGGCTTACCCGAAACAGTTCCTGCCGCTGGTCGGCGACGACACCATGGTTCAGGCCACCTGGCGCCGGGTGGCGTCGCTGGCCAGTGCGCCACCGATCATCGTGGCCAACGAAGAGCACCGCTTTCTGGTGGCCGAGCAATTGCGGCAGATCGGCGCCCCGGTGCCTGCGATCCTGCTGGAGCCGGTAGGGCGCAATACCGCCCCGGCCATTGCGGCTGCGGCGTTGCAGGCGCTTTCCACTGGGGCCGACCCGCTGTTGCTGGTACTGCCCTCCGATCACGTGGTGCGCGATGCGGACGCATTCCGCAAGGCGATCGCCGAAGTGATGGCGATCGCCGAAGCAGGCGCACTGGTGACCTTCGGCATCGTCCCTGACGCAGCAGAGACCGGATTCGGCTACATCCAGGCCGAGCATGGCGCCGGGCCGCAGAAGGTCCTGCGGTTCGTGGAAAAGCCGGACCAGGCCACCGCGCAGTCCTATCTCGACGCGGGGAGTTATTACTGGAACAGCGGCATGTTCCTGTTTCGCGCCAGCCGGTATCTGGAGGAGCTGCGCAAGTTCCGGCCGGACATCGTCGAGGCGGTCGCCTCGGCGTTCGACTCGGCGCAGCGCGATGGCGACTTCATCCGTCTGGACAAGGAGGCGTTCAGCGCCTGTCCCTCCGATTCGATCGACTATGCGGTGATGGAAAAGACCGCCGATGCGGTGGTGTTGCCGGTGGAGATCGGCTGGAACGACGTGGGCAGCTGGTCCGCATTGTGGGACGTGGCCGATCACGACGACGACGGCAATTCGCACCATGGCGATGTGATCGCAATCGACACGCGCAACAGTTACGCCTATGCGCAGCGCCTGGTGGCGCTGGTGGGCGTGGACGATATCGTGGTGGTGGAAACCGACGATGCGGTGCTGGTCGCGCACAAGGACAAGGTGCAAGAGGTCAAGCAGGTGGTGGCCCGACTCAAGCAGGAACAGCGAAGCCAGGCGGTGTTGCACCGCGAAGTGCATCGTCCCTGGGGCAGCTACGATTCGGTGGACATGGGTGCTCGTCACCAGGTCAAGCGGATCAAGGTCAAACCCGGCGCGCAGTTGTCGCTGCAGTCGCACAAGCATCGCGCCGAGCACTGGATCGTGGTCAAGGGCATCGCCAGGGTGACCCGCGACAACGACGTGTTCGAACTTTACGAAAACCAATCCACGTACATTCCGATCGGCGCCAAGCATCGCCTGGAGAATCCGGGTACCGAGTGGCTGGAGCTGGTAGAGGTGCAGTCCGGCGCCTATCTGGGCGAAGACGACATCGTTCGCTATTCGGATATCTACGGCCGCAGCAACTGATAGGCCTGAAAAATCGCCGCCAAAACAGAACGCCCGCTTGCGCGGGCGTTCTGTTTTTTGCGTAGAAGCTACTCTTAGCGCGGAGGCAAACCACCGCGCTTCTTGCCGCGGAACAGGCTGAAGATAAGCAGGATCACGATGGCGCCGATCAGCGCGCCGATGAATCCGGCTGCCTGGCCGGGGGCGTACCAGCCCATCTGCTGGCCGATGAAACTGGCGAGCACCGCGCCGGCGATGCCCAGCAGGATGGTCAGGATGATGCCCATGCCGTCGTTGCCGGGCTTGAGGAAACGCGCGAGCAAACCGACGATAAAACCGATGAAGATGATGTAGAGCCAGCTACCGCTGCCGAGCAGACCTTCCATTGCGCACTCCCCTCTGGGTTAGGTGTGGCGGAGATTAGCAGTCCGCCACACCGCTGTCAGGTTCAGCAGCAGCCGTGTTCGCCGTGCTGGTCGCCGCCGGCCACCGCGGCCACGCCGGTGGTTTCGCCGCGCACGCTGGCGCCGTGATGGTCGGCGATGACCCTGGCCACGCAGGCGGTGACCCGCTTGCCCATGGGGATATGCAGGAACTCATTGGGGCCGTGCGCATTGGAGTGCGGTCCCAGTACGCCGGTGATCATGAACTGGGCGCCGGGGAATTTTTCGCCCAGCATGCCCATGAACGGAATGGTGCCGCCTTCGCCCATGTACATCGCCGGCTTGCCGAACGCGGCCTGCGAGGCGGCATCGATGGCGCTGGACAACCATGGCGACAGCGCCGGCGCGTTCCAACCGCTGGAGGCTTTCTCTAGCGCCAGTTCGACCTGGGCGCCATAGGGCGGGTCGCGCAGCAGCAGTTCCTTAAGTATTTCGCCACCACGCTTGCCTTCCAGCGTCGGCGGCAAACGCAGCGACAGTTTGACCGCGGTCTGCGGGCGCAACACGTTGCCGGCCGAATCCAGCGGCGGCAGGCCATCGGCGCCGGTGATCGACAACGCGGGCCGCCAGGTGCGGTTGAGCACCAGCTCGGTCAAGTCGTCGGACATCGGCTGCATGCCCGGCAGGAACGGGAATTTGCTGTAGACCTCGTCGCCCAGCACGCCCGCGACCTTGGCGGCCTGTTCCAAGCGCTCCTTGGGAATGTCGACGAACAGGCCTTCGGGTTTTATCTTCCCGGTGGTTTCGTCCTCAAGGCGCGAGATCAGTTCGCGCAGGATGCGGAAGCTGGAGGGCACGATGCCCGAGGCATCGCCGGAATGAACGCCTTCGGACAGGACCTTGACCGAGAAATTGCCGCCCGCCATGCCGCGCAGCGAAGTCGTGCACCACAGTTGCTCGTAATTGCCGCAACCCGAATCCAGGCACACCACCAGCGAAGGTTTGCCGATGCGTTGGGCCAGATGGTCCACGTAGGCGGGCAGGTCGTAGCTGCCGGATTCCTCGCAGGCCTCGATCAGGATCACGCAACGCGCATGGGGCAAGCCCTGTTCCTGCAGTGCCTGGATCGCGGCCAGCGAACCGAAGATCGCGTAACCGTCATCGGCGCCGCCGCGGCCGAACAGCTTGTCGTCCTTCAACACCGGAATCCACGGGCCCAGACCACTGTCCCAGCCGGTCATCTCCGGCTGCTTGTCCAGATGTCCGTACAGAAGCACGGTATCGGCGCCGGTTTCGGGGCCGCTGGCCGGGATCTCGATGAAAATCAGCGGGGTACGGCCTTCCAGCCGCACCACTTCCAGAATCATGCCCGGAATGGCCTGCTTGCGCGCCCAGGATTCCATCAGCTTGACCGCATCGTCCATGTAGCCGTGGGCTACCCAGTCCTTGTCGAACATCGGCGATTTGTTGGGAATGCGGATGTATTCGACCAGCTGGGGGACGATTTCGTCGTCCCACAACCCCGAAACGAAACGGTCGATCTTGGCGGTATCCATGGAGTCTCCAAAGCCCTTGTAAGAACGCCGATTCTACGCCCGTGCGGTTAGACGGCCGTTGATGCGGGGCCAGAGTAGGAATTTTCCTACGCCACGACAGGGCTTCCACCGGCATCGCCGGCAGCAGTAAGGCGATATTTTGACCGTGCGGCGGAGCGGAGACTGTTCACACCGGCGGACGGACAGGAATCCGGCCCCGGCGCAGTCCAACCCAACGCCACAAGGAGAGTTGCCATGAAAACGTTCGCCATCATCCTCAAATCCCTCGCCCTTTCGCTGCTGATGGCCACCACCGCCTATGCCGCCGACAAGGTCAACATCAACACAGCCGATGCGGCCGCCATCGATGAGGCGCTGCTCAACGTGGGGCCCGCCAAGGCCCAGGCCATCGTCGACTACCGCAAGGCCAACGGCGCGTTCAAAAGCCTGGAAGAGCTGGCCATGGTCAAAGGCATCGGCCTGAAGACCGTAGAGAAGAACCGCGACCGCATCGAATTGGGCCGCACGCCGCCGGCGCAGGGCAAGCCCGCCGCAGCCACGGCTACCAAGGCCAAGCCTGTCGCACGGCGCTGATCGAACATCCCCACGCCCCGTGCTTATGCAGGAAGCATTGCAAGGGTGAAGGGGGCAGGAAGCCAGGGGGACTCGGCAAGGACGCCTACAAGGATGTACCTACGAGCAGACGACCGGCTTGGTCGTCCGCAAGGGAACGAGGCAGGAAGCCTCCGGTATCGGCGGGAAGCCCACAGGGAAGTCATCATCGCCCGGCCGCACACAGGATGTGCAGCCGGGCGATGTCTTTTGTGGACGGTTAGACTTGCCCCAGACAGCATCGGAAAGCGCACGCATGGCGTACCAGTCGCGGGTTATCGCAGCCAACGA
>Ga0209257_1000627_pt1 | contig 56836 bp, 60 predicted proteins | sample AraplaCvi_mCL_r2_FD_184277 | JGI IMG/M metagenome (GOLD analysis project Ga0209257, IMG submission 184277) | Arabidopsis root microbial communities from North Carolina, USA - plate scrape MF_Cvi_mCL_r2 (SPAdes) (version 2) | ecosystem: Host-associated > Plants > Roots > Endosphere | place: USA...
CGCGCCGCCTGCGCCGCTGGATGCGGGCATCGCCCGCGACAGCCTCTACAACATCGTGACGCCCCGACGCGGTCCGGGCGACATCTGACGGAGGGTTCGGCCATGGACTCGCCATCGTTCAAACGCATCCGATTCGTAATTTGCGCGGCGCTCGCATGCTGCGCGCCCGCGCTCGCCGCACCGCCCCCGACCGTGCTCGGCGCGGAATGGGTCGCCGTCGATCCGGCGCTGCTCGACGACATGCGCGGCGGCTTCATCACGCCGGGCGGAGCTGCGCTGTCGTTCGGCATCGAGCGTGCGGTGTTCGTCAACGGCGAACTGCTGGCGACCACGCGCGTGCAGATCCCCGACATCGGCCGCATGACCGTCGACCAGGCGCGCGAACTGCAGCGCTTCAACGAAGGCGTCGTGGTGCAGGTCGGCAACGGCAATACGTTCGGGCCCACGGGTGCGCCGGGCGGCGTGGTGATCCAGAACACGCTGGACGGGCAGGACATCCGCGCATTGACCACGGTGAACGTCGGGGTGGACACGCTGCAGGCGTTCCAGGACCTGAACACGCAGTCCACGCTGCACAACGCGATGGTGACCGCCACCGCGCCCTGATCACGCCCTGCCGCCCGCATTCGCCGCCGGACTGCGTTCTATCCGGATGGACCTCGCGGCACGGCCGCCTCGGAAGGACGACGCATGAGAAGGACGCCGCAGTTGCCCCGCCGCCTGATGCTCGCCCCGTGTCTTTGGCTCGCCGCCGCCGCGGCTGCCCAGGCGCAGGACCAGTGGCAGGGACTGGAGCCGGCCCGTCCGGCTGCGCAGCCTCAGGCGGCCGGGGTTCTTCCGGCAACGCAGCCGGCGGCCTCGCCGGAGACTCCGGATCGCTCGCTCGACGACCTGCAGCGCGAAATCAACGCGCAGACGCGGCGGCTGGAAGAACTGCGCGATTCGCTGGCGCAGCAGGAACAGGCCGTCGCGAACCTGCAACGCGCGCTCGACGAGGAACGCCTGGATGCCGAACGTGGCGCCGGCGTCGCGCCCGGCACCGTGCTGCCGACGCTCGCGCAGCAGGCGCCTGCCGCCGCGCCGCCGCCGACGGACCAGCGCCAGGCGCAGGCCGCGCAACCGCAGCAGCAACAGCAACAGCAACAGCAACAACAACAGAAGCAGAAGCCGGTCGGGCAGGCGCCGGAACAGGCGATGCGTCCGCCGGAAGTCGCGCAGATCTTCGACCAGCCCGGCGTGCTCACGCCGTCGGGCAAGTTCATCCTGGAACCGTCGCTGCAATACGGCTATTCGGCGAGTGATCGCGTCGCGCTGGTCGGCTATACGGTGATCCCGGCGATCCTGATCGGCCTGATCGACGTGCGGCAGGTGAAGACGACCTCCGGCGTCGGCACGATCACCGGACGCATGGGCATCGGCGGGCGCTTCGAGGTCGAAGCCAAGGTCCCGTACGTCTACCTCAACGGCGACACCGTCAGTCGCGAGATCTTCACCGGCAGCGCGCAGGACCGTGTGTTCAGCGCCAGCGGCAACGGCATGGGCGACATCGAGGCGACGGCGCGTTACCAGCTCAACCGCGGCGGTCCGGACAAGGCGTTCTACATCGGTTGGCTGCGCTACAAGAGCCGCACCGGCAAGGACCTGTTCGAAGTCACCACCGACTGCGTGCAGCGCTGCCTCCAGAACGTTACCGGCACCGGCCTTCCGCTGGAATTGCCGACGGGCACCGGCTTCCAGGCGATCCAGCCGGGCGTGACGTGGCTGTATCCCTCCGATCCGGTCGTGTTCTTCGGCACCTTCAGTTACCTCTACAACTTCGAACGCACCAATGTCTCGCGGCATGTGCTCGGCCGCGAGGAGGAATTCCTCGGCGACGTGCAGGCTGGCGACATCTGGGGTTTCAATCTCGGCATGGGCCTGGCGCTCAACGAGAAGGCGTCGATCAGCCTGGGCTACGACACGAGCCTGATCGGCAAGACCAAGCAGAACGGCCGCGAGACGCCGGGTTCGGTTCGTCTCACGCTGGGCACGCTGCTGCTGGGCGGCACATATCGCTTCAGCGATCGCTGGTCGCTCAACGTCGCACTCGGCGTCGGCGTGACGCGCGATACGCCGGACATGACGTTGACGGCGCGCGTGCCGATTTCGTTCTGAGCCGCGTTGCCACGTGGCTCCGTAGCCCGGGTAAGCGAAGCGCACCGCGCCGCGGTGCAACTCACATCCCGTAAGGATGAGCGCGCCGCAGTGCGCTGTACCGGTCAACCGAGGTTTGCTCTCTTGGATCGACCGCCGCATCCCCGGGTGCGCTGCGCTTACCCGGGCACAAGCCGATGATCTTGACGGCCTGGGTCCCGGCTCTCGCCGGGATGACAGAGAGGCAGGGCACCGGCATCTCGGTCCATTGCCCTTCACGCCTGTTTCACGCGCAAAAGTTCTATGTCGCCATCACGCGACGCGTCCGCCGGTGCACGCCAGGATTGCGCCGCAAGTTCGCAGGACCGGGTTTCCCTCTCGCCCCACCTCCACGGAGAAGGCTCATGAAACGACTGTTACTCGGCGCGGTCCTGCTGGTCGCGCTGGCCGGCTGCGCCAGCACGCCGACGGTGCATACCGATTACGATCCGGGCGCGCAGTTCACCAACTACCGCACCTACACCTGGTTGAAGAAACCCGAAGGCCGTTCGCCGCTGGTCGAACAGCGCGTCGTCGCGGCGATCGACGCAAAGCTCGCGGCGCAGGGCTGGCGGCTGAGCACCGGCACCGATGCCGATGTCGGCATCGTCGCCAACGTCGCCACGCAGCAGCAGCAGACGCTCGACACCTTCTACAGCGGTCCGGCATGGGGCGGCTACGGGTGGGGACGCTGGGGCGGCGGTTATGGCGGCATGGGCTCGGCCACCACCACGGTGCGCAATTACGAAGTCGGCACGCTCGTGGTCGACATGTTCGACATGAAGACCAAGCAGGCGATCTGGCGCGGCACGGCGTCGGGCACGGTGCCGGATTCCCCGGAAGACGTGAACGCCAAGGCGCAGGCGGGCGTGGACAAGATGTTCGCGGCGTTCCCGCCCGGAAGCGCGCCGCCGGCGAAGTAAGAACGTCGTTTCCTGGTCGAAACGCAGAAGGCCGGCGCAATGCCGGCCTTCGTCGTTCGTGCGCAGCGGGGAGATCAGACGCGGCGGAAGTAGAACCCCGCGTAATGATCCAGCGTGCAGTCAGGTTCGAACGGCACGCGCAGGTGACGTTCCTTCGATTGCCACTGGTCTTCCAGCGCGTACCCCAGGTCCGCCATCTGTGCGACGAACTCCGGCTTGGCCATCACGCGATACGGCAGCACGGCCTTGCCGATGTTCTGCAACGTGACGTAGCCGCGCCGGGGATGCACGGGCGTGAGGTTCACCAACACGTGCGTGGGCGGCGAGGGCAGGCGGCCGAGCAGTTCCGGCAACGTGTAGTCCAGGTACTGCAAGGCGCCGCAGGTGATCAGCACGTCGTGGTCGCTGGCCGCATCGGGATCGTCGGCGAAATGCAGCAGGCCTTCCGGATCGTTCTCGCGCGCCCAGTTGCGGCCGGCGTCCATCACCGAGGGCACGTCGTGCACGCGCCACTCCATCGTGCCCGGGTAGTCGAGGTAACGACGGAAACCGTAGTAGGTCACGCCGATGTGCCCGCCGAGGTCGAAGATGCGGTGGCGTCCCTGCGCGAGCAGGCGGGATAGCCAGTGCACCATCGGATAGTCGCTCACGCGGATGCTCCCGTGCCGGTCCATGTACATGCCCGTCGTCGAGGGCTGGTCGTAGCTGGTCGGCAGCGACGGCGCCGCGGCCAGCGCCTTCGCGCGCGAATCGTAGGCGCCGTAATAGGCGTTGCCGCCGTGGTAGGGCCGGTTGAACAGGCGTCGGTACAGCGGCCGCGCGATCAGGCGCACGCCGGGAAGCTCTGCGGTCTCGATGGCGATGCGCACCAGGTGGCGTTTGGCCATCAGCGTCTCGTGTTGCACGGGCGTCCCCTTGGATCGTCTTGAAAGCAATCGTCTCGAGGAAAGCAAACGCGCTTCGCGGGAAAAAGGGGACGTGGAGCCCTTCAGCGGGCCCGCAGGGCATCCAGGCGCTGGCTGTAGGCGGCGCGGGTGTCGCCGTTGGTGAGCGCCTGCGCGCGGGCAAGGGAGCGTATTGCCAGGTGCGTCTTGCCCGCCTTCAGATAGGCGTTGGCGAGCGCCGAATGGAACCGGTGCTCCTGCGGCTGGAGTTCGACCGCACGGCGGTATTCGCGGATCGCCCGCGTCAGGTCGCCCGCGTTCTCCGCGTTCACGGCCTGCACGAACGCGTGGAAGGGATCGGTGCGCTGGATCTTCGCCAGCCGCGTGCGGTATTCGATTTCCACCGACCGGTTGCCCGTCCGCGCGGCGAGCCCGGCCAGGTTGAACAGCGCGTTGGTGTTGTTGGGATCCAGTGCGAGTGCGTGGCGATAGTCCTTCTCGCCCGCGCGCATGTCGCCGCCGCGCGTGCGCACGACGCCGGCATTGCTCCAGTACGAGGCGTAATCCGGATCCAGTTTCAGCGCGATGTCCAGCAGCGACAGCGCGCCGGCGTAGTCGGCCGCGGCGAGGCGGTCGACGGCGAGGTTGTTGTAGTAATGCGCTATCAGGCGCGTTTCGGTGATGGGTTTGGGCTTGTCGCGGGGGATGATCTGGTCGCCCGCGACATCGACCGTGTAACGCCGCGCGCCCACGCGCACGGTCGCGTTGACGTGGTTGCTCAGGTACAGCGTGCCGTCGGCCTGGCGGAAGCCGAGGATCTGTTCGATTTCCTGCGGCGATGCATCGAGCCCGGCTTCCTTCGCCAGCGCAAGGAAGAGCAGGGTGAAGGTCAGGCAGTTCGCCGTGCGCGCCTCGTACGCCTGCGCGACGGTGAGGTTGGAGGTTTCCGCGTAGGTCATGCCCAGACCTTCGGGCGCGAACAGGAAGGCGCCCAGGCGCTCCAGGCGTTCGTGCGGGGCGGGGTTGTCGTGGAGGATCTCCCGATGCACCCGGTCGCGTAGCGGCGCGGGGAGGACCATGACCTGATCGGGCGCGGCAGGCGCGGTCTGGGCGCAGACACCCGGCGGCCACGCGAGGGCCGGCCAAACGAGGGCGAGAACAAGCGCGAACACCGTGCGACGCATCGACGAACGCCTTGCGGTCCGATGGGCCGCGATACCGTCTGCGCGGAGTGTAATCCCATGCCCGGAAAGCGCGCGTGGATGCCTGCGCGGGGAGTTCAGGCCACCGGCGCTATGCTTCGACGGGAACCACGCAGGAGAGACGGACATGGCCACCGGTTGGGCAGGCGATGGCGCCGTGCAGGACCAGATCGACGCGACCGTGAAGGACGGCATCGAGCGCGCTCGCAGCAAGCTGCCGCAGGGGCCGGGCCTGACGCATTGCGAGGAATGCGGCAAGGAAATCCCGCAGGCCCGCCGCGACGCCGTGCCCGGCGTGCGCCTGTGCATCGCATGCCAGGAGGCGCACGATGCCGAGGAAGCCGCGTTCGCCGGCTACAACCGCCGCGGAAGCAAGGACAGCCAGCTGCGGTGAGGCAGTAGTGAGTGATGACGAGTGAGGAGCGAGGTGATTCCCTCACTCCGCACTTTTGCCCCTCAGATGCCCAGCAGCGGCGACGCCTGTTCCAGCCGCACGCGCAACTGCTCGGCCAGCCGCAGGCTCAACGCGATGATGGTGAAGGTGGGGAACGCCCAGCTGCCGGTGGGAAAGACCGAACTTCCCGCGATGTGCAGGTTGTCCACGCCGTGCACCTGGCAATGGCGATCCACCACGCCTTCGCGCGGATCGTCGGCCATGCGCGTGGTGCCCATGTGGTGCGAGGTGCCGAACACCTGCGGCACGCCGCCGTTTTCCTCCAGCCACGGTTCGGGCTGGAACCGCCCGCGGCATGCGCGTGCGAGCTCCTCGCCGAACAGCGTCGCCGCCGTGCGATAGGTGTGGCGGTCCAGGTCGGTCAGGCGCCAGTCCACGTTGACCTTGCGCAGGCCGAGTGCGTCGCGTTCCTCGCCCAGCGTGATACGGCTGTCGTGGTTGGGCACCTGTTCGAAGTAGCCGATGAGATCGACGCGTTCGGTGCGCACCGTCGGCTTGCGCGTGAGCTTGCGTCCCATCGCCTTGGCGATGTCGCCTGCGTTGAGGCCGGCACGCAGTGTGAGCGAACGGATGTCCTCGGTCGGCATCGCGTTGGCGATGTAGTCAGGCTCGCCGTTGCGGCGCCCGCACACGCGCGCCTTGATCGTCCAGTTCTCGTTGCCGCGTCGCGCGCGGATCGCCGCACGCAGGTCGCGCAGCGCCTGCAGACCTTCGGGCACGGGTTCCTCGAACGCGAACGGCCGCACGCGTCCGCTGAGGATGCGATGCCGGCGCTGCGCTTCATCCGACAGGCAGATTTCCGGGTGCGCCTGCGGCTTGCCCTTGGGGACATTGCGATCGTAGGGCCGCGTGAGCATGTGCGGATCGTCGGTGAACAGCGTGCCCAGCCGGCCGCTCGGGTGGTCCATGAAATAGCGTCCGACCAGGTCGTGCGGATTGCCCAGGCCCTGCGCGACGGTGCTGTTGGACGACAGCAGCAACCTCGCGTTCTCGATGCCGCCGCAGGCGAGCACGTAATGGCGCGCGCGCACCGTGCCGATGCGGCCGTCCAGCGTGCCGATGCGTGCGTGTCGCACCGATTGCGCGGAATCGACCGCATCCAGTTCGATCAGGTTCGCGTGCAGCAGAACGGTGACGTTTTCCGCGCGCGCGAACGCGTCGTGGTACGCGTAGCCGAAGATCATCGGGCTGGACGCGAACGTCTTGTGCACCAATGCGTCGCCTTCGAATTCCAGCGGCTGGCGCGAGAACGGCGTGAGGAACGTGTCCTCGCCGAAATCGTGCTGGTCCAGTCCGCAGAACGTGCGCGCCTTGCGATAGTGCGGTTCCAGGTCGGCGAAGCCGATGGGCCAACCGCTGTGCGGTACCCAGTCGCGCGGCGCGAGGTTGGCCAGCGGAATGCAGCCGCGCCCCCAGTAATTGCAGGTGCCGCCGAACGCGCGCAGCCGCGAGGCGCCCGGATCGAACGACGGCTCGCCGACGGAGTGGCCTTCCAGCAGCGCCTGGTAGCGTTCGTCCGCGGTGAGGCCGCCGCTCTCGATGACGCAGACCGACGCCTGCGTGTCGAGGAAGGCCCAGGCGATCGCAAGCCCCGCCGCGCCGGCCCCGACGATGCAGATGTCCGCGTCGATGTCCGCCGGCGAGGACGCGTTCCGGTAATCGAAGATCAAATGCGTTGCCCCTAGAACGTTTCATGCGCCGATGCGCAGAGCGCACATCGGGCCACCGTTCCAAATGAACGTAGCCAGAGGCGGAAAGGGGACAGGTGGGAAGGTTGAGGTTGAGGCGACCTGCTTGCGCGGCACTGCCGCGCAGGTCGCCGAAAGCACGGCCATGGATGGCCGGGCGGGGCGATCCGAAGCCGGGCATGTTTCGCCATGGAGGGCAGCGGCAAATCAACAGACGGCGAGCTCTGCTTTCGCCCTCGTAGCCCGGGTAAGCGAAGCGCAAGGCAGGTCGCCGAAAGCACGGCCATGGATGGCCGGGCGGGGCGATCCGAAGCCGGGCGTGTTTCGCCATGGAAGGCAGCGGCCACTCAACAGACGGCGAGCTCTGCTTTCGCCCTCGTAGCCCGGGTAAGCGAAGCGCACCCGGGTTGGGCGTGACAGCCCCCGGGTGCGCTTCGCTTACCCGGGCTACAGAGCGAACCGGCGAACCCCGAAACCGAGGCCATGCCATCACGCCATCCGCCCCCACACCGTCATTCCAGCGAAAGCCACCTTGATCCTGCGCTTGCGGCGAACCGTAGCGCGTAGCCCGGGTGCGCTTCCCCACCCGGGCTACCAGGTCAAACCAAACCCAACCTCACCGCGCCAGCACCGGCACCGGCTTCGCCAGTCCACGCGCCATCGCGCCGTCGAGCACCTCGTGCGTCTTGCGCTCCGCCTCGTGGATGACCTTGTCCTGTTCCTTGCCGAGCGCATCCATCTGGCGGCCCAGCGCTTCCATCGGCTTGCCGGCTTCATCCATCTGGCGACCCAGCGCTTCCATCGGTGCCTGGTTGGCGGCGAGGTGGCTGGTCTGCTGCTCCAGCACGCGGCCCTGCGCCTCCATCTGACGACCGAGCTCATCCATCTGACGCCCCAGATCGTCCATCGTCGACTGCAGGCGATCGCGCCCCGCATCGTCCGCGCGCGCCATCTGCCCGGCGATCTCGCCCTGACGTTCGGCCAGCGCGCTCTGCTGGTCGGCGAGCTTTTCCATGCGGCGCGAGGCGGCATTGATCTCGACGTCGTTGTCGGCCTTTTCCGTCAGTTGCTCCATCTGCGCACTGAGCGCTTCCATCTTGCGGCTGTGCACGTCCATCTGGTCGTCGAGCGCGTCCATCTGCGCGCCGATGCGATCGCTGTCGCGCCATGCGTCGCGCACCTTCGCCATCGTGTCTGCATCGGAGACGACATACGCCTTGCCATTGCGACGGAACCAGACGAAATCCTGGTTGGAGAAACTGCGGCGGGCGCTTTCGATCTCGGGGATGTCGTCGGTCGAACCGGACATGCGGATGCCGTCGCGATCCTTGCTGACCAGCGCGTAGGCGTCTTCGTCCTTGCGCGAGGAACGAACGGTGAGCGTGCTGCCCGAGGACAGCGTCGTCCCGGAGTTCGGCTTCGCCTGCGCGGCGGGTTTCGCGGCAGCCGCCGCGTCGGCCTTGGCCTGCGCTTGAGCCTGCGCCGCGGGGGCGGGCTTCGCGCTCTGGTTGATCTGCGCGTGTGCGTAGAACGCCAGGCAGGCGATCGCGACGCCGACCAGCGGCAGGGCGACGCCGCCGCGCACGGGGCGCGTGCCGGGACGGACGAGTTGTTCGATGCGAGACATCAGATGGCCTCCATGGGCGGCTTGCGCGAGCGTGGGCGTGGAAAGAGAGGGCGCGTGGCTGCACGACCACTCCGCCAGTTCGTACAGCGCCAGCGCGAGCCGGCGCGGTTGCAGGGTGACTTCGGCGGCGAGGCGGTCGGCGATGTGCTCGCGTTCGTCGCGGATGCGGCGCGACAGCCACCACGTCACCGGGTGGTAGAACAGCAGCGCCTCGGCGAGGTTCTGCAACAGGTTGACGAGGTAATCGTGGCGACGGATGTGCGCCAGCTCGTGTGCGAGCAGTGCTTCGATCAGATCCGTCGGCATGCGCGTGAGCAATCCGGCCGGCAACAGCACGACCGGGCGGAACCAGCCGGCCGACACCGGCGAGGACAGCGATTCGATGATCCGCAACGCGACCGGACGACGCAGCCCGAACCGCTGCGCGAGCGCATCGAGCCGTGCCTGCCATTCGCGCTGCATCGCCCGCTGCGGCGTTGCGCGGAGTCGTGCGATCCACAGCAGGCCGGCGATCATGCGCAGCGACAAGGCGCCCGCGCCTGCGGCCCAGAGCAGCACGATCGTCGGCAGCGCGGCATCCAGGCGCGAAGTCCAGCCAGGTGCGAAATCGCGCGTCGCCATCGCGACGCTGGCGATGCGTGCCGTTCCATTCGCCACCACCGCGACTTCAGGCGTCGCCGAAGCCCACATCTGCGCGATCACGAAGACGGTCGGCACCAGCGCGCACGACGCCAGCGCGATACATGCCACCGCGTAGCGCGCCTGCGGCCGTGCATCGCGCAATGCACGCAGCGCGAGTGCGGCAAGCAGCCCGATCAGCGCGCCCTGCCAGAGGAAGTGAAGCAGGGCGCGGCCGAGCGCCGGGACCAGCTGGGCCAGGAATTCAGTCGTCGCCATGCGCCTTGTCCTGCTCGTTGTCGTCCTTCAGGAAGCGACGGATCTCCTCGCGTTCCTTGTCGCTGACGTGTTCGTTCAACGCCGCCAGGACCAGCGCCTTGCCCGAACCGGAGAACGCCTTCTGGATCAGGTCGCGCAACAGGTTCGTCTGCAACGCGTCCTGCGCATGCGCGGCGGCGTAGACGTGCGAACGCTGGCTTTCGTCGCGCGTCAGCAGGGCCTTGCCGTGCATCACCTGCATCAGGCGCAGGACGGTGGCGTAAGTGACGTCCTGGCGTTCGGCCAGTCGCGCCTGGTGCACGTCCTTCACCGTCGACGGACCCAGTCGCCAGATCACGCGCAGCAGGTCGAGCTCGGCAGCGGTCGGTTTGGGCGGCTTGGCGGTCTTCCGGGTCATGGCGTCGTTTCTGGAGAGCGTGGCGGCATGCTGATCCTTCTAGATCGTTTTGTCTAGACCGTTTTGTCTATGACGAAAGTCATGGGCGTCCGGCTCGCGGGGCCTCTACTATCTGCCGGCCGCGCCAAACGCCACCGGGAGCATCGCGATGTCCTCCGTCCGTTCGTACGCACACGCACCGCGCATCCTCTGGGCTTCCGTCGTCGTCGGCGGGCTGCTGGTCGCCCTGGGCGACTTCATCTTCGCGACGACCTTGTGGTTCTCATGGGACGCGGAAGGTTTAAAGCGGGTTTTCCAGACCATCGCGGTGGGCGTGCTGGGGCAGGCCAGTTACGACGGCGGCACGCAGTCGGCGGTGCTCGGCGCGGTACTGCATGTGCTGATGGCCACCGCATTCGTCGCGATCTACACGCTGGTCGCACGCCGGCATCCGTCGCTGCTGGCGCGGCCGGTCGTGCTGGGCGTGCTGTACGGCGTGGTGCTGTACGTGGTGATGAATTTCGTGGTGATGCCGCTGTCGCGGGTGGGGCGTTCGCCGTCCTTCGCGCACCCGGACTGGATCACCTACGCCGTGCTGGCGCACATGCTGTTCGGCGTGATCTGCGTGCTGTTCGCGCGACGCGCGCTCAGGCGCCGCTGAGCCGGCGGGCGTCGTCGCATCCCGCCGGTCGGGTGGCCGCTGGCACCCCTTGACGCACCGGCGGCGCGACGATTTAAAGGGACTCGGCACACATCCACCGGACGGAGCCCCGCCATGTTGAGGAAGGTCGCCTTCACGATGTACCCCGTGACCGACGTCGCGCGTGCACGCGCTTTCTACGAGACGACGCTGGGCCTGAAACATGGCTCGGCCGGCCAGCAGGACGGCCAGCACTGGATCGAGTACGACCTGCCCGGCGGCGGATGCGTCGCGCTGACCAACGCCACGCCGTCCAAACCCAGCGAAGCGGCGGGCGGTACGATCGCGTTCGAAGTCGACGACCTGGACAAACTCGTCGCCGACCTGAAAGGCAAGGGCGTCACCTTCCGCAGCGACATCATCGTGACGCCGGTGTGCCGCATGGCCGTGTGCGTGGACAGCGAAGGCAACGCGCTGCTGCTGCACCAGCTCAAGGCGAAGTGAGGGACGTATGTCCGTCCGCATGACGCCGGCCGTGGCGCCGCGCACGTCTACGCTTCCGACGGCGAAGGCGCCGCCGCAGGATCGCACGCAACAAGCTCTCGCGTGGTTGCGCGATCACGCATCCGAGGCGGCGCGCGACGGCATGGCGCGATTCGCCATCCCGTCCGACCATGCGCTCGGCGTGTCGATGAAGGACATCCAGGCGCTGGCGAAGCAGCTCGGTCGCGACCACGAACTCGCCGCCGACTTGTGGAACACCGGTGTGTACGAAGCGCGCATGCTCACCGCATACGTCGCCGATCCCGCGCAGCTCACGCCTACACAGATGGACCGCTGGTGCCGCGATTTCGACAACTGGGCGATCTGCGACACGCTGTGCTTCACGCTGTTCGATCGCACGCCGCATGCGTGGCGCAAGGTCGTGCAGTGGTCCTCGCGGCGCGATGAATTCCAGAAGCGTGCGTCCTTCGCGCTGCTGGCCAGCCTTGCGCTGCATGGCCGGCTGGAAGACGAATCGCTGTACGCCGACGGTCTGGCCTTGATCGAGCGCGAAGCCCATGACGACCGGAACTTCGTGAAGAAGGGCGTGAACTGGGCCCTGCGTGCGATCGGCCGACGTGCGGAATGGCGTGCCGAGGCCACTGCGGTGGCGAAGCGGCTGTCCGCATCGGACGAGGCGGGCGCTCGCTGGATCGGCAAGGATGCGCTACGCGAGTTCGCAAAACAGGCGCCCAAGCCAAAGAAGGCCGCGAAGAAAGCCGCTGCGAAAAAGGCCGGAGCGCGAAGGACAGTTTCGAAGAAGACAGCTACTGCCAGGCGCCGGACCGCCGATTGATCCCGATCAAGGGCGCATGGACGGCCGGTTCCTGGACTGCTCCTCCCGCGCGACTGCGCACCTGTGCCTTGGAGATCGACCATGAAAACCGCACTGCTGTTCACCGGGCTGGCGCTGGCCGGCCTGTCCGCCAACGCGTTAGCCGCGAACAACTGCACGGTGAAGATCGCCGGCACCGACGCGATGCAGTACGACATCAAGACCGCGACGGTCTCGGCGTCGTGCCCGACCATCACCATCGAACTGACCCACACCGGCAAGATGCCGATCACGGCGATGGGCCACAACGTCGTCATCGCGCAGACGGCGGTGTACCAGGCCGTCGCAAACGATGGCCTGAAGGCCGGCGCCGCCGCGAACTACGTGCCCAAGGGCGATGCACGCGTGATCGCCGCCACATCGCTCGTCGGCGGCGGACAGAAGACGAAGACCACGTTCCCGGGCTCGAAGCTGAAAGCGGGCGGCGACTATTCGTTCTTCTGCACGTTCCCCGGTCATGCCGCGCTGATGCACGGCAAGCTCGTCGTGGTGAAGTAATCGGCGCGGCGAGCGGGTCCTCGCGCGCACGACTACAGCGTTTGGTTCATCGACATCGAGTTGAAGACGAAGCTGGATAAGCTGAGCGAAGAAGACCTCGTCGCTTTCCTGCGCGTTCTCTGACGCGTTCGGCGCGAAGCCGTTTCGCGCGACGTTCGTGCTCTTCCGGGCGCGTCCTCACCTGCAATGACGCTGCGTTTCTTCACACGGAGCGGCATCGTCGTTCATGCCGCCGTCACGACCTTTTCACCGCATCAACACGATGATCCGGTGGCCTGCCGCCGGGGGCGCCGTTCTTCACGGCGAGTTCTTGGACGACGGGGGCACGCGGGGAAAGCGATCCGGCATGTCACGCCGGTGCCACGCTTTTCCCTCCGCCAACGCGAGTCGCGCTGTCCGTAATCCCGGTGGTTCCGATGCAGTCATGCAAGAGGAGCGGGGCTTGGAAGCATTCGTGCACGACGTGGTGCGCTTCTACGACGACCTGATCGGCCGCACGCACGGCACGATGTCGTTCCGGTTCTTCCTGCAACCCGGCATGGGGCTGCTGATGGCGCTGCGCGACGGCGTGAAGGATGCGAAGACCGGTCGCCGGCCGTACTTCTGGAAGATCATCAACGATCCGGCCGCGCGTCCCTTGTCCTTGCACGAAGGCGTGAAAGCGACCACGCGCATCCTGCTGCTCGGCCTGGTGATGGAGATCATCTACCAGTACAAGGTGCTGGGAACTTTCCACGTACTCGAAGCGATCAACGTGATCATCGCGTTGTGCTTCCTTCCCTACCTGCTGCTGCGCGGGCCGATCAATCGGCTGGCGCGCTGGTGGCTTGGACGCGCACACGGCACGGCCGACCGGAGGCAGGGATGAGCACGGAACGCGACGAGGCTCCAGTCCGGCCGGAGCGATTCGTCGACACGACGCTGCCGGCGATCCCGGACGTCGAGCGGCTGGACGCCGACGTGGCGTCCGTAACGCTTTCGCAGCACCGCACGAAGCTCTCCACGCATCGCACCGGACTTTCGGAGCACCGCACGGACCTGTCGGAGTACCGCACAGACCTCTCGACCAGCCGCACCGAGATGTCCACGCATCGCACCGAGATGTCGATGCGGCGCACCGGCATGTCGTTCCAGCGCACGCGCATGAGTGCGGAGCGCACGCTGATGTCGGTGATCCGCACGGCGCTGTCGTTGATCGGTTTCGGCTTCACCATCTTCCAGGTGTTCAGCAAGGCGCGCGATGCGGGGCTGCTGAAGATCGGCATTTCGGCGCCGAGCAACTTCGGCATGCTGCTGGTTCTGCTGGGCGTGTTGTTGCTGGTCGCCGGCATCGTCTACCACTTCACCTTCATGCGTACCCTGCGTGCGCAGCGCAACGCCATGGTCCACGAAGGGCTGGTGCATGGCGAAAGCGCGTATCCCGTTTCCTACACATTGCTCACCGCCTGCGCGCTGCTGCTGATCGGGCTCTACGCCATCGTCAGCATGGTGTTCGACGTGGCGCGCGGCTGAAGTACAAGACTCCGGTTCGTCCTTCCTTCCCCCACACCAAAAGGAGACGCGTCATGGCACAGGCGAAAAAAGCCGCCCGTCCGGCCAAGGTGGCCAAGTCCGCACCGCCTTCGCAGCGCAGCGGAGCTGCATCGGCGAAGGAAACCCGCAAGGGGGCGTCGTCCGGCGACAGGCCGCCGAACATCCTGGTGATCTGGGGCGATGACATCGGCATCGCGAACCTGAGCTGCTACACGCACGGTTTGATGGGCTACCAGACACCCAACATCGACCGCATCGCGCGCGAAGGCATGATGTTCACCGACTCCTACGGCGAACAGAGCTGCACCGCCGGGCGTTCGTCGTTCATCACAGGCCAAAGCGTGCTGCGCACGGGCCTGTCGAAGGTGGGCGTGCCGGCCGCGCCCATCGGCATGAACGAGAAGATCGTGACGATGGCCGCGTTGCTCAAAGAGCAGGGCTATGCGACCGGCCAGTTCGGCAAGAACCATCTTGGCGACCTGAACCACATGCTGCCGACCAACCACGGCTTCGATGAGTTCTTCGGAAACCTTTACCACCTCAACGCCGAAGAAGAGCCGGAGATGTACAACTACCCGAAGGATCCGGCGTACAAGGCCAAGTTCGGCCCGCGCGGCGTGATCCATTCGTGGGCGACCGACAAGGACGATCCGAAGGTCGAGCCGCGCTGGGGCAAGGTCGGCAAGCAGAAGATCCAGGACACCGGCCCGCTGACCAAGAAGCGGATGGAAACCTGCGACGACGATTTCGTCGCCGCCGCCACCGACTTCATCAAGCGCCAGGAGAAGGCCGGCAAGCCGTGGTTCGTGTGGCTCAACACCACGCACATGCACCTGTTCACGCACACCAAGAAGGAAAGCCTGGGGCAGGCGGGCGAATGGCAGTCGCCGTACCACGACACCATGATCGACCACGACAAGAACGTCGGCCAGATGCTGGACCTGCTGGATGAACTCGGGATCGCCGAGAACACCTTCGTGCAGTACTCCACCGATAACGGCCCGCACCGCAACAGCTGGCCGGATGCAGGCACCACGCCGTTCCGCAGCGAGAAGAACACGAACTGGGAAGGCGCGTTCCGCATCCCGATGCTCGTGCGCTGGCCGGGCAAGGTGCCGGCCGGATCGATCGCCAACGGCATCGTGCAGCACCACGACTGGCTGCCGACGTTCCTCGACATGGCCGGAGCGCTGGATGTGGTGGACAAGTTGAAGAAGGGCTACAAGGCGATCGGGCGAACGTACAAGAACCACATCGACGGCTACAGCCTGTTGCCGTACATCACCGGAAAAGCCAAGGAAAGCCCGCGCAAGCTGTTCTTCTACATCAGCGACGACGGCGACATCCTCGCCATGCGCTACGACAACTGGAAGATCGTCTTCCTGGAGCAGCGCTGCCAGGGCACGTTGCAGGTGTGGGCCGAGCCGTTCACGCGATTGCGGTTGCCGAAACTCTACAACCTGCGAACGGATCCATACGAGTACGCGGACAGGACGTCCAACACGTACTACGACTGGCTGATCTACAACGACTACATCATCTTCGCGGCGAATATGGTGACGGCGAAGTTCGTGGAAACCTTCAGGGAATTCCCGATCATCCAGAAGCCGAACACGTTCACCATCGACGACGCGCTGTCGAAGATGAGCGAGGCCACCGCCGGCGCGAGTTGAGTCTCGAAGGGGGAATACGACACATCGGCGGCCTTCGGGTCGCCGGTGCTTTCATGTGTTGTTCCAGCCAGGAGACCAGACGTGGCCAAGAAATCGTCGGACAAGCCGAACATCCTCTTCATCATGGGCGACGACATCGGCTGGTACAACGTCAGCGCCTACAACCTCGGCGTCATGGGATACAAGACGCCCAACATCGACCGCATCGCGAAGGAAGGCGCGCTGTTCACCGACTGGTACGGGCAGCAGAGCTGCACCGCCGGGCGCGCGGCGTTCATAACAGGGCAATCGCCGATTCGCACGGGCCTGACGAAAGTAGGTCTGCCCGGCGCGGAACTAGGGCTGGGGCCTGACGATCCCTCAGTCGCGCAGGTGATGAAGTCCTTCGGCTATGCGACGGGCCAGTTCGGCAAGAACCACCTCGGCGACCGGGACGAGCACCTGCCGACGATGCACGGCTTCGACGAGTTCTTCGGAAACCTCTACCACCTCAATGCCGAGGAAGAGCCCGAGAACGAGGACTACCCGAAGGATCCCAAGTTCAAGGAAAAGTTCGGACCGCGCGGCGTGCTCAAGTGCAAGGCCGATGGCAAGGGCGGCCAGACCATCGAGAACACCGGCGCACTAAGCAGCAAGCGCATGGAGACCATCGACGAGGAATTCCTTGGCGCGGCAAAGGACTTCATCAAGCGAAAGAACGCCGATGGCGGTCCGTGGTTTTGCTACTTCAACTCCACGCGCATGCACGTGTTCACGCACCTGAAGGCCGAATCCAAGGGAAAGACGGGGCTTGGCGTGTACCCGGACGGCATGGTCGAGCACGATGGGCACGTCGGTGAGCTGCTTGCGTTGCTGGATGAGCTCGGCGTCGCGGACAACACCATCGTGGTCTATACCACCGATAACGGGGCCGAGAAGTTCACCTGGCCCGACGGCGGTACCAGCCCATTCCGTGGTGAGAAGGCGACCAACTGGGAAGGCGGCTTCCGCGTGCCGTGCGCGATCCGCTGGCCGGGCGTGATCGAGCCGGGGCGCATCGTCAACGACATCTGCGCGCACGAGGATTTCATTCCGACCTTCGCGGCTGCGTGCGGCGAAGACGGCCTCGTGGACAAGGTCAGGAAAGGCCATGAACTTAACGGAAAGAAGTTCAAGGTCCATCTGGACGGTGAGAACCTGCTGCCCTTCCTGAAGGGTGACGTCGACAAGTCGCCGCGCCAGGGCTTCATGTACTGGAGCGACGACGGCGACCTGCTCGCGGTGCGGGTGCGGCAGTGGAAAGTGGCGTTCATGGAGCAGCTCGCCGAGGCCGATCCGCAGACGCCGCTGGGCGTATGGCAAAGCGCGTTCACCGTCAGGCGCGCGCCGGCGATGTACAACCTGCGCTCGGATCCGTTCGAGAACGGCCCCAACACGATCTATTACGGCGACTTCGTTGCGCACCGCATGTTCCTGATGGTGCCGGCGCAGGCGATCGTCGGAAAGATCCTGGAGACCTTCAAGGAGTTCCCGCCGCGCGCCAAGGCTGCCAGCTTCACGGTCAGCGATGCGATGGACAAGATCATGACCGCCAGTCCGAGCCAGAACTGAGGAGTCGGCATGGGCAATCCATTGCCGTCATGGAACGAAGGCGCGGCGAAGTCGGCGATCCTCGACTTCGTCGCGCGCACCACGCGCGAAGGCGGACCGGACTTCATCGCACCGCACGAGCGCATCGCCGTGTTCGACAACGACGGCACGCTGTGGTGCGAGTATCCATTGCAGGTGCAGGTGTTCTTCGCATTGGCCGAAGTCAAGCGGCTGGTGCAGCAGGATCCGGCGCTTCTCGAAAAGCCCGCGTTCAAGGCGATGATCGACGGCGACGTGAAGACGCTGATGTCGTTGCCGAAGAAGGACGTCTTCGAGCCCGCATTCGCCACGCACGCGGGCATGACGGTGGAGGAGTTCCACGCCAACGCGTGGCGGTGGCTGCGCCAGGCGGAGCACCCGAAACTGCACCGGCCCTTCCTGCACAACACCTTCGCGCCGCAGCGCGAGCTGCTCGACCACATGCGCGCGAACGGGTTCAAGACCTATATCGTCACCGGCGGCGGCGTCGAGTTCGTGCGCGTGGTGGCAGAGCAGCTTTACGGGATCCCGCCGGAACATGTCGTCGGCTCCAGCACGAAGATGAAGCTGGAGGAGGGCAGCGATGGCATGGTGCTGCGCAAACTGCCAGAACTTGGAAGTTTCGACGACAGGGAAGAGAAAGTAGTCAACATCGCGCTGCACATCGGCCGCAGGCCCGTGTTCGCGTTCGGCAATTCCGATGGCGATCTGGCGATGATCCGGTATACGCTCGGTGGCACGGGGCCGCGCATGGCGTGGCTCCTGCACCATGACGATGCCGTGCGCGAGTTCGCCTACGATCGCGATTTCAGGCTCAGCGCGCTGCGCGAAGGACTGGATCGGGCCGCTGAACTGGGCATCGGCATGGTCAGCATGCAACGTGACTGGAACCGTGTGTTCTCCGACGGAGGCAGTGCTTGATCGACACGCATGACAACCCCGTGCGCGACAGCCGCACGCACGACGACATGGTCCGCCTCGAGGGCGGTTCGTTCCTGATGGGCTCGGACCATCACTACCCGGAGGAGCGTCCCGCGCACAAGGTGCGGGTGGACGCGTTCTCGATCGATCGTCACGCGGTGACCAATCGCGATTTCGCGCGCTTCGTCGCAGCGACCGGCCATGTCACGCAGGCCGAAAAGCCGGCCGATCCGGCCGACTATCCCGACGCGGACCCGGCGATGCTGGTGCCGTCCTCGGTGGTGTTCGTTCCACCGCCCGGACGCGTGGACCTGCGCAATCATTTCCACTGGTGGCAGTACATTCCCGGCGCCGACTGGCGACATCCGCGCGGTGCGGAAACCTCGCTCGACGGGCTCGACGACCATCCCGTCGTGCACATCGCCTACGCCGATGCGCTGGCCTACGCGCAGTGGATCGGCAAGGAACTGCCGACCGAAGCCGAATGGGAGTTCGCCGCGAAGGGCGGGCGCGAAGGCACCGAGTTCGCATGGGGCGACGAACTGGTACCCGATGGCCGCCATATGGCCAACACCTGGCAGGGCGAGTTTCCCTGGGAAGTGAGGCCCGAGGACGGCTTCATCTGGACTGCGCCGGTGGGCTCGTTCGAACCCAATGGTTATGGCCTGTACGACATGATCGGCAACGTGTGGGAATGGACCGCCGACTGGTACCAGGACCACGGCCGCATCCAGCAGCACTCGTGCTGCACGCTGGAGAATCCGCGCGGCGCCGAGCGCGATGCGAGCCTGGATCCGCGCGATCCGGCACGCGTGCCGCGCCGCGTGATGAAGGGTGGCTCGCATCTGTGCGCGCCGAACTACTGTCGTCGTTACCGTCCGGCGGCGCGCATGGCGCAGCCGGTGGATACCTCCACGTGCCACGTCGGTTTCCGGCTGGTAGTGCGCGGGTGAGCTGAAGACGCAGCCGCAACGCGGCAGGAGGGCGCATGGAGCACTGGCTGATCGCCGTATCCGAACCGACCATCCTGGCGATCGACTTCATCGCGCTGGCGGTGATCGTCGTCGGCACGCTCATCGCCATCAAGGACGGCCTCGCGCTGCTGTTCTCGCAGCGCGAGATCGAACGCCACGCGCGACGCCACCTGTGGATGCGCTACTCGCACTGGCTGGTGGCGGGCCTCACGTTCCAGCTGGCGGCGGACATCATCGAGTCCTCGATCACGCCGGACTGGGACGGCATCGGACGACTCGCCGCGGTGGCGGTGATCCGTACCTTCCTGAACTATTTCCTCGAACGCGACGCGTCGGAGATCCGCGAACTGGAGCGCACATCGGAGCGCGTCCGCGAACCCGGGAAACCTGCGCCTTGACTGGCGCCGCGCCACGGATCGGCGCCGCGGTCGCGTAAACTGCGCGGCCCCCCGCTGGAGCCCGTGCCATGTCCATTTCGCCCGCCTGCCCGCAGTGCACCCTGACCAACACCTACGTGGACGGCGCGAATTTCGTCTGCGCCGATTGCGGCTTCGAATGGCCGGTGGAAGGCGAGGGTGGCGCCGCATCGGGCCTGGTCGTGCGCGACAGCAACGGCAACGTGCTGGTCGATGGCGACACCGTGGTGGTCATCAAGGACCTCAAGGTGAAGGGCTCCTCGATTCCGCTCAAGCAGGGCACGGTGATCAAGAACATCCGCCTGGTCGAGGACGATGCCGAACACATCGAAGGCAATTCGGACAAGATCAAGGGCCTGGTGCTGAAGACGATCTTCCTGCGCAAGGCCTGACGGCCGGCACGAAACGCGCCATCACCGCGCGTTATCGCGCACGGCGCGAAAGTGGAAGTTTCCGTCATCGGGAGCGTTCCATGAGCCAGTACCGCATCGCGCTGCTCGTCGGCAGCCTGCGCCAGGAGTCGATCAACCGCCAGCTGGCCAAGGCGCTGGAGAAGATGGCGCCGTCGTCCTTCACCTTCCACGACTGCCGCATCGACGACCTGCCGCTCTACAACCAGGACGACGACAGCCATCAGGCGGCGCCGGTGAAACGGCTCAAGCAGGAAATCCGCGATGCGGACGGGTTGCTGTTCGTCACGCCGGAATACAACCGCTCCGTTCCCGGCGTGTTGAAGAATGCGATCGACCACGCCTCGCGTCCCTATGGCGACAGCGCGTGGCAGGGCAAGCCGGCGGGCGTGATCGGCGCCTCCATCGGCGCAGCGGGCACGGCGATGTCGCAGCAGCACCTGCGCAACATGCTGGCGTATCTGGATGTGCCGACGATGGGACAGCCGGAGGCCTTCATCCACGTCAAGGAAGGCTTCTTCGACGATGCGGGCAACGTGGCGTCCGAGGGCAGCCGGAAGTTCCTGCAGGACTGGATGGACCGGTATGCGCAGTGGGTGAAACTGCATGTGGATGCAGGGCGCAAGGCCTGACGCAGGGCGGATTTCGCACCACGAAATCCATCGTTCGTGCACCTGGTGATGGGTTTCGCGTTGCGAAACCCATCCTTCGAAGGCCCGGTTGGGCGACAATCGCGCCATGACACTCACGCTGCCCTTCGACCTTCCGGAGCCCCAACGCGTCGCGCTCGAAGCGGCCTACGCCACGCCGCCGCGTGCGTACCACAACTTCGAACACGTGCGTGAAGTGCTGCGCCATTACCACGAGGCCTCGCACGGGCCGGGCTGGACGCAGCCGGCGGAAGTCGCGCTCGCCGTGCTCTATCACGACGCGATCTACGAAGCCGGCCGCAAGGACAACGAAACGCGTTCGGCCGAACTCGCCGACGACCACATCGCGCGCTTCATGCCGCACGGTTCCATCGACGTCGCGCGCGTGAAGCAACTCATCGAGCTCACCGCGCGCCATGGCGTGCTCGAACCCAACGACGTCGACGAGGAAGCGGCGCTGTTCCTGGATTGCGACATGGCGATCCTCGGTGCGGAGGCGACGGTGTTCGACGCCTACGATCGCGGGATCGCCGCCGAGTACCGCGCCGTCGTGCCCGGATGGCTGTTCCGCATCAACCGCAAGCGTTTCCTGAAATCGCTGCTGGGGCGCGAACGGATCTATCTCACGCCGTTCTTCCATCAACGCCTGGATGCGCTTGCGCGCAACAACCTGCGACGCGCGGTGACGTCGAAACGTTAGGCGTTCGTGACGGCGCCCACGTACCCGTGCCTAGAATCGATGCGTGTCCACCGACGCCTTCGAACCAAGGCAAGGAGCCGCGCATGGCTTTCCAGATCAGTTCGCCTTCCTTCGAACACAACGCGGGAATCCCTTCTCGCTTCACCTGCGAAGGGCAGGACATCTCGCCGGAGCTGCGCTGGTCTGGCGTACCCGAGGGCACACGTAGTCTCGCCCTGGTCGTCGAGGATCCCGACGCGCCCGATCCGGCCGCACCCAAGCGTGTGTTCGTGCACTGGGTGCTGTACAACCTGCCGGCCGATTCGACGGGATTGGCGGAAAACCTCGCGAGCGATCGTCTGCCGTATGGCACCAAGGCGGGGCAGAACGGATGGCAGCGCGCCGGTTACGGCGGACCGTGTCCGCCGATCGGACGGCATCGCTACTTCTTCAAACTCCATGCGCTCGACATCGTGTTGCCGGACCTGGGCGACGTCGACAAGCTACGCCTGCTCGAAGCGATGGAAGGGCATGTGATCGCGCAGGCGGAGATGATCGGCACCTACCAGAAGGGCGACGCGTAGGGTGGGTTTCGCTGGCGAAACCCACCATTCCTGCGCCAAGGATGGGTCCCGCATCGCGAAACCCATCCCCCGGATCAATAGGCCTGCGCCGTGGGACGCACCACCAGCTCGTTGACATCCACATCGGCCGGCTGGCCTATCGCGAAGGCGATCGCGCGCGCGATCGCATCGGCCGGCAGCATGTCCTTGCGGAAGACCTCGTCCACTTCACGCTTCATCGCGGGATCGGAGATCGTGCTGGTGAGTTCGGACTCCACGGCTCCCGGCGCGATCGTCGTCACGCGCAGGAACGGGGATTCCTGGCGCAGACCTTCCGAAAGCGCATGCACGGCGAACTTCGTCGCGCAGTAGACGGCCGCGGTCGCGAACACCTGGCGACCGGCGACGGACGACACGTTGACGATCTGGCCGGCACGACGTTCGTTCATCGACGGCAGCACCGCGCCGATGCCGTACAGCACGCCCTTCACGTTGACGTCGACCATGCGGTCCCATTCGTCGACCTTGAGGTCGGCCATGCGCGAGAGCGGCATCACGCCGGCATTGTTGACCAGCACGTCCACGCGGCCGAAGCGGGCGATCGTCGCCTGGATGAAGCCTTCGACCTGATCGCGGCGCGTGACGTCCAGCGCGTGCACGAGTACGTCGCCGCCAGCTTCTCGAATGCGCGCGGCGAGCGCTTCGAGCCGATCGGTGCGACGCGCGCCGAGCGCGAGCATCGCGCCGTGCCGCGCCAGGCGAAGCGCGGTCGCTTCGCCGATGCCGCTGCTGGCGCCGGTGACGGCGACGACCTTGCCGGCGATGTCGAGTTGGAAGTTTGAATCGGACATGGTGTTCCCTCTTCGGTTGTGACGGGAATGAGCGTTGCCATCGCGCCCGGATTCCCGGGCGCGCTGGATGCCATGGGTAGGAAGGGTTTCGCTGTGCGAAACCCATCAATCTGGCGTCTGAAGGCGGGTTCTGCCCACCTTCGAAGGCATCAGGCGTTGACGTTCGCCATGCCCGCCGCCGGATAGCGAGTGCCGGCGACCTCATGCGTCGCCAGCACTTCATCGAGTCGACGCAGTTCTCCGATCGTCAGATCGATGCGCGCCGCGCCGGCGTTCTCGTCCAGTCGCGAAATGCGGCGAGTGCCGGGAATCGGCACGATGTCCGGGCCGCGATGCAGCAGCCATGCGAGCGCCAGCTGTGCGGGCGTGGCATCGCGTTCGCGGGCCAGCTCGGTCACCGCCTGCACCAGTTGCTGGTTCTGGTCGATGTTGCCGTCCTGGAAGCGCGGGTTCTGGCGGCGCCAGTCGTTGTCGGCGAGCGTGGCGGTGTTCTGGATCGCGCCGGTCAGGAAGCCGCGGCCGAGCGGGCTGTAGGCGACGAAACCGATGCCCAGTTCGCGGCATGCGAGCAGCGCATCGTTCTCGACGTCGCGCGTCCACAGCGAATATTCGCTCTGCAACGCGGCGATGGGATGCACCGCTGCGGCGCGGCGCACGGTCGCGCCGGACGCTTCGGACAGGCCAAGGTGGCGCACCTTGCCGGCTTCGACCAGGCGGGCCATCGCGCCGACGGTGTCTTCGATCGGTACCTTCGGATCGACGCGGTGCTGGTAATACAGGTCGATGTGGTCCACGCCCAGGCGCTTGAGGCTGGCATCGCACGCGGCGGCCACGTATCCGGGCGAGCCGTCGATGCCGAGGAAATCGCCGTTGGGCGCGCGCACGTTGCCGAACTTCGTGGCGAGCGCGACCTCGTCGCGGCGCGTGCGCAGCACCTTGGCGAGCAGCTCCTCGTTGCGGCCCACGCCGTACATGTCGGCGGTGTCGAGGAAGTTCACGCCGATATCGAGCGCATGGTTCAGCACGGCGAGGTTGTCGGCTTCATCGCTTGGGCCGTAGAAGTCCGACATGCCCATGCAGCCCAGGCCGATGGCGGACACGACCAGGCCCTGGCGGCCGAGCGTGCGACGGGGGAAGGGAACGTTCATGCGGGTCTCCTGGGGAGGTGGGGGCGTGGGACACATGCTCCTCCCGGCGCCCCCGGACGCGTTAGCCCATTGCTCTGCGATCCTTGCCCGATCCTCCGGGTCTGTGCGCCACGTCCTTGGCGCACCGCACAGCCGGCGCATAATCGCGGCGTGCCCATCGGAGGCGTTGAACCATGAATACGCGAGCCTCGAACGTCATCGCCGCGCCCCACGGAATGGAGGCGCAGCAGGCAGAACTGGCCGACCGGATTGCCCGAAACATCCCCGGCGACGGATTGCATGAATCGCCCGTGCCAGGCCTGTCGCTGATCCGCGCCAGCGAGCCGTCGCAGCCGTTGCCCACCGTCTACCACCCGAGCCTGTGCGTGGTCGTACAGGGCAGCAAGCGGGCACTGCTGGGCGACGAGGTGTTCCACTACGACGCGCTCAACTACCTCGTCGTGTCGATGTCGCTGCCGATCACCGGGCAGATCCTCGATGCCACGCCGCAATCGCCGTACCTGTGCCTGCGCATCGACATCGACCCCGCGCTGGTCAACGAGATGCTCCAGCAGGTGCCAGCCGAACGCACGTCGCGGCGGGGCGGTCGCGCGGTGTTCGTCGGACGCACGAGCCCGACGCTGCTCGACGCCGTCCTGCGCCTGGTGCGCCTGCTCGACACGCCGGAGGAAGCGGCGGTCCTCGCGCCGCTGGCCACGCGCGAAATCCATTACCGCGTGCTCACCGGCGAACTCGGCGAACGCCTGCGCGAGCTGTGCGACGTCGAAGGGCCTTCGCAACGCGTGGCGCGTGCGATCGACCTGATCCGGCAGCGTTACCACGAACCGTTGCGTATCGAGCAGCTCGCCGCCGCCGCGCACATGAGCGCATCGTCGCTGCACGAACGTTTCAAGGCCGCCACCGCGATGACGCCGCTGCAGTACCAGAAACAGCTGCGGCTGCAGGAAGCGCGGCGGCTGATGCTGGTGGACGGCATCGAGGCGGCCGCCGCGAGCCATCGCGTGGGTTACGAAAGCCCGTCGCAGTTCAGTCGCGAATACCGCCGCCTGTTCGGCGCGCCGCCGCGTCGTGAAGTGATGGCGATGCGCGGGCCGGGCGCCTGAGGTTTCCCGCCGGTTCTTGCAAATCTCCTGAATGGACCGCGCAAATAAGACAAGTCCGATGGAGCGGGGACGGCGTATCGGGAACCATGCGCGCCATGAACATTTCCCATGACGCGATTCCCCACGTGGCGGCCCTGATCCGGGCTGCCCTGCGCCTGCTTGAAGAAATCGACGAGGGCCGGATGCAGGATCTCTGGGAGCGCGCTTCCGGGACCGCGCGGGCCATGGTGCCGGCGGACGAGGTCGCCGGCGCCGTCGCGTCGTTCCGTGAAGGCCAGGGGGCACTGCTCGCCCGCGACTGGGTCGGCGCGTATCGCAATCGGGACGAATCCCAGTTCCTGCGGTTGACGTTCCTGTCCCGCTTCCAGGCGTGGTCGGGCGAGGAACTGATCACGCTGGAGCACGAGGCCGACGGCATCTGGCGCCTGGCCGGCTATGGCGTGCGTCCGGAAGAAACGGCCGTGCCGGAAGGCCCATAGCCGCCACACCGTCATCCTTGTGCCCGCATGGCGATTTCCGGCTCGCACGATTAGCCTGTCGCCGGGGATGCCAAACAGGGATGCGGCGATGTCGTTGCTCGTGGAGGTGCTGGAGTTCGTACTGGACTTCGTGACCAGCTGGCGCATGTACGTCGCGCTCGCCGTGACGTTGCTGGTCGTGTGGCTGATCCTCGACCATGGCCCGCAGAACACGGCGGGCCATGTCCTCGCCATCGGCGTCGCCATCGCTGGCGTCGTCATCGGCTGGCGCTGGTCGGTCGCTGCCGACGAGCGCTAGGCGGCTGGCCTCACCCGCGATGCCAGCACCGCGCCGAGCAGCGCGAGCGCAGCGGTGATCGCGAAGCCGACCAGGTAGGCCATCGACGGCGCGCGGGTCATCAACGCGGCGAACACCGATCCGCCTATCGCGAGCACCGTCGCCGTGAACAACGCATCGCACAGGTGCAGTGCGGAGGAATTCACGCCCTGCCGGTTCGGCGGCGACAGTTCCAGGATCAGCACCGACAGCGTCGGGAACAGCAGGCCCATGCCGAAGCCGGCGGCGATCCAGCCAAGGATGCCCACGCTGACCGGTACCGACGGAGACACCGCGCAGGCGACGCCGCCGATGCCGATCACGATCATCGACATGCCGATGCGCAGCAGCTGGGACGGTGCGAACGGCTGCGAAGGCCGGCTGCGATACCACGAGCCCGCCGACCACCCCAGCGCACCGAGCGTGAGCGCGGCGCCGGCCATCGTCGGCGACAGGCCGCGTTCGCGCGAAAGCAGCAGCGGGATGAACACCTCCGTGCCGAAGAACGCGCCCGACGCGATGCCGCGCATCATCACCACCGTCGGCAATCCGCGCGCGGCGCGCAGCGTGCCGCGCGGCAGCAGGTGCCAGGCGCACACGAGCAATGCGAGCGCGGACAGCGCCAGCATCGCCGCGCCGCCGCCGTGGTGCAGTTGTCCGGCGTAATGCAGCGCGAGTGCGCTCAACGCCGCGCCGATGGCCCACGCCAGACGATGCGGTTGCGCGCCTTCATCGTCGTGCGCGTGGCCGTCCGCACCGCCCAGTCCGCGCACGGCGGGCAGCACGAACGCGGCCGCGGCGATCGCCAGCAGCGGCACCGAAAGGAACACCCACCGCCAGCCGAAATGTTCGACGATCGCGCCGGCAATCGTCGGCCCGACCACGGCCGGGACGACCCATGCCGCGGCGAAGGACGCGAAGATGCGCGGATGCATGGCCGGCGGATACACGCGTCCGACCGCGACGTACAGCGCCACGGACATCAGCCCGCCGCCGAATCCCTGCACGACGCGGCCCAGCAGCAACACCTCCATAGACGGCGCGAAGCCGGCGACCAGCAGGCCGAGGCAGAACCACACGATGCCGTGCCTGAGCGGCGGCGCCGGTCCGCGCAGGTCGGCCCAGCGTCCGCACGCGACCATGCCCACCACGGAGGAGGCCAGCGTGCCGCCGAACGCGAGCGCATAGAGCGCCAGGCCGTCGAGCGCCTGCGCGACGGTCGGCATCGCGGTCGCGACGGCGAGCGATTCGAACGCGTACAACGCGACGAGCACGCAGGCGCCGATGGTCGCGCCGCGATAACGGCGGTCGAACAGGCTTTCGGTGCGCGCCGTCGCGGCAGTCGCATCGCCAGCCAGCATCGCCTCCTGCGACACCTGTGGCGCCGCGTCGTCCCGAGGTCCTTCCATCACAGCGCGAATCCCTTCGTCTCGTACACCATGAGCACCACCTTGCCACGGCCGTGGCCGTTCTCCACGTCGCGATGCGCCACGGCCGCGTAGGCGAGGGGATAGATATCGCGAACATGGACGCGCAGCAGGCCGGCATCATGCAGGTCCACCAGCTCCTGCAGGCGCTCGCGGCTGCGCTGGCTGCGGATCGCCCGCGCGCCCAGGCGCTGCACGTCTTCCATGTCGACCAGCGTGGCGATGCGCGCCGGATCGATGCCCAGCTCGATCGACGCGTCCAGCGCGCCGCGACCGCTACCGTCCAGCGCCGCATGCACGCCATGCGGTGCGATGGCGCGCACACGGTCGGCCAGTCCCGGGCCGTACAGAACGGGTTCGGCGCCGAGCGCGCGCAGGTAATCGTGGTTTTCGCGACTGGCGGTGCCGATCACGTGCGCGCCTCGCACCCGCGCCAGCTGGACGGCCATCGTGCCGACGCCGCCGGCCGCGCCGTGCACGAGCACGGTGTCGCCGCGGCGGATCGCCAGCGCTTCCACCGCCGTGTGCGCCGTCTGGCCCGAGGCAGACAACGCGCCGGCGACGGCCCACGACATCATCACCGGCTTCGGCACGAGCTGTCCGATCGGAACGACGACGGCTTCGGCGTACGCGTTGGCCGTGGTCCAGCCCAGTACTTCGTCGCCGATGTTCATCGACGCCACGCCTTCCCCGACGGCATCGATCACGCCCGCGAACTCATTGCCCAGCTGCCGCGGAAACGGCGCCATCCCGATCCCGCGCTGCGCGAACCAGCCGCTGCGCGTGGCGCAATCGGCCGGTTGCACGCCGGCGGCGCGCACGCGTACGCGCACTTCGCCGCGACCGGGTTCGGGCCGCGGAATGTCCGCCAGGCGCAGCACGTCGGCCGCGCCGTATTCATCGAACACCACGACCTGCATCGTCGGCGCGGGCGCGGTGCGTGCGACGTAGCCGTCGCGTGCATTGCGGGTATCCATGCGTGCGGGATTGACTCGAAACGATGACGGACGCGAGGATAGAACCTCAAGTTAAGTTGAGGTCAAGCCGATGGGCGGCGAGGAACTGAGCGTCGGCGATGTCGCCAAACGCAGCGGCGTGGCGGTATCGGCACTGCACTTCTACGAGGCCAAGGGCCTGATCCACAGCCATCGCAGCGGCGGCAACCAGCGCCGCTACGGGCGCGACACGCTGCGGCGGATCGCGATCATCCGCGCAGCGCAGCGCGTGGGCATGCCGCTGGTGGCGATCCGCGATGCATTGGCGAGCCTGCCCGAAGCCCGTACGCCCACGCGCCGCGACTGGTCGCGATTGTCCAGCGCGTGGCGGGAGGAACTGGATGCGCGCATCGCCGAGCTGATCCGCATGCGCGACACCCTGGACGACTGCATCGGTTGCGGCTGCCTCTCGCTGGACCGCTGCCGGCTGGCCAATCCGGGCGACGTGCTGGGCGGGCAGGGCGCGGGGCCGCAGCGGTGGGAGTCGGGGGAGTCGTAAGCCGTTTCGGACCCGCGCGCTTCGCGCATCTCACTACTGTCACAAATCTCCGCTGCAATCGTACAAACCGGCGGCCGGCGCCGGACGGATGCACGCGATGAACCTGCTGATGCTGTCGGACGTGTACTTCCCGCGCGTGAACGGGGTGTCCACCTCGATCCGCACCTTCGCCCGGTCGCTGGCGCGCATGGGGCACTCGGTGACGATCGTCGCGCCGGACTACGGCGACGACAGCGGCCAGGAGCAGCACGGCGGGGAGGGCGAGTTCGAGGTGATCCGCGTACCGGCGCGGGTGATCTTCTTCGATCCGGAAGACCGCCTGATGCGCGCCGAACATGCGCGCCGCATCCGCGAACGACTCGCCGCGCGCGAGTGGGACGTGATCCACATCCACACGCCATTTCGCGCGCATGCGATGGGCGTGCAGCTCTCGCGCGAACTCGGCGTGCCGACCGTGGAGACCTACCACACCTACTTCGAGGAATACGTCGGTCACTACCTGCCGTGGCTGCCGACGTCGCTGGGCCGTTTCGTCGCGCGCGCCGCGTCGCGCCGGTTGTGCCATGGCGTGGACCACCTGATCGTCCCCAGTGCGCAGATGGTCGACGTGTTGCAGCGATACGGCATCACCACGCCGCACACGGTGCTGCCCACCGGCATCGACCTCGCCGAGTTCCGGGGCGGCGACGGCGCGCATTTCCGCGAGAAACACGGCATCGCGCCAGGACGCCCGACGCTGGTCACCGTGAGCCGCCTGTCGCTGGAGAAGAACATCGCCTTCCTGCTGCGCGTGGTGCGCAGGCTGGTGGACGAGTTTCCGGACCTGTTGTTCCTGATCGCCGGCGAAGGCCCGGACGAAGCGCGCCTGCGCCGGCTTGCGGGCGAGCTGGGCATCGAGCCGAACGTGCGGCTCTTCGGCAACCTCGACCGCCGCACCACGCTGCTGGATGCCTACAAGGCCGGCGATGCGTTCGTGTTCGCCTCGCCGACGGAAACGCAGGGGCTGGTGCTGATCGAGGCGATGGCGCTGGGCGTGCCGATCGTCTCCACCGCGGTGATGGGCACCGCGATGGTGCTGCGCGATACGCACAGCGCGGTGATCGCGCCGGAAGACGTCGACACCTTCGCCGAAAAGGCCGCGCAGGTGCTGCGTTCGCCGGAACTGCGCGCGCAGCTGTCGGCGGCCGGACCGAACGATGCGCGCCGCTGGAGTTCGGAGGCGCTGATGCGCCAGGTCGAATCGCTGTACGGCTCGCTTGCGCGGGAACGCGCCGTGCTTGCTTCGGCGTGAGTGGATGACGGCGGCCGGTCGATGATCCGATGGGCCGGGTCCGGCCTACGCCGGGACGATGGCGCGGCTTACGCCGGGGTGCGGTAAATCCCGACACCGGCTGCACGGCGCGAGTGTGTAACATCGCCGCATCCCTACTTACCGGAAGTCGCTCATGTCCCTGTCCCTCCACGACGCCAGCGTGCCCGTGTTCCGCCACATGCTCGGCGCGCTCGACGGCGTCCTGGCCAAGAGCGAGGAACACGCCAAGGCGCAGGGCTACGACCCCGAGGTGCTGCTGCAGACGCGCCTGTTCCCGGACATGTTCCCGCTGCTGCGCCAGGTGCAGATCGCCTGCGATTTCGCCAAGAGCGTCAGCGCCCGCCTGGCCGACGTCGAAGTGCCGGCGATGCCGGACGAGGAGCGCACGTTCGCCGAACTGCGCCAGCGCATCGCGCGCACGCTCGCCTTCATCGAAGGGCTGGACGCGCTGCTGTTCGAGGGCGCGGGCGAGCGCGAGATCGTGCTGCGTCCCGGCACCCCGAAGGAGCGCCGCTTCGACGGACGCGGTTACCTGCTCCAGTACGGCCTGCCGCAGTTCTTCTTCCATGTGACCACCGCCTACGCGCTGATGCGCCACAACGGCGTGCCGGTCGGCAAGCTGGATTACATGGGCGCGCGTTGATGTCCGACCTCCCGGCCGTCGTGCAGGCGCAGCGCACCGCGGCGCGAACGCGCACGATCGGGACGTGGGCGCTGGCTGGCGTGATCGTCTTCGCGGCGGTCGCCGCCGCGATGCAGTTCCTGCGCACGGATCTGGAATTCGTCCGTGCGACGCTGAGCTTCTACCTGCTGGGCCCGCTCGGGGTGTGGCTGCAACTTGCCTACCTCGGGCTGTCGATGAGCCTGGCGTTGATCGGCGCGGGCTACTACGGGGCGGCCACCCGCGAAGGACGAAGTCCGCTCGCGCTCGGTTTGTTCCTGGTCGGCGCGATCGCGCTGTCGGTGACGGCATGGGCCGAAACCGATCGCGGTGGCGCGGCCGTGCTCACCACGGCGGCGACGATCCATGCGATCTCCGCGCCGCTGGCGTTCCTGGGCACCACGCTCGGCATGTTGATGCAGAGCTGGGCGCTGCGGCGCGATCCGCGTTGGCGCCGCTACTTCGCAGTGGCCTTCGGGCTGGCGCTGTTCTGCTTCGTCGCGCTATGGCTGCATGCCTTGTGGCGCGAGCTGCCGCGCGGGCTCAGCCAGAAGGCGGTGATCGCGGCGATCCTCGTCTGGCTCGCGCTGGCAGCGCAGTGGCTGCGTCGGACGCCTTCGCCAGGCCAATATAAATCAATGGCTTGAGCTTTAAAGTTAAAGTTACATGTGCGTATTAGAATAAGCACATGCTCAATATCGCCGCCTACCACTTCGTTTCCATCGACCAGCCCGCCGAGCTGGCGCAGCTCCTGCACGAGCGCGCCGAGGCCGCCGAGCTGCGCGGCACCATCCTGGTCGCAGGCGAGGGCATCAATCTGTTCCTTGCGGGCGAGGACGACGCGCTCGACCGCTTCCTCGATGCACTGCGCGTGGACGCACGCTTCGCCGACCTCATCGTGAAGCGCAGCCACAGCCACGCGCAGCCGTTCGGCCGGCTGAAGACGAAGGTGAAGCCGGAGATCATCAGCTTCCGCCGCGACAACGCGTCGCCGCTGGCCGACGGCCGCGCGCCCATCGTCGAACCGCACACGCTGGCGCGCTGGCTCGACCAGGGCTTCGACGATGCGGGCAAGCCGGTGGTAATGCTCGATACGCGCAATCGCGAAGAGTTCGGCTACGGAACCTTCACGGGCGCCTTGACCCTGCCCATCGACAATTTCACCGACCTGCCGGCCGCGTTGGAACCGCACCGCGACACGCTGCGCGATGCGACCGTGGTCAGCTTCTGCACCGGCGGCATCCGCTGCGAAAAGGCGGCGGTGTGGATGCAGGGCGACGGAATGCAAAACGTGTTGCAGCTCGACGGCGGCATCCTGGGTTACTTTGAGCAGGTCGGCGGCCGCCATTACGATGGCCGCTGTTTCGTGTTCGACGGGCGCGTCGCGCTCGACCCACAACTGCAACCCCTCGTGGACGAAGCCGCCTGACGCGGCACGGACTTCCCCCGCCGCGTCCACGACCCGCAAGGAGCCCCGATCAGTGAGCAAGGCGATGACGAAATCCGGTTCGATGCGAATGGCCCCGCTGGCGGCGACGCTGCTCATGCTGGCGGCCTGCCAGCCCGAGGCGCCGGTGAACACCGCGCCGCCCGAAGCTATCACCGCACCTGCGCCGGCCGCCAATCCGCAGCCCGACGTCAACGCCAAGCCGGTCGAACGCGCCGCGCCCCCGATGATCAAGCCGGTCGCGCTGGGCGAGTTCGATCCGGGCAACCCGGTCGCCACCACGGTCACCGGCAAGCTCTCGCTGGAAGACACGCTGATCAAGGGCGAGAACGGCGCCAGCTTCACCACCGAACGCGTCGCGCTGGTCAGTGGCGGCGATCAGTATTCGGCCGGTGCCACGTATGCGCAGGCGATGATCGTCGATGCCTCGCAGCCGATCGAACTGCGCCGCGTGCTCGAGGAAACCCCGCCGACGCAGTCGCCTTCCAACGCGATGTGCGGCGGCAACCGCACCGGCTTCATCGCGCTGGCGAAGGTCGAGGACACGACGGGCGAGACGCTCAAGCTCATCGCCCTGAAGGGCACCGACCTTCCGGCTGCTTCGGCCACGGGCGTGGAGCTGTGTGCGAGCACGCAGTACTTCCCGATCGCCGGCGGTGGCGATGCGGAAGGCAAGAAGGTCGCCAAGCGCTGATGGCGTGACAGCCTGGATCCCGGCCGACGCCGGGATGACGGCCGTTTGAGCGCTCCGGAGAGCCTATCCCGTGCTCGGCAGGGCGGGGCATGCGATCTCGCAAGCATTCGCAATGCGCGAAGCGTGATTCTCGTAGCCCGGGTAAGCGCAGCGCACCCGGGACCTGTCACGCAAACCCGGGTGCGCTGCGCTTACCCGGGCTACAAGAGCCCGATCAAGTGGGTTCCAGCTTTCGCTGGAATGACGGTGTGTGGGTGGTGGGCGTGGCGATCTGGGCCCGGTGTTCGCCGGGATGATGGATTTCACGACTAGGCAGTAACGGGATGTGGCCCGTGCAACGCGCCGCTCAAGCACGCTTGCGCAACCACTCCACAGCCCCACGTCCAGCGCGCACCCCACTCGCATAACACGCCGTCAGCAGGTAGCCGCCGGTCGGTGCCTCCCAGTCGAGCATCTCGCCTGCGCAGAACACGCCCGGCATCGCGTCCACCATCAGCGTCGCGGCGTCCACGGCCTCCAGGCGAACACCGCCCGCACTGCTGATCGCCTCCGCGATCGGCCGCGCGCGCAGCAACCGCAACGGCAGGCGCTTGATCGTGCGCGACAGCAGTTGCGTGTCCTGCATCGCGTCCTTGCCCAGCACTTCGTACAGCAGCGCGGCCTTCACGCCTTCGATGCCGGCCTGTCGGCGCAGGTGCTCCGTCAGGCTGCGTCCGCCGCGCGGCTTTTCGAGATCCGCGCGAAGGCGATGCAGCTCGCGCCCTGGCGCGAGGTCGAGTTCCAGCGTCACTTCGCCCTGGGCCGCGATCGCATCGCGCAACATCGCCGACAACGCATAGACCAGGCTGCCTTCGATGCCGGTCTGCGTGACCACGCATTCGCCCTGCAGTTCGTGCGGATGTCCCGAGGCGTCGTGCCAATGCGCGACGACCGGCTTCAGCGGCGCGCCGGCGTGGCGGCTGGCGAAGTGTTCGCTCCAGCCGATGTCGAAGCCGCAGTTGGACGGCTGCAACGGCGCGACATCGACACCGCGCGACTGCAACGCGGACACCCATGCGCCATCGGAACCCAGCTCCGGCCAGCTGCCGCCGCCGAGCGCCAGCACCGTCGCATCCGCACGCACGCCGATCTCGCCGTCCGGCGTCGCGAAACGCAGCGCGCCGTCCTCGCGCCAGCCGAGCCAGCGATGCTGCACATGGAAGCGCACGCCGTCCTCGCGCAGACGTCGCACCCAGCCGCGCAGCAGCGGGGCGGCCTTGCGGTCGGTCGGGAAGACGCGGCCCGACGTACCGATGTAGGTGTCGATGCCGAACCCGCGCGCCCATTCGCGCAATGCGTCGGCGTCGAAATCGTCCAGCCATGCGCCGACCTCGCGCGCCCGCGCGCCGTAACGCGCATCGAAGCCCGGCCGCGGTTCGCCATGGGTGAGGTTGAGGCCGCCCTTGCCGGCGATCAGGAACTTGCGCCCGACCGAGCCCTTGGCCTCGAACAGGTCCACCTCCACGCCGGCCGCGCGCGCGACCTCGGCCGCCATCAGGCCGGCGGGGCCGCCACCAACGATGGCAAGGCGGACGTGGAGCTGCGGGGACGTGGGCATGCGGGGCGCGACGGACGGGGCAGGCAATTATGCCTGCGCCGCCCGTTCCGCCCGGCGTTTGGCCAACTTCCGTGCAGTTCGCCCGCGCGCCAAAGCAGGTATCTTCGAACGCACTTACCGCAGGAGCCGCTTCGCCCATGCATCGCCGCACGACTGTCTCCGCCGCACTGGCGCTCCTCATCGCAACCGGCGCCGCGCATGCCGGCGACGCCGCGCTGCCGCCGCAGCTGCAGGATTTCGACGCCTACGTCGAAGGCGTGCGCAAGCAGTTCGACGTTCCGGGCATCGCGGTGGCGGTGGTGAAGGACGGGCAGGTCGTGCTCGAACGCGGATTCGGCGTGCGCGAGATGGGCAAGCCGGCGACGGTCGATGCGAACACGCTGTTCGCCATCGCCTCCAACACGAAGGCCTTCACCGCCGCCTCGCTGTCGATCCTTGCCGACGAAGGCAAGCTGAGCCTGGACGATCGCGTCATCGACCACCTGCCTTGGTTCCGCATGTCCGATGCCTACGTCACGCAGGAAATGCGCGTGCGCGACCTGCTGGCGCATCGCAGCGGCCTGGGCCTGGGCGCGGGCGACCTGCTGTACTGGCCGGGCACGGACTACACGACCGAGGACGTCGCGCGCCGCCTGAAGGACGTGCCGCTCACCGGCAGCTTCCGCGGCCAGTACGCCTACGACAACATCCTGTACGGCGTGGCGCAGCTGGTGATCGAACAGGCCAGCGGCCAGAGCTACGCGCAGTTCCTCCAGCAGCGCATCTTCGCGCCGCTGGGCATGCGCGACACGCGCTTCAACAGCGATGCGCTGCGGCCGCGCGACAATGTCGCCACCGGTCACGCGAAGGCGGATTTCAAGGATCTCCAACCCGCACCGCGCATGACCTGGCACAACGTGTCCGGCGCCGGAGGCCTGTATTCCAGCGTCCACGACATGAGCCGCTGGGTGAACATGCAGCTGGCCGGCGGCACCTTCACCGATGCCAAGGGCACGCAGCAGCGGTTGTTCTCGGAAGAACGCCAGCAGGAGATGTGGTCGGTGATCACGCCGATCACGATCCCCAAGCCGCTGGTGCCCGAACTCGAAGCGGCCAAACCGAATTTCCTCGGCTACGGCGAGGGCTGGCAGTTGTCGGATTACCGCGGCCGCAAGGTCGTGTCGCACACCGGCGGCTGGCCGGGCATGGTGTCGCGCGTGACGATGGTGCCGCAGCAGAAGCTGGGCGTGATCGTGCTGACCAATGCCGAAGTCGGCGGTGCGTTCAATGCGGTGACGATGCGCGTGCTGGATGCCTTCGGCGATGCCCCGCGCACCGACTGGACCGCCGCCTACGCCGCCGCGCTGGCCAAGTCGAAGGACAAGGCCGACGAGGACTGGCGCAAGCACGTGCAAGCGCGCGAGGCCGACGCGCCGCCGTCGCGTCGCCTGTCGGCGTACGCGCGCACCTATCGCGATCCCTGGTACGGAGACATCGTCGTCGAACAGGACAAGGACGGGCTGGTGATGCGCTTCACGCGAACGCCGGATCTGGTCGGACGGATGGAGCCGTGGCAGCACGACACCTTCATCGTCCGCTGGAACCAGCGCTGGCTCAACGCCGATGCATTCGTGACGTTCGTGCTGAATGCCGACGGCGAAGTGCGCGAGGCGCGGATGGAAGCGATCTCGCCGCTGACGGACTTCAGCTTCGATTTCCAGGACCTGCGGTTGACGCCGGTCGAGGAAAAGAAGAAGTCGGAGTCCTGAGCGCCGTTGTCATCGCGCAGCCCGGATAAGCGAAGCGCATCCGGGTTGGCGTGACAGGCCCCGGGTGCTTCGCTTACCCGGGCTACGAAAGCCGGGTGATCGTCGGGAATGGGGGTTACACCAGATATCCCGCCACGGAAGCCCCCACGCACCACGCCACCACCCACAACGCCCCCACGCGCAGGCGCAGCAGCAACGCGAACGCGATCGCCACGACCACCACATCGCCCCACGACGCGACCCCCTGCGTCCACACCGGATCGTGGAACGCCGCCGCCAGCAGGCCGACCACGGCCGCATTCACGCCCGCGAGCATCGGCGCCGCGCCGCGCAGCGACTGCACGCGCTGCCAGGAGGGCAACGTCGCGGTGAGCAGCGCGAACCCCGGCAGGAAGATCGCCAGCAGCGCCACGCATGCCGATGCGGCCGGCGGCCAGCCCGTCGGCACCGCGGCGCCGAGGTAGGCGGCGATCGAGAACATCGGCCCCGGCACCGCCTGCGCCGCGCCATAACCCGCAAGGAACGTGCCGGACGCGATCCAGCCGGTATCCACCAGCGCCTGCTGCAACAGCGGCAGCACGACGTGGCCACCGCCGAACACCAGCGCACCCGCGCGATAGAACGCGGCGGCCATCGCGCCGAGCGTGGGCTCCTTCGACGGCCACGCGAGCGCCACGGCAAGGCCGCACGCGAAGACGACCAGGCAGGCGATCGCAATGCCATGCCCGTAACGAAGCGGCAACGGTGCCTGCAAACCCGCGCGTGACGCAACGCGCCGGCACCACAACGCGCCGAGCAACGCACCCATCGCGATCGCCGCCAGCTGCGCCCACGCGCTGCCGAGCCACCACACGCACGCCAGCGCGATCAGCGCAATGGCGATGCGCCGCAGGTCCGGCGTCATCTGCCGCGCCATGCCCAGCAAGCCGTGCGCGACAACCGCCACCGCGACCAGCTTCAACCCGTGAACGACGGCCGCGCCGAGCCCGCGATCCAGTCGCGCCGACACCGACGCGAAGCCGAACATCAGCAGCGCCGAGGGCAGCGTGAACCCGACGAACGCCGCGAACGCGCCGCGCCAGCCCGCGCGCAGCAGGCCGATCGCGAACCCCATCTGGCTGCTGGCCGGTCCCGGCAGGAACTGGCAGATCGCCAGCAGCTGCGCATAGCGCGCATCGTCGAGCCATTGCCTGCGCACCACGAATTCCTCGCGGAAATAGCCCAGATGCGCGATCGGCCCACCGAACGAGGTCAGGCCCAGGCGCGCGAATGCGCGGAAGACGTCGAGGGCGGAGGCGGTTTCGATGGCGTCGGGTCCACGGAGAAAACCGTGCCGAGTATGCCGCCTGGGCCTTCCACTTCCGTTGACACCGGGCGCAGCATGATGGGAGTCCACGCGAAGGAGCAGGCCATGCAGCAGCCGCACGACACGAATCCGCAATGGTGGCAGGACACGCAGGACATCCCGACGATCGTGCGGGCGATCTACGAATGCATTTCCGGGCCGGCCGGCGCGCCTCGCGACTGGGCGCGGTTCCGTTTCCTCCAGCATCCGCAGGCGCGCAGCCTGCGCACGGTGGTCGATGCCGACGGCGGGACGCACGCGATGGTGTTCGACGCCGAAAGCTACATCGTCGATGTCGCACCGTACTTCGCGGCCAATGGATTCTTTGAAGTGGAAATCGACCAGCGCGTGGAGCGCTTCGGCCAGGTCGCGCATGTGTGGAGCCGGTACGAGGCGCGCGAATCGCTGGAATCGCCGGTGATCAAGCGCGGCGCCAACAGCATCCAGCTGTGCTTCGAACACGGCCGCTGGTGGGTGTTCAGCACCGTGTGGGACAACGAGCGCGAAGGCGTGTCGTTCGACCTGTGGTGAGGCCTCACGCGACGATGGCGCCGTGCGTGCAATGCTGAACATGCAGGGATGGAACGCCGCGCGGGTGGCAATCCGCGCGTCCGCCCCCAGTACGAAGGCTCGCCGCCAAGGAGCGCCTGCATGATCCCCATTTCCGTCCTCGACCTTGCCCCGATCACCGAGGGCAGCGATGCCGCGCAGGCGTTCGCGAACACGCTCGACCTGGCGCGACACGCCGAGCGCCTGGGTTTCCATCGCTACTGGCTGGCCGAACACCACAACATGCCCGGCATCGCGAGCGCGGCGACGGCGGTGTTGATCGGCCATGTCGCCTGCGGCACGAAGACGATCCGCGTCGGCGCCGGCGGCATCATGCTGCCCAACCACGCTCCGTTGCAGGTCGCAGAGCAGTTCGGCACGCTCGCGTCGCTTTATCCGAACCGCATCGACCTCGGTCTCGGTCGCGCGCCGGGTACGGACCATGCCACCGCGCATGCGTTGCGACGCTATTTCGAAGCGGCCGACATGTTCGCGCAGGACGTGGTGGAACTGCTGCATTACTTCGAACCGGTGCAGGCCACGCAGGCCGTGCGCGCGGTGCCGGGCGCGGGACTCGACGTGCCGGTGTGGCTGCTGGGTTCAAGCCTGTTCTCGGCGCGCCTGGCTGCGCAACTGGGGCTGCCGTTCGCGTTCGCCTCGCACTTCGCGCCCGATGCGATGGATCACGCGCTCACGATGTATCGCCGCGAGTTCAAGCCTTCAAAGCGCCTGCAACAACCGCACACGATGCTGGCGCTGAATGTCGTCGGTGCCGACACCAATGCCGAAGGACGGCGGCTGTTCACCACGCTGCAGCAGGCGTTCGTGAACCTGCGTCGCGGTCATCCGGGGCTGATTCCGGCGCCGATCGACGACATCGAAACCTACTGGAACCCGCTGGAGAAAAGCGGCGTGTCGCAGGCACTGGCGTGTTCGGTCGTTGGCGATGCGGAGACGGTGCGCGAAGGCGTGGCGGCGTTCGTCGAACGCCACAAGCCGGACGAATTGCTGATCACCGCCAACGTCTTCGACCATGCCGCGCGCGTGCGTTCGTTCGAGATCGCGGCGCAGGCGTGCCGCGAACTCGCGTGATGCGTTGCGCTCAGTGCGCGCGCACGTCGAGCAGTTCGACCTCGAACACGAGTGAGCCGTTGGGCGGAATCACGCCGCCGGCGCCCTTGCGGCCGTAACCGTACTCGGCCGGGATCATCAGCACGCGCTTGCCGCCCACGCGCATGCCGGCGACGCCTTCGTCCCAGCCGCGGATCACGCGCCCGGCGCCGAGCAGGAAGGTGAAAGGCGTGTTGCGATCGCGCGAGCTGTCGAACTTCTCGCCGCGCCCGTCCGGTTTGGCCTTGTCATAGTTCCAGCCGGTGTAGTGCACGGTGACGTCCATGCCGGATTTCGCTTCCGCGCCGGTGCCCACCTGCTGGTCGACGATCTCGAACTTCGGAATCACGCCGCCCGGCGGCGGCCCGGGATCGGCGCAGGCGGTGAGCAGCGCGAGGGTAGCGAAGGCGGCGAGGGCGGTACGGATGCGCATGGGAAGGTTCATGCGGACAGCGTACCGCACAACCTAGGCGAGGCCGTCGTAGCCCGGCTAAGCGAAGCGCACCCGGGGACTGTCGCGATCAACCCGGGTGCGCTTCGCTTACCCGGGCTACGAGTCCACGCAGGATGGGTTCGGCGATGCGAAACCCATCCTGCGATGACGTCACTACGCCGGAATCCGCTTCTCATACTCCGCATTGATCGGCGCCAGCGTCTTCCAGAATCCCTCCGGCGTACGTCCCGCAAGACGGTCGGCGAGGATGCCCAGGTGCGTATGCCAGCCACCGGAAACGCTGACCATGCCGTCGCGGCTCGCAAGCCTGCTGTGCGTGACCACCAACTGCACCTGCTCGCCCTTCGGCGCGAGTTCCATGCGCACCTGCGAATCGCTGCCGTCCGACTCGTCCCAGGTGAACACCAGCAGCCGCGGCGGATCGCATTCCAGCACCTGTCCGTGCGAGCGGAGTTCACCGCCGTATTTCTCGAATTTCGGTGGCGGTGCGACGTCGTTGTCGGTGAGTTGGTTGTTGTGGAAGACCAGCTCGACCGAGCCGCCCGGACGCAGGTCCATGTCGCCGCGTGCCAGCCAGGCGCCGCGCTTTTCCGATTCGGTGAGATAGGCCCAGACGCGCTCGATCGGGCCGGGAAGCGTGCGTTCGATGCGCACGGTGTCGGGTGCGGTGACGGTGCCGAAGTCGTTCATCGGTGGTGCTCCTTCACATGGGGGAGGTGGTGTGCAGGTGCCGGTCGAGCGATGCGAGGATCGTCGTCCAGCCGTGTTCGGTGCGGTCGGCGTACTGCGCGTACTCGGCCGCCATTTCGTGGGTGAGGGTGAGCACGCAGCCATCGCCATCGGGCGCGATGTCCACGGTGATGCGGTCGCCGTCCGCATCGGGTTCCAGTGCGAGCGTCAGCACCAGCCGGCGCGGGCGATCGATTTCCAGATACCGCCCGTAATGCGCGGCATCGCCGTTCGGACGACGCTCGACGATGGCATAGCCACCGCCGACGCGCGGATCCACGTCCACGCGCTGCATCGTTCCGTCGGCCGTCGCGTAGAGCCAGCGACCGAGCGTGGACGGATCCAGCCATGCATCGAAGACGCGTTCGGGGGACGCATCGAAACGACGGCTCACGCGCACGGTGATGTTGCTCATCGCTTGCTCCGGGGCGGTCGGGACGGTTTGGCCGGAGCCGGCTTGCGCGACGGTGCCCTGCGCGCGGCGTTCTCGCGATCCTCGGTGCGAAGCAGCGTTTCCAGTGCATCCAGGCGCTGGTTCCAGAACTGCTCGTAGTGACGCATCCATTCCATGCCGGCATGCAGCGGGCGGGCGTCCAGCCGGCACACGTGCGTGCGGCCCTGCACCTCGCGCTGCACGATGCCGGCACCTTCCAGCACCTTGATGTGCTTGGACGCGGCGGCAAGCGAGATCTCGAACGGTTCGGCCAGCTCGCCCACGCTGCGCGGCTGGCGGGAAAGGCTGCGTACCATCGCGCGTCGCGTCGGGTCGGCGAGGGCGCGGAATACGGCGTCGAGTCGATCGGAGTTGGATTCAACCATGTGGTTGAATATCTGCCGGCCGTTCCCGATTGTCAACCAATTGGTTGAATGTTCCGACGGGCGGGCGTACGTCCCGCGAGCGTGGCCTGCCCGGAAGGCCATTCACGTTCCAAAGGACACAGGGGAGTCACGGCCAGGGAATTGGACGATGCCGCACACGAGCAAGCCCGCGCCGCAGCGCCACTACGGCAAATACCGCGGGGTGGTGGTCGACAACATCGATCCCCTGCAGCTGGGGCGCGTACTCGTGCAGGTTCCCAAGGTATTCGACGGCGATACGCGCTGGGCGATGCCGTGCGTGCCCGTCGCCGGCCATCAGAGCGGCCTGTTCCTGCTGCCGCCGGTCGGCGCGCCGGTGTGGGTGGAGTTCGAACAGGGCGACGCCGAATTGCCGATCTGGGTCGGCGGCTATTGGGTCGATGCCTCCGAACTACCCTCGCTGGCGCAGGCCGGACAGGCCGTCGCCTCCGCGCTGGTGCTGCAGACGCCGGGGCGCAATGCGCTCACGGTATCGGACGTGCCCGGCCCCGAAGGCGGTGTGTTGCTGCGGTCGCAGAACGGCGCGTCGATCGCGGTCAATGAAGCGGGCATCACCATCAGCAACGGCCGTGGCGCGAGCATCGTGCTGGCCGGCTCGATGGTCACCATCAACGACGGCGCACTGACGGTGGTGTGAGATGGGCGGCCTGATCCTGCACCTTGGCGCGAGCGTGACGTGTTCGCACGGCGGCCCCGCCGTGCCGACCGTGCCGTATTCGCGCGTCACGCTGGCGGGTCATCCCGTGGTGACGGTGGCCGCGCCGTACGAGATCGCCCACTGCAACCTGCCAGCGCCTGCGGAGGCGCTGCGTTGCACCGGCGGGCAGTGGTTGCAGGGCAGCACGCGTGTGTTCGCGGGCGGGCGGGCGCTGGTGCTCGACAGCAGTCCGTCGATGTGCGTTCCCAATGGCGCGGTGATGCTGGTGCTGGAGTGCCAGACGCGGGTGAACGCCGTCTAGGCATTTCGCAACAGGCCATTCGGAAACATCGCTGCGAATGACGTGGCGAAATCCGATGGCGATTCGCGCGCTTGTTCCCCGTGGCGCGGCGTACTTTCCTACACGTTGCGTTCTCCGATGCGTCTAGCCTGTCTTCGTCATAGAAGGACGGGCTGGCATGCGTTTGCATCGGCAATGGGGATGGTGGTTTGCGTTGTGTTGCGCATCTGCGCAGGCGTCGCCGCAAAGCGTGCAAAAATGCGTCGGCCCGGACGGCGCGGTGATTTACCAGAGTGCACCGTGCGAACCGCACTCGCGCGAGGCCGCGAACTGGGAGGCGCCGGTGGATCCGGCGCCATCGCGCGAACCGCCGCGAGCGGTTTCATCGCAACGCGAACGCGAACGTCCCACTGCGCGAACGGGCCATGCGCGCGTCGTTCGCAACGCATCGAAACCCTCCGCCTGCGAACAGGCGAAGGCCAACCGCGACAGCACGCTCGAGCGCGTCGGCCTCAAGCGCACGTTCGACCTGCTCAGCCGGCTGGACGAGCAGGTCCGAAACGCATGCCGATGACCTCAGAACTGCAACTGCACGCGCATCAGCAGCAGGCGCGGGTCGTCGTTCACGCCGCGACGGCGGCTGTCGGCGATCACGTAGTTCGCCATCAGGCGTGCATACGGATTCAGATACCAGGTCGCGCCGAGGTTCCAGTCGGACTGCACGCCGCCCTGCGATGCGGCGGAGTCCAGGTCGAGCACGCTGTAGCGCACGACCAGTTCCCACGCCATCGCATCGCCCAGCGTGGGCGAGGTCACGGTGCCGGCCTTGTAGTTGCGACGATGCCCCGTGGGCGACCAGCTGGCGAGCGCGTAGCCGCCGTTTCCGCGCAGGTCCGGCGCGCCGTCGCGATGGGAACGGACGGCCGCCGCTTCGCCTTGCAGCGACCACGGTCCGTCGATCCACAGCGCCTCCAGGCCGGCGCGAGTGGTGCGTGCGACATCGCCAAGCGTGCCGGTATCGACCAGGCTCGATGTCGCCAGCGCGGCTTCGGGCTTGCTGGAGAAACGGGCGGTTTCGCTGTCGGGCGAATCCACCGACGCGCCGACGCCCAGGTGCAGCAGGTCGTCGCCGAAATGCAACGCGCGCGATGCGCGCACCGCCGCGCCGACGCCTTCGTTCTTGCCGTCCAGGCGCTTGCCGAAGACGGCGGCGTTGACCGCGTGGTCGGCATCGGACCACGCATAGCCCAGGCCGATCCGCCGCCCGATCGCGAACGAACCCAGCAGCGAGGCTTCCATCATCGGCGTCTGCCGGGAGCTGGTCGCGTCCTCCATCAGGAACGGCTGCTTGAACTGGCCCAGCCGCAACGCGTGGCCCTTGGCGGGGGTGAATTGCAGGAACGCATCGGGCGTGGAGCGCTCGGTGAACTCATGTTCGACGTTGAGCTGCCAGCGCTCGCCGGCCTTGGCCACGAAGCCCAGGCGTGCCGAACGAACCTTGTCGACATCCTCGAACGGCTTGACGTCGGGATGGGCATCGACGCCGTCGTAATACACGACGCCGGTGGGCTTGAAGGACATGTCGCCCGCGTGGGCGCAGAAGGAAAGCACGGCTGCGGCCAGCGCGGTCGCCAGTCGTCGAAGGGTAGGGTGTGGCATCGGGAAACCGGTAGAAGCGGCGCCGCGATCGCGACGCCGGAAGCGAGGGGAGGTGCGACGCCCGCGTGGGGCGGGCGCGCACGGTACTACGGTTGCAGCAGGGACCGACCCGGATCAGAACTCCTGCCAGTCCGAATCCGTCGCGGCGGCCACGGCGCCCCGCACCTTGCGCGGAGCGACGACCGCACGCGCGGCGGGCCTGGCCGGCGCCTTCGCCTTGCTCACGCGCGCAGCCGCCGGGAGATCGACGACCGCCGGGCGCGTCGCGTGAGCGACGTGCGAGGCATTGGCGACACGGAACACCGCCACCGTCTGCACCAGCTGCTCGGACTGCTGTTCCAGGCTGCGTGCGGCGGCCGAGGCTTCTTCGACCAGCGCCGCGTTCTGCTGCGTGCCTTCGTCCATCTGCGTGATGGCCTGGTTGATCTGCTCGATGCCGGCCGACTGTTCCTGCGAGGCCGCGCTGATGTCGGCGATGATGTCGGTGACCTTGCGCACGCTGCTGACGATCTCCTGCATCGTCTTGCCCGCCTGATCGACGAGGTGGCTGCCTTCCTCGACCTTGATGACCGAGTCGCCGATGAGCTGCTTGATCTCCTTGGCGGCATTGGCCGAGCGCTGCGCGAGCGAGCGGACCTCGGAGGCGACGACCGCGAATCCGCGGCCCTGTTCGCCGGCACGCGCGGCTTCGACCGCAGCGTTCAGCGCAAGGATGTTGGTCTGGAAGGCGATGCCGTCGATCACGCCGATGATGTCGGCGATCTTCTTCGACGACTGGGTGATCGCGTCCATCGTGTTCACCACTTCGCCCACCACGGAGCCGCCCTGACCGGCGACTTCCGCCGCGCTCTGCGCCAGCTGGTTGGCCTGGCGCGCGTTGTCGGCGTTCTGGCGGACGGTCGAGGTGAGTTCTTCCATCGACGACGCGGTTTCTTCCAGCGACGCGGCTTGCGATTCGGTGCGCTGCGACAGGTCGTTGTTGCCGGCGGCGATTTCGGCGGCGGCCGAGCTGATGGCGTCCGAACCCTGGCGGATCTGGCCGACGATGTCGGACAGCTTGTCCACCGTGCGGTTGGCGTCATTGGCCAGACGGCCGAACTGGCCCGGCAGTTCCACGTCGACGCGGCGGTTCAGGTCGCCATCGGCGACGGCCGACAGCAGCGAACCGACTTCGTTGAGCCCGTCGTCCGCGGTCGCCATCAGCTGGTTGAGCGACGTCACCACGTCGCGATAGACGTACTGGAAGCGCGCGGCATCGCCGCGGCGGCTGAAGTCGCCGGCAACGGCGGCGTCGACCAGCGTCTTGATCTCGGCGTTGATCGCATTCATGCCGCCCTTGACCGAATCCACGGCGTCGGTGATGCGTGCCTTCTGGCCCGGCAGGCGGTCCATGTCCTGCGACAGGTCGCCGCGCGCATAAGCCGCCACGATGCCGATCGCACGCGCATTGAGCTGGACGTGCGAATCCACCAGCGCGTTGATGTCGCCGGCCATCTGGCCGTACGCACCCGGCAGGTCGCGGTTGTCGATGCGGAAGTCGATCTCGCCTTCCTCGTGGCGACGGGCGATGTCGCCCTGCGCCTGCGCGAAGCGCTGCAGCGTCAGCTGCATCTGGCTCATGCTGCGCAGCAGCTGGCCGGCTTCGTCCTCGCTGTCGACCACGATGCGCTCGTCCATGCGGCCGGCGGCGATGCCCTGTGCGACGCCCGTGGCGCGCTGCAGCGGTCGGGAGATCAGGCGGGCCAGCACGAAGCCCAGCGCGGAGCCGAGCAGCACCAGCACGCCGATTCCCAGCGAGATGCCCATGACAGTGCTGCGATAGGCGGCGTCGGATGCGACGACCATGGCGTCCAGTGCCTTGGCGTTGTACTCGGTCAGCGCGGTCAGCGACGCGAAGAGCTTGCGGCGGGCGGGACGCGATTCGTCGGCGGAGATGCGGCTGGCTTCGACGAAGTCGTTCGCGGCAACGGCGACCATCATCTTGTCGTGCGAGGTCGTGTAGGCATTCAGGTCCTCCAGCACGACGTCGAAGCGCTTGCGCTCGGCATCGCTGGAAACGACCCCTTTGTAGGCGTTGAGGGCGGCATCCATCTTCGCCTGCGACTCCTTCATGCGCTTGGCGTAGCTTTCCAGCTGCGCGGCATAGTTCTGGTACTGCAACTGAGAGATCTCGTAGGTCCGGTACTCGCCCAGCTCCGCGCGCAACCCGAGCAGGTGGCGGACCGACGGCACCCAGTTGCGGTTGATTTCGGTGATCTGCACGTTGCGGGCGTGCAGCTGCGTGATCGAGTAACCGCCCAGCATCACGGCCAGGGCGATCACGACGGTAAAGGCCACCGCCAGCTTCTTGGCGATCGACAGGTTCTTGAATCCACTCATGGGAGACGGCTCGTTGGGGAGGGCGAAGCGGCTGCTTCGATCCGGTTAACGGCATCGCCCATGACAGCTAAAGCACATGAAACTGAACCGACATGTTCGTGATGTATTCGCGCGCGACGAAATGTGGACGGATCCGCAAAACAACGCGATTCGTCTTCTTTCATGCAGTTCAGCCACTCGCCATGCATGAGATCGCAAGCACCCGCATCAGTGCGCCTCGGTATGTTTCCGTTGAGGCGCGCAATGTCCTGGGTGTGAATGGCATGGAGGTTCCTTCGAGTTCGATGGAGCCATTACCGGCGTCGCAAACGCACCTTGTGGGCCATCATCGCGATTCCGCGCGGCGCGAACACCGTCCGTTGCGGACCCGCGGGCGTGAAGAGGCGAGTGCGTCCGCACCGCAAGCCATTCCGTGTCGATGTCGAATCCCGTCCGGCTGCTTCGTCGCAGCTAATGAGCCCCTCGGAGATCCGCCGCATGAACCGCACCGACGTCGCCTCCTATCCCCCGGACCGCAACTGGCCCCTGGTCGCGTCAGGCGCCGTGCTGGGCTGCGTGGGCGTCGGAGTGATCTTTGCGCTCGCCGTGTTGCTTGGGCCGATGAGCACGGCCACGGGCTGGTCGCGCGGCGCGTTGTCCAGTGCGATGACGCTCGCGTTCCTGAGCATGGGCGTGGGCGGCTTCGTCTGGGGCGCGCTGAGCGACCGCATCGGGCCGCGCAAGGTCGTGCTGGCCGGCGCGCTGCTGCTTGGCCTGGCGTGCGTGCTCGCCAGTCGCTCGACCAGCCTGTGGGAGTTCCGGCTGACCTACGGCGTGCTGATGGGCATCGCCGTGTCGAGCTTCTTCGCGCCCGTGATCGCCGCGACCGCGTCTTCCTTCGAGAAGCGACGCAACATCGCCGTATCGCTCGTCTCGGCCGGCGTGGGCGTCGCGCCGATGACGATGTCGCCGCTGGTGGCGTGGCTCGTCATCCACTACGACTGGCGCCAGACGCTGCTGATCGTCGGGCTGGTGGCGTGGGCGTTGACCTTGCCGGCGGTGTGGTTCGTACGCGCGTCGCCCATTCCCGAAGACGCCTCCGCGCACGAAGTCGCCGGTGGCACCGTCGGGAACGCCGGGCAGGCGCTGCGCTCGCGCGCGTTCATCGTGCTGGCGCTGACCTACTTCGCCTGCTGCGCCGCGCATTCGGGGCCGATCTTCCACACCGTGAGTTATGCCGTCGGCTGCGGCCTGGCGGTGACCACGGCCGTGACGATCTACAGCATGGAAGGCGCGGCCGGTTTGGGCGGTCGCATCCTGTTCGGCCTCATGGCCGACCGCTTTGGCGCGAAACCGGTGCTGGTGGCCGGGTTGCTGATCCAGGCGTTCGCCGCGGTGTCGTACCTGGGCGTGAACCAGCTCGATGGTTTCTACGCGGTCGCGATCGTGTTCGGGATGGCGTACGGCGGAACGATGCCGTTGTACGCCTCGCTCGCGCGCGAGGCCTTCAGTCCGCAGATCCTCGGCCTCGTGCTGGGTGCGGCGGGCATGCTGTCGGCGCTGGGAATGGCGTCGGGTCCGCTGCTCGGCGGGTGGATCTACGACCGCTACGGCAGCTACACCTGGATGTATATCGGCTCGATGGCGGTAGGTCTGGGCGCGGCGGCGATCGCGTTGTGGTTCCCGTCCCGGCGCAAGCGGGAGACGCCCGGGGATTTGCAGGCCGTCATGCAGGAATAACGCGGCGTGCACCGCGCGGCGTCATCGGTGGATCACGCCCGCGGCACGCGCACCTGCGTTTCCAGGCCGCCACCGTCGCGATTGCGCAGCACCAGCGTCGCGCCGATCGACTCGGCCAGCTGCTGCGCGATCGCCAGACCCAGCCCGGTGCCACCGGTATCGCGATTGCGCGAGGCTTCGAGCCGATAGAACGGCTCCATCACGCGCGCCAGTTCATCGTCGGGAATGCCGGGGCCGCGATCGCTGACGCGGATCACCACCGCGTCGGCCTCGTCGTGCAGTTCGACTTCCGCCGCGCCCGCGTACTTGAGCGCGTTGTCGATCAGGTTCGCGACGACGCGCCGCAGCGCGTGCGGACGCGTGACGAGCGGCGCACCGCCTTGGCCCTGCAGGCTCACCGGCCGTCCCGTGTCCTGGTAATCGAGGACCAGGCTGTCGAGGAACGCATGAAGGTCCAGCCGCACCGGGGCCTCGGTGTTGCCGTGCGCGCTGCGCGCATAGGCGATGCCCTCGCGTACCAGATGCTGCATCTGGTCGAGATCGTCGAGCATCTTCGCGCGCTCGGGCACCTCGTCCATCGACTCGGCGCGCAGCTTCATGCGCGTGATCGGCGTCTGCAGGTCGTGCGAGATCGACGCGAGGATCTGCAGGCGCTCCTTCATGAAGCGCGCGATACGGTCCTGCATCGCGTTGAAGGCGCCGACCGCCTGCGCCACCTCGGCCGGCCCGGCGACCGGAAGCCGCTCGCCGTCGCCGTCCGGGCGGACGTTCTCGGCCGCCTGCGCGAGCCGTGCGAGCGGCCGCGTCGCCAGCCGCACCGCCGCCCACGCGCACAGCAGCAGCACCGCAAGCTGCAGCGCCAGAACATAAGGAAGCCATTTCGCCAGCGGCATCACCGACGGCTGCACGTCGATCACCATCGGACTGCCATCGCGCAGGCGCACATGCACCTGGAAGCGTTCGGGATCGCGCGACACCTGCACGGCCTGCGTCGAATAGCGGGGTCCCAGCGCGCTGGCGATCGTGCCGGCCATCTCGCGCGAGGTCGCCTTGTCCAGCGGGCCGCCCGCTTCGCCGTCGCCCAGCGAATAACGGAACGTGCGCCGTTGCAGCATCGGCAGCCAGTCGGCGCGCTCTTCCGGTGGCAGGCGGTCGAGCAGGTTCACCGCGACGACCACGTCCTGCTCCAGGTTCGTCATCAGCATCGACGACGCGGCTTCGTAGCGCTCGTAGAACAGCAGCCCGAACGACAGCGCGTGCGCCAGCAGCAGGCCGCCGGCAAGCAGCAGGGTCATCCGCGACGCCATCGTGCGCGGCAGCCAGCGCCATCGTGCGCGCGATGCGTCCACTCAGCCGTCCTCGCCGACGATCGTCACCGGCGCGCTGAAGACATACCCTTCGCTGCGCACGGTCTTGATGTAGCTCTGTTCGCGCGCGTCGTCCTGAAGGCGCTGGCGCAGGCGGCTGACCAGCAGGTCGATCGAGCGGTCGAACAGTTCGGCATCGCGTCCCTGCGTGAGGTTGAGCAGCTGGTCGCGACTCAGCACGCGGTTGGGATGGTCGAGGAACACTCGCAGCAGGCGGAATTCCGCACCGCTCAGCGCCACCACCGTGCCTTCCGGATCGAGCAGGTGGCGCGCGGTGGTGTCCAGGCGCCAGCGGCCGAAGGCCAGCACCTGCGCGGCCTCGGTCACCTGCAGGTTCGGCGGCAGCATGCGCGTGCGGCGGATCACCGCCTTGATGCGCGCCAGCAGCTCGCGCGCGGCGAAGGGTTTGGTGACGTAGTCGTCGGCGCCCATTTCCAGCCCGATGATGCGATCGGTCTGGTCCTCGCGCGCGGTCAGCATCACCACCGGGATCGCGCGGTGCTTGCCCGCGCGCAGGTTGCGGGTGAGGGTGAGGCCGTCCTCGCCCGGCATCATCACGTCCATCACGATCAGGTCGATCGCATTCGTGTCGAGCACCGCGCGCATTTCGCGGCCGTCGGCGGCCTCGCTCGCGCGCAGGCCGTTCCTGCGCAGATAGTCGGCGACCATCTGACGGATCTCGCGATCGTCGTCCACGACGAGGATGTGGTCAGCGTGTTCCATGCGGCGCTCGTGGGGAAGGAGGCGATGGCCGATTGTGCCATCGCCGGTGGTGCGTCAGCGTGCGGCCGGCGCGGTGGCGAGCAGCTCGCGGATGCGTTGCTCGGTCGCCTCGTAATCGCCTTCTCCGTAGTGGCGGTAGACGATGCGGCCCTCGCGGTCGAGCAGGTACAGCGCCGGCCAGAAGCGGTTGCCGTAGGCATTCCACGTGCTGTAGTCGTTGTCCTGCGCCACCGGATACGCGATGCCGAAGCGGTCGATCGCGCGACGCACGTTCGCGGCGCTGTGCTCTTCGTCGTACTCGGGCGTATGCACGCCGATCACCACCAGGCCCTGGTCGCGATAGCGCTGGTCCCATTGCTTCACGTGGGGCAACACATGGATGCAGTTGATGCACGAATAGGTCCAGAACTCGACCAGCACGACCTTGCCCTTGAGCCCCGCGATGGTCTGCGGTGGCGAGTTGAGCCAGTTGGAGATGCCGGTGAATTCCGGTGCGGGCGTCGGCGTCGCGGGTCCGGCCTGCGCGCCGGGCGAACAGCCGGCCAGCAGCGACAGCGACAACGCGAAAGCGGCGAGGATCGACTTGAACATGGGCAGCCTCTTGATGGGGGTCCGCATGCCGCCGGCATGGGGCCGGCGGCGGAGGGCGTTCGATCGCAAACGTTGGATCACGAAGGTCCGATCGAAGGTCCGACCGGAAACGGTTAGGACGGCGATCGGCTCAGGTAACGATCTCGACGTCCACGTCGCCGCGCGTCATGCGCGAGTACGGGCAGGTGCGGTGCGCCATCTCGACCAGCTGCCGGCGCGTGGCTTCGTCCAGACCGGGCAGTTTGACGTCCAGCTTCACCGCCAGCTGGTACTCGCCATTGGCGGTCTTGCCCAGATCGACCTGAGCGTCGACGGCGGTGTCGGTCGGCAACTTCACCTTCAGTTCCTGCGCGGCGAAGCCGAGCGCGCCGATGAAGCAGGCGGACCAGCCGATGCCGAACAGCTGTTCCGGATTCGTGCCGGGCTTGTTGGAACCGGGCGTGCTGAGCGCGACGTCGATGGCGCCGTCGCTGGAGCGGCCGGTGCCGCTGCGCCCGCCGGTGACGTGGGTGTGCGCGGTGTAGACGACGGTCTGGAGGGAGTGGGTCATGGCGATGTTCCTCGGTGTGGGGAGTGGGTCCGGGGGTTTCCGGTGGCGCCATTCCGAGGCCGGGCGGTATCGCGTGCGTGTCGGGCGTGCGGTGGTTTTGTCGTCGGATGTGGCGGGGCAGGGCGTGGATACAGTTCGATACAAAGCGCATGGGCAGCTTTGCGTTTGCAGGCCGGGTGGGGCCGAAGGCCGCACCCGGGGATCGCTCCGCGACCCGGCTCCTTGATGGGCCCGGTTGCTTGATGTTCTTATCGCCCGGATAAGCGAAGCGCGCCGCGCCCCAGTGCAACTCACATCCCGTAACGAGCGCGCCGCAGCGCGTTGTACCGGTCAACTGGGATGTGCTCTTGGATCGACCGGTGGCAACCCCGGGTGCGCTTCGCTTACCCGGGCTACGAATGCCGCCCTACGAACGGCCTAACGCAACAACCCCAACAACGCCTCCGCCGTCGCTTCCGACGAAGCCGGATTCTGTCCGGTCACCAATCGCCCATCGACGATGGAAAAACTCTGCCAGTCGCCGGCCTTCTCGTAGCGCCCGCCGAGCCGTTTCAGTTCGTCCTCGACCAGGAACGGCACGACCTTCGTCAGCTTCACCGCTTCTTCTTCCGAATCGGAGAACCCGGTGACTCGACGGCCTTTCACCAGCGGCTCGCCGCCGTGCTTCACATGTCGCAGCACGCCGGGCGCGTGGCACACCGCACCGACGGGCTTGTCGGCTTTCACGAAGTTCTCGATCAGGCGGATCGACGCCGGATCCTCCGCCAGGTCCCACAACGGACCGTGTCCGCCGGGATAGAAGATCGCATCGAAATCATCGGCCGACATCGCATCCAACCGATGCGTCTTCGCCAGCACGGCCTGTGCGTCCTTGTCCGCCTTGAAGCGATCCTGCGCGGGCGTCTGGTTCGAAGGATCGTCGCTCTTGGGATCGATCGGCGGCTGTCCGCCCTTGGGCGAGGCCACCGTCACCTGCGCGCCGGCATCGGTGAACACGTAATACGGCGCGGCGAATTCCTCCAGCCAGAAGCCGGTCTTTTCGCCCGTGTCGCCGAGGCGGTCGTGCGAGGTGAGCACCATCAGGATCTTCATATGCGTCTTCGTGGGGGAAGCGGAGACGCAGTCTTGCGCGCGATGGGTTAGGTCGCAGTGATGTTCCGTAATGCATCGCAGGATGGGTTTCGCAAGCGAAACCCATCAATCCGGGCGCGATCTGACACGGGCGTTCAGCTCAGCGCATCGGACGCAACGACATGCACACCGGGCCGCGCATCCACCGCCGCATCGACCATCGCCTGCGCAATGCGCTCGGCCGGATTGATCCGCCACCGCTCCGGCAGCACCGGACGCAGCGCGCCCAGCACCATCATCGCCGCGCGCTCGCCGGCGCGGAACTCCTCGCGTTCCCCGCCAATCAACCCGGGCCGCACGAACGTCAGCGAATCAAAGCCCAACGTGGCCAGATCGCGTTCCACTTCGCCCTTCACGCGGCTGTAGAAGATGCGCGAATCCGCATCGGCACCCATCGCCGAATTGAGCACATAGGCCGGCGTGCCGTGTTGCCGCGCCAGTCGCGCGACCGCGAGTGGATACTCGTGATCGACCCGGCGGAATGCCTCCTGCGAGCCCGCGATCCGCATCGTCGTGCCGAGCGCGCACACCACCGCATCGACCGCCCACCACGGCGCATCGGCGGGCAGCGCGTCGAAATCGACGACCGGTGCGTGCAGTTTCGGATGTGCCGCCGCGGGCCTGCGCACCGGCGCGACGACCTGGTGGATGCCCGGATGCGCCAGCGCAATCCGCAACGCGTGGCGGCCGACCAGCCCCGTGGATCCCACGATCATCAGCTTCATGCGCGTGTCTCTACCGTGTGGATGTCGCGAGTGTAAGCAACATGCTCCGTCGTAGCCCGGGTAAGCGAAGCGCACCCGGGGCCCCTCAAGGCCGCGCGATGTGTCCCGGCAACGCGGGCGCGGCTTCGGCCGTGACGCGCCCCGGGTACGCTTGGCTTACCCGGCCTACGTTACAGTGCACCGGTCCGAATCGACGCGGCCCACCGCATGCGCATCCACAGCTCGCTCACCGTCGAAGCCTCCGGCGGCATGTTCGGCAGCCGCCGCTGGATGGAGCTGCTGGCGGCGCTCGGAAGCGAGCCCTCCATCGCCGCCGCAGCGCGCAACGTCGGCCTGAGCTACAAGGCGGCGTGGGACGCGGTGGACGCGATGAACAACCTCGCCGATGCACCGCTGGTCGAACGCGTCGTCGGCGGCAAGGGCGGCGGCGGGACGCGGCTCACCGCGGACGGTGAGCGCCTGGTCGCCACGTGGCGCGAAGTCGAGACGCAGAACGCACGCTTCGTCGAGATGCTCAACGAACGCATCGCCCATGCCGGGCGCGACCTCAACATCATCGGGAGATTCGCCATGCTCACCAGCGCACGCAATCATCTGGCCGGCCGCATCGCCCGGATCAAGCCGGGTGCGGTGAACGATGAAGTCGAACTCGAATTGAATGGCGGCGGCCGCATCGTCGCCATCGTCACGCACGAGAGCACGCAGCACATGGGCCTGGCCGAAGGCGGACAGGCGATCGCGCTGGTGAAGGCATCCAGCGTCATCGTCGGCACGGACCTGGACGGCGTGCGGCTCTCCACGCGCAACCAGCTTCCCGGAACGGTGACGCGCGTGACGCCCGGCGCGGTGAACACCGAAGTGACCATCGAGGTCGAAGGCGGCAACTCGATCGCCGCCATCGTCACCAACACGTCGGCGCAGCGACTTCAACTCGCCGAGGGCAAGCCGGCCACCGCGTTGTTCAAGGCCTCCAGCGTGATCCTCGCCGTCACGGCGTGACCGGGTACTGCAGGCGCCCGCGCTCCATGCCGAGCACGCGATCGGCGAGGTATTCCAGCTCGCTGTGCGCGTGGGTGACGTAGAGCATCGGCAGGCGCGTCTCGTCCTTGATGCGCTTGAGGAACGGCAGGATCTGCCGCTTGAGGCGGTCGTCCAGAGAGGACAGCGGTTCGTCCAGCAACAGCAACTGCGGCGAATAGAGCAGGGCGCGACCCAGCGCGACGCGCTGGCGCTCGCCGCCGGACAGCAGCGTCGGTCGTCGATCCAGCAACGGCGTGATTTCCAGCAGTTCCGCGACGCCGGCCAGATCGAAGCGCCGCGTCGCAGGCGCGATGCGCGCGTGGCCGAACAGCAGGTTCTGGCGAACGGTGAGATGCGGGAACAACTGGCCGTCCTGGAACACGAGCCCGACGTGACGGCCCCACGGCGGCACGAAGCGCCGCGAATCCGTGTCGACCAGAACATGCCCGCCCAACTGCACGCGACCGCGCGAAGGCGACAGCAACCCCGCCAGCAACGCCAGCAAGGTGCTCTTGCCCGAGCCCGACGGCCCGTACACGCCGGTGACGCCATCGCCGACATCGGCCGTCGCATCCAGCACGAAATCGCCGCGCGCGAACTGGAGGTCAAAGTTCAGCATGCGGCCCCCGATCCAGATACCCGAGCCGGCGTTCGGCGCGAAGACTGATCCAGCGGCTGACCAGCAGCGCGATCACGGCCAGCGCGATCGACAGCAGCGACAACCGCATCGCCGCCGCTTCGCCGTCGGGCACGTGCGTGAGGCTGTAGATCGCCAGCGGCAACGTGCGCGTTTCGCCGGGGATGTTGCCGACGAAGGCCATGGTCGCGCCGAACTCGCCCAGGCTGCGCGAGAAACACAGGATGCAGCCGGCGATCAGCCCCGGCACCGACAGCGGCAGCGTCACGCTGAAGAACGTGTCCCACGGTTTCGCGCCGAGCGTCGCGGCGGCCTTTTCAAGGCGCGGATCGATCAGGCGGATCGCGAGCCGGATCGGTTGCACCATCAGCGGAAACGCCATCACCGCCGAAGCGATGACGGCGCCCTTCCACGTAAAGGCGATCGTGATGCCGAAGGTGTCGAGCAGCCATCCTCCCAGCGGCCCCTGCGTGCCCAGCAGCAGCAACAGCAGGTAGCCCGGCACCACCGGCGGCAACACCATCGGCAGCTGCACCAGCGTGTCGATCCACACCTTGCCGGGGAACTGGCGGCGTTCGAGCAGCCAGCTCAGCGCGATGCCGAACGGCAGGCATGCGGCGGTGGCGCATAGCGCGACCTTAGCCGACAGCGCGACCGCATCCCACTCTTCGGGCGACAGCCACATCGTCAGTGCTTGCCGACGGTGAAGCCGTACCTGGCGAAGATCGCGGCGGCGGTCTGCGAGGTCTTCACGAACGTCAGGAACGCGGCCGTTTCCGGGCGCGCGCCGCGCACGGCGGCGATGGGATAGACGATGGGCTTGTGCGTGTCGGCGGGGAAGGTCGCCAGCACTTCGACCTTCTGGCTGATCTTCGCGTCGGTGGCGTAAACGATGCCGACCGGGCATTCGCCGCGTTCCACGAACGCCAGCGCGGTGCGGACGTCGTCGGTGCCGACCACGCGGCTTTGCAGCGCGTCCCACCAGCCCAGGTTCTGGAGCGCGTCGCGTGCGTAGATGCCGACCGGCACCACGCCGGGCTCGCCCGTGCAGAGCTTGCCTTCGAACGCCTTGGCCAGATCGAAGCCGCGCTGCATGCGCACCGGGAAGCGGCGACCCTGCGGGACGATCATCACCAGCGAATTGCCGACGACGTTCGCGCGCGTGTTCGGCTGGAGCTTGCCGCGCTGGTCGAGGTAGTCCATCCAGGTGAGGTCGGCGGAGGCGAAGACGTCGGCGGGAGCGCCGGCTTCGATCTGCTTGGCCAGCGCCGAGGACGCCGCGAAGGCGAGGCTGGGCTTGGCGTGCCCGGCCTTTTCCCATTCGGCGGCGATGTCGTTCAGCGCGTTGGTCAGGCTCGCGGCCGCGAAGACGCGGACGGGCTGTTCAGCGAAGGCGGGGAAGGCGAGGGCAAGCGCGAGCACGCAGAGCGCGGCTCGGCGGATCCAGGTGGACATGGGATGGGGACTCCTGGGCGGGGCGTCGGGATATAGCGCGCTATATAGCGTATCCGGGGTGGTCGCGCCTATTGGGCGTTCTGGCCGGTTCCCCTGCGGACGCTCCCGTAGCCCGGGTAAGGCCGCAGGCCGCACTCCGGATCGCAACCTCACATCGTGCGCATGCCTTGACGGTCCCCGGGTGCGCTTCGCTTACCCGGGCTACGAAGGCCGGGCTACGAAGACCGGTTTACGAAGGCCTGCGATCAGAACGGATCCCGCGCCCAGCTCTCATGCGCGATCGCTTCCACGTGCCCCCAGTCCAGGTCGTTGGACAGCACGCTGGAATACCAGCCCAGCCGCAGGTGCGGCTCCACTTCGTCCCAGTCCAGGTGCGAGAGATGCGCCCGCGCGGTGCGCCCGAGATCCTCGAGGAACGACCGCTGGCTATCGGTAACGGACAGCTCGTACATGA
>Ga0209257_1000629_pt1 | contig 56718 bp, 57 predicted proteins | sample AraplaCvi_mCL_r2_FD_184277 | JGI IMG/M metagenome (GOLD analysis project Ga0209257, IMG submission 184277) | Arabidopsis root microbial communities from North Carolina, USA - plate scrape MF_Cvi_mCL_r2 (SPAdes) (version 2) | ecosystem: Host-associated > Plants > Roots > Endosphere | place: USA...
GGCGCAGATGATCGCGACCGGGGTCGAGATGTTGAGCGTGCCGGCGTGATCGCCGCCGGTGCCGCAGACATCGATCGCGTTGGCCGGACCGGAAATGCGCGTCATCTTCTCGCGCATCACTTTTACCGCGGCGGTCATTTCCTCGACCGTCTCGCCGCGGACGCGGAGCGCCATCAGGAAGGCGCCGATCTGCGACGGCGTCACTTCGCCTGCCATGATCGCGCCGAAGGCCTGCTCGGCTTGAGATTGCGTCAGAGGCTTGCCCTGGGCGACGACGCCGAGGAGGCCCTTGAAGTCGACGGAAGACGCCGCCGGTGTCACGACAGGCGCGTTCATCTCACGCGACCCGATCGATTTTAGGGGGATCCATGCGGATGTTGGTGCCGCAATCCTGCAAGAAGTTGGCGAGGATCTTATGGCCGTGCTCGGAGGCGATGCTTTCCGGATGGAACTGCACGCCGAAGATCGGCAGCGTCTTGTGCTGCAGGCCCTGGATCACGCCGTCGTCGCTCTGCGCGGTGATCTCAAGCTCGGCGGTCGGAAAGGTCTCCGGCTCGACGGTCAGCGAGTGATAGCGGGTGGCGTCGAAATTGTTCGGCACGTCGCGAAACACGCCCTTGCCGGTGTGGTGCACCTTCGAGAGCTTGCCGTGCATCGGCTTCGGCGCACGGATCACCTTGCCGCCGAACACCTGGCCGATCGCCTGGTGGCCGAGGCAGACGCCGAAGATCGGAATCTTGCCGGAGGCGCGCTTGATGAGATCGAGGCAGATGCCGGCGGTATCGGGCGTGCAGGGGCCGGGCGACAGGATGATGCCCTGGGGATGCTTCGCCATCACCTCATCGACACCGATCTTGTCGTTGCGGTGGACTTCGAGCCTCGCCCCCAATTCCCCCAAATAGTGGAACAGGTTGTAGGTGAAGCTGTCGTAGTTGTCGATTAGGATGAACATCGTTAAAGAGGCCAATTCAGCAATCGGGCGAGAAGTTTAGCAGGCGATGTTGGAGGAGGGAAGCAAACCGCATCCGGAGGAGGCGGCGACAAAAACCGCAACCCGGACGGGCTCTTCCTGGGTCAAGAGTCCGTGGATCGCCGTCGGAGGCGCGTTTCTGGTGTTCCTCGGGCTGGCCGGTCTGGTCCTGGCCGCCGCCTATCCCGACCTGGGCCTCGATCTCTGGCCGGACCTCGCGCAGTATTACTGGCTGATCGCGACGCTCTCGGTCCTGGTCTGCCTCGGTTTCGGCAAGCGGGTCCAGCGCGATGCCGTGGTGGATCTCTTCAACCTTCGCGTCTCCGGCCGTTTCCTGCTGGCTCTGGGTGCCGATGCCGGCCTGGTCGCGGGCCTGCTGCTGGGCCTCGAACGTACCGAGTTCCCGCGTCTGGAAATGGGTCTTGCGGCCCTGGTCCTGGCGAACGGAATAACCGCCGGCGCGGTGCTCGGCCGGCGGCTGCTGGCCGGTCCCCGGCGCCAGCCGAACCTGCCGCCGAACCCGGCGGTTGCGGCGGTCGCCGTCGGCCCGGGTGCCCTCATTCCATTCGACGGCTTTGTGGTCGGCGGCCGCTCCGAGGTCGATGACGGCTTGGTGGGCGGCTCGCCGCTCGGCAGCCTGCGCGGTGCCGGCGACATCGTCCATCGCGGCGCCCGCAACGGGGACGGGCGTCTCAGCATCGATCCCATGGTGGAAGCGCCGGCCACGGCACCGGGCCTGGTCGCTGCGGCCTTATTTCCACCGGCCTACCACGCGCGCGCGTTGCGGATTCTGCTCGCCCTCCTGGCGATGGCGATCGCGCTTGCCGTGATCGGGGCAGAAACACCCGCCGGCCGCTTCACGCTCGGCCTGCTCGTGCTCAGCATCGCGACACCGGTGGCCCTCGGCCTGGTGCGGCCGATGATCCACGCCAAGGTGATCGCCCGGGCGAGGAAGCTCGGCTGGACCTTGAACGGCACGGCCGTGATCGACGCCTTGGCCGATGTCACCGCCCTGGTCTGCGGCCGCGGCGGCGTGGTGACCAAGCCGGAGATGGACATCGTCGCGATCCATCCGGCGGTCGATGTCGAAGCGGTGGAGCTGATCGCCGCCGCGGCGACCATTGCGCAATCGAGCCATGGCGTCTGGGCTCGCGCGCTCCTGCGCTATGCCGTGCAGCGCAAGCTGCGCATCGCCCCCCTGGCCGAATGGACCGACGAGATCGTGGAGACGGGTCTCGGCCCTCGGTTCGGGCTGCGCGCCCTGACCCAGGGTGGGCAGGGGCTGATCGCCGGGACCCGCGACTGGGTGGCGGAGCAGGGCATCCGCACTTCGCTGCTCGAGAACCAGGAGCGGGAGAGCCTGACCCAGGGCCGCCGCTCGCTCTGGGTCGCCCAAGTGACGCCGGTGCCGGTCCTGATCGGTGTCATCATCGGCGGCGAGCGGCTGAAGCCGGGCGCCTCGGAGATGTGCAAGAATGCCAAGCGATTCGGCCTGACCGGCGCGCTGCTGGACCGCCGGGGCGCCGAAGGCGGCGCGGAGCTCGCGCGGTATCTCGGCCTGCGCTTTGTGGAGGACGACACGCTGGCACGGAAAGCCATGGCGACCGAATGGAACACGCTGCGCCTGCGCGCCGTCATCGCGCAGCACAGCGGCGATCCGGTCCCCGACGCGCCGGTCGGTCCCAGGCTGCTGCTCGGCATGCATGTCGGATCGAGTACCGGTGGGGACACCGTCCCGGCGGTGGCGGGTGATTGGGCCGCGACGACCCCGCGCGAGGATCCGCGCCTTATCCTGGACCTGCTGCGGCTCTGTCGCGACACACGGCGCCGCGAGAAGTTCGGCTATCTGCTGGCTTATGTCTTTACAGTGCCGGGGCTCTGGCTGGTCGCGACCGGCCGGTCCTCCGCCGGCATTCTCATCCTCGCCGCGTTGATCGGCCTGATCGGCGTCATCGCCAATGCGCAGCTGCTCGGTGTCGTGCCGGCGACCGCGACCGAGATCGACGAGGAAGCCTAGATGGCGCGCCGCCGGTCGAAAAAATCCTCGGGAAAATCCGCGCTCGCGCGCCGCCTCGATGCCTGGCGCAAGCTGCCGCAGAAGAGCATCGGCAAGCTCGTGGCCTATCGGCCGCCGCATTCCTCGGTCTTCGTGATCGGCCTCGGCATCGGACTCGCGGTGGGCCTGAGCCTGGGCGTCGGCGTCACCTGGCTCGACAATCGCAACAAGCCGGCGCCGGCGAAGGTGCAAGTCGCGGAAGTGCCGAAACCGACACCCGTGCCGCCGACCGCGCCCACGCGGCCCCCGGTCTATGTCGAGCAGACCGAGCCCCCATTGCCAGAGGCTGAAGAAGCGCCGGTGACCGCGGCCGAACCGCCCGCGATCGTCGAGCAAGAACCGATGCCGCAATCGGCCGAGCCGCTTCCGCCGCCGGAGCCGGCTCCGAGCGCCGCGCCGATGCCGCAGCCCGCGGAGCCCGGACCCGCCGCACCGGGGGCGGCCGAGCCGGAATGGCTGAAGAATGCGGTCGCCTCGATCGATCCCGGCACGCGGCCGACGATCGCGATCGTGCTCGACGATGTCGGCGCGACGCCCGGCGACGTGCCTGGCGCGCTCGCCCTGCCGGGTCCGATCACGCTCTCGATCATGACCTACGCGCCCAATGCGGCGAAGATCGCCGCCGATGCGCATCGCGTCGGCCACGAGATCATGGTCCATGTGCCGATGGAGCCGATCAACCGCGACGCCGATCCGGGGCCGAATGCGCTGCTGGTCAATCTGAGCGCGGCGGAGATCGCGAAGCGCCTGGACTGGGGCCTTGCGCAGTTCCCGGGCTATGTCGGCATCAACAACCACATGGGCAGCAAATTCACCCAGAACGCCGCCGGCATGCGGGTCGTGCTGGACGCGCTGAAGCAGCGCGGGCTGCTGTTCCTCGATTCGCGCACCATCGCCAATTCCGTCGGCGATGCGCTCGCGGCGGAGATCGGCGTCACGCATCTGCAGCGCGACGTCTTCCTCGACGACGTGATCGACGAAGCGGATATCATGAAGCAGCTCGCCCGCACGGAAGCGATCGCGAAGAAGCACGGCATTGCGATCGCCATCGGTCACCCGCACCGCGACACGGTGGCGGCGCTCCGCCAGTGGATCCCGGAAGCGCAAGCCAAGGGTTTCGTGCTGGTACCGATCAGTGCCGTCGCGAAGAAGCGGAGCGGGGTGGCGGGCTAGGCTCCCGCCAGCACAATTCGGCGCCGTCGTCTTTGCTCCAGATCAAAGCCGCTTTTATTCGGGTCAGCCAAACGCTTCCCATGGCGAGGAGTCTTCCAGCAACCCGGATCCTGCACGATTGGTGGGAGAAACGGCGCGGTGCGCGCACGATGCCGGCGCGTGCCGAGCTCGACCCCTTGGAGCTGAAGTCGATCCTGCCGGATCTCGTGCTGATCGACGTGCGGACTGCGGCGGACGGACAGGCCCTTGATTTCAGCTATCGGCTGGCCGGCACGGAGATCGACAGCCGCTTCGGCATCCGGCTGACCGGTCTCACTCTCGCGGAGGTGCCGTTCGGCGACACGCTGGCCCTGATCCGCAAGCAGTACGAAGCTGCAGTCCGGGAACAGCGGCCGGTGTTCTGCAGCCACAGCGTGATCGTCTCCGGATCTCGGTACGTCGAATATGACCGTCTGGTGGTGCCGCTCAGCGGCGATACGCCGGAAGACGTCACCGCACTCGCCGCCGCGGTCGATTTTCGCTGCGCTTACGCGACCGCGGACGGAAAGCCGCCGTTCTGCAGCGCGAAAGACTATTGCGACCGCATCGACCTCTGCCTCGCGCGGCACGGATAGCTGGAATCCCAGGCCCGGACCGGTTAGAGAGGAAGCCGCCAGCGGATCGGGAATTGAAATGGTCGCAACGCGCTTTGCCCGCATCGCCGTCTCGATTGTCGCCTTCGGCCTTGCAGCCATGCCGGCCGAGGCGGCACCGGTGCAGCCGGAAGGCATGCCGGCGGTGCCGGGCCAATATGTCAGCTACCAGGACTGGCTCGCCAAGCAGACGTTCACTAAGACCGGCATGCCGGACGGCGTGGTGAACGATTACGTGCAGTGTGCCTACCAGGCGCTGTACGACCTCACCACCCCGACCGAACGCGATGTGCTCGACCAGGCCGCACGCAGCCACGGCATGACGGCCCCGGAACTCCGCGCTTTCGAACGCGCCGTCGCCCGGCGCTATGACGGCGGTTCGGCGACCGCGACGGCGCACATCCTGAAGATCTGCAAGGCCGCGTACGACCGCTTCATCGCGGCGAAGCCGGCAGCTGCGGAATGAGTTAGAGAAATAGAAAACCGCTCCGAGCGCTGTCCTGCGCCCGGAGCGGCCGATAAACAATGTGCAGCGACGTCAGTTCGAATTGTCTTGGCTGGGCGGCTGCACGTTCACGCCATTGCCGGCAGCACCGGCGCTGGGCGCGCCGATCGGCTGCTGCTCGTAGGCGGGCGGGTTGGCGGTGTTGATCGCGCTGTTGTCCGGATTGTTCGAGTTGTCCGGGGCGGCGGTATTCTTCGCCTGCTGCTCGCAGTTCGTCTTGTCGTTGCCGACGAGCTTGGTGCAGTCGGTCCCGGATGGATAAATCTTCTGCTGCGCGGCGGCCGGAAAAGCAGCGGCGGCGGCAACGAAGGCAACAGCGGCCGTCGTTGCCAGCAGACGGGTGGCTCCGTGGGTCATTGAAATCTCCTCGACGTGTTTGAACGAATGCGGCCCGGCATCGCAGGCCGCTCACATTCACCCAACCTCTGCCCGTTACTGAGGTTCCCCAGGGAGTCGGACATCCCGTCTTGCGCGCTCGGCTTCGTTTGGCCGGCGTTTTCTAGCGATTGCCGGCGGCGCCCTGAGCGAAGCGCACGGCTTCTTCGGCGGCGCGGATCAGCGCTCGGGCCTTGTGCTGGCATTCCTGGTGCTCGGATTCCGGCACCGAGTCAGCAACGATTCCCGCGCCGGCCTGCACATACATGACGCCATCCTTCACCAGCGCGGTGCGGAGCACGATGCAGGTGTCCATGGCGCCGTTGGCGGCGAAGTAGCCGATGGCGCCGCCGTAGATGCCGCGCTTTTCCGGCTCCAGCTCGTCGATGATCTCCATAGCGCGGACCTTGGGGGCGCCTGAGACGGTGCCGGCGGGGAAGCCGGCCATGAGGGCGTTCATAGCGTCGTATTGCGGGTCGATCTTGCCGTCCACGTTCGAGACGATGTGCATGACGTGCGAATAGTATTCGATGATGTTGCGCTCGGTGACCTTGACCGAGCCGATCCGTGCCACGCGCCCCACGTCGTTGCGGCCGAGATCAAGCAGCATCAGATGCTCGGCCAACTCCTTCTTGTCGGCGAGGAGATCGGCGGCGAGCGCCCGGTCTTCATCCGGCGTCTTGCCGCGCGGCCGCGTGCCGGCGATCGGGCGGATCGTCACCGTTTCGTCGCGCAGGCGAACCAGAATCTCCGGCGAAGACCCGATCACCGAGAAGCCGCCGAAATCCAGGAAGAACAGGAAGGGCGAGGGGTTCAAGCGCCGCAAGCTGCGATAAAGCGCAAACGGCGGCAGCGCGAAGGGCAGGCTGAAACGCTGCGACAGCACGACCTGGAAGATGTCGCCGGCGAGGATGTATTCCTTCGCCTTGTCCACCATGCCCTTGTATTCGTCCGGGCTCATATTGGATGCGGGCTCGGGCAGCGCCAGGCGCGGGTCGAGATCGGTCCGCTGCTGCGGCAGGCTGCGGTCGAGATCGTTGACCACGTCGCCGATGCGCTCGACCGCCTGGTTGTAGGCGGCGCGGGCCGAGAGGCCGATCCGCGGCCAGACCGGCGTCACGATGATGACGATATCCTCGACGTTGTCGAAGATCGCAATCACGGTCGGCCGAAGGAAGATGCTGTCGGGCACGCCGAGCTTGTCGGGATTGCGCTCCGGCAGGTTCTCGACCAGCCGCACCATGTCGTAGCCCATGTAGCCGAAGACGCCGGAAGCCATCGGCGGCAGGCCCTGCGGCACTTCGATCCGGCTCTCGCCGATGAGGGCGCGCAAGCTGTCCAGCGAGGGCTTCTCCTCGGGCGTGAAGGCATCGGGATCCGACCGGGCGTTGCGGTTGATCTCGGCCTTGTCGCCGCGGCAGCGCCAGATCACGTCCGGCTTGAGGCCGATGATCGAATAACGGCCACGCGTCGCGCCGCCCTCGACCGATTCCAGCAGGAAGGCATTGGCGCGGCCGTCGGCCAGCTTCAGCATCGCCGAGATCGGGGTCTCGAGATCGGCGACCCGCTTGGTCCAGACCAGCTGCGGCCGGCCGCTGGAATAGCGCGCGGCGAAATCCTCGAACGTGGGCTCGGTGCGCATGCTATTCGGCGATCAGCGCGTTGATCACGTCCTCGTGGACCTCCGGCTTGATTTCCTGCCGGAGCGCCTCGCTGAACTGCGCGGCGAGATCGCCGCGGATCTGGTTGTTGATCGCCTGGGTCAGGGTGGCGACATCGTCCGGATGCGCCTTGGGATCGGGCGGGGTGATGGCGGTGACCTTGGCGACCACCGGACCATCCTTGCTCTCGCCGACCGCGGTCTCGCCCTGCTTCACGGCGAAGAGACCGGCGGCGAGGGTGGAATCGATGCCGTTCTCGGGATCGCCCTTGTCGCGGGTGAAGGCGGCCGATTTCTTCACCGTGAGGCCGAGCGTGGTCGCTTCCGCCTGGAGATCGCCGGTCTTCGCCTTCTCGGCGATTTCCTTCGCTTTGGCTTCGGCCGCCTCGTGCTGCTTATCGGCGGTCCAGTCGGCGGTGATTTCGGCCTTCACCTGGTCGAAGGGCTTGTCCGCCGGCGGAGTCGTGCTGGTGGTCTGCACCACGGCATAGGAGCCGTCGTTGAGCGGCGTGACCGAGCTCTGGTTGCCGGCTTCGGTGCTGAAGATCAGCTGCACGACGTCCGGCTTCAGGCCTGAATCGGCGCCCTTGGCATCCTTGCCGGACGGATCGACGCTCTCGACCTTGGTGACCTTGAGCTTCAGCTTGCTGCCGGCCTCATCGAGCGAAGCGCCACCGGCCAGGGTGTCGTCGAGCTGCTTGATGATCGAATCCAAGGCCTCGGTCGCCTTGTTGAGAGCGATCGCGTGCTTCAGCTGGTCTTTCACCTCGTCGAGCGTCTTGGTGGCTGCGGGCTCGGAGGAGATCACATGAACGACATGGATACCGAACGGACTGGTCAGCGGTTCCGAGACACCACCGGCCGCGACGGCAAACACCTTGTCGCCGATCTCGGCCGGCAGCTTTTCCTTGGTGAGCTTGCCGAGCACCACCGGATCGCCGCCGGTGACCTGCTTCACCGCGTCGGCGAAGGCGGTGCCGCCCTTGACCGCTTCCTCGATCTTGTCGGCCTGGGCCTTGTCCTGGACCACGACCTGCTCGACCTCGCGGATATCGGGGGTCGAGAAGCTCGCCTTCGCCGTCTCGTATTCCGCCTTGATCTCGTCGTCGCTGACCTCGATCTCAGCGGCGAGATCTTCGGGCGAGGCCAGCAGCACTGTGGCGGCGCGATATTCCGGCGCCTTGTACTTGTCGGCGTGGTCGGCCTGATACTTCTTCAGCGTCGCGTCGTCGGGCGACGCGATCCCGGTCATCGACGCGGTCGGAATGACCAGCACGTCGGCGGTCCGCTCCTCGGCCTGTTGGAGATAGATCTCGTCGGCCATCGGCTTCGGCACGGTGATGCCGGCGAGCACCGCGCGATAGAGCGCCTGGTTGACCAGATCGCTCTGCACTTCGTTCACATAGCCGGCCTCGCTCATGCCGAGCCGGTCGAGGGTGAGGACGAAGCGGTTGCGGTCGAACTGGCGCTGCTCGTTCTGGAACTGCGGATCGGACTGGATCTCGGCAACCGCGGTCGCCTGGCTGACGCCGAGGTCGTGCTTCTGCGCGTAAACTTTCAAAGAGTTGCGGTTGACCGCCTGGGCCACCACCTGGGCGACGCCGCCGAACTGGGCGAATTGCTGGGCGGTGAAGGTCATGCCCTGCATCTGCGCGGCGAACCGGTCCATCGCCTGCTTCAGGTCGCGCCGGAACTCGCCCTGGGAGTATTTGATGTTGCCGATGGTCGCGACCGGCTTCTGCGCCTGATCGCCGCGGAAGATGTCGCCGATGCCCCAGAGCGCGAAAGCCACGATCAGGAGGCCGAACAGGATCTTCACGACCAGGGAGGAGCTCTTGTTTCGGATCGAAGTCAGCATAAGGCGGTCAGGTCCATCGCTTTGAGAACACCGGAGAAATGCCCGGAAATCGGCGCGCATCATAGGGATAGGGACCCCGTACCGCAACCGGGGCTCGCAACCGAACACCGGCCCCCGTGGTTGACCCGCCGGGCGGCCATCCCGGTCGCTTTGATAGGGGAGAACACATGAAAATCACGCCAGGTCTGATCTGGATCGGCTGGATCACCCTCGTCACCCTGGTCTTCTATCTCGGCCTCGCCATGCATGCGGCGCGGCTGCGCGGCCGGCACCGGATCGCCGCACCGGCCACGACCGGGCATCCGGATTTCGATCTCGCGACGCGGATCCATGCGAACACGCTGGAATACCTGGTGCCGTTCCTGGTGGCGCTCTGGATGTGCGCCATCTTCTTCGAGCCCTTGCCGGCGGCGATCCTCGGCATTGTCTGGCTGTTCGGCCGGATCATCTATGTCTTCGGCTATTGGAGCGCGCCGCCGCGGCGGCAGCCGGGCTTCATCCTCGCGATGATCGCCCTCATTCTGCTGCTGGTCGGAACTGCCTATGGGCTTTTCCGCATGGGACTGGTAATGGGCGTCTGACGCGGGATTGAATGGGGACAATTTTGGACAAGAGGCTGGGATGACAAAGCTGCGGCATCTGGTGGCGGGCAACTGGAAGATGAACGGCAGCCGCGCCATGGCGGCCCAGCTCATCGCCGATCTGAAGACCCAAGGCGGGGCGGTCGCCGCCGACCTCCTGGTCTGCCCGCCCTTTCCCTATCTGATCCATGCCGCGGAATTCGTGATGGGCAGCAACATCGCGCTGGGCGCCCAGGATTGCGCGCCGCAAGAAAGCGGCGCCCATACCGGCGATGTCGCGGCGGCGATGCTGAAGGATTGCGGCTGCACCCATGTCATCCTCGGCCATTCCGAGCGCCGCACCGATCACGGCGAATCCAGCGCCCAGGTCGCCGCCAAGGCCAAGGCGGCGCAAGCGGCCGGCTTGGTTGCGATCGTCTGCGTCGGCGAGACCGACAGTCAACGCGATGCCGGCGAAACCCTGAAAGTGGTCGAATCCCAGATCGTCAACTCGATCCCGCAGGGCTCGACCCCGTCCAACCTGGTCGTCGCTTACGAGCCGGTCTGGGCGATCGGCACCGGCCGAACGCCGACCGCCGGCGATGTCGAGGTCGTCCACCGCCATATCCGCAAGCTCGTGGTCGGCGGGGTGAAGGACGGGCAGGGGGTGCGGATCCTCTATGGCGGCTCGGTGAAGCCTGCCAACGCCGCGGAGCTGATGGCGGTCCCCGAGGTCAACGGCGCGCTGGTCGGCGGGGCGAGCCTCAAGGCAGCGGACTTCCTGGGGATCGCGGCGGCCTGCAAATAGCGGGCTCTAAGCGGCTCATCCGACACTGGAATTCCTCACTGGAAATCCCATCTCAAACCGTTTAGAACCCCGCCCGAACCCGTCCGGAGCCTGCGTTTCCCAATGCCCGAGATCATCTACACCGTCGTTCGCGTGATCCAGGTCTTTCTGGCGATCGGCCTCGTCGCCATCATCGTGCTGATGCAGCGCAGTGAAGGCGGGCTGGGCGGCCTCGGCGGCGGGGGCGGTGCTTCGGGCGGAATGGGCGGATTCTTGACCGGCCGGGCCCAGGCCAATGTCATCACCCGCACCACGGCGATCCTGGCGGCGGGATTCCTGGCGAGCACGCTGATCTTGGCCTATGGCGACCACGCCGGCCGCGGGACGCCGACCACCCTGGTTCCGGCCGCGACCACGGCGCCGGCAGCGCCCACCGGCACTGCCCCAACCGGCACCGCGCCGGCGGCCCCGACGAATACCGGTCCGGAAACGCCCGCTGGCGACTCGGGCAGCACGACGACTCCACCGGCAGCCCCCGCGACCCCGGCTCAGCCCGCCGCCCCGACCGGCCAGTAATCCCTTGAAAACGCACCACCTCAAACCGGCAAGTGACCAGCACTTGCCGGGGTGTCCCGACTCGTTCCATAAGGACCGCCCATGACGCGTTTCATTTTCATCACCGGCGGCGTGGTCTCCTCTCTCGGCAAGGGTCTTTCTTCGGCAGCACTCGGTGCTCTGCTGCAGGCACGCGGATTCAAGGTTCGCTTGCGCAAGCTCGACCCCTATTTGAACGTCGATCCGGGCACGATGAGCCCGTATCAGCACGGCGAGGTCTACGTCACCGACGACGGGGCGGAGACCGATCTCGATCTCGGCCATTACGAACGCTTCACCGGAATCTCCGCCCGGAAGTCGGACAGCGTCACGACGGGACGCATCTATCAGAACGTGATCTCCAAGGAGCGGCGCGGCGATTATCTCGGCGCCACGATCCAGGTCATTCCGCATGTCACCGACGGCATCAAGGAATGGATCAAGGCGGACCTTTCCGACGAAGACTTCGTGCTCTGCGAGATCGGCGGGACGGTCGGCGACATCGAAAGCCTCCCGTTCCTGGAAGCGATCCGCCAGCTCGGCAACGAGCTCGGCGCCGAGCGATCGATGTTCGTGCACCTGACCCTGATCCCCTGGATTCCGGCGGCCGGCGAGCTGAAGACCAAGCCGACCCAGCATTCGGTCAAGGAGCTGCAATCGGTCGGCATCCAGCCGGATATCCTGCTCTGCCGTTGCGACCGCGAGATTCCGGCCGAGAGCCGGCGCAAGATCGCGCAGTTCTGCAATGTGCGCCCCAGCGCGGTCATCCAGGCGCTCGATGTCGATACGATCTATGCCGTGACCGGCGCCTATCACAATGAAGGCTTCGACGACGAAGTCTGCCGGCATTTCGGCCTCGACGTTCCCGCGCCCAACCTGAAGCCCTGGAACGACACGGTCGAGCGCATCCGGCATCCGGAGGGCGCGGTCAATATCGCGATCGTCGGCAAGTACACCTCGCTGCTCGATGCCTATAAGTCGCTGGCCGAAGCCCTGAGGCATGGCGGCATCGCCAACAACCAGAAGGTCAACCTGAACTGGATCGATTCCGAGATCTTCGAGCGCGAGGATGCGGTCCAGCACTTGGACGGCGTGCACGGCATCCTGGTGCCCGGCGGCTTCGGCGAGCGGGGGGCGGAGGGCAAGATCCAGGCGGCGCGTTTCGCCCGCGAGCGCAAGGTGCCGTATTTCGGCATCTGCTTCGGCATGCAGATGGCCGTGATCGAGGCCGCGCGGAACCTGGTCGGCGTGAAGAACGCGAGCTCGACCGAGTTCGGAGAGACCAGCGAGCCGGTCGTGGGGCTGATGACCGAATGGCTGCGTGGCAACATGCTGGAGAAGCGCAAGGCCGGCGGCGATCTCGGCGGCACGATGCGCCTCGGCGCTTATGAATGCGACGTGACTCCCGGCAGCCTCATCGCCGGCATCTACGGCAAGACCCGGATCAGCGAACGGCACCGTCACCGCTACGAGGTCAACATCAACTACAAGGAACGGTTGGAGCAGGCCGGTCTCAAATTCTCCGGCATGTCTCCGGACGGCGTCCTGCCGGAGATGGTGGAGATCCCCGGCCATCCGTGGTTCGTCGGCGTCCAGTTCCATCCCGAGCTGAAGTCACGGCTTTTCGAGCCGCACCCGCTGTTCACCTCGTTCATCGCCGCGGCTTTGACCCAGTCGCGGTTGGTGTAATTCCCGCAGTCGTCATGGCCGGGCTTGACCCGGCCATCTGCGCGACGCCTGATAGAGATGCCCGGGTCGAGCCCGGGCATGACGGAGTTGGAAAATGACCACCCCACGTCACGTCCGCATCGGCAATCTCACCCTCGGCAACGACCGGCCTTTGGCGCTGATCGCCGGGCCCTGCCAGCTCGAGAGCCGGGCGCATGCCCATGAGATGTGCCATGCGCTGACCGAAATGACCGGCAAGCTCGGGATCGGGCTCATCTATAAGACCAGCTTCGACAAGGCGAACCGCACCAGCGTCAGTGCCGCGCGCGGCATCGGCCTGGAAGCGAGCCTCGCGATCTTCAACGAGCTCCGCGACAAATACGGCGTGCCGATGCTGACCGACGTCCACACCGAAGAACAATGCGCCGTCGCGGCGCAAGCGGTCGATGTGCTGCAGATCCCGGCTTTCCTTTCCCGCCAGACCGATCTCCTGGTCGCGGCGGCGAAGACCGGGCGCGCCATCAACATCAAGAAGGGCCAGTTCCTGGCACCCTGGGACATGAAGAACGTCATCGCGAAATGCTCGGCCGCCGGCAACGACAATGTGCTGGCCTGCGAGCGCGGTGTCTCCTTCGGCTACAACACGCTGATCAGCGACATGCGCGCGCTGCCGATCCTCGCCGAGACCGGCTATCCCGTGGTGTTCGACGCAACGCACTCGGTGCAGCAGCCGGGCGGGCAGGGGACGACGTCCGGCGGCCAGCGCGAATACGTGCCGGTCCTGGCCCGCGCTGCTGTAGCCGTCGGCGTCGCCGCGGTCTTCATGGAGACGCACCAGGATCCCGACCATGCGCCGTCGGACGGACCGAACATGGTGCCGCTGAAGCACATGCCGAAGCTGCTCGAAACGATCATGGCCTTCGATCAGCTGGCGAAAGCGCGGCCGGTCGAGAGCATCCAGCCTTAAGTCTGCAACGGTGAGCCTGCAACGGATCGCCGCGCTGGCGCTGCTGGTCGATGATTACGACCGTGCGATCGCCTATTACACGCAGGTGCTCGGCTTCCGGCTGGTCGAGGACACGGCGCAGGGCCCGGACAAGCGCTTCGTGCGCGTGACGCCGCCGGGGAACGGCAATACCGATCTGGTGCTGGCGAAGGCGGCCAAGCCGGAGCAGGTGGCGCGGATCGGGGACCAGACCGGCGGCCGGGTCTTCCTGTTCCTCGAGACCGACGATTTCCGGCGGGACTACGGCGCCTACAAATCGCGAGGGGTCGATTTCATCGAAGAGCCGCGCGAGGAGACCTACGGCACCGTCGTGGTGTTCCGTGACCTCTACGGCAACAAATGGGACCTGATCCAGCGAAGGATGGATTAGCGCCGTGCCTCGGTTCTCCATCGTCATCGTCTGCAAGGGACGGCTGGAGCATCTGCGGCAATCGCTGCCGCCGGCCTTGGCGCAGCCCGACACCGAGACCATCGTCGTCGACTACGACTGCCCGGAAGGAACCGCCGTGGAAGTCGCACGGGACTTCCCGGCCGCCCGCGTGGTCAAAGTCGATGAGGCGCCGCTTTTGAACATGTCGAAGGCCCGGAATCTCGGCGCCGCCGCCGCTCAAGGCGAATGGCTGGTCTTCGTCGATGCGGATATCGTCATCGCGCGAGGGTTTGTCGCGGGCATCGCGCCGCATCTCATGCGCAGCAAGGTGTTCCGCTTCGGCCCCGACAAGGGCGGTATCGGCGGCACCAACGGGACCTGCATCCTGCATCGCGATGATTTCACGCTGACCGGCGGCTATGACGAGGTGCTGGAGGTCTATGGCGGCGAAGACACCGACATCTACATCCGCTTGGCGATGCTCGGCGTTCAGTCGGAGATCCTTCCCATCGACCTGATCGATGCCGTGGTCGCGCATGACGATGCGGCGCGAGTCCGCTTCACGCGCTATCGTTCTAAGATCAAGCATCAGCGGACCAACGGCGCCTATCTGATGGTGAAGGGAACCCTGCTCAGGATTCTCGGACCGAAAGGCCTGGCGCCGGAGCAATGCGCCACGCTTTACGGGCTGATCCGCGATGTGATCGAGCAAGCCCAGGACACGCCGGACAAGCCCGTGCATTTCACCCTCGATCTGCCGCCGGACCGCGCCTTCATGCCGATGCCTGGCTGGGACTGCGTCCGGCATCTTGTTTTCGATCTCACGCCGGTCGAAGTGACCCGCGGCGTGGTCGACAAGGTTTAGCCTACAGCCGAAAGTGCCGCTTCAAGCCGTCGAAGCCGGCCTGAAAGACCGCTTGCGCGCGGCTACGCACCGCTTCCTCTTGGTCTGTCTCCAGGGTCGCGCGCCAGGCGATGAAGCAGAGGTCGCCGTCGGTAACCGGTTCGAGCCGGATCGTCGCCCGATAGTCGCGCATCGGTATCTTCGTGGCGGGTGGTGTGCCGACGATCGCATAGGCGATCGTCATCTCGGCGTCCGAGAGACCGGTCAGCTGATGGGTCCAAACGCTGTCGTCGTCGAAGGTGAGCACTCGCCGGCAGCCGATCCGATCGGCCGGCCCATTCTCGATGACCGAAGTGCGGATCGCCGCATTCCATTCGGGCATCGCGTTGAAATCACGCACCAGCGCCCAGACGCGTGGCGCAGGCGCCGGAATCACCGAACTGCGCATGACTTCAATCATCGATCCCCACGGGCATCCCGCCGATTATGTGCTGCCTCAGCCCGCCGGACGGTCACGTCGTACTGACTCTTCGCTAGAGGCCAGCCGGTAATTTATTTCTCCGTCAGGCCCGTGTCGATGGAACTGGAGGTCCAGCCGTCCTGTTATTGCGATAACCGGGATTGGGGGTGGTACGATGCTGCGTTTTCTCGGGGATGTCGGGATCTACCTGCCCGATCGCGATGCCATTGCCTTTACCGCCGTCGACGGACACATGCCGGTTGCCTGCCGGGTGCGCCGTTCGGCCCTGACGGCACTGGGCTGTAGCTTCAGGGCCACCCCCAGCGAACTCATTGACGGCTTCCAATCGGTGCGCAAGGTCGTGGAGCGGATTGCCCGTTTCAAGTGGAGCACCGGCCGGATCTCTCGGGGCATCAACCACCAGCCGGTGGTGAACATCGAGGATGCCGACATCTACAGCTTCTATCGCGTGAAAGACGGCGAGGCGGTCGCGGAGGCCCAGCGCATGGACGATGACGACTCCCACGACGCGATGTGGCACGAGGCCTCGGGATCGCGCCTGCGCCTCAATCTGCACAGCCTGCGCATCCTTGTGGTCGAGGACAATCTGCTGAACGCCGATGTCATCGAGGACCTGCTCGAAACCGGAGGTTGTGAGGTCGTCGGACCGGTGCCCACAGTCGCCGCCGCGCTGGACCTGATCTCGCGCGAACCGCTGGACGGCGCGGTGCTCGACGTCAACTTGAATGGCGAGTTGTCATTTCCCGTGGCCGCCGCGCTGATCGAGCGGGACATCCCATTTCTGTTCCTGACCGGCCACAGCGAACTGGTCATCCCGCCGCAATACCGCGCCATGCGCCGCCTGGACAAGCCGACCGATCTCCGGATGCTTGCGGAGATCGTTACAAACTCGTTCGGTCAGATCTCGCGCTTCGCGCATTGAAATCTCATCCGGTCCAAACAAGGATCCCCGCAGCGCAAGCCGCGGGGATCTCTTTTTGGCATCAGACCCGATCAGTTGCCGCTGCTGCCGCCACCGCCGCTCGAGCCGCCACCCGAACTGCCGCCGCCGGAGCTTCCGCCACTGGAGCTTCCGCCGCCCGAAGTGCCGGTGCCGGTTCCACCATTCGTGCCGCCGGCACCACTGCCAGCAGGATTGGTGACGCCGTTCGTGCCGGTACCAGTCCCGGTGTTGCCGGTGTTGCTGTTGTCGGTGCCGTTGTCGTTGACGCCGCCACCGGTGTTGGGCGTCGCGCCGGTGTTGTTCTGGTTGTTGGTGCAGTTTGCCTGGTTGGCCGCGCTGCCGGAGCAGTCGGCCCCGTTATCGTTTGGCGTGGTGTTGGTCTGTGCCATCGCTGGCCATGCACAAGCCGCAACGACCAGACCAACCGCGGCCGAGGCGACGAGACTGTTGCGCGCTGAGGTGAACGTGATCATTGGAACTCCTTGTGTTGCTGCATTATGAGAAAAGCCAACCGGCCCCCGGGGGCCGGGTTCCTTTGGTGCAGCCAAACTCGGACCGGCTCCCGGTTGGCCGGAACAAACGCGTTCTGCCGGGCTTCGAGACGCGAATCCGGATTGGGTTTCTGTAGGCGACGGCATGCGCGGGCGCCCCGCGATTGACCCCGACTCTTGCCGGAGCGTAGCCTTGATGCAGGGAGTTGCGCCCAGGGAAGCGTCGGGATCGCGATGGTCGAGAATGTCGAAACGCGCCGGGCCAAGCTGGCTGCCGCTGCCCATGCGGCCGGACGGGCGCGGGCCAAGGCCGCCAAGGATCTGGCGACCAAGACTTCGAAGGCGACGCCGAGCTTCCTGCGTTACGTGCTGGCAAGGTTTCAGGCCGACGGTTGCACCGGCGTCGCGGGCTCGCTGAGCTACACCTCGCTGCTGGCGATCGTGCCCTTGCTGGCGATCGGCCTGGCCATGTTCGCGGCGTTTCCGGGCTTCGAGGGGCGTCGCAAGGACATCATCCAATGGCTCGCCAGCAGCGTCACCACGGACACCGCCATGGTGGTGCAGCAGTATCTCGAGCGCTTCATCCGCAACGCCGCCAAGACCACCGGCGCCGGCGTGCTCGGCCTGGCGTTGACCGCGATCCTCCTGATCCACACGATCCAGGTTGCCTTCGACCGGATCTGGGGCACCTCGTCGCGCAAGGCGCGTTGGAGCCGGTTTCCGATCTACTGGGCGTTGATCACCCTCGGCCCGCTGCTGTTCGGCGTCAGCTTCTCGATCTCGACCTATTTCTTCCGGACTTGGGGCAAGTCCGACTTCTACGGCGTCTCGGCCGGCGTCGAGCTCCTGGGGAACATCACGCCCTATGTCCTGGAAGCATTCGGCTTCGCCTTGTTCTACCGGTTGATGCCGACACGCCCGGTGCGGCTGGCCGACGCGTTCTGGGGCGGATTCAGCGCGGCGCTGTTGTTCGAGATCGTGAAACGCCTGTTCGGTCTGTATCTCCATTACGTGCCGACCTATCAGGCGCTCTACGGCGCGCTCGCCACGATCCCGATCTTCCTGCTCTGGATGTACCTCGCCTGGGTGATCGCGCTGATCGGCGCCGAGGTCACCGCGGCGCTGCCGGAATGGCGCTCGGGCCGTCGCTCGGTGGCACCGCTGCATCGGCGCGGCGATCAGCTCAGCCTGGCGCTCGCCGCTTTGGTCGTGCTGAAGCAGGCGCGATCACACGGTGCCGGGCTCCGTACCCAGGATGTAGTCCGGGAGCTGCAGGCCGACCCGATGCGGATGCTCGGCATTCTCGAAATCCTGAAGGAGGCACATGTCGTCGCCCTCAACGACGGCGGCCGCTGGATCCTCGCCCGCGATCTCGCCAGCCTCAACCTGCACCAGCTCTGCCACATGCTGGGCATCAGCCTGACCAACCGCGAGGTCGGGCGAGACGCGCGGGTCGGCACCCTGGTCGAGCGCCTGGCCGCGGAAGAGGACAAGATGCTGTCGCAGTCGGTCGAGGAGGCTTTGGCCTCGATCGAGAAACCCGCGTCGGAACCGGAAGCCGTCAATTCACGGTAGTCGCTCGCGCGGCTCGCCGCTATAAATCCTCGCGAACCCGATTTAACCGCCAAATTCGTGAGGAAAACCGGCATGAGCGCCATCATCGACATCCACGCCAGGCAGATTCTGGACAGCCGAGGCAACCCCACGGTCGAGGTCGATGTGACGCTGGAAAGCGGCGCCATGGGCCGCGCCGCCGTGCCCTCCGGCGCTTCGACCGGCGCCCATGAGGCGGTCGAGCTCCGCGACGGCGACAAGTCGAAATACGGCGGCAAGGGCGTCTTGAAGGCGGTCGATGCGGTCAACGGCGAGATCTTCGACGCGGTTTCCGGCCTCGACGCCGCCGGCCAGCTTCATATCGACAAGACCATGATCGATCTCGACGGCACGCCCAACAAGGCGCGGCTCGGCGCCAATGCCATCCTCGGCGTCAGCCTCGCGGTGGCCAAGGCCGCGGCGGCCGAGGCCGGCCTGCCGCTCTATCGCTATATCGGCGGAACCCAGGCTTCGACCCTGCCGGTGCCGATGATGAACATCATCAACGGCGGCGCCCATGCCGACAACCCGATCGACTTCCAGGAGTTCATGGTCCTGCCCTGGGCGGCACCGTCCTGCGCCGAGGCGATCCGCTGGGGCGCCGAAGTCTTCCATGCCTTGCGCGCCGAGCTGAAGAAAGCCGGCCACAACACCAATGTCGGGGACGAGGGCGGCTTCGCCCCCAACATCGCCAGCGCCGAGAAGGCGCTGGAGTTCGTGGTGAAGTCGATCGAGAAGGCGGGGTTCAAGCCGGGCGACCAGATCGCCCTCGGCCTCGACACGGCTTCGACCGAGTTCTTCAAGGACGGCAAATACGTCATGGAAGGCGAGGGCAAGACCCTCGATTCCGACGGCATGGTGAAGCTCTATGCCGACCTGGTCGCGAAGTTTCCGATCGTCACCATCGAGGACGGCATGGCCGAGGACGACTGGAAGGGCTGGAAGTCCCTGACCGATGCAATCGGCAAGAAGGTGCAGCTGGTCGGCGACGACCTCTTCGTCACCAACCCGAAGCGCCTCGCCGACGGCATCGAAAAGGGCGTCGCCAACGCGATCCTGGTGAAGGTGAACCAGATCGGCAGCCTCTCGGAGACCCTGGAAGCCGTGGAGATGGCGCACAAGGCCGGCTACCGCGCGGTGATCTCGCACCGGTCCGGCGAGACCGAGGATTCCACCATCGCCGACATCGCCGTCGCCACCAATGCGGGCCAGATCAAGACCGGCTCGCTTTCGCGCTCCGACCGCAACGCCAAGTACAACCAGCTGATCCGTATCGAAGAGCAACTGGGGCCGAGCGCGAAGTATGCCGGGAAGGGCGTGTTTCGGAAGTAGAGCACTCGTCGGCATGAGATAGCCGGATCAAGTCCGGCGATGGCGAGCTTGCTTTGAGCATCATGCGCGGGCTTGACCCGCGCCTCTCTCGCCATCGCGATCTCGTTCTCCTCACGAAAAATGAATCTCTTCTAACCTCTTGAATCGATTTCGGGTTGACGCCGGGAATCAGTCTGTGATTCGCTCTTCCTATGGATCTCCGCCGCGACATCAAGCGTCGACTCGCTCAAGTCGCCTGGCCTATGCTGGGCGCCTGCCTTGCGGGCTATTTCGTCTATCACGCAGTGCAGGGCGATCGCGGCATCGTCGCCTGGATGCAGCTCAACCAGCAGATCCGTGTCGCCCAGGCCGAACTCGAGAAAACCGATGCCGAGCGGCAGGAAATGGAACAGCGCGTCGCGCTGCTCTCGAATTCCAGCCTCGATCTCGACATGCTCGAGGAGCGGGCGCGGGTTATGCTGAACTTTGCCCATCCCGACGATCTGGTGATCTTCTACAAAGGGCAGCAAAAGCCCGGCACAGCGCCCGCACCCGCGGTCAACTGACCGCTGCCTCGGCGGAGCCAGTTAACTTCAATTCAGTTAACTGTCATTTTTTGTTTTAGATTCAGCGCTATAAGCGCGATTGAACTTTTATTGCGCAGGGCCTAATTTAGCCCTGCGGCGGCTTCCTCGACCCCAAACGAAACCGGGCGAACCGGGCGAGTGGTGGCGGGTTTCCTCCCACGGATTTCCCAATGGGCAGCCTCTGCCCGCCCAATAAAACCCATTCAGGGGGTCTCATGGCCAAAACCGCCACCAAGCCCGCAGCCAAACCAGCCCAACCCGCCAAGATCACCCCCCAAAAGATTTCCGGCGAAGACCTGATCCGACATTATCGCGACATGCTGCTGATCCGCCGCTTCGAGGAGAAGGCTGGGCAGCTCTACGGCATGGGCCTGATCGGCGGCTTCTGCCACCTCTACATCGGCCAGGAAGCCGTTGTGGTCGGCATGCAGGCGGCGGCGGAAGAGGGCGATACCGTCATCACCTCCTACCGCGACCACGGCCATATGCTCGCCTGCGGGATGGACCCGAAGGGCGTCATGGCCGAGCTCACCGGCCGCGCCGGCGGCTATTCCAAGGGCAAGGGCGGCTCGATGCATATGTTCAGCGCCGAGAAGAAGTTCTATGGCGGCCATGGCATCGTCGGCGCTCAGGTTCCGCTCGGGACCGGCCTCGGCTTTGCGCACAAGTACAAGAAGGACGGCAAGGTCGCGATGGTCTATCTCGGCGACGGCGCCGTGAACCAGGGCCAGGTCTACGAGGCTTTCAACATGGCGGCGCTCTGGAAGCTGCCGGTCGTCTATGTGATCGAAAACAACAAATACGCCATGGGCACCTCGGTGCAGCGCTCCGCCGCCGGCACGAAGCTGTGCGATCGCGGCCTCGCTTACGGCATTCCGGGCGAGCAGGTCGACGGCATGGATGTCGCCACGGTGCGCGCTGCCGCCGCGAGGGCGCTGGCCCGAGCCCGCGATGGCGAGGGCCCGACCATCCTCGAGATGATGACTTATCGCTATCGCGGCCATTCGATGTCGGATCCCGCGAAGTACCGCACCAAGGAAGAGGTCGCGAAGATGCGCCAGGAGCACGATCCAATCGATCGCCTGCGCGAGCGGCTGCTTTCCGAGAAGCATATCGACGAGAACGGCTTGAAGAACATGGACCGCGAGGTGAAAGAGCTCGTCTCCCAGGCGACCGAGTTCGCCCAGGCCTCGCCGGAGCCCGATCCCGCCGAGCTCTACACCGATGTTCTGGTCGAAGCCTGAGGAGCGCGCAATGTCCGTCCAAGTTCTGATGCCCGCGCTCTCGCCGACCATGACCGAGGGCAAGCTATCGAAATGGCTGAAAGCCAAAGGTGACGCGGTCAAGGCCGGCGACATCCTGGCCGAGATCGAGACCGACAAGGCGACCATGGAAGTGGAAGCCGTCGATGAGGGCGTGCTCGACCAGATCCTGGTGGCGGAAGGCACCGAGAATGTCGCCGTCAACACGCCGATCGCCGTGCTGCGTGGCGAGGATGAGGCGGCCGGCGCCGCGCCGGCTTCGCCCGCAACCTCGAAACCGCAGGCGAATGTCGAAGGCAAGGCCGAAGCACCGAAGCCTGAAGCGCCGAAAGCCGCCAAGTCCCCCGAAAAGCCTGCGACCGTTCCGCCCGCGGCCGAACCGGAATACAGCGGACCGACGGCGACCCAGACCGTGCGCGAGGCTTTGCGCGACGCGATGGCGGAAGAGATGCGCCGCGACGAAACCGTCTTCCTGATGGGCGAGGAGGTCGCGGAGTACCAAGGCGCCTACAAGGTGAGCCAAGGCCTCCTGGAAGAGTTCGGCCCCGACCGCGTCATCGATACGCCGATCACCGAGCACGGCTTCGCCGGGCTCGCGGTCGGCGCCGCGTTCAGCGGCCTGAAGCCGATCGTCGAGTTCATGACCTTCAACTTCTCCATGCAGGCGATCGACCAGATCGTCAACTCGGCCGCCAAGACCAACTACATGTCCGGCGGGCAGATGGGCTCGCCGATCGTGTTCCGCGGCCCGAACGGCGCCGCCGCGCGCGTCGCCGCGCAGCACTCGCAATGTTATGCCAGCTGGTATGCGCATATCCCAGGCCTGAAGGTCGTGGCGCCGTGGTCGGCGGCCGATGCCAAGGGCCTGCTCAAATCCGCGATCCGCGATCCCAATCCGGTGATTTTCCTGGAGAACGAGATTCTCTACGGCCAGAGCTTCGAAGTGCCGCAGGACAAGGACTGGATCGTGCCCATCGGCAAGGCGAAGGTCGTGCGCCCAGGATCGCAGGTCACGATCACCGCCTTCTCCCGCATGGTCGGCGTCGCCCTTGAGGCCGCCGAGTTGCTGGCGAAGGAAGGGATCGATGCCGAGGTGATCGATCTCCGGACCATCCGCCCGCTCGACACCGAGACGATCGTGAAATCGGTGCAGAAGACCAACCGCCTGGTCAGCGTCGAGGAAGGCTGGCCCTTCGCCGGCATCGGCTCGGAGATGGCGGCGGTGATCATGGAGCAGGCCTTCGACTATCTCGACGCTCCGGTCGTCAGGGTCGCCGGCATCGATGTGCCGATGCCCTATGCCGCCAATCTCGAGAAGCTGGCGCTTCCGCAGGCCGCGCAGATCGCGGATGCGGCCAAGCAAGTCACGTATCGCTAGGCGGGGAGGGAGCGATGCCGATCAACATCCTGATGCCCGCCCTCTCACCCACCATGACCGAGGGCAACCTCGCGAAGTGGCTGAAGAAGGAAGGCGATGCCGTCAAAGCCGGCGACGTGATCGCCGAGATCGAAACCGACAAGGCGACCATGGAGGTCGAAGCCGTCGATGAGGGCAAGATCGGCAAGATCCTGGTCCAGGCCGGCACCGAAGGCGTGAAGGTCAACGACGTGATCGCCGTGCTGCTGGAAGAGGGCGAGAGCGAGAAGGACATCGGCGCGACGCCGCAATCCAATCCGGAGCCCGCTGCAAAGACCGCGCAACCGAAAGCGGACGCGCCGAAACCCGCAGCCCCGGTGCCAGCTCCTGCCGCCGCAAAGCCGGCTGCGACACCGGCGCAGCGACCGGCCGGTGACGGCAGGCGCCTCTTCGCCAGCCCGCTCGCGCGCCGCATCGCCGAGCAGCAGGGCATCGATCTCGGAAGCGTCCAGGGTTCAGGGCCGAACGGCCGCATCGTCCGCGCCGATCTCGACAATGCACCCAAGGGCAAGGGCGCTCCTGCCGGACAGAAGTCCTCGACCTTGCCCTCGGCGCCGAGCTTCAGCGCCTTCGGTGAGCCGGAGTTCGAGCTCATCCCGCATACCACGATGCGCAAGACCATCGCGCGCCGTCTGCAGGAGTCGAAGCAGTTCGTTCCGCATTTCTATCTGACGGTGGATTGCGAGATCGACCGCCTGCTGGCCTTGCGCGAGGACGCCAATGCCGGCTCCGCCAAGGAAGGGCCGAACGCCTACAAGCTCTCGGTCAACGACTTCATGATCAAGGCTCTCGCCATCGCCCTGAAGCAGGTGCCGAAGGCCAATGCCTCCTGGGGCGACGAGGGGATCAAGCAGTACAAGACCTCGGACATCTCGGTCGCGGTCGCCATTCCGAACGGATTGATCACGCCGATCATCAGAAGCGCGGAATCGAAGTCGCTGACCCAGATCTCCGCCGAGATGAAGGACCTTGCCGCCAAGGCCAAGGCCGGCAAGCTGAAGCCGGAGGACTATACCGGCGGCAGCGCCTCGCTCTCCAATCTCGGCATGTTCGGGATCAAGAGCTTCAGCGCGATCATCAACCCGCCGCAGGCGACCATCCTTGCGGTCGGCGCCGGCGAGCAGCGGGCGGTGGTGAAGAACGGCCAGCTCGCCGTCGCGACGGTGATGAGCGCAACGCTCGCGGTCGATCACCGTGCGGTCGATGGCGCTTTGGGTGCTGAGCTCCTGGCGGCGTTCAAGCGGCTGGTCGAAGCGCCGGCCGCGATGCTGGTCTAGGCGCAGAAGCATCGCAATGAAATACGTCTTCTGGGGTCTCCTCGCGCTGATCGTGCTGGTCGTCATCGTGGTCGGCGGTGGCGCCTATTGGCTCGCCAATATCGAGGTCGACTTCAAGGATCCCCAGATGGTCGGCAAGTTCACAGAGACCTACTCCAAGAACTGCGTCGCCACCTATCAGAAGCAGCTCACCAAGGCCGGCACGCCACCTTCGGAAGAACAGCTCGTCTCGGCGGAAGCGGCCTGCAAATGCGCCCGCGATCCGGTGATCGCGGCGCTTGCGAAGCGGCCGGTCATGACCGTCACGCAGCTCGCGAGCACGATGTCGACGGATCCGGAGATCCTCGGCATCACCAAGTCCTGTGCCGAAGCCGCCGGCATCGCCAATCCCCAATAAGGAAACCAGACCGTGGCCGATACAAACTTCGACGTCGTCATCCTCGGTGGTGGACCGGGCGGCTATGTGGCGGCGATCCGCGCGGCCCAGCTGAATTTGAAGACCGCGGTTGTGGAGCGGGAGAACCTCGGCGGCATCTGCCTCAACTGGGGTTGCATTCCGACCAAGGCGCTGCTGCGTTCCGCCGAGGTCTACCATCTGATGCAGCATGGCGATGCCTATGGCCTTTCCGCCAAGGAAGTCACCTTCGACTTCCAGAAGGTGGTCGACCGCTCGCGGAAGGTCTCGAACCAGCTGACCAACGGCGTCAAACACCTGATGAAGAAGAACAAGATCACGGTGTTCGACGGCTCGGGGAAGCTCAACGGTCCCGGCAAGGTCAAGGTCGAGAAGGACGGCAAGCCGGTCGCCGACTTGACCGGCAAGCACATCATCCTGGCGACCGGCGCCCGCGCCCGGGTGTTTCCCGGTCTCGAACCGGACGGCAAGCTGATCTGGACCTATCGCGAAGCCTTGATGCCGAACATGATGCCGAAATCGCTGCTGGTCGTCGGCAGCGGTGCCATCGGCATCGAGTTCGCGAGCTTCTTCCGCACCCTCGGCGCCGAGGTGACGGTGGTCGAAGTGCTGCCGCGGATCCTGCCGGTCGAGGATGCGGAAATCTCCGCCTTCGCCCATAAGGCCTTCGAGAAGCAAGGCATGAAGATCAAGGTTGGCGCCACAGTGAAGGCGCTGAAGAAGGGCAACAACAACGTCACCGCCACGATCGAATCCGGCGGCAAGACCGAGGAGCTGACGGTCGATCGCGTGATCATGGCGGTCGGCATCGTCGGCAATGTCGAGGGCATCGGCCTCGAAGGCACCAAGGTGAAGGTCGAGAAGACCCATGTGGTCATCGACGAATACGGCCGCACCGGTGAGCCTAATGTCTATGCGATCGGCGATCTCGCCGGGCCACCCTGGCTTGCCCACAAGGCGATGCATGAGGGCGTGCTGGTGGTCGAGAAGATCGCCGGCGTCAAAGGTGTCCACCCGATGGACACCAAGAACATTCCGGGCTGCACCTATTGCATGCCTCAGGTCGCCAGCGTCGGCCTCACAGAAGAGGCTGCGAAAGCCAACGGCCGCGAGATCAGGGTCGGCAAGTTCCCCTTCATCGGCAACGGCAAGGCGATCGCCCTGGGCGAGCCGGAAGGCGTGATCAAGACCGTCTTCGATGCCAAGACCGGCGAGCTCCTGGGCGCGCATATGGTCGGCGCCGAGGTGACGGAACTGATCCAGGGCTATACTATCGCCAAGACGTTGGAGACCACCGAAGCCGAGCTGATAGCCACGGTATTCCCGCATCCCACTCTCTCGGAAATGATGCACGAGTCGGTGCTTGCGGCCTACGGCCGGACGCTCCATTTCTAGAAGGGGGAGAGGGGAATATGGAAGGCGGATCGTTCTCGCTGTGGCATGCGATCATCTTTTTGGTGTTCAGCCTGATCTTCATCATTCCGTACGTGAAGATCATCAAGAAGGCGGGTTATTCGGGATGGTGGGTGCTCGTCATGTTCATTCCGCTGATCAACCTGATCATGCTGTGGGTCTTCGCCCTGGCACGTTGGCCGATCGAGGAGCGCGCAGCGGGTATCGGCGCCGAAAAGGTGTTCTGAGACGGAGATGGTAGAGACGACGGCACTCCTGCGTCACCCGGAGAAGGCTCACCGGCCGGATACGCCGATCCTGCGCAAGCCGGAATGGATCCGGGTCAAGGCGCCGATGTCGACGGAGTTCGCCGAGACGCGGGCGCTGATGCGCAAGCTCGGACTGAACACCGTGTGCGAAGAGGCCGCCTGCCCGAACATCGGCGAATGCTGGAAGCAGAAGCACGCGACGGTGATGATCCTGGGCTCGCGCTGCACGCGAGCCTGCGCCTTCTGCAATGTCGCGACCGGCCGGCCGGACCAACTCGATCCGCATGAACCCGCCCATGTCGCCGAGGCTTGCGCGGCTTTGGGCTTCCACCACATCGTCATCACCTCGGTCGACCGCGACGACCTGGAAGACGGCGGGGCAGGGCACTTCGCCGAGACCATCCGCCGGATCCGCACGACCTCGCCGCAGACCACGATCGAGGTACTGACACCGGACTTCCTGAAGAAGCCGGGCGCGCTCGAGGCCGTGGTCGAGGCCGGTCCCGATGTGCTCAACCACAATCTCGAAACCGTGCCGCGGCTCTACCGCAGCGTCCGTCCGGGTGCCCGCTATTTCCATTCGCTGCGTCTCCTGCAGCGGGCGAAGGAGCTTTCGCCGACCATCTTCACCAAATCCGGCATGATGGTGGGTCTGGGCGAGACCCTGGACGAGGTCGTCCAGGTGATGGACGACCTCCGCGCTGCCGACGTCGATTTCATGACAATCGGCCAGTATCTCCAGCCCACGCGCAAGCACCACCATGTCGATCGTTTCGTGACGCCGGAAGAGTTCAACCAGCTGAAGCAGCAGGGTCTCGGCAAAGGCTTCCTCCTGGTCGCGTCCTCGCCGCTCACCCGCTCTTCGCATCACGCCGGCGACGATTTCAAGAAGCTGCAGGCCGCGCGTGCGGCGAAGCTCGTTGGTGCCGTTTGATTGATGCTTCCTAGAGTCTCCACCGTTTCAACTCACCGAGGAGGAGGTGAGAGCGAAGCCAGCTGGGGCGCCACCCCGTGGCGATGAAGACCCATACCGAGACCCGGCTGCTTCCTTACACGCCGGAGCAGATGTTCAATCTGGTGGCCGACGTCGCGCGCTATCCCGAGTTCCTGCCCTGGTGCGTCGGTGCGCGGATCAAGGAGCAGCGTGAGGACATGCTGCTCGCCGATCTGATGATCGGCTTCAAGATGGTGCGGGAGAAGTTCACCAGCAAAGTCTGGCTCGACCGCGCGGCGCGGCGGATCGACGTCGAATACATCAACGGTCCGTTTCGCCAGTTGAAGAACCACTGGACCTTCCACGACGACCCCAATGCCGGTCCCGGGGGCGGCTGCCGGATCGAGTTCTTCCTGGAATTCGAATTCAGCTCGGTCATGCTGCAGAAGCTGATCGGCATGCTGTTCCACGAAGCCGTCCGCCGCATGGTCGGCGCTTTCGAGGCGCGCGCAAAACAGCTCTACGGCTGATCGCGGCGCTTGAAAGCGGCGGATCTGCCGCCAATCTTCCGTAAGAAAGCTGTCGCTCAGCAGAAGCAGGGAGGAATCATGCGTAAGCTATTGATTCTACCAGTTCTTACGCTCGGGATCGGTGGTGCGGCAGCTTTGCCTGCCTTCGCGCACCATGGCTGGAGCAGTTACGACGCCGCAACGGTTCTCACCATCGAGGCGCCGATCCTCACCGCGAAGTACCAAAATCCCCATAGCGAGATCTCGCTCGAGGACGAAGCCGGGAAGGAGTGGCACGTGATCCTGGCGCCGGTCTCGCGGATGGAACGGCGCGGCATCAAGAAAGATGCGCTCGCGGTCGGCAAGTCAGTCACGGTGGTCGGTTATGCGAGCCGCACGGTGGAGGCGGAGATGCGCGCCGAGCGCATTGTCCTCGACGGTAAGACCATCGAGCTGCGATAGCCTGTGGAACATCTTACGGGGGCACCGGCCTGGACGGTGGCACTGCAGGAATCCGGCTTCGCTTTCGCGATCCGGGATTCGGCGTGGATCTATCCGACCGCCAACCTATTGCATATTCTCGGCCTCGCGCTGCTGGTCGGCTCGATCCTCATTCTGGATTTTCGGCTGCTTGGAATCGGTAGATCCATTTCGGTGGACGGCCTGTCGCGATTGACGAGGCCGTTCTCGGTGCTTGGCATCTGCTTGTCGCTTGCAAGCGGCAGCATCCTGTTCTCGGCCGATGCGGCGGCACTGGCGAGCAATCCGGTCTTCCGAGCGAAGATGGCGATCCTTGCTGCAGCACTCGCCAACGCGGGGCTGTTTCGCCTGCTCTGGCGGCGGCGGATTGCCGAGCGCTTGCACGCGATCCCTGGCGCCGCGAAGTTGCAGGCCGCGCTTTCCGGTCTCGCTTGGCTTGCAGTGGGGAGCTGCGGCCGGATGATCGCGTATTTCTAGCCGGGGATTGCCACCAGGCAGGTGATCGGATCGCTATAGCCGTCCGATGTCTTGAACTCGCGATAGCCGGGCGACCTGCTGCGGGCGACAATCCGGAATGCCGCCAGCCGATCTTCGTCGAAATGGCTTCCGGCCGGGTGCGCGGGATTGCTCGATGCGATCACCGTGCCCGCCGCGTTCACGAAGGCGGCAAAGCTGCCAGGATATTGCTGCCCGGCGTCATTCACCGGCAGGACGTCCAGCAGCATCTGCCGGAACTGCGGCTCGCCATCGAAGACGATCGCGACGCCGCCGACCGTGTGTGCAAGGTCCGGGGCGAGGATCGAGCCGCAATAGATGTAGGTCGGCCGCCCATCGTAGAGCGGTGTCGCTTCGAACGCGGAGACCGAATAGGCCTGGGTGTTGTGTCCGGTCAATGCCGCCTCGATATGCCGCCCGGTCAGTTTCTCACCGACCATGCCGCTGGCGCCGTTCCTGGAATCGGCCACGACACGGCCGGTTGCGTCGAACACGAACAGCGTGCTGTAGACCGTATAGAGTCCATTGATATAGGCGAGTATCCGGCCGATCTCGGCAGCCCCGGCGCTGCCCGGTGTTCCGGTGGCCAGCGCCTTGCGGAAATACGGCGTCAGCGCCCACCAGCGATTGTCGTTGGCCCGCTCATAAAGATTGCGGTCCATGATATCGACGCCGAGCGCTGCCATCTGCTCCGCCTCGCGGCGCAGGCTGCTATGCGTGCGGTCGTAGAGCGCACCGATGACGCCATGAACAGCGTTGCGGATCTGCTCGCCGACCTCGCGGATGCTGCCGAGCACGGCCGGCAGGACGCGGTTGTTCTCGCGGTCAGCGGCGATCTTGCCGTTGAGGCCGATCAGGTGCAGGTCGGAATCGATCGCATAGGCGCGGCGCGAGATCTGCTTGAGCGCCTCCGACACGATTACCGAGGCGGCAATCGCCCGTCCGTCATGCTCTTCCGCCGCTGCGGACTCCTCAGTCTCCCCTCGCAGCACGGCCGGCCGTAGCGCGACGCCGCTCCAGCCGAGACCGAAGAAGCCTTGATAGCCGCGGGTCGGACGGCGGATCGCGAGATATTCTTCATCCTCGACCGTCACCGTGAGGAGCCTCCCGGAGGCGATATCAAACCGCGATCCCAGGGCGAAACCACCGGCGTCGCTGCTGGCGATGACCCGGCCGTCGCGATCGACGATGCCGAGGATCAACCCCGGGCTGGCACCTTTCAGCAGGCTCTTGAAGATGCCGCGCATCTCGTCATCGAACTTGAACGAGAGGGCAAGGATGCCGACCGGCGCACGGCTCGGTCCCGGGATGGTCTGGACATAGAGCAGCTGCGCAGCGCCGTCGGGCCCGGTGCGGAAGATCTCGTGGAAGCTGCCCGGCTGGCCGAGCGCCGCCCGGACCAGCGAATCTTCGGGGCCGAAGCGGCTGGCCTCGCCCAACCGTGTCAGGTGCAGGCTGCCATCGGTGCGAAAGATCGCGATGTCGTCATAGACGGAATACTTGGCAACGTATTCTTCCAGCCGCTGGCGCAATCCATCGAGATCGGACGGCGCGTTTTCGGCGGCGGTAAGGCTGTCGATGATGACACCGTCTTCGGCCAGGAACCCGACATCGGCAGTGCGTTCGAACAGGTTGCGGATCAGGATATCGATGGAAATTTGGGCACGAGTGCCCAATTCAACGGCAGTCTCGCGGCCGCTGGATTCTTCGAGCGCGCCGAGCAATTCGCCCCGGAGCTTATTGAACTCGCCGCCGACCTGCTCCAGGGAGGCCAAAAGGCCCGGCTTTTCCGCCAATCCATTGGGCTTTCCGCTCATCACCAGGCGCGTCCAGGTGCGCTGCAGGTGGTTCAGCGCTTCGACGGAAACGGTTTTCTCTGGCTGCATGACACGACGGATAAGCCCCAAGACGCCCCTCGTAAGCAATTTCCATGCAAAGCGACACAAATGCGCGGAGCCACTTTGCGGACGAAGGGTTTCCAGAACGTAAATTCCTGCAATACCGCGCTGCAAATGTCTGACAATTTTCCGTCGAGAGAAGTCGGGTGAGAAGCGGCGACCCCATGCCGCCGCTTCGCCATGCCAGTCTACTTCGTCACAGTCAGGACAAGATGCATGCCGCCGTCGAAATGTCCGGGCTGGTTGCAGAACACCACATAGCGGCCCGGCTTCAAGTCCATGGTCAGCGTGCCCGAGGTGCCCGGGTTGAGATCGCTGCTGAGCTCCTTCACGCCCTTCAGCTTGTCTTCATCGACCACTGCCGGATTCTCCGGATCCTTCGGAAACTGATCGAAGGTCATGTTGGTCTTCAAGATCAGGAACTCATGGACCATGTTGCCGGACGAGTTCTTCACCTCGAACTTGACCTTTCCGGCCTTCACGTGGTCGGTGCTGAGCGTCATCCCTTGGGTGCCATTCGCTTTGTTCCACAGCTCGACCTCGACCGGTGTCGGCGTGGCTGCCGAAGCGGGCGTCGCGAGAGCGCCCACGATCGTTGCCGCCAGCATGGTGCCGGCGACTGCATATTTCCTCATGATGCAAAATCCTTTCCGAGTTGCTCGCGAGGCACCTGTGTGCATTCGCGGCATCCGGATGATGAACATCGTTCACTGACGCCGTACTGACGCTGTCAGGAAAATGAGGTCTCGCCATTGGGCAGTGCGGAATAGATGATGCCTTCGATGCGCTGCTCCTGATCAGGATCAAGTTCGATCCGCGCATGCGCCGTGGCTATGGCGGCGATTACGGCATCGAGCGCATCGCCGCCGAAATTGTCGAGCACGATCCGTTGGGTGGCGAGTTCGAGGGGCGCGAGCAGCCCATGGTCCGTGAGCTTACGGAGAATTGCTTTCCGCTCCCGGCGATGTGAACCGCTGCGTCCCTTGTATGCCGGATAGAATTTGATCGACTTCAGGCTACAGGCCGGGCAGGCCTCGATGAGGATTGGACGCGGCGTCGCGGGAAGCGGCTGGAACGGACGGACGATCGCCTCACCGGACTGCACCAGCGGATGAATGAGATGCGCGATGCCCCACCAAGTCTGCCGGTAGATCCGCAGGTTGTAGGAGTTGAACGGAGTCTTCGCGTCGCGGTCTGCGGCGCGCCGCAGTTCGCGCCCTTCGGCGCGCACCAGCGCCCATTGCCGGAAGGAATCGGGATCGGGGAAGCGATTCGGGAAGTCCGCGATGAAACTCTCCCAGCTTGGCCGATCGATCACAATCCTTGGCAGCGTGAATGGAAAGTCGCAGCCGACGATCGTATCCGGCTGCAGTGCAACGTGCCGTGCCAAGGCTGCGATGGCGAGCGCAGGGCCGATGCCGCCGCCGGCGAGATCGGCAGCCGGGCGGAGATCGATCAGAGTCAGCCGATTGCCGCGGCCACGCCGGCATTCTGCGATCCAGATCTTGCGGCCGGCATCACCGGCACCGCTGAAATCGACGCCGAGCACGCGCTCAGGTCGCATCACACCGTGGCGGAATAGAGATGGGTGAGAGCGCGGGTTACCGTCTGCGCACGGACGGAATCGCGGTCGCCGTCGAACAGGCAGCGCTCGACCTGATGCCAGCCGTCCTTGCGCCAGAGGCCGATATAGACGAGGCCGACCGGCTTCTCGGGTGAGCCGCCACCGGGGCCGGCGATGCCGGTGACCGAGACCGCGACATCGGCCTGCGAGCGATGCAGCGCGCCCTTGGCCATCGCTTCGGCGACTTCGCCGCTGACCGCGCCATGGGCTTCCAGCAGGCTCAATGGGACGCCGAGCTGCTCGCGCTTCGCTTCGTTCGAATAGGTGATCCAGCCGCGGTCATAGACATCCGAAGAGCCGGCGATCGCGGTCAACGTGCCGGCGACGAGACCGCCGGTGCAGCTTTCCGCCGTGGCGATCTTCAGCTTGAGATCGCGGTAGCGCTGCAGGAGTGCCGGGACGTCCATCACGCCAGCGGCAGGGCGATGGTCGCCATCGCCTGCGCCGCAATGCCTTCGCCGCGGCCGGTGAAGCCGAGCTTCTCGGTGGTCGTCGCCTTCACGCTGATCCGATGCGCATCGATCCCCATGATCTCCGCGAGTTTAGCGATCATCGCGTCACGGTGCGGGCCGACCTTCGGCCGCTCGCAAATGATGGTGACGTCGCAATGGGTGACCTGGCCGCCTTTCTTGGCGACCAATTTCATTGCATGGTCGAGGAACTTCCAGGAAGGCGCACCGCGCCATTGCGGATCGGAAGGCGGGAAATGCGCACCGATATCCTGTGCCGCGATGGCGCCGAGGATCGCATCGGTCAGCGCATGCATGGCGACATCGGCATCGGAATGGCCTTCGAGCTTCATGTCGTGCGGGATCTTCACGCCGCACAGCCAGACACCGTCGCCCGCGATCAACCGATGCACGTCATAGCCGCTGCCGGTGCGGTATTCCAACGGGGTTACGGCCCGGTGCTCCGCCATCATATGCTCCGCCCGCTCGAAGTCGGCTCGGGTGGTCACCTTGAAATTGTTCACGATTCCCGGCACCAGGACCACCTTGATTCCCGCCGCTTCGGCGACCGCCGCGTCGTCGGTCATCTCCGGCCCGGTGGCCGCCCGGCGATGCGCCGCGAGGATCGGCTGGAAGCGAAACCCCTGCGGCGTCTGCGCCCGCCAGAGCCCGGAGCGATCGACCGTTGCGCCGCTGAATTTGCCCTCGGCACGCTTCAGCGTATCCACCACCTGTACCGCCACCAGCGCGCCGTCGTGATCCTGCAAGGCGTCGATCGTACGGTCGATGGTCGGTGCGTCGATGAAGGGGCGGGCGGCATCGTGGATCAGCACCAGATCGGGCGAATCGCCGAGCAGGCTCTCCAGACCGTTATGCACCGAGGCCTGCCGCGTCTCGCCACCCAGAGCCGGGGCGAGCAGCGGGAGGCCTGCGGTCGCCGAATCGTAGAGCGCACGGTAGGTGTCGTTGATCACGACCTTGACGCCGGCAATGCGGGGATGTGCGGCAAAGGTTTCCAGGCAATGGCGCAGCAACGGCTTTCCTGCCAACGGTAGGAACTGTTTCGGCAATTCGCCGCCCAGGCGCAGTCCGCTGCCCGCGGCCACGACCAATGCTACGACATTCGTCATTCGGGACCCTCAAATTGGCGGGCAACCTAGTGAGGAAGCCTCGGTTTGCCAAGCCCGGGGGCGATAACCATAATGCGCCGCCATGCAAACGACTCTCATCTCCCAATTGGCTGCCTTGGTGGCCATGCTGCCCCTCACCGCCGCCGCCATCGCGGCGCGGTTGGGGCGGAATCTCCTGCTCTGGCTCCTGCTGGCAGCCGCCTTGGCCGGGCCGGTGGCCCTGGTCGGCGCGCAGATCAGCGCGGGCTGGCAACCGGGCCTCTCCGCGAATCTCTGGGCCAGCGTCGCCGCGACCTTGCTCGCCTTCGGGGCAGTCTGCCTGATCCGGCCGGGCGCCTATCGTCTGGGCGCCTTACTGCTGCCTTACCTCGCATTGAGTGCGGTGCTGGCGATCGCCTTCTCCAGTGCGCCCAATGCGGAAGGCGCGCCGGCTGCGCTCAGCAGCGCCTGGTTCTCTTTGCATGTTGCGCTCGCGGTCGCGAGCTATGCCACGCTGACCCTGGCGGCAATTGCCGGGACGGCGGTCCTCATCCAGGAGCGGGCCCTGAAACGTCGCGCCCATCTCGGCTGGGCCGGCCGCACCCTGCCGCCTTTGGCCGAGGCGGAAGCCCTGCAGATCCGGCTCCTCGCCTGGTCCGCCGGCCTGATGGCGGCGGCACTCGCCAGCGGGGCTGCCAATGAGGTGATCGAGACCGGCGAACTCCTCGCTTTCACTCATAAGATCCTGCTCGCCTTTCTGGCCTTCGCGCTGATCCTCGTCCTCCTGGTGCTGCATCACCGGACCGGGCTCCGGGGACGTCAGGCGGCACGCTGGCTACTGGCCGGTTACCTCTTGTTATTGCTGGCTTATCCGGGCGTGAAGTTCGTCAAAGACGTGCTGATCGGATAAATCTTCGCAGCGCAACAGACAGAGATAAAACTGTTGCATCGACGCCATAATTGAGCTGTTATCGCCTGGATTTTGTGCAGCGCGGTAGCTTTGCTTAGAGAATGAGCATCCAAATCGGTCCTGTCACACTGGGTGATCCGGTCATCCTGGCGCCCATGTCCGGCGTCACGGACATGCCGTTCCGCCGTCTCGTGAAGCGGGAGGGGGCGGGGCTTGTCGTCAGCGAGATGATTGCCAGCGAGGCGATGATCCGCCAGACCCGGCAGTCGATGAAGATGGCGACCAACTGCGCCGACGAATTTCCGATGTCGGTCCAACTCGCCGGCTGCGAGCCGCATGTGATGGCGGAGGCGGCGAAGCTGAACGAGGATCGCGGCGCCGCCATCATCGACATCAATTTCGGCTGCCCGGTGAAAAAGGTGGTGAACGGCGAGGCCGGCTCCGCCCTGATGCGCGACGAGGCGAAGGCGGCAAAGATCCTGGAAGCGACCGTCAAGGCGGTGAAGCTGCCCGTCACCTTGAAGATGCGCACCGGCTGGGACCACACCAACCGCAATGCGCCGAACCTCGCGAAGATCGCCGAGGATTGCGGCATCCAGATGATCACCGTTCATGGCCGCACGCGCTGCCAGATGTACAACGGCTCCGCCGACTGGGCCTTCGTGCGCCAGGTGAAAGAGGCGGTGAAGCTGCCGGTCGTGGTCAACGGCGACATCGTCTCGCTCGAGGATGCCGCAAGGGCCAAGGAAGAATCCGGCGCCGACGGCGTCATGGTCGGGCGCGGCGCCTATGGCCGCCCCTGGTTCCTGCGTCAGGTGATGCAGTTCCTCAAGGACGGCGAGCGCCTGCCGGATCCGCCGCTGGCCAGGCAGCTCGCCATCCTGCTCGAGCACTACCGCGCGATCCTGGAGCATTATGGCGTCCAGCACGGTGTGAAGATCGCTCGCAAGCATGTCGCCTGGTACTCGAAGGGCCTCTACGGCTCCAATGAGTTCCGCACGCGGATCAATTTCATGGACGATCCGAAAGCCGTGGAAGCGGCGATTCAGGATTTCTACACGCCGCAAATCGAGCGAGCCGCCGCCTAGATGACAAACCTCGCAACCGCCGCCACGCGTTCTCTGCCGGAACAGAAGCCGGAGCGGCGCAGGGCGACGGATCTGATGCCGTTCGCCTGGTCGGTCCTGCTGGATGCCGTGCCGTTTGCCCTGGTCGTGCTCGATCCCGGGGATCTGATCGTAACCGCCAATCATGCCGGCGAGCAGTTGCTCGGGGCCGGGCGGACCTTGCTGCAAGGCAGGCCGCTCAGCGACTACATCGCCGGCGACAGCCCGCTCTTCACCCTGATCGCCGAGGCACGCAACGGCAGCATCGCTGTCGCCGAGCCGGATTTAGCACTCTCGGGGCCGAAGCTGCAGGCGGCGCATGTCGCGATCGACGCCGCGCCGATCGCCGAGCAGCCAGGATGTGTCATCGTGGTGGTGAAGGACCGCAGCATCGAACGACGCCTCAACCGCCAGAGCCTGAGCCGCGATGCCTCGCGCTCGGCCAAGGCGATGGCAGCGATGCTGGCGCATGAGGTGAAGAACCCGCTCTCCGGAATCCGCGGTGCCGCCCAGCTCCTGGAAAAGCGGCTCGAGACCGACGGGCGAATCCTCACCCAGCTCATCTGCGACGAGACCGACCGCATCGTCGGCCTGGTCAACCGCATGGAGATGCTGAGCGACGAACGCCCGGCGCCGATGTCGCCGGTCAATATCCACGAGGTGCTGAATCACGTGCGCCGGCTTGCCACGGCCGGCTTTGCCAGCCATGTCAGCTTCCGCGAGGATTACGATCCCTCGCTGCCGCCGGTCTGGGGCAATCGCGACCAGTTGATCCAGGTCTTCCTCAACCTGGTGAAGAACGCCGCGGAGGCCTGTCCCGAGCATGGCGGCAGCATCGTCATGGCCACGCAATTCGTCCCCGGCCTGCGCCTCGGCGACCGGTTCTCCGGCCCGCGCCCGCGGCTCGCCTTGACGGTGCGAATTCAGGACAACGGCGCCGGTATCCCTCCGCATATCCGCGACGGACTGTTCGACCCCTTCGTCACCGGACGCGTGGGTGGGAAGGGGCTCGGCCTCGCACTCGCCGCCAAGATCATCGCCGAGCACGACGGCGTCATCGAGTTCGAGAGTCAGCCGCGCCGTACCGTGTTCTCGATCTCGCTGCCGCTGGCGAATGCCGAGCCGGATCCTACCGCAACCGCACCATTAACCCCTGGCACGAGGAGCTGAGCCATGGCCGCAACCATCCTGGTTGCCGATGACGACCGCGCGATCCGCGTCGTGCTCTCCCAGGCCCTGGGACAGCTCGGGCACAATGTGCGGGCGGCCTCCGATGCGTCCACGCTCTGGCAATGGGTGCGCGAGGGCGAGGGCGATGTCGTGATCACCGATGTGGTAATGCCGGATGAAAATGCGCTCGACCTCATCCCGCGAATCCGTGAGCGCAGGCCGGATCTGCCGATCATCGTGATGAGCGCGCAGAACACGCTGGTGACTGCGATCCGCGCGACCGAACGCGGCGCCTTCGAATACCTGCCGAAGCCGTTCGATCTCAGCAACCTGGTCGGCGCCGTCGAGCGCGCGCTCGCCGAGACGAGGGAGCCGGCCCGTGCCGAGCCGGAATCATCCGCGATCGACCATCCGAGTGCCGGCCCGGATTCCTTGCCGCTGATAGGCCGCTCGCCCGCGATGCAGGAGATCTACCGGGTGATCGCCCGGCTGGTGAACACCGACATGACGGTGCTGATCCACGGCGAATCCGGCACCGGCAAGGAGCTGGTGGCCCGCGCGCTGCACGATTTCGGCCGCCGCCGTGACAAGCCGTTCGTGGCCGTCAACATGGCGGCGATCCCGCGCGAGCTGATCGAGAGCGAGTTGTTCGGCCACGAGAAGGGCGCATTCACCGGCGCGGTCAATCGCGGCGTCGGGCGCTTCGAGCAGGCGGCCGGCGGCACCTTGTTCCTGGACGAGATCGGCGACATGCCGCTCGAGGCGCAGACCCGTCTGCTGCGGGTGCTGCAATCGGGTGAGTTCTCGCCGGTCGGCGGCCGCCAGGCGATCCGCGCTGATGTCCGCATCATCGCTGCCACCCATCGCGATCTCCGACTGATGATCCAGCAGGGCGGCTTCCGCGAGGATCTGTTCTATCGCCTGAACGTCGTGCCGATCCGCCTGCCACCTCTGCGGCAGCGTCCGGAGGATGTCGCCGATCTCGCGCGCCATTTCCTCACGCTGGCGCAACGCGACGGGTTGATGCCGAAGACGCTCGATCCCACTGCGATCGAACGGCTGAAGACCTATTCCTGGCCCGGCAACGTCCGCGAGCTCGAAAACCTGATGCGCCGCATGGCGGTGCTCTACAGCGAATCCGTGATCGACCGACGGATCGTCAACGCCGCCCTGGCGGAACAGGAGCCGTCACCCGCCGCCCGCGTGAGCGGTGGCGACGAAACCCTGTCGCAGTCGGTCGAGCGCCATCTCGACGGCTACTTCAAGGCGCATCCGCACGGTCTGCCGGCAAGCGGGCTCTACGATCGGATCCTGCGCGAAGTGGAACGGCCGCTGCTGGCGCTTTCCTTACAGGCGACCCGCGGCAACCAGATCCGAGCGGCCGAGCTGCTGGGCCTCAACCGTAACACCTTGCGCAAGAAGCTCCGCGAGCTCGACCTGCAACCGAGCCGCGGCGCGAAGTGATGGAATCCGGCCGGTGAACTCGCCGCTTCACAAGCCGGGGCCGCTCCATTCGGATCCGCCGCAACCCAACGCGACAGCATCGGCCGGCAAGAACAAGGCTGGGAAGTCCGGATCGGGACGTGGCTGGATCGGCCTCTCGACCAACGAGCGCGTGCTTGCGGCCATTCTGATGGCCGTCGGCGCGGCTTGCGGCGTCGCCACCTATTACGCCTACTTCAAGACCTGGAACGTCCAGCTCCGCAGCGACCGCTACGGGGCCTATCTGCTCTACGCCGATATGGCGATCACGCTGGCGCTGGGCTCAATCGTCGCGCGGCGGTTGGTGCTGCTCTGGCGCAGCCAGCGGCGCGGGCAGACCGGGGCGCGGCTCCATGCGCGTCTGGTCCTACTGTTTGCCGTCATTGCCGTCATCCCGACCGTCGTGGTCTCCATCTTCTCGACCGCGTTCTTGAGCCACGGACTGGACGTATGGTTCAGCCAGCAGCTCAAAGATGCCATGGAGGGCTCGGTCCATATCTCGGAGTCCTATAACAAGGAGCAAGGCCGGGAGATCGCGAACGATGTGACGGAGATTCGCGAGGCCCTGGGACAATCCGGGATTTCAGGCACCGGCGAGGAGCTGAACAAGTTCCTGTCCTATCACCGGCTGAGCCGCAGCCTGGCGGAAGTCGCGCTGATCAGCCGTACCGGCGAGATCGTCGCCAGCGGGCGGGGCATATTGGCGGCTCCGACCCAGGTCAAGCTTCCCGCCACGGCATTCGACGATGCCGATCTCGGCAAGGTCATGGTCACGAAGAACAACGAGGGCTTCGTCGGCCTGATGTCGATCGGTCCCGGCGCCGACCTCTATCTCTATGTCCTGCATACGCCGGAGCCGGGCATCGTCGCTGCGATCGCCCAGAACCAGAGTGCCGTTGCGCTTTATCGCCACCTCGAAGAAGCCCGGACCAACCTGCAGATCACCGTCGGCCTGATCTTTGCGGTGCTTGCGCTGCTGGTGCTGATGGCCTCGGTCTGGGTGGCGATCGTCTACGCCACCCAGCTGGTCCGACCGATCTCGCGCCTGGCTTCGGCGGCCGAGCAGATCGGTGCGGGCGATCTCAGCGCCCGGGTGAAGACCGGTGTCGCCGAGGACGATCTTTCGGCCCTGAGCCGCACCTTCAACGTGATGGCCATTCAGCTCCAGAGCCAGCAGCACGCCCTGATTGCCGCGAACCGGCAGTCCGACGAGCGCCGGCGCTTCACCGAGCTCGTGCTGTCCGGCGTCTCCGCCGGCGTGATCGGGCTGGCCGATGACGGAACCATCAATCTGCCGAATCGTTCTGCATCGGAACTCCTTGGGGTGAATTTGCAGAACCTGATCGGAGAGCCGCTCGCCGCGATTTCGCCCGAAATGGCGGAGATCGTTGAAAAGGCACGCAGCCGCAATTCTGGAACGGCCGACGGTCAGATCCTGTTCAGTCACGGGACGGTTACCCGTACTTTCCATGTCCGCGTCGTGTCCGAGGCGGAAGAGGAGGGGCGAACCAAGCTGGTCGTCACGTTCGACGACGTCTCCGAGCTGCTTTCGGCGCAGCGCAAGGCGGCCTGGTCGGACATCGCACGCCGCATCGCCCATGAGATCAAGAATCCGCTGACTCCAATCCAGCTTTCAGCGGAACGGCTGAAGCGGAAATACCTGCGCCAGATCACCGAAGATCCGGACACGTTCACCGCCTGCACCGATACGATCGTGCGCCAGGTCGGCGACATCGGCCGCATGGTGGACGAGTTCTCGGCTTTCGCGCGCATGCCGGCGCCGGCGCTGCGGCCGGAAGATGCGAGCGAGCTGGTCAAGCAGGCCGCCTTCCTGCAGCAGAGCGCACATCCGGCCATTCATTACACCTTGGATATTCCCGCCGGACCGGTCGAGCTCGTCTGCGATGCCTCGCAGTTTAACCGCGTCATCACCAATCTGATGAAGAACGCCGCCGAATCCATCGGCGATCGGTTGGAGGAACAGGCGGCGCGCGGCGATACCGGCTTGACGCCGGGCGAGATCCATCTATGGATGAAGCCGACGGACGATCGTCTTCTGATCGGCATCGAGGACAACGGCCGCGGCCTGCCGGAGCACAATCGGGATCGCCTGACCGAACCTTATGTGACGACGCGCAGCAAGGGCACCGGCCTCGGCCTCGCCATCGTGAAGAAGATCATGGAGGATCACGGCGGCACTCTGTCGCTGAGCGACCGGGAAGGCGGTGGCGCCGCTGTCCTGGTGACGTTTCCGTTGGACGCAGCCGCATTGAATGTCGCAGACTCCGGCAAGGCACACGCCGCCGCGGGATCGGCATAGAGTAGTAGACGGGCATGGCGCAGGACATCCTGATCGTCGATGATGAAGCCGACATTCGGCATCTGATCGCCGGTATTCTGCAGGACGAAGGCTATCAGACCCGGGAGGCCGCCGATAGCGAAGCCGCCCTGGCGCAGCTTCGGCATCGCCGTCCGCATCTCCTCATCCTGGATATCTGGCTGCAGAACAGTGCGCTCGACGGCATGGGGCTGCTGGAGATCCTGAAGCGCGACTATCCGGAGCTGCCGGTCATCATGATCAGCGGCCATGGAAACATCGAGACCGCAGTCAATGCGATCAAGAATGGCGCCTACGACTTCATCGAGAAGCCGTTCAAGGCCGACCGTCTCCTGCTGATCATCGAGCGCGCGCTCGAAGCGGCGCGGCTCCGGCGCGAGAATGACGAGCTGCGCGCGCGGTCTGGCACCGAGACGGAGCTGATCGGTGTCTCGCCGGTGGTCACGCAATTGCGGCAGGCGATCGAGCGCGTCGCGCCCACGGGAAGCCGCGTGCTGCTTTCCGGCCCCGCCGGCAGCGGCAAGGAAGTCGCGGCCCGCATGCTGCATCGGCGCTCCAAGCGCGCAACCGGTCCCTTCGTGGTCGTCAACTGCGCGACCATGCATCCCGACCGGCTCGAGATCGAGCTGTTCGGCGTCGAGCGGACCGGCGACAGTGCCGATGCGCCGGGCAAGATCGGCTTCCTGGAGCAGGCCCATGGCGGGACGCTGCTGCTCGATGAAGTGGCCGACATGCCGCTCGAAACCCAGGGCAAGATCGTGCGCGCGCTCCAGGAGCAGACCTTCGAGCGGGTCGGCGGCAAGACCAGGGTAGAGGTCGATGTCCGGGTCATCGCCTCGACTTCAAAAGACCTGCAGGCCGAGATGTCGGCCGGCCGGTTCCGCCAGGACCTGTTCTACCGCCTGAACGTCGTGCCGATGCGCCTGCCGGCCTTGCGCGAGCGGCGGGACGACATCGTCCCCTTGCTGGAATATTTCATGCGCCGCGCCGCCGACCAGACCGGCCTGCCGGTGCGCCACCTTGGCGACGACGCGCTGGCGATCCTGCAGGCCTATGACTGGCCGGGCAATGTCCGCCAGCTGCGCAATGTGATCGACTGGCTGCTGATCATGCCGCCGGGTGGACCGGACGATCCAATCCGCGGCGACATGCTGCCGCCGGATATCGGCGCCGTGTCGCTGTCGCCGGTTCAGATGAACGACGGCAGCGAGGTCATGTCGCTGCCGCTCCGGGAAGCGCGCGAGATCTTCGAGCGCCGCTATCTCGAATCCCAGGTGACCCGTTTCGGCGGCAATATATCGCGTACGGCGAATTTCATCGGCATGGAGCGTTCTGCCTTGCACCGCAAGCTGCGCTCGCTCGGCATCACCACCTCCGACAAGGGCGAGCGGCCGGAAGGCTGACCGCCCGACCCATCAGGATCGTTCCACATCATGTCTCGTATCGCCTATGTCAACGGTCGCTATCAGCCGCACCGCACCGCCGCCGTCCATATCGAGGATCGTGGCTATCAATTCGCCGACGGCGTCTATGAAGTGGTGCCGGTCCAGAACGGCAAGCTGATCGACGAGGACCTGCATCTCGATCGGCTGGAGTTCTCGCTGGGCGAATTGGAGATCGTGGCGCCGATGGAGCGGCGCGCCCTCAAACTGGTGCTGCGCGAGGTGCTTCGCCGCAACGGCATCGATCGTGGCATCCTCTACATGCAGGTGACCCGCGGTGTCGCGCCGCGCAATCACGCGTTCCCGTTGATGGTGCGGCCGGCTCTGGTCATCACCTGCAAGCGGCTGAAGCCGGTGCCAGCGAAATACCTCGAGGAAGGTGTCGGCGTCATCACGCTGCCTGATCTCCGCTGGAAACGCTGCGACATCAAGACCATCGCGCTCCTCCCCAATGTGCTCGGCAAGCAGCGCGCGGCGGAGGAGGGCGCTTATGAGGCTTGGCAGATCGATCCCGAAGGCCACGTCACCGAGGGCACCTCGACCAATGCCTGGATCGTCACCAAGGACCGCAAGATCGTGACCCGGCCGCTCGGCCACGAGATCCTGCCCGGCGTCACGCGCCGGGCCTTGCTCGCGCTCCTGGAAGCGACCGACTTCACCCTGGAGGAGCGCAGCTTCACCCTAGACGAGGCTTTGCAAGCTGCGGAGGCCTTCCTCACCAGCAGCAGCGTGTTCCTGCTTCCGATCACCAGCATCGATGGTGAGAAGGTCGGCAAGGGCAAGCCGGGCGAGTTCTCGAAGCGCCTCCGCCAGCTCTATCTCGATCACGCCGAGCGCCAGGCCAGCGCCGCATGAACGCGATCGGCATCCCGCGGCCCCGCGCCGTCCTGTTCGACTGGGACAACACGCTGGTCGATAGCTGGACGGTGATCCATGCCGCGCTCAGCGAAACCTTCGCCGCGATGGATCATCCCGCCTGGACCCGTGCCGAAACCGAGGCGCGGGTACGGGGCTCGCTGCGAGACACGTTCCCGAACATGTTCGGCAGCCGTTGGCAGGATGCCGAACGGATTTTCTACGATGCTTTCGGCCGGATGCATCTCGAACAGTTGACCCCGCTGCCCGGGGCCGCTGAACTGCTGCGTGAACTCGCAGATGCCGGCATTTATCTCGGCGTCGTCAGCAACAAGCGCGGCAGCTTCCTGCGCCTCGAAGCCGAGCATCTCGGCTGGCATCTGCATTTCAAGCGCCTTGCCGGGGCCGGCGATTGCGCCCGCGACAAGCCGCACCGCGACCACGTCGATCACGCGCTCGGGCTTGGGATGGAGAATCCGGGACCGGTTGCCGGACCCGACGTCTGGTTCGTCGGCGATGCCGATGTCGATATGCTCTGCGCCAAGAACGCCGGATGCCACGCCGTCCTGGTCCGGCCTTCTGCGCCCGTTTCCGGCGAGTTCCATGCGGCGGCTCCCGACCTCTATTTCCGGGATTTGCGAGATCTCGCGACGCATTGGCGCGGCCTCTGACGGACCGCCCGGCGATATGTCGGGCCGGAGCGCCCGGCAGTCCAACCCGGACAGGACCCGGACAAAAAGCTTCAACTGCGGATTCCGCATGAGACCGACCTGTTCACGCTGAATTTTTGCATGCCTGTGAACGCCGGATTGCCAAGCGACGGCCGTTCCGGAACGTTGCGTCCAGCGCCCGTGTTGATCCGCTTGGTTGCGTCCCGTCGTCAGATAATCGTCATTTGCCAAGCATTTGGGGCATATGGGGTCACCGGTCGGGCCTGTTTGCAGCCCTCGGGAATTGTGTTACTCGTCTTTCCCGGCGGTTAATCCCAGAAATCAACCCCTGACCGCTTTCGCTGGGTCGCCCGGCCCCAGAACCGGCGACCCCAAGAACAATGGACGGAGATAATAATGGCCAACGAGAAATCCCAAAGCGTCCAAGACGTCTTTCTGAACAACATCCGCAAGAACAAGATGCCGGTCACCATCTTCCTGGTGAACGGCGTGAAGCTCCAAGGCATCGTCACCTGGTTCGACAATTTCTCCGTGCTGCTCCGGCGCGACGCCCATTCGCAGCTGGTCTACAAGCACGCGATCTCGACCATCATGCCGGCGGGTCCGCTGCAGCTCTTCGAAGGTGCCAAGGAGGCGGAGGAGGCTTGACGCCTCCTCGTCGCACCTTCCCGCTCGACCGGGGGCAGAAATGACCGGCTCGCCGCATTCCGGTAAATCAGAGGCTGGCAACCGGCCGATGGTGGACGGCGATGGCGTACGCCATCACGACCGGGCGCTGGTCCTCCATCCCGCGTTCAAGACCGGACCCCGCGCCGTCTATTCCGGCGGCCGCTCCCCGGAGAGCCGGCTGGAAGAGGCAGCGGGGCTTGCGCGCGCCATCGATCTCAACGTCGTGGCCGGCGAGGTCATCCGCATCACCGAGCCGAAGCCCGCAACCTTGATCGGCTCCGGTGGCGTCGCGCGCCTGGGCGCCCTGATTGCCGAGCAGGAGATTGCGGTCGTCGTCATGGATACCGCGATCACGCCGATCCAGCAGCGCAACCTCGAGCGCGAATGGAAGACCAAGGTGATCGACCGCACCGGTCTCATTCTGGAGATCTTCGGCGAGCGAGCCCGGACCCGCGAAGGCCAGCTCCAGGTCGAGCTCGCGGCACTCTCTTATCAGCGCAGCCGTCTGGTGCGGTCCTGGACTCACTTGGAGCGGCAGCGCGGCGGTTTCGGCTTCCTCGGCGGTCCCGGCGAAAGCCAGCTTGAAATCGACCGCCGCCTGATCGACGAGCGCATCCAACGCAACAAGCGCGACCTCGAGGACGTGAAACGCACCCGCGGCCTGCACCGCAAGGCGCGTCGCCGCGTGCCCTATCCCGTCGTCGCGCTGGTCGGCTACACCAATGCCGGCAAGTCCACGCTGTTCAACCGGTTGTCCGGTTCCGGTGTCTTGGCTGCGGATCTCCTCTTCGCGACCCTCGATCCGACCATGCGCCGGATCACGCTGCCGGATGCGCGCGAGATCATTCTTTCCGACACCGTCGGATTCATCTCAGACCTGCCGACCGAGCTGGTCGCCGCCTTCCGCGCCACTCTGGAAGAGGTGCTGGAAGCCGACCTGCTGCTCCATGTCCGCGATGCCTCGCATCCCGAAGCCGAGGGCCAGAAGGCGGATGTCGAGGCGGTGCTACAAAGCCTCGGTGTCGGCGGCATCGAGGGCGAACGCATGATCGAGGTCCTGAACAAGATCGATCGCATCGAGCCTGAGGCACGCGAGGCCCTGCTGGAGCAGGCCAAGCGCCGCCACCCTGCCGTCGCGATCTCCGCCGTGAGCGGGGAGGGCTGCGACCGGCTGATCGCAATGATCGAAGCCAAGCTGCGCAACACGCAATACATCCTGGCCTATCGGTTGCCGCACGACCAGGGCGCCGCGAACGCTTGGCTCTATGCGCATGGCGAAGTGTCCGCGCGCCACGAGAAAGCCGATTACTCCGAGATCACCGTCCGTCTTTCACCGGAAGATGCCGAACGTTTCGAGCGGCGCTTCGGCATTGGGCCGGTGCAGGATTCCCCCCACGAAACTTCCGGCGAGGAGGCAGAGCGAGGCCATGGCTGAGGTCGCGGTTCCGACGCGCGATGAGATCGTCGCATTGCTGCAGGCGGTGCTGGAGGGCACCACCAGCCGTACAGCGGCCGCCGAATGGGCGAGCGAGGTGCAGGAGGAAATCGAGGAGTTGGACACCGACGCAATCGATCCCGACATGTGGCATCTTCTCCGCCTGGCGGCCAGCCTCGATGTCAAATCCGGTGAGAGCTACCTCCACGACGAGGCAACCATTCGCGACTGGATCGGGGGCCGGGGATGAGCACCGCCGCCATTACCGAAATTCCCGAGCCGGGCCTGGTCGCCACGCTGCTGCGGGACATCGCCCGGGTCGAGGTGTTGCCGCGCTTCCGCCAGCTGCAGCGCCATGAGATCCGGGAGAAGAGCCCGGGCGATTTCGTGACCGTCGCCGACGAGGCGATGGAGGCGGCGCTCGCGCCGAAGCTCGCGGCGCTGCTGCCGGGCTCGCTGCTGGTCGGCGAAGAGGACTGCGCCCGCGATCCGACGGTCATCCGCCGCCTGGCTTCCGAGCAGCCGGTCTGGGTCATCGATCCGGTCGACGGCACCGCGAACTTCGCAGAGGGCAAGGAAGAGTTCTGCACCATGATGGCCCTGGTCGAGCGCGATCAGGTTCTCGGCGGCTGGATCTACGATCCGGTCACCGATACGACCAGCTACGCGGTCAAGGGCGGCGGCGCCTGGAGTGCCGGCCGGAGCCTCGCGCCACCGAGTGCCCCCAACCAGTATCGCGGCGTGCTCGCGGTCGGCTCAAAGGGCGATCCGGAAACGGCGAAGCGCGTGATGCAGCGCCGTGATCGCGTGCAGCAGGTAAGGACGGTGCGGTGCGCCGGACTCGAATATCTCCGCCTCGCGCGCGGCGAGGTCGATTTCCTGATGTTCAGCGGCGTGATGCCCTGGGACCACGCGCCGGGCGCCGCGGTCATCCAGGAGCTCGGCGGCTATATCAGCTATTTCAACAGCGACGGCTATCGCCCGAGCAAGGCGGAAGGCGCGTCCGGTATCCTGGCGGCGCGCGACCGCGCCACGTGGGACGAGATTCACCGCCGGCTGCTCGCCGCGGATTGAGGGAGTAAGGGGACGATGAAGGTTGCATTTCTGGGTCTCGGTGTCATGGGCTTTCCCATGGCCGGTCATCTCAAGAAGGCAGGCCACGACGTGACGGTCTACAACCGCACCGCCGCCAAGTCCGCCAAATGGGTCGAGACCCATAAGGGCGCGTCCGCCCCGACGCCGCGCGAAGCCGCGAAGGGCGCCGAGATCGTCTTTGCCTGCGTCGGCAACGACGACGATCTGCGCAGCGTAGTGAACGGCCCAGACGGCGCCTTCGCCGGAATGGGGAAGGGGATGCTGTTCGTCGACCACACCACCGCTTCGGCAGAAGTGGCCCGGGAACTGGCCGTGGCGGGTGCTAAGCTCGGCATCGGCTTCGTCGACGCACCGGTCTCCGGCGGACAGGCGGGTGCGGAGAACGGCAAGCTCGGCGTCATGTGCGGCGGCGCGCAGCCAGATTTCGACCGTGCCAAGCCGGTAATCGACTCCTATGCCCGCGCCTGCGTCCTGCTCGGCCCGGTCGGCAGCGGCCAGCTCACCAAGATGGTGAACCAGATCTGCATCGCCGGCCTGGTCCAGGGCTTGGCCGAAGCGATGAACTTCGCCATCAAGGCCGGCCTCGACACGGGAAAGGTGGTCGAGGTGATCTCCAAAGGTGCGGCGCAGTCCTGGCAGATGGAAAACCGCGCCCATACCATGGTCCAGGGCAAGTTCGACTTCGGCTTCGCGGTCGATTGGATGCGCAAGGATCTCGCGATCTGCCTCGACGAGGCGAAGCGAAACGGTGCCCGCCTGCCGGTGACCGCGCTGGTCGATCAGTTCTATGCACAGGTCCAGCAGCGCGGCGGCAACCGCTGGGACACGTCGAGCCTGATGGATCTGGTGGCGCGGCCTTAAGCCGAGCGCGTTCGCTCCGCCCAGAGCTGCTCCAGCCGCGCCATATGGTGGCGGAGCAGCTGCCCGACGCGCATCTCCCCATAAGGACGGCGGTGGATACGCTGGGGATAATGCGTGTCGGGATAGGAGTTGCCCTCGAGCAGCATCGGCCCCGCAGGCGTGATCGCGATGTCCCAGCCGACCAGGATCCGGTCCCGCGTGACGCGATGGGCGCGCTCGGCCAGGGCCGCCACCGCGTCCCAGCAGGGGACGCTGCGATCCACCACGGCTACGCCGGTCACCGGATGGCATTCGTGCCATTGCGACAGGCATTCCGGCTTGTCGCCGGTCATCGCCGAGAGCATGCCGCTCTCAAGGTCGATGGCGGCGGCGTATTCGCTGATCGGCTTCTTCACGGGCCAATCCGGCTCGAGCTTCGCAAGGACCCGGAGATAGGCCAACACAAGTTCCGGCTGCTGCCGCTCGTCGAGGCAGGTCACCGCGCGGATCGTGATCAGGGAATCGCTCGCGAGGCCGGCGAGATCCGGATGGTTCCGGAGCCGCGGCAGGACCATCAGATTGCGCGTGCCGAAGCGACGGATGAGATCGCTGCCGATCTCGCCGAGGGTCATGCGCCGGCCGGCTTCATCCTCATAGTTGAAAGCCGCCATCCGCCGATAGACCCGAACGCCGACCGCACCGCGGCCAACGCGCGGCTTGACGAACAGGTCCTGATCGAGGTCGAGCAGGTTGCCGGTCTGCCATATCACTTGGCCGTCTTCGATCAGCATCAGAGGGGCGGCATGGGGCAGGTTGGTCCGGGCGCACCAGGCGAGAAACTGAAGCTTGTCGCCGAGATTGATGCGGCGTTCCGCGGCCGGTGGTTGCAGGCGGTGGAGCGCGGCGAGCAGCGCGCCCTTAACTTCGCGGCGCGTGAAATACTGGTCGACCCGCGCGAGCGCGCCGGGTTTATAGAGCTCTTCGAAATAGTAGAGGGTGGGATCGATGCCCTGGCGGAAAGCGAGGCGAGCCTGTGCGCGCAGCTGGTCCAGGATCGAGATGCCCGCCTCATCGCGGACTTCTGCGGCCACCAGCGGCGTGTACCAGGCGATGCGCGCCAGATCGAGAACGCGAATACCGAGCCGGCGCGCAGCCCGGCGCAGCAGCGGCCCCTCGCCCAGGGCCTGTCGCTCGAGCCCTCGCGCCAGGATTCCGAGCGGCGCAGGATCTATCGCGCAATCCAGGCTCGCGGAAGGCACCGGCGATGCGTTGACGCTGTGCGAAGGTAGAACGAGACCGCTCATGCCGCTCCAATGCCGAGGCGATGCGCCGCGGCCGGAATGGCAGCGGCGGTGTTACTGCGATGCGGGCTTGACCTCTTCGGCCTTCACGCGCTGCCACAACGCCTCCAGGCGCTCCAAGGATGTTGGCATCGCGACCTGACCCCCTCCTGACCCATTGGGAGCAGCGCCTGACCCATCGGCGTCTAGCCCCGCCTCGCCCGCGGCCAGAACTTCCATCCGCTTGAACCGGCGCTCGAATTTTGCATTGGCGCGGCGCAGAGCGCCCTCCGGATCCACGCCCAGATGCCGCGCCAGGTTGGCACAGGCGAACAGCAGGTCGCCCATCTCCTCGTCACGCCGTTCCGGTTTGCGACCTTCGCCCAATTCTTCCTTGAGCTCGGCGATCTCCTCTTCAACCTTGTCGATGACCGGACCCGCTTCGGGCCAATCAAAGCCGATCCGCGCTGCGCGCTTCTGCAGCTTCTCGGCGCGGGTGAGGGCGGGGAGGCCGGCCGCGACGCCGTCTAGCACGCTGACCGCTCGGCCGGCGGCCGCGGCCTCGGCAGCGCGCTCCTTGGCCTTCTGGACCTCCCAGGCAACGGTCTGCGCGGCAGAGGTCGCAATGTCGGCGTTGCCGAAGACATGGGGATGGCGCTCGATCATCTTGGCGTTGATCGCGGCGATCACGTCCTCCATGCGGAACTTGCCTTCCTCCGCCGCCATCTGCGCGTAGAACACGACCTGGAACAGGAGGTCGCCCAGTTCGCCCGGCAGCGCCTTGAAGTCGTCGCGCTCGATCGCATCGGCCACTTCATAAGCCTCTTCGATCGTGTGCGGGACGATGGAGCGGAACGACTGTTCGAGGTCCCAGGGGCAGCCGCCCTTCGGATCGCGCAGGCGCGCCATGATCGCGAGCAGCCGGTCCAGGGCGAGCGCGGCAGGGCTCGGGGCGGTCGGTTCGAGAGGATTGTTCATCGGCACACACTCGCTGCGAAACGGGATCGGCAGGGAGAATGCCCGGTGAGCGCCGCCGGCCACAAGGGCCGGTCTTCAGCCTGCGTCGTCTTCCAGATCGGCGAGGGCGTGACGCACGGCTTCCAGCAGCGCCGGCATGGTATAGGGCTTTTGCAGCCAGCCGAGCGGCTCGGCCGGCGCCGCCCGCTTGCGCACCTCCGGATCGTGATGCGCAGTCGCGAACACGCAGCGGAGCTTATGGTCGCGGAACAGCGCCAGGGCAGCATCCACGCCATCCATGCTGCCGGCGAGCCGGATATCCATCAGGACCAGCGCGGGGCGGGCAGCGGCCACCATGCTGATCGCCTCCTCGCCGGAGGCCGCCGTTCCGGCGAGCTTGAACCCCGCATCGGTCAGCGCGGCCTCAACCTGCAGTGCCACCAGAAAGTCATCCTCGACCACCAGGATCGCGGCTGGAACGCCGGGCCTGGGGCCGGCGCTGTGGCTGTCTTCCCGCGCCAGACGAAGCGCCAGCCTTGTATAGGAGGTCGCTGCGAAATCGGAGATCGTCTGCACGCTCAGTTTCGGCCGCTGGGACATGATCGGCCTCAGCTGAAATAGATCATGCAGCGGGTCGGATTCCGCTGGACCTCAAAGCGGCCGCGAAGCTGCCGCGCCAACCCCTGGACCAACTGCAGCCCGGATGACCGGCGGACCACGGCCCCGAGGTCGAAGCCGGGTCCCTCGTCCTCGACATAGAGGACGAGTGAATCGGCCTGCCGCTCCAGTCCGACCTGGATCATTCCCTCCCGTTCTTTCATGCCGTGCTTCACGGCATTGGTCAGAAGTTCGTTCAGGATGAGTGCGAGGGGCATCGCCGCGTCATTGGACAGGGCGCCGACGTCCGATCGGGATGCGATCTTGATTCCAGGCGGAAAGGCATGCTGTGCCGTCTTGCAGACCGCATTCAGGAACTCCTGGCCGTCGAACCGGGTCGCATCGGTCGTGCCGTAGAGCACGCGCTGCGCCGCCGCCATCGCCGCCAGGCGGTCGCTGGCCTCGCCCAGCACCTGCCGCGCTTCGGCGTGCTGGGCATTGCGCGCGGCGCTCGCCAGCAGTGATTGCAGCATCTGCATGTTGTTCTTGACGCGGTGATTGAGCTCGTTCAGTAGAATGCGCTGCTGGGTTTCCGCCTGCTTGCGCTCGCTGATGTCGACCAGCATGTTGATGGCGCCGGTGATTTGCCCCTTCGCATCACGCAAGGGCGTGGGGTAGGGGATGAACGGTACCCGCGTCCCATCCGGCCGCTCAGCGACAGCCTCGGCGTCCCGGATCTGGCGTCCTTCTCTCAGCGCAATCGCCATCGGGCATTGATCGTGCGGCAGCGGCGTCCCGTCGGGCCAAAAGAGCTTCCAGGTGACGCACCATTCGTCGCTGCCGATGACTGGCACACGTCCGGCAAGCTCGACGGCTTTCTCGTTGAAATAGGTAATCCGCCCCTGGGCATCGGTCGTGTAGATCGCCGCCGGAATTGCGGCCAACAGATCTTTCAGCCGCTGCTCGCTCTCGCGCAGGCGCGCATCCGCTTCCGTGCGCTCGGTGATGTCACGGGCGATTTTCGAGGCGCCCATGATCCGACCCCATTCGTCGCGGATGGGCGAAATCGTCAGCGAGATGTCGATCTGGCGCCCATCCTTGCGCTGGCGGACGGTCTCGAAGTGATCCACGCGTTCGCCGGCGCGGATCCGGGCGAGGATCTTCGGTTCCTCTTCCTGACGATCTTTCGGAATGAGGATGTTGATCGGCTTGCCGATCACTTCCTCCGCCTTGTAGCCGAATATCCGCTCCGCGCCCTTGTTCCAGGTCTGGATGACGCCGTCGAGGCTCTTGCTGACAATGGCGTCCTCGGAGGATTCGACGATCGCCGCCAGGTGCTGGGCAGCCCGCTCAGCCTCCATCCGTTCGATGCCGAACCCGAGCTGGCGTGCCAAGGTGACCGCAAGCTCGGTCTCTTCGGCGGTGAAGACATGAGGTTGATCGTAATAGGCCATGAACTTACCGAGCAGGCGGCGGTTCTGCATCAGCGGGATGAACGCCACCGCCGCGATTCGCTCGGTCAGGATGCTTTGCTTCAGGCCGTCGGGCAGATCGGCGGCCGCGACATCGCCGATCGCGATCGGATCGGGCTGTTTCGTATCAGCGGACCAGGGCGAATGGCCTTCAACCGCGCGCTGATACGTGTCTGAAAGACCGCGCGAGGCCACGAACCGCATGGTGCGGGCGCCATCGAACAGCAGGATTGAAGCGCGGTCGCAGCGCAGGGCATGCAGGATCGCATCCAGCGCGGCCTCATGCACCTGATCGGGCGAGCGGGCATGCTGCATGGCCTCGGTGAAGGCGAAGAGGGCGCTCTGCTCGTCCATCCGTTGCGCAAGGGCGTCTTCTGCCTGCTTGCGTGCGCTTATGTCCACCTGGGCTCGGACGGCATAGAGGAACTGCCCCGTCGGATCGAGCACACTGGAGGAGCTGATCGAGGCCCAGAAACTGCTCCCGTCGTTGCGGCGAATCCGCTTCTCGATGGTGTAGCGGTCGATCTCGCCGGCGACCTGGCGCTGGAATTGCGCCCGGTCGATCGCAACGTCTGCGGTAAAGGCCTCGTCGAAAATCGACCGGCCGATCAATTCCTCCGGGCCGCATCCCATCAAGCCGCACAGATGCACGTTCACCCGGAGGAGCTGCCCCTCGGCGTCGACCTCGGCGAGGCCCACTCCCGCATGGTCGAGCGTCGAAGACAGCCTCTGGCTCTTCTGGGTTTGGGCCAGCACCGGCTCGGCCCGTAGTTCGGACCGGGGCAGGCTGCGGGCGGCGCGTTCGTCCCCAAGATGCGCCAGCGCCTCCGGCGATCTGGCTGCAATCTCCTCAATACTCATGGCGCGTCCTCATTACAGGCGCTGCGCCACAGCGACAAAACAGCAGTGGAATGACTTCACCCAAGGCGCAACAACTCTCTACGCCACAACCTGGGCACCCATGTAAGGTTCCTCCGGCTGATTCGGGCGACACCGATATTCGTGAGAGCTCGAGCAGGGAATTTTGAGCAGTGTTCCGTAATGCATTATTCCATAAGTAATAATATTAATTCTATTCGCATAATGTATATTATGGAAAATATTATAACGAAGATCAGGAGACACGGCAGCTTCGTCAGCGGTCGCCGCAAAGCCAGCCGAGCGCCTGGGTCCAGAGCTTGGCATAGCCTTTCCAGCGGACAAATTCCGGGGGCAGCCAATGCGGGCCGATATCCGACGTCCAGGCCAGAGTTCGGCCTTTGCCGCAGCGGCCGGCGACCAGCAGTGGCTTGCCTCCGTATTCGGCTGAAACCGTCGCCAGCACCTCCGCCTCGGGCTTCGCCACGACCTCGTTGAACCCGAGCAGCTGGGGCCAGCGCCCGGTCAGGCCTTCCAGGATCGGATGGCCCTTCTGCCGGATCGCCGGCGTGAAGCCCTCCGGGACCTCCGCCCGGTCATCATAGGGATGGATCTCGACCGGCAGGATCTCCTCGATCGGCGTGCCGTGATAGCGCGCCGCGCCGTTGATGCCTTGGAAGCTCAAATAGCCGCCTATCATGATCAGGCCGCCGCCGGCCTCGACATAGGATTTCAACAGCTTCAGCCGGTTCGGCGTGCGCTTGCTCCGGAGCCAGGTATCGGGATGCAGCAGCAAGGTGTTGGCGCCGATATCGGACAGCATGACCGCGTCATAGGCCGCGAGCGCGTCCAAGCTCTGCGGAAATGCCTCCTGCGCTTCGTGGGCCGGCATGTAGCGCAGATTGAAAGCGCTTCCTTGAAGAGCGGCAACCAGCGGCTCGGCGCCGAGATGAAACGTGACCGAGGAAAACTGGTCGAAACCCTTGTAATGGGTCGCGGCGCTCGCCCAGGATTCTCCGGCGAGCAGGATCTTGCGGGTCTTGGCCATTCGAGACGGACTCCTGGAGGGACCGTCAGCCTTCTAGCATCAAACCGGTGCGAGCGGCAGATGCGGTTCCGCCGGCAGGGTCACAACGACCGGATCGCCCGGGAAAACCGCCCCGCTCTCCAGCACCACACCCATCACCCCGGCCTTGCGCACCACCTGCCCCGCAGCATCGCGATCGAGCACGGCGGCGGTGAGGCCTTGCTGGTAGCCATCGAGTTGGGTGCAGGGATTGCGGAGGCCGGTGACACGCACTATGGCGCTGTCACCGATTTTCAGGATCGTCCCCGTGGGCAGGCCGAGGAGATCGATCCCCCGCGTGGTGATGTTCTCGCCGATATCGCCGGGATGGACGGCGAAGCCCTTCTGTTTCAGCTCGTCATGCAGCTCGGCGTGGATGAGATGCACCTGCCGCAAGTTGGGCTGGGTCGGATCGACCCGGACGCGAGAGCGGTGCTTCACCGTCTCCCCCGAATGCGCGTCGCCCTCGACGCCCTGGCCGGCGATGAGACGGATGCTCATCTCCGGCGACTTGCTGAAACTGTGAGTGCGGCTGCGGCTCACCGCGATGATGCTGCCGTTCATATCTCCACGCTCAGGCCATCGTACCCGGCCTCGACGCCGGGCGGGCATTTCGCCTGCACCGCGTCATAGTCGGTGTAGTGATTGAGATGGGTCAGAATCGCGTGCTTGGGCTTCACGCGCTCGATCCAGCCGATCGCCTTATCGAAATGCGCATGCGTGATATGGGGCTCGAAGCGCAGGCAATCGACGATCCAGAGATCGAGACCCTGCAGGATCTCGAAGGCTTCTTCCGGCAGGTTGACGGCGTCGGTCGAATAGGCCATCGGCCCGATCCGGTAACCGAGCGTCGTCGAGCCGAAGCCGTGATCCTGTTCGAACGGCGTCACCGTGAGACCGCAGACCTCGAACGGTCCCGACACCGGCTTCGCCTCCAGAAAAGGTTTGTAGAGATGCCCCGATCCTTCGGTATTCTGGGTAAAGATGTAGCGGAAGCGCTCGGTCAGGGTGCGCAGCGTCTCCGCCGCGCCATAGGCCGGAATGCGCTGATCTTTATCGGCTCCACGCATGAAGCGGACGTCATCGATGCCCTGGGTGTGGTCCGCGTGGTCGTGGGTGTAGAGGATCGCATCGAGCTTGCCGACATTCGCGTCCAGCATCTGCACCCGGAAATCCGGCGAGGTGTCGAGCACGATGTTTGCGCCCTCGTGCTGCACCAGAACCGAGACCCGGCGCCGCCGGTTCTTCGGATTGTCAGGATTGCACGATCCCCAATTGTTGCCGATCAGCGGGACGCCACCCGACCCGCCGCAGCCAAGAACGGTGACCTTCATGCTGCGATATCTGCCTTCGAGAAAAGTCGCCTGAAGTTCGCCGTCGTCCTTGCTGCGAAATCCTCATCCGACAGGCCGAACAGCTGCGCTGCGAACGCGGCCGTGTGCTTCACGAAGGATGGCTCGTTCGTCTTGCCGCGCTTCGGCACTGGCGCGAGGTAAGGCGAATCCGTCTCTACCAGCAGGCGGTCCAGCGGCACGCTCTTGATCACCGCACGCAGGTCTTCCGCGTTCTTGAACGTGACAATGCCGGAAAGCGAGATGTAGAAGCCGATCTCCAGCGCCGCATCCGCCAGCTTTTGGGTCGAGGTGAAACAGTGGATGACCCCAGTCAGCTTTTGACCATCTTGGCCGCCCTTCCCCGCTCCGATCTTCAGCTCCTCGATCGTGTCCTCGTCGGCATCGCGGCTGTGAACGATAAGCGGCAGGCCGGAGCGTCGCGCAGCTTCGATATGGGTGGCGAACACCTGGCGCTGCCGCTCCCGCGGGCTCTTGTCATAGAAATAATCGAGCCCCGCCTCGCCGATCCCGACCACCTTCGGATGTTTGGCGAGCTCGACCAGCCTTTCGGCATCGACTTCCGGCTCGTCGGCCGCTTCATGGGGATGGATCCCGACCGAGCAGCTGATCCGCGGATCGCTCTCGGCAATTGCCAGCACCTTGTCGAACTCGGACACCCGCGTACAGATCGTCACGAGATGGGCGACGCCGTTCTCTGCGGCGCGCGCCAGCACCTCCGGCACATGTCCTTGGAAGTCCGGAAAATCGAGATGGCAGTGGCTGTCGATCAGCCGAGCCGTCATGCTGCGGTCTCTTCGACAAACCTGGGGAAGACACCTTCCGGCTTTGGCAAATCGGTGCCGCTTTCCAATGCGTGCTCCGGTCCCAAGGCGGCAAACGTCCGATTGTCCTCATCCACCGCGAGCTGGTCCAGGATCTTCGCTCCGGATTCCGGCATGAAGGGCTGCACCAGCAGGGCCAGATGCCGGATCGTCTCGGCCAGTACATAGAGTACCGTCGACATCCGCGCGGGATCAGTCTTCTTCAGCGCCCAAGGTGCCTGCTCGTCTACATAGCGGTCGGCCTCGGTGACGACCTGCCAGATCGCCTCCAGCGCCTTATGGAACTGCTGCGAGGCCATCAGCGG
>Ga0209257_1000631_pt1 | contig 56521 bp, 47 predicted proteins | sample AraplaCvi_mCL_r2_FD_184277 | JGI IMG/M metagenome (GOLD analysis project Ga0209257, IMG submission 184277) | Arabidopsis root microbial communities from North Carolina, USA - plate scrape MF_Cvi_mCL_r2 (SPAdes) (version 2) | ecosystem: Host-associated > Plants > Roots > Endosphere | place: USA...
CACCGAGGGGTTGGAGCAGATCGCGCATGCCCAGGGCGACCGGCTCTCCGCCGCGGCGACCGAGGCCGGGCAACGCTTCCGCGCCGAGATCGATCTCCACGAAAACCGGCTGCAGACGATCAACGACGCCGCCGCAGCGCAGGCCCGCAGCCTCGCCGAGCAGGTCGATGGCCTGGCCGGCCGCCTTGCCGGGGCCGCCGAAGCCGTCGGCGAGCGGTTCGGGAAGCGGCTCGCGGCCGAGCAGGAGACCTTGCAGCGCCTGGCCGAAGCCTCCGACCAGCGCACCCTCACCTTCCAGCAGGAGGCGACGTCCCAGGCCGAGCGGCTGGGCCAGGTGACCGAGGACCTGCTGGCGCGGTTCGCGCAACGGGTGGCCGAGCTCCGGAGCGAGATCGATCGCCATGGCGGCCGCCTCGGCGACCAGGCCAATGCCGCCGCCGATCGCCTGCGCGAGCGCGTCGATCTGCAGATTCGCGCGCTGGGCGAGGTCGCGGCCGCAGTCGGCCGGCGCACCGACGAGATCGACCAGCTGATCCGCGCCGAGACCGAGCGGATGGAGGCTGCGACCGCGAGCGCGGGCGAGAAGTTCCGCGCCATCTTCCACGACGAGAGCGAGAAGCTCGGCGAGCGCGCCGCGGCTTCGGCGCATCTCTTGAAGGAGCGGATCGAGGCCGAGATCGCCGCGCTTTCCGACCTCTCGCGCCAGGTGAGCGCGCGTGCCGACGAGACCGACCAGCTGATGCGCGGTGAGAGCGAGCGCCTGACCACGACCGCGACGACGCTGTCCGACGGCTTCCGCAGCACCTTCGCCACCGAGACCGAGCGGCTGGACCAGCGCGCGGCGGCGGCGGCCGAGCTTCTGAAGCAGCGGATCGATGCGCAGATCCAGAGCCTCGAGACCTTGTCCGAGACCGTCGGCAAGCGCTCGGACTCGACCGGCGCGATGATCCGCGCCGAGAGCGAGCGGCTGACCGCGGCGGCGGGCAATGCCGGCGAGCTCTTCCAGGGAGCGATCAACCGGCAGGCCGAGCTCCTGCGCCAACTGGCCACCGACATCACCACCACGACCGACGCGGTCGGCACGCGGACCCAGGAGATCGGCGCCGCGGCCCAGGCCCAGGCCGAGAAGCTGATCGCCACGGTCTCCGACAGCGCCCAGCGCTTCGGCAACCAGGCCCGCGAGCAGGCGGAGCTGCTGGCCAATACCGGCGTCACCGCGGCGCAGAACTTCCTGGAGAAGATCCGCACCGAGACCGATGCGGTGCAGGCGACCCTGAGCGCGCTGCTGGAGCATGGCGAGCGGATGTCGGTCGCGCATCGCAATCAGACCGCCGATCTCGCCGGCGCCACCCAGGATGCGGCCGACCGCGTCGAGCAGATGCGGACCGCGCTCGCCGATCAGGCGCGCCAGGCGGTCGGCGCCGGCGAGGAGGCGCAGCGCCGTGCCGCCGCGGCTGGCGACACGCTGGTCGAGCGCAGCGAAGAGGCGACCAAGGCCTTGATCGCGCATCTCGGCGATCTCACCCAGCGCGTGCCGGTGCTGATGCATGCCCAGGCCGAAGGCATCCACCAGGCGAGCGAGGCCGCGGCGCAGAGTGCCACCCTGCTGCACGAAACCCTGCAGCGGCAGAACCGCGACCTCGCCGATGCGCTGGAGCAGACCAACAACGCGACCCAGATCGTGAAGGAAGCCCTGGCCGCACAGATCGGCGAGATGACCGAGACGGCGCATAAGGTGACCGACGAGGCCCGAGCGATCGGCGCCGTCCTGCGCGGCGAGGTCGAGGGCCTGGCCCAGGTGACCGGCAACGCATCCAGCGCCGCGGCGCAGTTGCAGGATGACATGCGCCGGCATGTGACCGAGCTCGACGCCGTCGCCCAGCGCGCGCTCAACGGCGCCGAGGCGCTGCGGCAGAATGTCGAGCACCAGGCCGAGCTGCTGCGTGCGGCGGGCCGCGAAACCGGCGAACGCTCGGCGCAGCTGGCCGAGCTCTATCACGTCCATGCCCAGCGTTTGGGCGAAGCGGCCGATGTCGCGACCGCAAGCTTGAACGCCACGGGCAAGTCGATGCAGCAGCATGCCGAGACGCTGCACAGCATGGTGACCACCGCCGCCGAGAACCAGAAGGAGCTGACCGCGGCGCTCGAGAACCGCATGAACCTGGTCGACAAGGCCGGCAAGCACGGCGAGCAAGAGATCGTGGCGCTCGGCCAGGGCCTTTCCAGCATCGCCGACCTGCTCCGCCGCACGACGACCGAGAGCGCCACCCAGGCGGAGACCGTGATCAAGTCGTTCCGCGAAGGCGGCGAGGCCTTGGCCGAAGTCTCGCGCCGCACCGCCTTGCAGATCTCCGGCGTGAAGCTTGCCGTCGATGAGCAGGTGCGCGAGCTGACCGAGATCTCGACCCAGGTCGCTTCGCTGGCGCAGAGCGTGCGCTCGCAGCTCCAGAGCCATGCCCAGGAAGTCGCGAGCGTCGCCGCTACCGCGCGGGCCAGCACCTCGGCCGCCCGCGAGGACACGGCCGAGATGGGCAAGATCATGGAGGTGCAGCTGGCCTCGATCCAGAACGCGACCCAGGAATTGAACCGCCAGCTCTCTCTGATCACCGCCGATGTCGATCGGCGGATCCGCGAGATGACCGACACCTCGATCCGTGCCGTGGCGCGGGCCGGCGGCATCGGCCAGGGCTTCGAGCAGCAGGCGCAGAACCTGACCAAGCTGATCGAGACTGCGAACACCAAGGCCGGCGAGCTTGCCGAGAAATTCCGGGTGCAGAGTGCAGAGTTGAACAGCGCCTCGGCAGCGGCCGTCGAGCGGATCGGCCAGCTGCAGAAGACCCAGACCGTGATCAGCCGCGACGCCTTCCTCAAGGCCGCGACCAGCATGATCGGGGAACTGAACGGCATCGCGCTCGACATCCACGAACTCCTGGACAGCGAGATCCCCGACGAGGTGTGGAAGCGGTACCGGGAAGGCGACCGCTCGATCTTCGCCCGGCGCCTGTTCAAGGCGAAGGACTCCTACGTGGTCCCGGCATTGGAGCAGCGCTATCAGCGCGATGAGCGGTTCCGCGACCAGGTCGACCGCTATGTCTCCAAGTTCGAGACCCTGCTCAGCCAATCCCAGCAGACCGATCCCGAATCCGTGCTTTCCGCCACCTTCATCACGGCGGATGTCGGCAAGCTCTACCTCGTCCTCGCGAAGTCGCTGGGGCGGGCGGTGGAGCACTGAGGACCGGTGCTTATTGTAAAGGGCGCGGCGCGACCCCAAATTCGGTCGTCATCCCCGGGCCGATCCGCGGATGCGGGCATTCGTCCCCGGGATCCCGGGGTGCCCGGCCTTCGCCGGGCATGACGACCGAGTAGAGGATCGATCTCCATTCCATGACCCAGGCTTCGTCCCCAGGCACAATCGGCTCCTTGAAGAGCCTTCTCCCCTATCTCTGGCCCAGCGGCGAAGGCGAGCTCAAGACCCGCGTGGTGCTGGCTTCGGCCTCGCTGGTCGTGGCGAAGATCGCCAATGTCTATGTGCCGATCGTCTTCAAGCACATGGTGGATGCGCTGGGGACGCCGGGCGCCCTGGTCGCCTTGCCGCTCGGCCTCCTCGCCGCTTATGGCTTGGCGCGGATCATGGCTCAGGCCTTCGCCGAATTGCGCGACGGCATCTTCGCCAAGGTGGCGCAGCGGGCGATCCGCTCCCTGGCGCTGAAGACCTTCCGGCATCTCCATGCCCTTTCCTTGAGCTTCCATCTGGAGCGCCAGACCGGCGGCCTCAACCGCGCGATCGAGCGCGGCGCCAAGGGCATCGAGTTCCTGCTCTCGTTCCTCCTGTTCAACGTCATCCCGACCCTGGTCGAGATCGCCTTGGTCGCGGTCATCCTCTGGACGCTCTACGACTGGCGCTTCGCCGCGATCACCGTCGTCACCATCGGCTTCTACATCGCCTATACGCTGATGGTGACCGAATGGCGGATCAAACTCCGCCGCACCATGAACGAGAGCGACCAGTCGGCCAACACCAAGGCGGTAGACAGCCTGCTCAACTACGAGACCGTCAAATACTTCAACAACGAGGACCACGAGGCGCGGCGCTATGACGAGGCGCTGAAGGTCTACGAGACGGCTGCGGTCAAGTCGCGGGTGTCGCTCGCCGCCCTCAACATCGGCCAGGTGGTGATCATTGCCATCGGCTCGACCCTCATCATGGGCATGGCCGCCGCCGGCGTGGTGTTCGGCGAGGACGGGCGGCATCTCACCGTCGGCGACGTTGTGCTGGTCAACGCCTATCTGCTGCAGCTCTATCTGCCCTTGAATTTCCTCGGCACGGTCTATCGCGAGATCCGCCAGTCGTTGATCGACATGGAGGCGATGTTCTCGCTGCTGGCCATCGGTGCCGCGATCGAGGATGCGCCGGACGCCAAGCCGCTGGCGATCGCGGCCGGCGAAGTGAAGTTCGAGGACGTCGCCTTCGGCTACGATTCGCGGCGGCCGATCCTGAAAGGCATCAGCTTCACGGTCGGGCCCGGGCGGACCTTGGCGATCGTCGGCCCCTCGGGCGCCGGCAAGTCCACGATCTCGCGCCTGCTGTTCCGGTTCTATGACGTCAAAGCCGGAAGGATCCTGATCGACGGCCAGGACATCCGCGGCGTCACCCAGACCAGTCTCCGGGCGCAGATCGGCATCGTCCCGCAGGACACGGTGCTGTTCAACGACACGGTCGAATACAACATCGGCTATGGCCGGCCTGGCGCCACGCGGCCGGAGATCGAGAACGCGGCGCATCTTGCCCATATCCACGATTTCGTGGCGCGCCTGCCCGACGGCTATCAGACCAAGGTCGGCGAACGCGGATTGAAGCTCTCCGGCGGCGAGAAGCAGCGCGTGGCGATCGCGCGCACGATCCTCAAATCGCCGCCGATCCTGCTGTTCGACGAAGCGACCTCGGCGCTCGATTCAAGGACCGAGCGCGAGATCCAGGCCAATCTGATGGAGATCTCGCGCCGGCGCACCACGCTCATCATCGCGCACCGGCTCTCGACCGTGATCCATGCCGACGAGATCATCGTGCTGGAAGAGGGCCGCATCGCCGAGCGCGGCCGCCATGAAGAACTGCTGGCGCTGAACGGCCGCTACGCCGCCATGTGGCGCCGCCAGCAGGAAGCGATCGATCGCCCGGACCTTGATGTCTCGCCCCCGCTCGCAGCGCCGGAGCCCGAGGCGGTGAAGTGACGACACCGCTCGCCGCGCGCGTCCTGGCCGGCGACCGGCGGGCGCTGGCACAGGCCATAACCCTGGTCGAATCGACCCGGGCGGACGATCGGCCGAAGGCTGAGGCGCTGATCGAGGCGCTGCTGCCCGAGACCGGCAAGGCGTTGCGCATCGGGATCTCCGGCGCGCCCGGGGTCGGCAAGTCGACCTTCATCGAGGCTTTCGGCCTCTCTCTCATCAAGGGAGGGAAACGCCCGGCGGTGCTGGCGGTCGATCCCTCCTCGCGGCTTTCCGGGGGCTCGATCCTCGGCGACAAGACCCGCATGGCCGAACTCGCCAAGCACAAGGAGGCCTTCATCCGTCCCTCGCCCTCGGGCTTCGGTAGCGATGGGCTGGGCTTCGGCGGGATCGCGCGGCGGAGCCGCGAGGCGGTCCTGGTCTGCGAGGCCGCGGGCTTCGATCCGATCCTGGTCGAGACCGTCGGGGTCGGCCAGTCCGAGACCGCCGTCGCCGAGATGACGGATATGTTCCTGCTGCTGCTGCTCCCCGCAGGGGGCGACGATCTCCAGGGCATCAAGCGGGGGATCATGGAGCTTGCCGATCTCATCATCGTCAACAAGTCCGACGGCGCGCTGGAGAATGCGGCGATGCGCACCGCCGCCGACTATGCCCATGCGCTGCGCCTGATGCAGCCCCGCCATCGCGGCTGGACGGCGGAGGTCTTGCGCTGCTCGGCGCTCGCCGGTCAGGGGATTCCCGATATCGCCGCCAAGGTCGAAGCCTTCCACAAAGCGATGTCGCAGTCCGGCGCGCTCCAGGCCCATCGCCGCGCCCAGGCCGGAATCTGGTTCCAGCGCGAGCTCAGCCTCTCCACCCTGGAGCGGCTGGCCCAGGACCCGGATCTCGCCCGCTCGCTGGCCGAGCAGGAGAGCCGCGTCGCCCAAGGCAAGACCAGCCCGGCGGGCGCCGCGCGACAGATCGTCGACCGTTTGCTGAGCGCAAGAGAATCGCGGAATAAATGAGACAATTGTCCCAGAAACTGTTGGTTTCTCGACAAATTCGGCATCGATCTTAAGAACCTTCTAACCTCTCAGCGCCACACTCCGGCAACTTTGGCCAGCGCGTGCAATGGCCGATGGGCTCTGGAGGAACCGCGCCTATGAAGGGTGGCTTTGGTGTGGCCGGCAAGCTGGCCTTGGCGATTGCCTTGTTCATTGTCCCAGCGGGTATTTTGTCGGCGCTGCTCTATAAGTCGCAGCAAGTGAACATCGACTTCGGCGAGAAGGAAGCGGTCGGCAATCATTATCTGACCGAACTTCGCAAGGTGCACGCCGCGCTGGTCGATCCGACCAAGGAAATCGACGTCGCCGCCTTGAAGGCCCTAATCTCGAAAGCCGATACTGATTTCGGCGCCGAGATGAACGCTCAGAAGGAGGCGGAGGCCGCGCAGGCCGCACTCGATCCGAAGTCCCGCGATACTACGGCACTCAATGCCTTGATCGTCCGCGTCGGCGATCAGTCCAACCTCATTCTCGATCCCGACCTCGACAGTTACTACATGATGGATCTCGTGCTGTTGAAGGTTCCGGCCTTGCTGGATTCCATCCGCGGAACGACGCAATACGCCGCAGAGCACGCCGGCAATGCACAGCCCGCGATGGAGGACATCTCCTCCTTCCTGGAGAAAATTGCCGGTCTCTCGGCGACGCTGTCCGGCGCGCAGGGATCCCTAAAGCAGGCCTATAGCGGCAATGAAGAGAAGGGCAACGAGCCTAAGGACCTGAAGCAGCGCATCGATCCCGACGCGCAAGCTATGTTCCAGGCGATTGAAAAGCTGTTGGCCAGTTTCCGTGGCTCGGTTCTGGCTGGCGGAAAGAATCCGATCGCCGCCGACACATTCGAGTCGGACGAAACCGCGGCCCGGGCCGCGGTCCTCAAGTTCGCCGATATCGGCAGCATGGCGATGGGCGATCTTTTCGAGCGTCGCCTCGCAAATCTTTATGCCGACCGCTACATTAATTTCGGCTGGGCTATCGCCGCTCTCGCTCTTGCCGTTGTCGTTGTCTTCCTGGCGATCCGCTTCATGGTGGTGAAGCCGATCGGCACCTTGACCGGCGCGATGGGCCGCTTGGCCGAGGACGACACCACGGTTCAGGTCCCCATGCTGGACCGCCACGACGAGCTCGGCGCCATGGCGCGCGCGGTGGGCCAGTTCAAGATCGGCATCGAAAAGCGCGTCGCGCTCGAAGCCGCGACCCGCGAAGAACATGCGCGGCGTGAAGAAACGTTCAACGCCATGCAGGCGCTGGCCCGCCGCTTCGACAGCGAGATCAAGCAGGCCCTGGGCGAGATGGTGAGCCGCACCGGCACCTTGCGCGACGCTTCCGGCGTCATGGGCAAGGCCGCGGCCACCTCGGGCGACCGCTCCAATTCCGTGGTCGAACTCGCCACCATCGCCGCGGGCAATGCGCAATCGATCTCCGCCGCGGTCGAGGAGCTTTCGGCCTCGATCGGCGAGATCGGCCGCCAGGTGCACGGCGCCGCGGAAAGCGCCGAGACGGCCGCCAAGGATGGCGCCGCGGCCGCCGAGATCGTCACCGGCTTGACCCGCACCGCCGACAGCGTCGCCGGCATTCTCAACATCATCCGCGAGATCGCCGACAACACCAACCTCTTGGCCTTGAACGCGACCATAGAGGCGGCGCGCGCCGGTGAAGCCGGCAAGGGATTCGCCGTCGTCGCCAATGAAGTCAAGAACCTCGCGACCCGCAGCGCGCGGGCGACCGAGGAGATCCGCGCGCAGATCCAGGCCGTGCAGGAAATTTCGGACTCCGCCGCGTCCTCGATCTCGGAGATCGTCAGCAAGCTCGACGCGATCCACGGTGCCGCCAGCGGCATCGCCGCCTCGGTGACCCAGCAGAATGCCGCCACCCATGAGATCGCCCGGAACGTCACCGAGGCCTCCAAGCGCCAGCAGGAAATGGCCGGTCTGGTCGGCGACGTGAAGAGCGCAGCCGAGACCACCGGCGAGGAATCGAGCCAGGTCCTGAAAGTGGCCGGCGAGGTCGCCGACAGCGTCGACTTCCTGAAGGCCCGGGTGGACGGTTTCCTGAAGGAGATGCTGAGCACGACCGAGGGCCGGAACGCGGATCACACCGGGGCGGCGCGGCAGGGGATGGCGGCTTCGGCCTAAGCCCGAGGCCCGCCCCTGTCGCCCGCCGGTCCCGCCCCAGGAAAAGCAAGGATTGAAACCAAGGAAATCAAGGATTCGGCGACCCCGAAACCTTGACGGGACGCCCGGAAACCCCTAAAAACCCCGCCGACCGCGTGTCTCGCCTTCCGGCTTTGACCGCAAATACTTGATCCAAAAGGACTAAGATTATGGCTCGTCGCTGTGGCATCACCGGCAAGGGCGTCCAGGTTGGCAACAATGTCAGCCACGCCAATAACAAGACCAAGCGCCGCTTCTTGCCCAACCTGCAGGTTACCCGGCTGCTCTCCGACGCGCTGGGCCAGCAGGTGCGCCTGCGCCTGACCGTCAATGCGATCCGCACCATCGAGCACAATGGCGGCCTCGACGCCTATCTGCTCGGCACCTCGGATCTGAAGCTGCCGACCGAAGCCAAGCGCCTGAAGCGCCGGATCGAGAAGGCGGCTGCCGCGAAGGCGGCGTAAGAAGGGGCGGCGAAAGCCGCCTAAGAGCGGCGCGAGGCGGCCTAAGCGCCTCTTTTTCTGGAGCTTTATCGGAATCCGGCCGCCCCGCTTGCGCGGGGCGCAGGCCTGTTCTCATGTCCGCGTGTGTTGTGAGCCCGTCGGCCGGCCGCTAGATTCCGCGGGCAAAGGCAGCGAGCGGACATACCCATGCAGTTCAACCCGGGCCAGACCAAATTGCCGGCCGACGCTCCGATCATCGGCGTCCCGATGTGCGTGAAGCACCTGGACAATCACAATTTCCACACCGTGGGCGAGAAGTACCTCACGGCGCTCATCGAGGCGGCAGGCGCCTATCCGCTGTCCTTCCCGGCGCTCGGCGAGGCGATTCCGCCCGCCGCGCTGCTCGCTCATCTCGACGGCGTGCTTTTCACCGGCAGTCCGTCCAACGTGGCTGTACACCACTACAACGGCGCGCCCGACCGGCCGGACAGTCCGCAGGATCCCGGCCGCGACGCCATAACCCTGCCGCTGGTCCGCGAAGCCCTTGCGCAGAAAGTCCCGATCCTTTGCATCTGCCGCGGCTTCCAGGAGCTGAACGTGGCCCTCGGCGGGAGCCTCCACACCCGCATCCATGAGCAGCCGGGATACAGCGACCATCGCGGCAAGACCGATCTGCCCTTCGACGAGATGTACGGGCCGGCACATCGGATCGACTTCACGCCGGACGGCACCTTCGCGCGGCTGATCGGCAAGAGCTCCACCACCGTCAACAGCCTGCACTGGCAAGGCATCGATCGCGTCGCCGATCGACTCGTCATCGAGGGCCGCGCGCATGACGGCGTGGTCGAAGCGGTGCGCGTGAAGGACGCCGGATTTGCGTTGGGCGCCCAATGGCATCCTGAATTTCGCGCCACCGAAAATCCGGATTCCGTAAAGCTCTTCCAGGCTTTCGGTGACGCGGCGCGCGAGCGCGCGGCGCAGCGCCGTGCGCGACAGGCTGCCGCAGCCTGACGTCGGAGCCCGCCGGGAAAAACCCGGCTCAAGTTTCTGTGAGCCGCGGAAATGCTGGTGAATCAGACGTTTGCAGTTATGCGTCCAGACTCATTCAGACATGCAAACATCTAGGCTGTGAAGGCTTGATATCGGGTGTATCAACCACATCTATCAGAACACTAGCAGTGACCGCAGGCGCAATGCTTGCGGTTTACCGGAAGCGGTCTCCCCCACCGCAACCGGACTCCGACAACGGAGTATAGAACGCCCGGTCCTCCCCTGGCCGGGCGTTCGCTTTTGTAGCGAATGATCGGCCAGATTCTTGAAGCGCACAGCGCTGGCCGCGCGTTCGCTTTTATGGCAACTGTTTCGCCACCGAATCACACGAACAAAAAATCCATGCGCATTGCCACCTGGAACATCAATTCGCTCCGCCTGCGGATGGAGCTCGTGCGGCGCTTCGTGCAGCAGGAGCAGCCCGATGTGCTCTGCCTGCAGGAGATCAAGGTCGACGATCCGTTGTTTCCGATGGATGACGTCAAGGACCTCGGCTTCGACCATGTCATCCATCACGGCATGAAGGGCTATAACGGCGTTGCCATTCTTTCGAAGCTGCCGCTCGAGACCCGTGCGCCGCGGAACTGGTGCGAGAAGAACGATTCCCGTCACGGCGTCGTCCTGCTCCCGGGCGATGTCGAACTGCACAACTTCTATGTCCCGGCCGGCGGCGACATCGCCGATCCCGCGATCAACGTGAAGTTCGCGCACAAGCTTCGCTTCCTCGACGAGATGTGCGACTGGTTCAAGACCGAGAAGCGGTCAAAAGACGCGATCATGGTCGGCGATCTCAACGTTGCGCCGCTCGAGCACGACGTCTGGTCCCACAAGCAGCTCTTGAAGATCGTGAGCCATACGCCGGTCGAGGTCGAGAAGCTGAACGCCGTGCAAAGCGCCGGCGGTTGGGTGGACGGCGTCCGACACTTCACGCCCGAGACGGAGAAGCTCTATTCGTGGTGGAGCTACCGCGCACCGGACTGGCAGAAGGCCGACAAGGGCCGGCGGCTCGACCATGTCTGGGTCTCGCCGGCGATGCAGCCGCGGCTGAAGGCCGCCAAGATACTGCGCGAATCCCGGGGCTGGACCCAGCCGAGCGACCATGTTCCGGTCATCGTCGATCTGGATTGAGACAGCGCGCTTGATCGGGATCAAGCCGAAGCCCATTCACACGCGCAGTGCGGGCAACCGAAGTCCAGGCGGGCCAAGGATTTTTGACGTTTGATCGGCGCGCGCGGGCTCTGCCTTGCCGGGCTGTGAATTTTTGCAGCAGGTAAACATCCGTTAGGAATTTAAGGGCAGGCTGTTCGGATGGGGCCGCTTCCATCTACAGCCGATCCGCACGACCGCGCCGAAGCCCGGGCCGCGCAGCTTGCGCAGCACCGTTTCTGGCGGCCGGTCATCCTCCTGCTCGGTCTCGTCATCTCGGTGACCGTCGCCGGCGTCGTCCGCGACATGCTGGGCGAAGAGGCCGCGGCGCAGCGCGAGATCGCGCGCCAGTCGCTGGCCGCCGGGCTGCAGAGCCATATCGAGCGCGAGCTCGAGTTCGCACAATACTTCCGCGGCCTCTACGATTCCTCGGACTTCGTCAGCGCCGACGAGTTCCGCCGCTTCGCACAGCTCGAGCCCGACATCCGCAAGAACCACTGGTGGATCACGATCGGCTGGACGCCGCGCCAGAGCACGGCCGGGGCCGAGGATCGCTTTCTACTGACCTATCTCGAGCCGATGCCGGCGGGCGATGCGATCGGCAAGGACCTTGCGGCGGATCCGGAGGATCGCAGCGTGATGCTGCGCGCCGCGGCGCTCGGCCAGACCCAGATCACGGCACCGCGGCCGATGATGATCGCCGGTCATCGGAGCATGTCGATCCGCGCCTTCGTGCCGGTTTACAAGAGCGCGGCTTCCCAGCGCGAAGCCCCGCTCGACGGCTTCCTGGTCGCGACGATCTCGCTGGACGGGTTCTTCAATCAGTTCCTCTCCAATGCCTTCGTCGATGCCACGCTCTCGGTGCGGATCTTCGACGGCGATACCCTGATCTTCGCCAGCGGCACGGCCTATGAGAAAGTCACGCCGACCCGGCTCACCGTCGCCGATCGGGAGTGGCGGCTGGAAGTGGATGGGCAACTCCAGCCGATTCAATCCGGACTCTGGCTGCCGGCGCTGATCTGCGCGATCGGCCTCGCCTTGACCGCCCTGCTCTATCTCCGCCTATTGCGCGCCGATACCGAGTATCAGCGGATCGCCAAGGAGGTGAGCCTCGCCACCGCCGAGCTTGCCGATGCCAATCACCGCCTGGCGGAGCGTTCCACGGCGCTGCAGCAGGTGGCCGACGATCTCCGGCGGACCTCGCAGGAGGCGCAATTCGCCAATGCGGCCAAGACGGTCTTCCTCGCCAATATGAGCCACGAGCTCCGCACGCCGTTGAACGCCGTGATCGGCTTCTCGGAGATGATCGCCAGCCGCGCGCTCGGCGAGAACTCGCCGCGCTATGTCGAATATGCGACCGACATCCGCAACAGCGGGCGATACCTGTTGTCGATCATCGAAGACCTGCTGGACATGTCGCGGATCGAGCTCGGGCAGATGCAGCTCCACGAGGAAGCGACCGCGCTTTCCGACATCGCCGGCGACGTCATCAAGTTCCTGACCCTCCGGGCGCGGGAGAAGCGGATCGAGCTCCGCCAGGAGGGGCTCGGCGCGCTGCCGAAAGTGATGGTCGATCAGAAGGCGATGCGGCAGACGCTGCTTAACCTCCTGACCAATGCCGTCAAGTTCTCGCGGCCGGGGGCGGACGTGCTGATCCGCGGCACGCTGGAACCCGGCGGCATCGCGCTCGCGGTGATCGACCACGGTCTCGGCATCAAGCCGGAGGATCTGGCGCGGATCTTCGAGCCGTTCTGGCAGAACGAAGCCTATCGCCGCCAGACCAAGGAGGGCATCGGTCTCGGCCTTGCCATCACCCAGCGCCTGGTCCAGGCCCATGACGGGACGATCGAAGTGCAGAGCCGCGAGGGCGAGGGCACCATCGTCACGATCCACCTGCCTATGAGCCGGGTCCTTCGCGCCGCACCGAAGCTTACGGTGGTGGGCGGCGGGATGATTTAAGCGCCGGCCTGACCCCGCCACACCACCGGGAACCAATCCTCGCGCAGGCGTTCGCCGCTCTGCTGGTTGATGCCCGGAAACGGCGGCGAGGTCCGGCCGGGGCGTTCGAAGAAGGTGACGTCGTCGCCCACATAGCGCGCGGAGAAAGCGCGGCGACGGCTGGTGCCCACATTGCCCGGCGCACCATGCACGCAATGGAAATCGAAGACGATGGCGTCGCCCGGCTCCAGCGCGGCGATCAGGATCCGCGGATCGTCGTCGGCGATCGGCGGCATATCCATGAAATCGTCGCCATAGGGCGTTCCCGGCGCGTAGAAGCTCTCGTTGGTGGCCCAACGCTTGGGGCGCACCAGCTTCGGCCAGAGATGCGAAGTCCGAAGCGCGCGCAAGGTGTTCGCCTCGGTCACCGGATCGAGCGGGATCCAGTAGCTCGCGGTCCGGCGGCCGGTGACGCAATAGTACGGCATGTCCTGGTGCCAGGGCGTCGGCTTCGACGTGCCCGGCTCTTTCACCAGGATATGCTCGTGGAAGATCTGCACCGATCGGGCACTCATGATGCGGCCGGCGATCTCGGCCGCCGGCGAGTTTAGGATGAAATCCTTAAACTCCGGGATGCGCTCCCAGTTGCAGTAGTCCTCGAAGAAGCGCCCAGCCTCCCCGGCTTGTACGTTCTCGATCGCAAAGGGGCCGGGTGCCGCGAGATTGCGCTCGAATCCCGCGCGCAAAGTCTCGACCCAATCCTTGAAAGCGCCGCGAATGACCGCGACGCCGTCGCGCGCGTAAACCGCGCGGAGATCGTCGCCGACCGAGAGCCCTTCCGGCATCAACGCCCCCAGCCTCAGGTCTTGGCCGCCACCGCGTCGCGCAACTGCTCGTTCATATGCTCCAGGCGCTGGGCGAGGACGCGCATCACCTCGAGCGAAATCGAGGGGAAGTCGGCGACCATGCGGTAGAAGAGATCCTTGGTGATCTTCAGCGTGGTCAGGGATTCGGTCGCCTGGATGGTGGCGGTCCTCGGCACGTCGCAGAGGATGCCGATCTCGCCGACGAAGGCGTCCTTGGTGACCTCGGCGACCTTCAACGGGCCGCTCGGGGTTTCCACCAGCACGTCGGCGCGGCCGCCCAGCACGATATAGGCGGCATCGGCCTGGTCGCCCTGGTGGAACAGGGCCTCGCCCGGCATGTATTGGGCGCGTTCGGCCGCGAAGGCGAGCAGTTTCAGCTTCGCGGGTTCGACCTTGGCGAATAGCGGGATCCGCTTCAGGGCCTCGACGTCTTCCTGTATTCCCATCCGTTCCTCACACTCAGATCGCTTGAAAAGCTTCCCTGTTATTCCGCCGCCGCGGCCACCGTGCCGACGAGTTCGCGGAAGCGGCTACCGTCGCGGTCGAGCTCGCGGACTTCGCCCTGCTCGATCACCCGGCCTTCTTTCATGATCACGACACGGTCGAACATTCTGGCCAACGCCACATTGTCGGTGATCACCACCAGTGCGCCGCCTTGCATAATCTTGTTCACGCGCTCGGCCAGCCGGCGCTGCGTGGCATCGTCGAACACCGCCAGGCTGTTGTTGAGGATCAGCAGCCGCGGCCGCTTCACCAACGCTCTCACGAGCGAGGCGCGCTGGCGTTGCGCGGTCGAGAGCCGTTTCCCGCCTGGCCCGACATTATAGTCGAGGCCGACCTCGATCACCCGCGGCCGGAGCTTCATCGCGTCGATCACCTCGGCGATGACCCGGCCGATCTTCTGCCCCGCCTGCGCCTGGCCATAGACCAGGCGGCCGAACAGGATGTTGTCCTGCACCGAGGCCTGGCTGTTATAGGCTTCCGGATCATAGAACTCGATCGACTTCTGCAGGCTCTCCGGAAGGTTCTCGGCCAACGCATGGCGGCCTTGCAGCAGCTTTTCCTCCATCTCCGCGTCGATCAGATCCAGGCGATGCCGCGCCTCGATATAGGGGAAGGTGAGCCGCACGAACCGGTACCGGTCCTCGCGCTGGATCTGGTCCGTGGCGAGCCGCGCCGTTCGCTGCATCAACTCGCGATACATCGGCAGATCATCGAACGAGATGAAGGCGTATTGCTCGAAGAACGGATGGCCGGGCGGCAGGTCGGCGAAGATTTCGACCATGGTCTCGGCGATCTTGCGGCCCATGTCGACCAGCGCGTCGCCGAGGCCCAGTCCGCGCAACGTCGTCCGCAGGTATTCGTTGCTGGCGAGATTGTCCGGAGCGAACTCAGGCCCGACCGCGGTGCCGAACAGCAGGTTCTCCGCCACCGTCATGTTCTTGTTGTAGCGCGCGGGATCGAACGGATCGACCAACGCGGCGACGTCCGGGCGGCGCAGCCGCTCCCGGAGGCTACGCCGCGCCTCTAGGAACTCGGCGGCGATGTCCTCGTCGCGCACCGGATCCAGGCGGCCGCGCAGGCCGAATTGGTAGACATCCTCATCGAACTCCACCGCCTTCAGCAGCCCCACGACTTCGCTGTAGAGCGCGGGCAGGTCGGCGACGCCGGCGCCTTCGAGATCCAGCCAGTTGTCGCCGGGGTCGAGCCAGGGATTTCCGGCACGCCGCGCCTCGCGCATGCGCCGTTCAAAATGCTTCAGGCTCTCGCCTTCGTAGCGCGCCGCGGCGACCGGACGATGCTTCAGGCCGTAGAGCAGGTTCTCGCGCAGGGTCTGCGGGAACAGATAGCTTTCCTCGCCGACATAGGCGAAGCGGCGCCCGGTGACCGCCTCCGGCAACTGCATCAGATCGCGGTCGCCGTAGCGCAGCTGTCCCGCCACCGGTGCGGCGAGGCGGCCCAGCAGCAGGCCCAGGTATTCCTTGCCGCTGGCGCCCGTTCCGATCACTGCGACATGGGCGTCGGGCGGGATCTCCAGACTTACATCCTCGACCAGGCGCGCGCCGGATTCGTCGGTGAAGGCAACATGGCTGGCGGCGAGCGGCGCCGGATCGACGTCCTGCGGCGCGTCCAGCGATTGCAGCCCGGGATCCAGCATGCCGTCGGGATTAAACTGTTCCATCACCTGGTCGTACTTCACCTGCACGTCCTGGCGCTGCTGGTCCCAGTCGATCAGCTGCTTGATCGGATCGGGGAGGTCCTTATAGGCATTGATCGCCGCCAGCAGCGAGCCGGTGTCGAACTTGCCCTGAAGCGCGAGATAGCCGCCGATCAGGTAGAACAGGAACGGCGTCGTCGCGGCCAGCATATTGTTCAGATACTTGACGAAGAACTTGCGCTTATAGAGCTCGAAGCGGATCAGGAAGATCTTGCCGAGCCGATCGACAATATCCGCGCGCTCGTAATTCGATGTGTCATTCGTATGAATTTCGACGGCGCCATCGACGCTTTCGGCAATGCGCCCGGCGAGCGCCCGTGCGGTGATCTGCCGCTCGCGCGCCAGCAGCCGCACCTTGACGCGGAGCTTCGGGATGACCGCCATCTGCACGGCGAGGATCGCGAAGGTCAAAGCGCCCAGCCAGAAATTCTGCAGGAAGATGAAGTAGAGCGCGGTCAGCGCCTGTCCGGCGAGCATCGCCGGCTGGATGAAGGCATCGCCGATGAAGCCGCCCAGCGGCTCCACCTCGTCCTTGATCATGGTGGCGATCTCGGCCTGCTTCACCTTGCGGAAATGGCCGAGCGGGAATTGCAGGATCCGGTCGTAGAGCTCGAAGCGCAAGCGGCGCAGCATGCGCTCGCCGAGGCGTCCCTTCTCGGTGTTCACCCATTGCTTCATCCAGCCGTTCAAGACGACGAAGAAGAGATAGGAGAAGCAGAGCGCGAAGAGATACTCCATCTGATTGAGCGGCAGACCGCCGAACAGGGTCACTTCCGGCATGCCGATCGAGGGGTAAGGCCCGAACGAGATCTGCATGAAGGGGAGCGTGTTGACGTCCAGCTTCTTGAACGTATCGCCGCGAATGCCGTCGTTCACGATCCGCTTCGGCAGATCGAGCGAAATGAAGTAGAACACCTGCAACAGGATGACGATTGCCAGGATGTAGACTTGATCGCGCCACGAATGGCGCCAGATATATTTGAAGAGATTGCGTTCCATCGCCCAATCCAGGTCGCGGGCACGCCGTCCCCCAGGCGGGCCGCGATCCTTCGGACAATAGGGCGGGCGGCGCCCAGCCGCAAGCGATAGGACCCCGGTCGGGCCGATTTTGCCCGATCATTCCGCAAAGCTATCAAGGATTTATCCCGTGAAGCCTGACTTGAAACTTTGGCTTTCGCCGGTCAAAACCGCTGTGCAATACTCCGCCTCGCGCGGTAACCACACATTGGGTAGCCCGGAACGCGGCAGTCGGGGGATGGACGCGTATGCCAATGAATAGCGCCGATGGGGATAACGCCGGGGCGCAGAACCCGAAAAAGGACGCCCGCGTCCTGATCTACAGCCATGACACGTTCGGCCTCGGCCATTTGCGCCGTTGCCGCACGATCGCGCATTCGCTGGTCGATCTGGAGAAGGATCTCTCGGTCATCATCTTGACCGGGTCGCCGATCATCGGCAGCTTCAACTTCCGGGCGCGCGTGGACTTCGTGCGCATCCCCGGCGTGATCAAGCTCCGGAGCGGCGATTACACGCCGCTGTCGCTGCTGATCGACATCGAGGAAACCCTGGAGCTCCGCGCCTCGATCATCCGCCACACCGCGGAGATTTTCGATCCCGACATCTTCATCGTGGACAAGGAGCCGCTGGGCCTGCGCGGCGAAGTCCACGACACCCTGGTCATGCTGAAGGAGCGCGGCACGCGCCTTGTGCTCGGCCTGCGCGACATCATGGACGAGCCCGCCGCTCTGGTCCCGGAATGGGAGCGCAAGAAGGTGGTGCCGGCGTTGCGCGATCTCTACGACCAGATCTGGGTCTATGGGCTGCCGCAGATCTGCGATCCGCTGGAGGGCATCGACCTGCCAAAATCGGTGCGGCGCAAGATGATCTATACCGGCTACCTGCACCGCACGCTGCCGCATGGCCCGGCCACCAGCGCCCCGCTCTCGAAGATCCAGGAACCCTACCTGCTGGTGACGACCGGCGGCGGCGGCGATGGCGAAGACGTGGTCGATTGGGTCCTGCGCGCCTATGAGCACGACCCGCACCAGCCCTACCCGGCGCTGCTGGTCCTCGGCCCCTTCATGCATTCCGACCGCCAGGCGGAGTTCATCCAGCGCACCGCCAAGCTCGACCATGTCGAAGCGATCACCTTCGACGCGCAGATCGAGCACCTGATGGCGCGCGCGATCGGCGTCGTCGCCATGGGCGGCTACAACACATTCTGCGAGATCCTCTCCTTCGACAAGCGGGCGCTGATCATCCCGCGCACGCGGCCCCGCATGGAGCAGTATCTGCGCGCGACCCGGGCCAAGGAATACGGCCTCGTCTCCATGCTGGAGGATGACGGCGAGCGGGACTGGAAGCAGATGGCGACGGCGCTCCGGCAGCTCCCGCAACAGGCGCTGCCGAGCCAGGTGGTGGTGCCGGGCCTGATGGACGGCCTTGCCAACATCAACCGGCTGGTCGACCAGGCCATCGACACCGCGCCGGTCCGCACCCCGCGCCCGCGCCTCCGCCTCGCCAGCCGCCGCGCGCGCTGATCGCACATTGAGCGACGAGATCGTCTTCATCCTGAAGGGCTATCCGCGCCTTTCGGAGACTTTCATCGCCCAGGAAATCCGGGCGCTGGAAGAGCGCGGGATCCGGATCCGCATCGTCTCGCTGCGCTTTCCGACCGAAAAGCATGTCCATCCGGTGCACCGCGAGATCCGGGCGCCGGTCGCCTATCTGCCCGAATATCTCTATCAGGAGCCGCTGCGCGTCCTCCGCGGCTGGTGGCGTGCGCGGCGGCTGCCGGGATATGACGCGGCGTTCCGGCAATGGATCGCCGATCTCCGGCGCGATTTCACCTCCAACCGCGGCCGGCGCTTCGGCCAGGCCTGCGTGCTCGCAGCCGAGCTCGGCGATTCCGCGCGGTATCCGAAGCGTCTGCATGCCCATTTTATTCACACGCCGGCCTCGGTCGCCTATTACACGCATCTGATGACCGGGATTCCCTGGAGCACGTCCGCGCATGCCAAGGACATCTGGATCACGCCGGACTGGGAGAAGCGTGAGAAGCTCGCGTCCATGGACTGGCTGGTGACCTGCACCGAGACCGGCCATCGCGCGCTGGCCGCGCTGGCGCCGGCGCCGGAAAAGACCGCGCTGGTCTATCACGGGCTGGATTTCACGCGCTTCCCGGCGCCTGCGGTTCGGGCGGCGAAGACACAAGGACCCTACACGCTGCTCTCGGTCGGACGGCTGGTGCCGAAGAAAGGCTATGCCGGATTGATCGACGCACTCGGCCGGCTGCCGAAGGATCTCGACTGGCGCTTCCGGCATGTGGGGGGCGGGCCGTTGAAGGACGAGTTGCAGGCGCAGGCACAAAGTCTCGGCATCGCCGGACGCATCGCCTGGCTCGGCGCCCGGCCGCAGGAGACCGTGCTGGAAGAGTATCGCGGCGCCGATCTCTTCATCCTCAACAGCCGGATCGCCGAGGACGGCGACCGCGACGGGCTCCCCAACGTGCTGATGGAGGCGCAGAGCCAGCGCCTCCCGGTCATCGCCACCAACCTTGCCGGCATCCCGGAGCTGGTGATCGACGGCGAGACCGGCGCGCTGGTGCATCCGGATGACGCACCGGCCTTGGCGCAGACGATCGAACGGCTGTTGCGGGATGCGGGTTTGCGCGAGCGCATGGCGGCGGCGGGGTTCCAGCGGGTGCGCAGCCTGTTCACGATGGAGCGCGGAATCGCCGATCTCGAGCGGCGCTTCCGATAACGCATTACTGCGGCGGCTGGCCCAGCAGTTCCAGCAGGATGCCGAGCGCCGCGCGCAAGTCGTCGCGGGTCCTGGCGGCGGCGATGTTGATGCGGACCGCATTGGGCGGCTCGTCGCGGCCGATCGAGAAGGGATCGGCGCGCATCACGATGACGCCGCGTTCGGCGCAGGCCTGGGCGAAGTCGCGGTCGCGCCAGGAATCGGGCAGCGTGAGCCAGGCATGCGGGGCCGCGGAATGATTGCGGAGATCGTAGCCGGCCAGCATCGCCGAGGTCAGCGCCTGGCGCTCCAGCAATTCCTGCTTCTGCGATTCGATGATGGTGAAATCCGCACCCGCTTCGAGCAGCATGGTGGCGGTCAGCGCCGAGAGCGGGCAGATATTCCAGCAATCGACCCTGAGCGCCGCCACCATGTCGGCGGCGAGCGCGCGGGGCGTCAGTGCGAAGCCGATGCGCAAGCCCGGCGCCACGCATTTCGAGAGGCCGGCTACATGCACAGTGAGCTCCGGCTCCAGGGTGGCGAAGGCGGGCGGACGTTCTTCGAGCAGCGGCGCATAGACGTCGTCTTCAAGGATCAGCACATTGTGGCGCCGCGCGATTGCCGCCAGGGTCCGGCGCCGCGGCTCCGGCATGGTGATCGCGGTCGGGTTGTGCAGGCTCGGCATCACGAAGACCAGGCGCGGCTGCCAGCGCAGGCAAGCCTCGTCGAAGGCGTCGGGCCGCATGCCGTGCTCGTCCATGGCAAGACCGCGCAGGATCAGCCCGCGGGCGCGGCAGATCGCCACCAGGCCCATATACGTGACTTCGTCGGCGATCACGACATCGCCCGGCCGCGTCACACTGGCGAGGATACAGGCGAGCGCGTGCTGCACGCCGGCGCCGATGAAGAGCGACGAGGCATCGGCCCCCGGAACGAACCGCTTCATCCAGAGCGCCGCCGCCTCGCGCAGCCAGATCGGGCCTTCCGCCGGTTGATAATCCTTGAGGCTGGCATAGCGCCGGTCGCGCGCGAGCCGCGGCATCAGATCGGCCAGCGCGTCGAGATAGCCGGCGGTCGCGGGCCGGTTGACCGAGAGGTCGATGACGCCGCGCTCATCCGTCGGATTGGATTGGAAGCGGCCGGCGCCGTTGCGGAAATCGAGGATCACGGTGCCGCGGCCCGGCCGGGTTTCGACCAGGCCGCGCCGCTTCAGCGTGTGGAAGGCGCGCGTGATCGTGGTGACGTTGACCTTGAACTCGGTCGCGAGATCGCGGTGGTTGGGCAGCCGGTCACCCGGCTCGAGCTCGCCGCGCGCGATCCGCGCCGCGATCGAATCCGCGATGCGCCGATAGATCGGCGGCTCTGCGATCGGCTCGCCGAGCCCGGATCGGAATGAAATTCCCAGCTCTTCCATTCAACCGTGCCCCTGATCCCGATAGTTGTATGGCCGGATATCTGCGCCATACATGCATGCGGTCGTTCCGAATTTGTGGCGACGCACAGCTCGTCTTTCTCGACGGATCGCACCATTTTTTTGAATGGTTCGCGGTTGCGAGACAGAACCTTCATTTAGCGTTGACTCCATTCAAGCTGTAACATAGCGTTGAGTCAATTGTGTGGTCAGACAATGTCGGCCACATCGATCGGAAAGCCAAACAGGGATGGCACCGATCGAATCGGATGAAGACAGATTGGCCCGGGCGACCGGGAAGAAGTGAGATTGCAGCAGCACGCCCGCATTCTCTCTGCTCCGCCACACCGGCTTCGGGCTTTGTTGTCGCCCACGCCGGCGCTTGGTGCGCGTGCAGGGACGCTAGTGGGCTAAAGGGGGCATGCGCCGAACGATGGCTCAGGAAGACTACGTTCAGTTCGTCGGCGTGCAGAAGACTTATGACGGCGAGAGCCTGGTCGTCAAAAACCTCGATCTCAATATTCGCGCGGGCGAGTTCCTGACCCTGCTCGGGCCGTCCGGCTCCGGCAAGACCACGACCCTGATGATGCTGGCCGGATTCGAAGTGCCGACCCATGGCCGCATCTTCCTCGACGGCAAGCCGATCGACCACGTGCCGCCGCACAAGCGCAACATCGGCATGGTGTTCCAGAACTATGCGCTGTTCCCGCATATGACGGTGGAGGAGAACCTCGCCTTCCCGCTGAACGTGCGCAAGATCAGCAAGGCGGAAGTCGAGACCAGGATCAAGCGCGCACTCGGCATGGTGCAGCTTTCGGCGCTCGGCAAGCGCCGGCCGGGCCAGCTCTCCGGCGGCCAGCAGCAGCGCGTCGCGCTGGCGCGCGCGCTGGTCTTCGAGCCCAAGCTGGTGCTGATGGACGAACCCCTCGGCGCGCTCGACAAGCAGCTCCGCGAGCATATGCAGCTCGAGATCAAGCACATCCACCGCAATCTCGGCGTCACGGTGGTCTATGTGACCCATGACCAGAGCGAAGCGCTGACCATGTCTGACCGGGTCGCGGTGTTCAACGACGGCGTGATCCAGCAGCTCGCGAAGCCCGATGATCTCTATGAGCGGCCGCAGAACGCCTTCGTGGCGCAGTTCATCGGCGAGAACAACGAGATCCGCGGCAAGGTCGTCGCCATGAACGGCGAGGCCTGCCAGGTCGAGATCCCCGGCGGCGCGAAGATCGAGGCGCTGCCGATCAAGGTCGACCGTGTCGGCGCGGCGACCACGCTCTCGCTCAGGCCGGAGCGGGTGCGGCTGAACCCCGTCAACGGACATTGCAGCAACGTGTTCGAGGCCAAGGTCGAGGAGCTGATCTATCTCGGCGACTTCACCCGCGTGCGCGCCACCGTGTGCGGCAACAGCGGATTCATCATCAAGGTGCCGAATGGCGACGGCGCGCCGAATCTCGCGCCCGGTACTTCGATCTCGGTCGGCTGGAAGAAAGAGGATTGCCGCGCGCTCGACGCCGCGCCGTGACCTTCGAGAGGGCGGAATTTCTAGGGCGTGGACAAGCAACCGCCGGAATCCAAATCCGGCCTTAACAGGGAGAGTGGAATGAAAGCATTACCATGGCTTTGCGCCGCGCTGATGGCGGGGGTTTCCGCCACGGCGATTTCGGTGCCGAAGCAGGCTTCGGCCGAGGGCACATTGACGGTGATTTCCTGGGGCGGCGCCTATCAGGAGAGCCAGCGCAAGGCCTTCATGGAGCCTTACGCCAAAGAGACCGGAATCAAGATCAACGAGGGCGAGTATAACGGCGAGATCGCCAAGATCCGCGCCATGGTCGAGTCGAAGAGCGTCACCTGGGACGTGGTCGACGTCGACACCCAGACCGCCCTCGCCGCCTGCGCCGAAGGCACGCTCGAGACCATCGACTGGAGCAAGCTTGGCCTCGACCGGTCGAAGTTCATCGGCGCCGACATCCAGGAGTGCGCGGTGCCCAACATCCTCTATTCGACGGTCATCGCCTATGACACGACCAAGCTGAACCCGGGCCCGACCAGCATCAACGATCTCTTCGACCAGAAGAAGTTCCCGGGCAAGCGCGCGCTGCAGAAGAATCCATTCGTGAACCTCGAATGGGCCCTGCTCGCCGACGGTGTGCCGATGGCCGACGTCTACAAGGTGCTGGGCACGCCCGAAGGCGTCGACCGCGCCTTCAAAAAGCTGGACACCATCAAGAAGGACGTCGTCTGGTGGGAATCCGGCGCGCAGCCGCCGCAGCTCCTGGCCGACGGCCAGGTGGTGATCGCCTCCGACTGGAACGGCCGCTTCTTCGACGCGGTGAAGAAAGACAAGAAGCCGTTCAAGATCGTCTGGGACAGCCAGGCCCCGGATTGGGATTGGTGGGCGATCCCGAAGGGCAGCCCGAACCTTGACGGCGCGTACAAGTTCATCGCCTGGTCGAGCCAGCCGAAGCCGATGGCGGAGCAGACCAAGTACATCTCCTACGGTCCGGCCAACAAGGACTCGAACCCGATGATCGATGCCGCGGTGCTGCCGGATCTGCCGACAGCGCCGGACAACATGAAGAACGTGCTCTACGTCGATCCGCAATTCTGGGCGGATAACGGCGACCAGCTCCGCGAGCGTTTCAACGCCTGGCTCGCGAAGTAACCGCACAATGGGAGGGAGCGGAAACGCTCCCTCCTTTTCTTTTTTCGAGACGAACACCGTTAGAGCATGACCGCCGTCACCGAAAACCTCGGCCTGGATATCGAGACCGACCGCGATCAACTGAAGCGGCGCCTCCGCGCCGTCGAGCGGAAGCGGCGGATCCGCGCGCTGGCGCTGGTGGCGCCGCTGTTCCTGTTCATCCTCTTGAGCTTCGTGGTGCCGATCGGCGACCTGCTGCGAAACGCGGTCTATGATCCGTCGGTCCACAATCTGATGCCGCAGACCGTGGCCGCGCTGCAGAACTGGGACGGCCGGGACCTGCCCGAGGAAGCCGCCTTTGCGGCGCTCGCCGCCGATCTCGCCGCCGCCAACAAGGCGAAGACCGTGGCTTTGATCGGCAAGCGGCTGAACTACGAAATTTCCGGCATCCGCAGCAAGATCCTGGCCAGCGGCCGCAAGGCGGCGCAATTGACCGCCGGCCCCTATAAAGAGGCGATGATCGGCATCGACAAGATCTGGGGCGAGCGCGACACCTGGGCGGTGCTGAAGCGCTCGGCCAGCGCCTATACCAGCTTCTATGTGCTGGACGCGCTCGATCTCGGGCAGGATGCCGAGGGCAGGCTGGTCGGCACGCCGGAGGAGCGGGCGATCTATGTGACGCTCTATCTCCGGACCTTGAACATCAGCCTCAGCGTCACGATCGCGACCTTGCTGCTCGGCTTTCCGCTCGCCTATCTGCTGGCGACGCTGCCGACCCGCACCAGCAATCTCTTGATGATCCTCGTGCTGCTGCCGTTCTGGACCTCGCTGCTGGTCCGGACCACCGCCTGGTTCGTGTTGTTGCAGGATAACGGCATCATCAACGACACGCTCCGCTTCCTGCATGTGAGCGACGGGCCGCTGCCGCTGATCTTCAGCCGGTTCGGCACCGTGGTGGCGATGACCCATATCCAGCTGCCCTTCACCCTGCTGCCGATCTACAGCGTGATGAAGACGATCTCGCCTTCCTACGTGCGTGCCGCGCGCTCGCTCGGCGCCGGGCCGTTCCATGCCTTCTGGAAGGTCTATTTCCCGCTGACCGTGCCGGGCATCGCCGCCGGGTGTCTGCTCACCTTCATCCTCTGCCTCGGCTACTACATCACGCCGGCACTGGTCGGCGGCCCGACCGACCAGATGGTCTCCGGCATCATCGACCGGGCGATGAACAGCGAGAACAATTGGGGCAAGGCCTCGGCGCTGGGTGCGATCCTGCTGGCCGCGACCTTGATCCTCTATTTCATCTACAACCGCCTCGTCGGCATCGACAAGATCAGGCTCGGATAGAGATGGCACTCAGCCCCTACGCATCTCCTGCGGAACGCGTCTGGCATGTCGGGCACCGGCTGATCTGCGCCGCGGTGCTGCTGTTCCTGATCTCGCCGATCATTGCGATCATGCCGCTCTCGTTCAATTCGGAATCCTATTTCACCTATCCGATGCCGGGGCTCTCCCTGCAATGGTACCGCGAGTTCTTCACCAATGCGCGCTGGATCGACTCGGTCATCATGAGTATCGAGGTCGCCGTCTCGGTGACCATCATCGCGACCAGCCTCGGCATCCTGGCCTCGCTCGGGCTCTCGCGCCTCAACATGCGCGGCAAGGCGGCGATCATCGCGCTGCTGCTGATGCCGATGATCGTGCCGGTGATCATCAGTGCGGTCGGGATGTATTTCTTCTACGTCTCGCTCGGCATCCTCAGCATCACCTGGGCGCCGATCGGGCTGATCCTGGCGCACACGGCTTTGGCGGCACCCTTCGTGGTGATCAGCGTCACCGCGACCTTGAGCGGCTTCGACCACAGCCTGATGCGGGCGGGGGCGAGCCTCGGCGCCCCGCCGACCACGGTCTTCTTCAAGGTGGTGATGCCGCTGATCCTGCCCGGGGTCATTTCCGGCGCGCTCTTCGCCTTCGTCACCTCGTTCGACGAGGTGGTGGTGGCCGTGTTCCTGGCCAGCCCCGAGCAGCGCACGCTGCCGAAGCAGATGTTCAACGGCATCCGCGAGAACATCAACCCCACCATCACCGCCGCGGCCACCCTGCTGATCCTGGTCTCGGTGGCCCTCCTGACCTCGCTGGAGCTGCTGCGTCGCCGGCAGGAAAGGCTGCGCGGCATTCGCGGCTGACCCTCCGCCTTGGCTTCGGCTTCAGCCGCCCTGTAGAGTGCGGCCATGCGGATTGCGTTTTATGCGCCGTTGAAAGCCCCCGATCATCCGGTGCCTTCGGGCGACCGGACCATCGCGCGTCTGCTGGTCGCGGCGATGCGGGAAGGCGGCGCCGAGATCGAGATCGCGAGCCGGATCCGGGCGCGTTGCGCCGAGCCGGACGAGGCCGCGCAGCAGACCGTGGCGAAGAAGTGCGCCGCGGCGGCGAAGCGCTTGGTCGCCAAGTACAAGGCACGGCCGAGGCGCGCCCGGCCCGAGGCCTGGTTCACCTATCACCTTTACTACAAGGCGGCGGACTGGATCGGGCCGACGGTCGCCGGGGCGCTCGACATCCCCTATTTCATCGCCGAGGCGAGCCATGCGCCGAAACGTGCGGAAGGACCCTATGCCTTCAGCCATGCCGCCGCCGAGGCGGCGATCCGCAAGGCCGACGGCATCTTCTGTCTCAATCCGATCGACCGTGAATGCCTGGCACCGCTGGTCGGCAAGCGCCGGCTGATCGACCTGCCGCCATTCCTGGATCTTGAGGATTTCACCAAGAAGCTGCCCGACCGTGCGACCACGCGCGCGAAGCTCGCCCGGGACCATGGCCTCGACGCCGGCGAGCCCTGGCTGCTCGCGGTCGGGATGATGCGCAAGGGCGACAAGCTCGCCTCCTATCGGCTGCTGGCGGAGGCGCTCCAGCATCTCGACCGGCCCTGGCAATTGCTGATCGTCGGCGACGGCGAGGCGCGCGCCGATGTGCAGCGCGCTTTCAAGCCGCTGGCCGGCGGCGTGTTCCTGCTGGGCGCCCTGCCGCGCGCCAAACTGCCCGAGATTGCCGCCGCCTGCGATCTCTGCGTCTGGCCGGCAGTCAACGAGGCCTTCGGCATGGCGCTCCTGGAAGCGCAGGCCTGCGGCCTGCCGGTGGTGGCCGGTGCCTGGGGCGGCGTTCCGGCAATCATCGTCGACGGCAAGACCGGCTGGCTCTCGAAGCCCGGCGATGCCGCGGCCTTCAGCGCCGATGTCGACTTCGCGCTCGACGCCGATCTCGCCGCCGTCGGCAAGGCGGCGCGCGCCAATGCGCTGGCCAAGCATGACATCAAGGGTGCCGCCCGCGTCCTGATCTCGAACATCAAGAAGACCATCGGCAAATGACGGAGGGCGTGCCGCTGGTCGCAATTCGCCATGCGCCGACCGAATGGAATGCGGCGCGCCGGCTGCAAGGGCGCACCGACATCGCGCTCGGCGCGACGGGCATTGCGGCCGCACGAGGATGGCGTGCGGATGCGGCTTGGAGTACTTATCGCGTGATCGCCAGTCCCTTGAAGCGCGCCCAGGAAACGGCGCGGCTGCTGTTTCCGCAACACGCGATCGCGCTCGATCCGCGGCTGATGGAGATGGATTTCGGAGCCTGGGAAGGAAGGTCGCTGGCCGAGCTGCGCGCCGAGCCCGGCGCCGAGGCGGAGGCGCGCGAAAGCCTCGGCCTCGATTTCAGCGCGCCGGGCGGCGAGACGCCGCGCCAAGTGCAAGCCCGGGTGCAGCCGCTGCTTGAGGAGATCGCGGCGGCGGCTGAGCCCACCATCATCGTCACGCACAAGGCGGTGCTGCGCGCTCTGCTCGCGCTGGCGACCGGCTGGCAGATGCTGGGCAAGCCGCCGGTGAAGCTGAAGCCCGACAGCGCGCATCTCTTCCGGCTGGACCGGGACGGGAAGATCTCGGTCGAGCGGATGAACGTGTCGCTGCTGCCGCAGATCGCGGTGTCGCGGTGACCGTTCATGCGCTCATTCATGTCCAGCATCTGTTGGGGATCGGGCATTTGCAGCGGGCGGCGGCGATCGCCGGGGCGTTGCAGGAGCGCGGTGCGCGGGTCGTGCTGGCGACCGGGGGCGTCGCGGTGCCGGAGCTGGAAGCCGCGCTGGTGCGGCGCGGGGTCGCGGTGGTGCAGCTCGCCGCCGCACGGTCGGCGGATTCCAGCTTCTCCGCCTTGCTCGACGCGCAGGGAAGCACCGTCGATGACGCTTGGCGGAGCGCGCGGCGGGATGCCTTGCTGCGGCTCTTCGCCGAGACCGAGCCGGATGTGCTGGTCACCGAAATGTATCCGTTCGGGCGCCGGCCGTTCCGCTTCGAGCTGACGCCGCTGCTGGAAGCCGCAAAGGCGCGACGGCAGCCGCCGCTGATCGCCTGCTCGGTGCGCGACATCCTAGTCACCAAGCAGAAGGCGGGGCGCGCCGAAGATATGGCCGCGACCGCGCGGCGGTTCTACGATCTCGTGCTGGTGCATAGCGATCCCGCGCTGATCCCGTTCGACGCGACGTTTCCGCGCGCGGCGGAGATCCAGGATCTGATCCGCTACACCGGCTATGTGACCGAGGCCCCGCGCAACGTCGACGCCGCCGATCGCCGCGACGGCGAGGTCCTGATCTCCGCCGGCGGCGGCGCGGTCGGCTCGCCGTTGCTGGCCGCGGCCGTGGCGGCGCGCGCACTTTCCGCCGAACGGGCCCGGCCGTGGCGGCTCATCACCGGCGGCAATTTCCCCGACGCCGCATTCGAAGCGCTGCAAGCGGCGGCGCATGGCTTCATCGTCGAGCGCTTCCGTGCCGATTTCAAAGACCTGCTGACGCGCTGCCGGGTCTCGGTCTCGCAAGGCGGCTACAACACGGTGCTGGAGATCCTGGCGCGCCGCACACCTTCGGTGATCGTGCCCTTTGCCGAAGGCACAGAGAGCGAGCAGACCGACCGCGCGAAGCTGCTGGCGGCCAAAGGCCTGCTGCGCCTGCTGCCGGCGCCGGAGCTCGATCCCATGCGCCTCGCGCGCGAAATCGACGCGGCGGCTGTGATGACCATCCCACCGTTTACCATCAATCTCGATGGTGCCCGGCAATCGGCGGCGCATATCCTCGACGCCCTGGGGAAGAGGGCGGCGTGAGCACTTGGGACAATCTCGCGCGGGAATGTGCGGCCTGGGGCGATGCCGGCCGGCAAGCAACCTGGTGGTGGCGCGACGACGATGCCGTGGCGGCGACGCCGGCGCTCGACAATCTGCTGCGGATCGCCCAGGGGCCGATCGCGCTGGCGGTCATTCCGGCCAGGCTGCAACCGGATCTGGCGCCGCGACTCCGACAGGATCCGAACGCGACCGTGCTGCAGCATGGCTTCGCCCATCGCAACGAGGCGTCGGCCGACGGGCGCAAGAGCGAGTTCCCCGATACGCGGGACTTGGCCGCGACCAGGCGGGATCTCGGCGCCGGATTCCAAAAACTCGGAGCGGCTTTCGGGGATCGGTTCCTGCCGGTGCTGACACCGCCCTGGAACCGGATCGGCGGCCAGGCCGTCGCAATCCTGCAATCGATCGGCTTTATAGGGCTGACGCGCTATCTGCCCCGGAGCGCCCCGCGGATGCATGGGGTGAACCAGGTGAACACGCATGTCGACGTCATTGACTGGCGGGGAAGAAATGGACCGGCCGGGGGATTCCTGGGGGAAAGCGCCTGTCTGGACCTGTTCGCCGGGCATCTCTCGGCGCGGCGCCAAGGGAATGTCGATCCGGACGAGCCGACGGGGGTCTTAAGCCATCATCTTGTTCATGATCCAGCCACTTGGCGTTTCCTCGAGAAACTGCGAGATTTCCTTGCGAATCAAGCGGCAGCGCGTCTGCTCGACCCGTCCGCCGCATTTGGGAAATCTTCGGGGTCGCTCACATAACATGGTCGAGCTGCGCTATCCGTTGGGAAGCCTGGTCTGGGACTATATCCGCGGCATCCTGGGCCTCGGCATCAGCACGGTCATTCTGGAATCGATCGGCCTCGACACGCCGATCTTCTGGGTGGTCCTGGGCCTCGCCGTCCTATTCCTGGTCTGGCTGGCCAATACCGCATTGCGGCATCTGAGCCGCATCCGTTTCGACGAGGAAGGGCTGCAGAGCCTGCCCTGGCCGAAGAAGACCATTGCCTGGAGCGGACTCGAAGAGATGGCGTTGCGCTACTATTCTACCAAGCGAAAGCGCAAGGATGGCTGGATGACCCTGAGCTTGAAGGCCGGCAAGGAAAAGATCGACATCGAATCCACCCTGCCGCATTTCGCGGATATCGTCGCGCGCGCCGCCTATGCGGCCAAGCAGGCGAATCTCCCGCTGGACCAAGTCACCGTGGACAACATGGACGCGATCGGCGTGAAGGTGGACGCAGCGTGACCGATCTCCTCAATGTTAAAGACCTGAAGGTCGATTTCATCCTCGACGGCATCATCATCCCGGCGGTGCGCGGCGCCTCCTTCCGCGTCCCCAAGGGCAAGACGGTGGCGCTGGTCGGCGAATCGGGGTCCGGAAAATCGGTCTGCGCCCAGGCGATCATGGGCATTCTGCCGAAGGTCGCGAACATCACCGGCGGCGCGATCCTGTTCGACGATTCGGCGCGCGGAAGGGGCGTCATCGACATCGTCCAGCAGCCGCGCAACGGACCGGTGATGCAGAGTCTGCGCGGCGCCTCGATCTCGATCATCTTCCAGGAGCCGATGACCTCCCTGTCGCCGGTCCATACCGTCGGCGACCAGATCTGCGAGGCATTGCATCTCCATCGCAAGGTCAGCAAGGCCGAGGGCATGGCGGCGGTGACCGAGATGTTGCGCCTGACCGGCTTCCCGGATCCGGCGCGGGCGCTGAAGACCTATCCCTTCGAGCTGTCCGGGGGCCTGCGCCAGCGCGCGATGATCGCCATGGCGCTGGTCTGCCGTCCGGCGCTGCTGATCGCCGACGAGCCGACGACCGCGCTCGACGTCACGATCCAGGCGCAGATTCTCAAATTGATGTCCGACCTCAAGGCCGAGCTCGGCATGGCGATGCTGATGATCACCCACGATCTCGGCGTGGTCGCCAACATGGCCGACGAGGTCGTGGTCATGTATCACGGCGAGGTCAAGGAATCCGGCACGGCGCGGGACATCTTCACCACGCCGCAGCATCCCTATCTGCAGGCGCTTTTAAAAGCCGTGCCGCGTTTCGGCATGGAGCCGGGCGAGCGCCTGACGCCGATCCGCGAGATCAAGTCCAAACCGACCGGCATGTTCGCCGAAGCAAAGCCGCTGCCGAAAGAGGGGCCGGCGGTCGATCTGCCGCTGCTTGCCATCGAAGGCATTTCCAAAAGCTATCGCATCCGCAAAGGCGGCTGGATGGGCGGCGGCGACCGCGTGGTGCAGGCGGTCTCCGATGTCGGCTTCGAGGTGAAGCGCGGCGAGTGCCTGGGTCTGGTCGGCGAATCCGGCTGCGGCAAGACCACGCTCTCGAAGCTGATCATGCGGGCGATCGACCCGGATTCCGGCACCATCCGCTACAACGACCACGGCAAGCTCATCGACGTGCTGCGCCTCAACGGCCGGCCGCTGAGCGAGTTCCGCAGGAAGATCCAGTTCGTCTTCCAGGATCCCTTCGCCAGCCTCAACCCGCGCATGACCGTGCTCGACATCATCAGCGAGCCTCTGGTGATCCACAATGTGGGCACGCCCAGAGAGCGCATCGAGATGGTGAAGGAGCTGATGGCGTTGGTCGGCCTCAACGTGAAGCATCTGCGGCGCTATCCGCACAGCTTCTCCGGCGGGCAAAGGCAGCGCATCGGCATCGCCCGCGCGCTTGCGCTGAAGCCCGACCTCTTGATCTGCGACGAGCCGGTCTCGGCGCTCGACGTCTCGATCCAGGCGCAGATCCTCAATCTCCTGAAGGATCTGCAGCAGCGCCTCGGCCTCACCTATATCTTCATCTCGCACAATCTCGCGGTCGTGGATTATGTCGCCGACCGGATCATGGTGATGTGCGCCGGCCGCGTGGTCGAGCTCGCGCCCGCCGCGAGCCTGTTCAAGAACCCGGTCCATCCTTATACCAAAGCGCTGCTCGCCGCGGTCCCGGATCCCTCGCTCACCCATCGGCTGGATTTCGCCAAGCTGATGGGCGGCAAGGCTTCGATCCCGGCGGCATGGCCCGCACCGTTCACCATCGATTCCGACAACCAGCCGACCCTGGTCGATATCGGCGACGATCATTGGGTGCGCGCCGCCATCAGCATCCGGAGCGCGGCATGAAGCTCCGCATCTTCGGGATCGCCGCAGCGGCACTCCTCTTCATCGCGCAGGCGGCACAGGCGGAGGACTGGGTCAGCCCGCCCTATTTCGCCAAGGACGAAGAGAGCGGCAAGCTGCCGCCGATCGCCGAGCGAATCCCCGAGCATCCAGCGGTCGCCGCGATGCCGGCGCAAGGCAAGCAGGGCGGCGAGCTCAAGACCTTGCTCGCCAATGCCCGCGACATGCGGCAGATCTCGTATTATTCCTATGCGCGGCTGATCTGCTACGACCGGGACTACAAGCTCCAGCCCGACATCCTCGAAAGCTGGGAGGATGACAAGGACAAGGTCTTCACCCTGCATCTCCGGAAGGGAATGAAGTGGTCCGACGGCAAGCCCTTCACCACGGAGGACTTCCGCTACTACTGGGAAGACGTCGCCAACAACAAGGACCTCTCGCCCTCCGGCCCGCCGAAGGATCTCCTGGTCAACGGCAAGCCGCCCAAGGTCGAGTTCATCGACGAGACGACCGTGCGCTATTCCTGGGATGAGCCCAATGCGGATTTCCTCCCCAAGCTCGCCGGTGCCGCGCCGCTCTTCATCTACCGCCCCTCGCATTATCTGAAGAAATTCCACGCCAAGTACGTTGAGCCGGACAAGCTCGCCGAGCTGGTCAAGGATAGTGGCCAGCCGAGCTGGGCGGCCTTGCACAACCGCCGGGACAATATGGGGCGGAACGACAATCCGAAGCTTCCGACCCTCGATCCCTGGGTGTTGCGCACCAAGCCGCCGGCGCAGCGCTTCATCTTTTCCCGCAATCCCTATTACTACCGTGTCGATCAGACCGGGCATCAGCTGCCTTATCTCGACCAGGTGATCGTCGATGTCGCCGATTCGAAGCTGATCCCGACCAAGACCGGCGCCGGCGAGACCGATCTCCAAGCGCGCTATATCCGCTTCGACAACTACACCTTCCTGAAGGTCGGCGAGAAGCGCGGCAGCTATTGGGTCCGGCTCTGGGACGACGGGCGCGGCAGCAATTTGGCGCTCTTCCCCAACCTCAACACCAACGACGAGGTTTGGCGCGAGCTGATGCGCGACGTGCGCTTTCGCCGTGCCCTCTCGCTCGGCATCGACCGGCACGAGATCAACCAGGCGATCTATTTCGGCCTAGGAAATGAAGGCGGCAACACCGTCATTCCGGCCAGCCCGCTTTACAAGCAGGACTATCGCAGCGCCTGGGCCAATTTCGATCCGGTGCTGGCCAACCGGCTGTTGGACCAGGTCGGCCTCACCCAGCGCGACGAGAACGGCATCCGCCTCCTGAAGGACGGGCGCCCCGCGGTGATCATCATCGACATCGGCGGCGATTCCACCGAGGCGACCGACGTGCTGGAACTCATCAAGGACACCTGGCACACGCTCGGCATCGATCTTTTCGCCAAGCCTTCGCAGATCGAGGTGATGCGCAACCGGATCTTCTCCGGCGATGCGATCATGTCGCTCGCCAATGGCATCGACAATGGATTCCCTTCGGCCGACATGAGCCCGCAGGATTTCACCCCGACCACGCAGCAACAGTACCAATGGCCGAAATGGGGCCAGTATCTGGAGACCGGCGGCGAGGACGGGCAGAAGGTCGATCTTCCGGAGGCCGCCGGCCTTCAGGACCTGATGGGGCAGTGGCGTCGCGCCGGCGACAGCGAGACGCGCGCCAAGATTTGGGGGCAGATCCTGTCGATCTGGGCGGATCAGGTCTATACAATCGGCACCGTCGCCGGCATTCCGCAGCCGGTGGTCGTGTCGCGGCACCTGCAGAACGTGCCGGAGCGCGGGATGTGGGCCTTCGAACCAGGGGCAAGCTTCGGCGTCTACAAGCCGGATACGTTCTGGCTGGACGAGCCCGGGCCGCTCAGTCCGGTTGCCGAGAACAAGTAGTGCGGAGTAACGCAGCGGCCAGGGGCGGCCGCTGCGATCGGAGAGAGGCTCAGGGGAATGCTGCGTTATCTGGTCCAGCGGCTGTTCGTGATGATCCCGACGCTGCTGGTCATCAGCTTTCTGGTCTTCGCCATCATCCAGGCGCCGCCCGGCGACTACCTGGAGAGCATGGTCGCCGAAATGCAGTCGCGCGGCGAGAACGTCAACCAGGAGAAGCTCGATTTCCTGCGCAAGACCTATGGCCTCGATCAGCCCTTCTATCTGCAATACCTGCACTGGATGTTCGGCGACTGGGACGGCCTGCAGCACGTCAACGGCGGACTGATCTTCGGCGACCCCGGCTATTCCTTCGAACACAACCTGCCGGTCGCCGACGTGGTCGGCGACACCCTGGCGCTCACCGTGGTGATCTCGATCGCCTCGGTGCTGTTCGTCTGGGTCATCTCGTTTCCGATCGCAGTCTATTCCGCGACCCATCAATACGGCTTCTTCGACTACGTCTTCACCTTCCTCGGCTACATCGGCCTCGCGACGCCGAGCTTCCTGATCGCCCTGGTGCTGCTCTATTTCGCCAATATCTGGTTCGGCACCTCGATCGGCGGCCTCCTGGATCCGCAATACATCGACCAGCCCTGGGGCTGGGCCAAGCTCGGCTCGCTGCTCGAGCACATGTGGGTGCCGGTCCTGGTGATCGGCCTGCCCGGAACGGCGGGCATGATCCGGCGCTTGCGCGCCAATCTCCTGGATGAGCTCAACAAGCAGTATGTCGTGACCGGCCGGGCCAAGGGCCTGCCGCCGTTCCGCCTGCTGGTGAAGTATCCGCTGCGGATCTCGCTCAATCCCTTCATCGCCGATATCGGCAGCCTGCTGCCGGAGCTCATCTCCGGCTCGGTCGTGGTTTCGGTGGTGATGTCGCTGCCGATCACCGGTCCGATCCTGCTCGAAGCCCTACGCGCGCAGGACATGTATCTCGCCGGATCGTTCCTGATGTTCATGGCGGTGCTGACGGTGATCGGCATCTTCCTCTCCGATCTCGCGCTCGCCATGCTCGATCCCAGAATTCGCTTCGGCGCCGGGAGCGGCCGATGATCGAGATGAATGCCGATCCGCAGCCGCTGAAGCACACGGTATCCGAGGCGCCATTCGACCCCTATTCGGTCGAGGTGGTCTCGCCCGAGCAGGAGAAACTCTATCTCGCCTCGCAATGGCGGATGATGTGGCTCCGCTTCAAGAAGCACCGGCTGGCAGTGTTTTCCGCCTTCGTGCTGGCGGCCATGTACATCTCGATCCTGTTCGTCGAGTTCCTGTCGCCCTACAATCTGCACTCCCGCAACGTCGATTCGATCTTCGCGCCGCCGCAACGGGTGCATCTTTTCGACAAGGGCGAGTTCATCGGACCCTTCGTCTATGCCTATAACTACAGCCTCGACATGGAGACGCTGAAGCGCGTCTACACGCCCAATCTCGAGAAGCCACAACCGATCCGCTTCTTCTGCCGCGGCGATACCTACAAGTTCTGGGGCTTGATCGAGGGCCAGACCCATCTGTTCTGTCCGCCCAACGGCGGCACCTTGTTCCTGCTCGGCTCGGACCGCCTCGGGCGCGACATGTTCTCGCGCATCATGTACGGCGCGCGCATCTCGCTGACCATCGGCCTGATCGGCGTCACGGTGAGCTTCGTGCTCGGCATGCTGTTCGGCGGCCTCGCCGGCTACTACGGCGGCTGGGTCGATGACCTGGTGCAGCGCGCGATCGAGGTCCTGCGCTCGATTCCGCATCTGCCGCTCTGGCTGGCGCTGGCGGCGATCCTGCCGGTCAACTGGTCCCCGCTGCTGGTCTATTTCGGCATCACCATCATCCTCGGCCTGATCGACTGGACCGGCCTCGCCCGCGCGGTGCGCTCGCGGCTCCTTTCGCTGCGCGAGGAAGACTTCTGCGTCGCCGCAGAGCTCATGGGTGCCAGTCCCGCGCGCATCATCTTCCGCCACCTGATGCCGAGCTTCATGAGCCACCTGATCGCCTCCGCGACGCTGGCGATCCCGGGCATGATCCTCGGCGAAACCGCGCTCTCCTTCCTCGGGCTTGGCATCCGGGCGCCGATCGTATCCTGGGGCGTGCTGCTGAACGAAGCGCAGAATATCCAGGTTGTGGCATTGTATCCCTGGTTGATGCTGCCGATCGTTCCGGTCATCATCGTGGTGCTCGCCTTCAACTTCATGGGCGACGGCCTCCGAGACGCAGCCGACCCTTACAAGTAGAGGAGATCCGTCATGACCCCGACCCTCGCCATCCTGGCCATTTCCGGTGCGATCGCCGTCGGCGCCGCCAGTCCGGGACCGAGCTTCGTCATGGTGATGCGTACGGCACTCGCCCGCTCCCGCGCCGACGGCGTGGCGGCGGCCTTCGGCATGGGGATCGGCGGCGTGATCTTCTGCTCGCTCGCCTTACTCGGCATGCGCGCGGTTTTCGCCCAGGCACCTTGGCTCTATCTCGGCTTCAAGATCGCCGGAGGCGCCTATCTGCTCTATCTCGCCCTACGCATGTGGATGGGCGCCAAGCAGCCGTTCCAAGCGGAAGCCGGCGGTGCGGCGCGGCCGCAGGTCATCAAGAGCTTCCTGCTCGGGCTTGCGACCCAGCTCAGCAATCCGAAGACGCTGGTTTTCTACGGCAGCGTCTTCGCGCTGCTCCCGGCCGAGCTGCCGGTCTGGAGCTATCTGGTGCTGCCGCCGGTGATCATGGCGATCGAGACCGGCTGGTACATGATCGTCGCGCTGGTCTTTTCCCTGGGCCGCCCGCGCGCCGCCTATCTCCGCTTCAAGACCTGGGTCGATCGCTTCGCCGCCGGCGTCATGGCGGCGCTCGGCCTCAAGCTGATCTTCTCCTCCGCCCGCGCCTGAAGCCGCACAACCGCGACGTTTATAATGGATTGACCCGACCCGCCGCGGGGGAGTAAGCGCTTCCGAGGGAGCGGAGCTTGGGGGACGTCTTGGACGCAGCAAGGCCGGTCCACGGCTATCGCGCGATGGCGGTTCGACTGCTCCTCTCGGCCTTTCCGCTGGCGGGCGTCTATCTCGCTGACCTGGCGGTCGAGGCGACGGACACGGCCATGGTGGGCCGGCTCGGCGCTACCGAGGTCGCAGCGGTCGGGCTCGGCGCGACCATCGTTTTCCTCTACACCGTCTTCTTCATGTCGATCCCGTCCACGGCCGATGTGTTCGTGGCCGAGCGCAATGCCCAGGGCGATCGCCGCGGCGCCATCGAGGCGGCGCAGCACGGGCTCTGGCTCTCCGTCGCGATGGTCATTCCGGCGATGATTCTGGTCTGGTGGCTCGAGCCGATCCTGCGGGCGACCGGACAGAAACCGGAGATCGCCGCTTTGGCGCGCGACTATGCCGTCGCGGTTTCGCCGGCCTTTCTCGGCTGGGCGACATTCTCCACACTCGACTTCTTCGTCGCGGCCCTGAACCGTCCCGGCATCGCTTTCGCGATCGCCTGGATCGGCGTTGGCCTCAACGCGCTGGGAAACTATGCCCTGATCTATGGGAATTTCGGTTTCCCGCGGCTCGGCCTGGTGGGTGCCGCCTATGCGACCGACCTTGCCGCCTTCGCCAATCTGCTGCTGATCGTGATCGCGGTCTCGATCCATCCGGCGATCCGTCCCTATCGTGTCCTGACCGAGATCCAGCCGCTGCGCCGGAGCGTGTTCCGCGAATTGCTTCGGCTCGGTCTGCCCGGCAGTTTCGGTGGCTTGCTGGAGGTCGCCTATATCACCGTCTCGGCACTGCTGATCGGCCGCTACAGCGCCGACCTTCTGGCTGCGAGCCAGGTCTCGCTGAGCTTCAACCTCTTCCTCTTTGCTTTCGTGAGCGGGCTCTCACTCGGCCTCACCTATCTCGTGGCCGAGCTCAACGGGCATGGCCGGGTACGTGAGATCTGGACCGCCAATCTCGCCGGGCAGTCGATCGCCTTCGTGTTCCTGGCTTTGGTTGCCATCCTCTGCCTGGCGGCACCGCGGCCGATCGTCGGCCTGTTCCTGTCGCTGGACGATCCGACCAATCAGGCCTCGATCGACTATGCGACAACCGTCATCGGCGTCGTCGCCCTCGCCCGCATCTTGCACGGCATCCGTTGGCTCAGCTGGCGCGCGCTCAAGGGCATGAGAGACACGCTCGTTCCTTCTCTGGCATCGATCGCTTGTTCCTGGGGTATCGGCTTGCCGCTCGGACTCTGGCTGGTTTATCGCAGCGCGTTGGGCGGTGTCGGTTTCATGCTCGGCGACCTGGCCGCAGGCGGCGCCGGCGCTGTCGTGCTGTCCTTGCGACTCTGGCGCATGACTCATCTGCGCATTGCGCCATGACGGCGCGCGGGGACGCTGTTAGTTAACTACGATCAGCACAACCGGGGATTTCATTCCGCTTGACCCGCCACGGGCGCACAGTAGTATTGAACTTCGGGGTTTATTTTCATGTGGGGCTTTCATCAAAATGTTGCGTTTTTTAAGCGCCGTCCTGGTTGCGGCGCTTTTGTCTGCCTGCGCCGGTGCACCCAGCGAGTATTCGGGCAGTAAGGGCAAGACCTTGCAGGTCACCCAGCAGGTCTGGGGCTGGTACAAGCAGTATGTCACCGACATCGGCGGCGTGAACAAAGGAGTCTTTGTGGTGGGCGTCTACAAGGACACCGCAGAGGTCGCCTCCTATTACTATTGTCCTGGCACGAGCTGCCTTGCGGGGAACTACAGCGGGAAAGCCTTGGACCGCTGCCGAAGCTACGGTGCCGAATACAACTGCATCGTCTTCGCCAACGGCACGAGCATTCTTGCAAACTACAAAGTCATCGACGAGTAGCTGACATCTCCGGTTCCAGCATTTCCACGTGGGGTAACGTTTATCATGTTGCGGATAGCGAGCGCCGCCCTGGCGGCGGCGCTCCTGCTCGGCGGTTGCGCGAGCGGGTATCAGAGTGAATACAACGCGCCGAACGGGAAGGTTCTGCTGGTGAGCAAGCAGGACTGGGCCAGCTTCCAGGAGTACCTGGGCAAGATCGGGAGCACCCATGACGGCGCTTTCGCGATGGGCGTCTATAATGGCCGCAGCGACGGCTGGGCAAGCACGTCCTGCAGCTACGACGCCTGCTATGGCAGCAATTCCGCCACCCAGGCCATGCGCATGTGCCGCGACGGCGGCGGCGAATGCGTGCTGTTCGCCACCGACAATAACATCCTGGTGAACTATAAGGTCGAAGACGAATAGGTCGCGTTGTGAAGCGATCCGAACGCTTCCGTCCAATCCATAGGGGACTTGAATGATGCGCGTCCTGGCCGCCGTCATGTCGGCGGTGCTGTTGACCGCTTGCGCTTCGGGTGGCGAATACTCAGGCAGCTCAGGCAAGACCCTGGTTGTGAGCCAGCGAGTCTGGAGCTGGTACAAGGACTACGTCACGAAGATCAGCGGCGTGAACAAAGGCGTCTTCGTGGTCGGCGTCGATCGCCGCGGCGTCGCCGTGACCGGCTCCGCCTGGTATTGTCCCGAAGCCAGCTGCATGGCCGCGAACGCCGGCAAGTGGGCATTCGACAACTGCAGGCGCTTCGGCGCCGATCTCGAATGCATCAAGTTCGCCAGCAGTGCGGATATCCTGGTGAACTACAAGATCGAAGACGAGTGATCGCTCACGCGACGATCGGGACGTGCCGGTCCTGCACGGCGACGCGCTTCAGCCAGTCCTGGATCGCAGGATAGCGCCGCAAGTCGAAGGCCCCGCCTTCCTCGGCCACGTGGGTATAGGCGTAGAGCGCGATATCGGCGATCGAATAGGCATTGCCGGCGAACCAGGCATGGTCCTTGAGATGCCCTTCCATCACGCCGAGCGCGCGTTCGCCGCCGGCGATCTTGGCGGCCAGCAGCGGCTCGTTCGCATGCGTCTTGCCGAGATGGGCGGTCCAGTGGCGCACGACGGCCACGGTGGGCTCGTGGCTGTATTGCTCGAAGTTCATCCACTGCATGGCTTGGCCCTGGTCCCAGCGATCGCTCGGCCAGTACGGCGTGCCCTGCGCCAGGTAGAAGATGATCGCGTTGGACTCGAAAAGCACGCGGCCGTCGGGGAATTGCAGCGCCGGGACCTTGCCGTTGGGGTTGATCTTCAGGAAGTCGGGCGTCCGGGTCGAACCGTCATCGACATTCATCTCGATCCGCTCGAAGGGGATCCCGAGATGATGCAGGAGCAGCCGCACCTTGTATGCGTTGCCGGAGATCGCGCTGTCATAGAGCCGGTGCATCTTCCCCATCTTTCCTTCCCCATTCGCGAAACGACCGGACCATCGCAAGGCCGGCGCCGGCACGCAACAGAGGTTTCCTCACAGCAGCTGTGAGGGAAAGCGGGAAAATGTATGGGTGCAATGAAGGGTCACCAACCGTCAATCCAAACTCACCATGCGCCCCATGTTCTGGCCGCCGACGATATGGAGGTGATAGTGCGGCACTTCCTGGCGGCCATCGGCCCCGGTGTTCGCGATGATCCGGTAACCGGTGACCGCGACACCCGCCGCCTTCGCCACCTTGGCAATCGCGCGGTTCAAGGCGACGATCTCGGCATCCGAGGCCTTCTCGGAGAAATCCTGGGCGGAGATGTAGGGGCCCTTCGGGATGATCAGCACATGGGTCTTGGCCTGGGGGCGGATATCCTTGAAGGCGAGCACATGCTCGTCCTCGTAGATCTTGTCGCTCCGGATCTCGCCGCGGATGATCTTGGCGAAGATGTTGTTCATGTCGTAGCTCATGGCGGTCCCACCCCTATTCGGTCCGTCAGCTCGGGTTCTCCAGCGTGAAGCGCTGGCCGTCGTCATCATAGGCGAAGATTTCGGCGAAGCGGCCCCAGTTTATCACACTCCGAAGAGTCATTTCAGCCGCTTCCGGCGTCATATGATCCTGCAGCTCCTCGCTGAAGCGGCCTTTCGGCGCGTCGTGGTTCGGGCGTTCGTCCAGCACCCGCCGCACATGGGCGGCGAGCGGCAGATAGGCGATGAGGTGCTGGGCGAAGATCCGCTTCTTCTCGGTGATCTCGGACTCGGCGAAGCGGCGTCCGGCTTCGGTCAGGCGGATGTCGCCGCCTTCCAGCTCTGCGAGGCGCAGCATCTGCAGGGTCTCCGCCACGGGGAAGAGCTCGTCGATCTCGAGCTGCAACTGCCGCGCAATATCCGGTAGGTCGGCGCGGCCGGAATAAGGCGGCTGCGCCACGGCCTCGGCCATGCCTGCCATGAGATTGGTCGAGACTCGCGGCAGAATGGTGGCGATGCCGGTACCGGGGAATTTCTCCGCGCGGGCCAGAGCGGCGACCGGATCCTGGCGCGCGGTCATCGCCACATAGATGCGCTCGACCAAGGCACGGAAGGCGGGATCCTGGCGGTTGCGGGGATGCGGCAGGTCGACCTTGAGCTCCAGCAGAATGCGGCCCGGATTGCTGGCGAAGAGCAGGATGCGGTCGCACATCTGCACCGCCTCCTCGATGTTGTGGGTGACCAGCACCACCGCCTTGATCGGGAGCTGGCCTTCGGACCAGAGGTCCAGAAAATCGGTGCGGAGCGTTTCCGCGGTCAGCACGTCGAGCGCCGAGAAAGGCTCGTCCATCAGCAGGATGTTGGGATGGGTGACCACGGCGCGGGCGAAGCCGACGCGCTGGCGCATGCCGCCGGAAAGCTCGCGCGGAAAGGCGCTCTCATAGCCGTCGAGGCCGATCATGTCGATCGCGGCCAGCGCACGCTTGCGCATCTCTGCCGCCGCCACGCCCATGGCTTCGAGGCCGATCTCCACGTTCTCCAGCACGGTCAGCCAGGGGAAGAGCGCGAAGCTCTGGAACACCATGGCGATGCCCGGGGGCGGGCCTTGGACCGGCTTGCCGAGATACTCGACCGAGCCGCCGTTCGGGTTGGAGAGGCCGGCAATCAGGCGCAGCAAGGTGGACTTGCCGGAGCCCGAGCGGCCGAGCAGGCCGACCAGCTCGCCTTCCTTCAAGGTGAGGTCGACGCTTTCGAGCACCACCAGGGGCTCGCCATTGGGGCGGCGGAAGCTCTTGTTGGCGCCTTGGACGGAAAGGATCTGTTCACCGGGCATGACGGACCTCTTCAGTTCATCCGGTACTTGCGCTCGGCCAGTCTGAACAGCGGCCGCCAAAACAGCCGGTTCAAGCCGATCACATAGACGATCATCACCACGATGCCGAGGACCACGCGGTCCATATCGCCCTTCTCGGTCGCCTGGGCGATATAGGCGCCGATGCCGTGGGCGGCGAGGTGCTTGTCGCCCCAGCTCACCCATTCGGCGACGATGGCCGCGTTCCAGGACCCGCCGCTCGCGGTGATGGCGCCGGTCAGGTAATAGGGGAAGACCGCGGGCAGCGCGAAGTTCTTCCACCAGAGCCAGCCTTTGAGGCCGAGATTGCCGCTGGCGTCCTTCAGGTCGCGCGGCACCGCCGAAGCGCCGGCGATCACGTTGAAGAGAATGTACCACTGGGTCCCGAGCACCATCAGCGGCGAGAGCCAGATGTCGGGATCGAGCCTCAGATACACGATCGCAGAGACCGCCAGCGGGAACAGAAGATTGGCCGGAAAGGCTGCCATCATCTGCGCGATGGGCTGCAGGGCGGCCGCAAGGCGCGGTCTGAGGCCGACCGCGATGCCGATCGGCACCCAGACGAGGCTGGCGAGCGCGATCAGTACCACGACCCGAACGAGCGTCGGCAGGCCGAGCAGGAAGGCATCGACGATCTCCCGCATCGGAAAGGCCCGATGCACGGTGATCACAAAATAGACGGTGCCCGCGGTGCCGACGAGAATGAGCGCGGCATTCCACAGCCGGTCGGCGATCGGCCGCGGGCGATCGGCTTCCAGTATGGCAACTTGGTGCGCGGCGGGAAGCCGCGTCCAGCGAAGCGACGCATCGAAGCCCAGGAGCACCGGTCGGGTCACGAGGTCGACCAGGTGGGAGCGCTGCAGCACTTTCAGCATCCAGGGCCGCGGCTTCGGCGTTTCGTCCTCTTCGCCGGCGCGGAAGCGATAGGACCAGGCGACCAGGGGGCGGAACAGGATCTGGTCATAGAGCAGGATGACGGCAAGCATCGTGCCGATCGCCCAGAAGATCGCCGTGAGGTTCCGCTGATCGACGGCGACGGCGATGTAGGAGCCGATCCCCGGCAGCAGGAGGTTGGTCGAGCCGACATTGATCGCCTCGCAGGCGACGACGAAGAACCAGCCTCCGGACATGGACATCATCATGTTCCAGATGAGGGCCGGTGCGGCGAAAGGCACTTCCAGCCGCCAGAAGCGCATCCAGGCGGAGAAGCGCAGGCTACGCGACGCCTCTTTGAGATCGTCGGGAATGGTCTTCAGCGACTGATAGAAGCTGAAAGCCATGTTCCAGGCCTGGCTGGTGAAGATGGCGAAGATCGCTGCCAGCTCGGCACCGAGCGCGTGACCGGGCGCCAGCGCCATGAAGGCCGTCACGGTGACCGAGATAAAGCCGAGCACCGGAACCGACTGCAGGATGTCGAGAAGGGGCACCAGCACGGTTTCCGCACGGCGGCTCTTCGCCGCCAGGCTGGCGAATACAAACGTAAAGACGAGCGATGCCGCCATGGCGGCGAGCATCCGCATGGTCGAGCGCAGCGCATAGAGCGGAAGGCTGGCAGGCGAAAGGGAGATCGGCCGGGTCTCCGTCGCCAGCGGCGCGGCCATGTGCCGGCTGGCATCGGCAAACGCCAGCAGAAAGGCGAGGATCAGCCCGGCGGCGACGATGTCATAGAGGTTGAAGGCGCGACGCGCCCCCCGCACGACGGAAACAGGGGAGGACTGCCGCAACATCGGCTTTGCTCCATGTCTGTCGTCCTCGGCGCTCGGGTGAAACGGGTTCGCGCCAGCACTTAGTGCCGGCGCCATCGCGCGTCAAATTGAATCGACGGGATGTCACCCGCCGTTACACGATTGCCGTTAGTCCTTCGGCCGCGCGGCCTTCTCGGCGATGCCGGAAATGCCCTCGCGGGCGCGGAGCGCGTCCCAGACCGCGTCGGGCTTCACGTCGAGCGCCGCCCAGAGCACCAGCAGGTGATAGAGCAGATCGGCGGATTCCGAGATCACGCCGTCCTTGTCACCTTTGACGCCTTCGATCAGGGTTTCGACCGCTTCCTCGCCGAGCTTCTGGGCGATCTTCTTCTTGCCTTTGGCGAAGAGCCGCGCGGTGTTCGACTGCGTGGGGTCCGCGCCGCGCCGAGAGAGGATCACCTGGTAGAGGTGCTCGAGAACATTGTCTTCCGCCATATGCGCCCCCTAGTTCACCAGCCGCATCGGCAGGCCGGCCTTCGCCATATGCGCCTTGGCTTCAGCGATCGTATAGGTGCCAAAATGGAAAATGGATGCGGCCAGCACCGCGGTGGCATGGCCTTCGCGGATGCCTTCAACCAGATGATCCAGCGTGCCGACGCCGCCCGAAGCGATGACCGGCACGCCGACCGCATCGGCGATGGCACGGGTCAGCGCGAGGTTGTAGCCGGCGCGGGTGCCGTCGCGATCCATCGAGGTCACCAGCAGCTCGCCCGCGCCGTTCTCCGCCATGCGCTTGGCAAAGCCGACGGCGTCGATTCCGGTCGGTTCGCGGCCGCCATGGGTGAAGATCTCGAACTTGCCCGGTGTCACTTCCTTGGCGTCGATCGAAACCACGATGCATTGATCGCCGAACTTCTGCGCCGCCTGTTTGACGAAGTCCGGATCCTTCACGGCTGCGGTGTTGATCGAGACCTTGTCGGCGCCGGAGAGCAGGAGCTTGCGGATATCCTCGATCTTGCGCACGCCGCCGCCGACGGTGAGCGGCATGAAGCAGGCCTCGGCGGTGCGCTGCACCACGTCGTAGAGCGTGTCGCGGTTATCGGAGGAGGCGGTGATGTCGAGGAAGCAGAGCTCGTCGGCGCCGGCTTTGTCATACACCCGCGCCTGCTCGACCGGATCGCCGGCATCGACCAGATTGACGAAGTTGACGCCCTTCACCACGCGCCCGTCCTTCACGTCGAGACAGGGGATGATCCGCATCTTCAGCATCAGGCGGCCTTTAAAGCGGTGATGGCGGATTTCAGATCCAGCCGTCCGTCATAGAGCGCGCGGCCGGCGATAACGCCGGCGATGCCGCCGCCGGCGGCCTTCGAGCGCGGCAGCCAGGCCTTCAAGCGGTCGAGATCTTCCGGCCCGGCGACGCCGCCGGAAGCGATCACCGGGATAGTGAGCTTGGCCGCGAGCTCTGCGGTCGCTTCGGCGTTGACGCCTTGCAGCAGCCCGTCGCGGTCGATATCGGTGTAGATGATGGCGGCGACCCCGGCATCCTCGAAGCGACGCGCCAGATCGAGCGCCGTGACATCGCTGGTCTCGGCCCAGCCCTCGACCGCGACCCGGCCGGCCTTGGCATCGATGCCGACCGCAATCCGCTTGGGATACATGCGCGCGGCACCCTTCACCAGCTCCGGCTTTTTCAGCGCCACGGTGCCGAGGATGATGCGAGAAATGCCTTTCTGCAGCCAGTCCTCGATCCGCGCGAGGTCGCGGATGCCGCCGCCGAGCTGCACCGGTATCTTGATGGCGCGGAGGATCGCCTCGACGGCGGCGGCATTGACCGGCGCTCCGGCAAAGGCACCGTCGAGGTCAACCAAGTGCAGCCATTCGGCACCCTCGCGCACGAACTTGCCGGCCTGATCCGCGGGATCGGCGTTGAACAGCGTGACTTGGCCCATGTCGCCTTGGCGGAGGCGCACGCATTGGCCGTTCTTGAGGTCGATGGCGGGAAAAAGAATCATGGGCGCCACTTCAGGAAATCGCCAAGCAGCCTGAGGCCGATGGCCTGGCTCTTCTCGGGGTGAAACTGAACGCCGATCAGGTTGTCGCGCCCGACCGCCGCCACCACCGGCCCGCCGTAGTCGATACGGGAAAGCACGTCGGACGCCTGGTCGGCGACGAAATGATAGGAGTGCACGAAATAGGCATCGGCATCTTGCGGCAGATTGCGCAGCACCGGATGTGGCGAAGCGCTGAGATTGTTCCAGCCGATCTGCGGGATCTTGAGCGCGGGATCCTTCGGCGTGAGCTTGACCACCTTGCCTCGGATCCAGCCGAGGCCGCGATGCTCCCCGTATTCGATGCCGAGCGTGGCCATCAACTGCATGCCGACGCAAATGCCGAGGAAGGGCCGACGCTGCTCGAGCACCGCCTCGTTCAGCGCGTCCACCATGCCGGGCAGGGCTTCGAGCCCGGCCTTGCAATCGGCGAAGGCACCGACACCGGGCAGCACGATGCGGTCGGCGCGCCTGACCTCAGCCGGATCGGCGGTCACGGCGACTTCCGTCCCGGTGCCCTTGGCGGCTTCCATGAGCGCCTTGGCGGCGGATTTCAGGTTCCCCGCGCCGTAATCGACGACGACGACCGCCATCTCAGGCCTTCAGGGTTCCGCCGAGCACGCCCTTAGTGGAGGGAATCGCATCGGACTTCCTGGGATCGATCTCGACCGCCGCACGCAGGGCCCGCGCCAAGCCCTTGTAGCAGCTCTCGACGATGTGGTGGTTGTTCTCGCCGTAGAGATTCTCGACATGGAGCGTCAGGCCGGCATTCTGGGCGAAGGCCTGGAACCATTCCTTGAACAGCTCGGTGTCCATCTCGCCGAGCTTCGGCTTGGTGAAGTTCACCTTCCAGATGAGATAGGGCCGGTTCGAGGCATCGAGCGCGACCCGGGTCAGCGTCTCGTCCATCGGGATCATGGCATCGCCGTAACGGTTGATGCCCTTGCGTTCGCCGAGCGCCTTCGAGACCGCCTCGCCGATGGCGATGCCGGTGTCCTCGGTTGTATGGTGGAAGTCGATGTGCAGGTCGCCCTTGGCCTTCACGGTGAGGTCGATCAGGCTGTGGCGCGAAAGCTGTTCCAGCATATGATCGAGGAAGCCGATCCCCGTCTCGATCTCGGATTTCCCCGAACCGTCGAGATCGACCGAGGCCGAAATCTCGGTTTCCTTGGTCTTGCGTGCGACACTCGCCTTACGCCCGAAAGCCTGCATTGGAGCGACCCGATCCCGTTTCAAAAAACTGTGGCAAAACCTGCTTGGCGCGGGTTTCTTACCAGCCTTGCCGGTTGAGGCCAAGAAGCCGCAGCTTGAAGACCCTGGTCCGTTAACCTATTTGAGCCCAATGTCCAACAACCCCTCCCAAGACGCCGCCGCCCACGGCCTCGCCCCCTGGCACGGCACCACCATCCTGCTGGTCCGCAAAGGCCCCGAAGTCGTGCTCGCCGGTGACGGACAGGTGACGGTCGGCCATACGGTCATGAAATCCAACGCCCGCAAGCTCCGGCGCCTCGGCAAGGCGGATGGACCGGGCCAGGTGATCGCCGGTTTTGCCGGTGCCACGGCGGATGCGCTGACCCTGTTCGAGCGGCTGGAAGGCAAACTGGAGCAGCATCCGGGCCAACTCGCCCGGGCCTGCGTCGAGCTTGCCAAGGACTGGCGCACCGACCGCTACCTGCGGCGTTTGGAAGCGATGATGGCGGTCGCCGACAAGTCCGTCTCCCTGGTTCTGACCGGCACCGGCGATGTACTGGAACCGGAGGACGGTCTGATCGGCATCGGCTCGGGCGGCGCTTATGCGCTGGCCGCGGCGCGGGCCCTGATCGACCGTGACGATCTCGAAGCCGAAGAGATTGCGCGCAAGGCGATGAAGATCGCCGGCGACATCTGCATCTACACCAACCACAACGTCATCCTGGAAAAGCTGTAAGCCATGGCCGAACCCGCGAAAAAGATCGAAGCGCCCGCAGAAACGGCGGCCGGTGCGCTGACCCCGCGCGAGATCGTGTCCGAGCTCGACCGCTTCATCGTCGGCCAGGGTGAGGCCAAGCGCGCCGTGGCCATCGCACTCCGGAACCGCTGGCGCCGACAGCAACTGGCAGCCGAAATCCGCGACGAGGTGACGCCGAAAAACATCCTGATGATCGGGCCGACGGGCGTCGGCAAGACCGAGATCGCGCGCCGCCTGGCGAAGCTGGCACAGGCGCCGTTCCTGAAGGTCGAGGCCACCAAATTCACCGAGGTCGGCTATGTCGGCCGCGACGTCGAGCAGATCGTCCGCGATCTGGTCGAAATCTCGATCGCCATGACCAAGGAGAAGGCGAAGCGCCAAGTGACCGCCAAGGCCGAAGGCCTCGCGGAAGACCGTGTGCTGGACGCCCTGGTCGGCACCGATGCCAGCGCCGAGACCCGCACCAAGTTCCGCCGCATGCTGCGTGCGGGCGAGCTCGACCAGAAGGAAATCGAGATCAGCGTCAAGGATACCGGCGGCGGCAGCCTCCCGACCTTCGACATCCCCGGCATGCCGGGTGCCAGCATGGGCATGATCAACCTCAATGAGGTGCTGGGCAATGCGCTGGGCGGCCGGCAGAAGCCACGCCGCATGACCGTCGCCGATTCCTATGAAGTGCTGGTTGCCGAGGAGAGCGAGAAGCTGCTGGATCAGGAGAAGGTGACGGCGGAATCGATCCGCGCTGTCGAGCAGCACGGCATCGTGTTCATCGACGAGATCGACAAGATCTGCGCCCGCTCCGACGGTGCCCGCATCGGCGGAGATGTCAGCCGCGAGGGCGTGCAGCGCGACCTGCTGCCGCTTATCGAGGGCACTCAGGTCTCGACGAAGCATGGACCGGTGAAAACCGACCACATCCTGTTCATCGCCTCCGGCGCCTTCCATCTCGCGAAGCCCTCGGACCTGCTGCCGGAACTGCAGGGCCGATTGCCGATCCGCGTCGAATTGAACGCGCTCAGCCGCGAAGACATGAAGCGCATCCTAGTCGAGCCGGAAGCCAGCCTGATCAAGCAATACATCGCCTTGTTGAAGACCGAGGACGTCACCCTCGATTTCGCCGAGGACGCGATCGACGCCCTGGCCGATCTCGCCACCGACATCAACTCGACGGTCGAGAATATCGGCGCCCGCCGGCTTCAGACCGTGATGGAAAGATTGTTGGAAGAGGTGAGCTTCACCGCCAGCGAGCAGAGCGGCAAGACCATCCGCATCGACGCCCAGATGGTGAAGGAAAAGGTCGCGCCGCTGGCGAAGAACACGGACCTGTCGAAGTTCATTCTTTAGAGCTTCCTCCAGCTCGTCGCTTGGATGCTGAGAGTGGGGCGGCATCGCTGCCGCCCCAACAACTTCACTCCTCGATCCAGGCCTTTTCGGCGATCAGGTTGTTGTCGAACTCGTCGTTGCTGTGGGGCGTGTGGCCCTTCACCTTCTTCGAATGGGCCTCGACGTAGTCCTTGAACATCGGGATGATCGCGCCGCCCTCGTCGTGCAGCATCTTCTGCAGGTCCCAGAGAATCGGCTTGCGCTTGGCCGGGTCGACCTCGGCCTTGGCTTCGGCGAGCCATTTGTCGAACTGGGCGTTCTTCCAGCCGGTCTCGTTCCAGGCGGCCGCGCTCTTATAGGCGACGGTCAGCATCTGGGTCGCGGCGGGACGCCCGACCCAGTAGCTTTCGCAGAACGGGGCTTTCAGCCAGACATTGTCCCAGAAGCCGTCGTTGGATTCCTTCTTGGTGGTGAAGTTGATGCCCGCTGCGGCCGCATTGGCCTGGAACACGCTCGCTGAATCGACAGCGCCGAGGAAGGCGGCATCCGAGGTCGAGAGCGGCGCCGAGACGGGGCCGCTCAGCCCGGCCTTCTTGGCGAAGAATTTCGCCTTCTCCGGATCGTATTTCGTCTGCGGCAGCTCGCTGTTGTAATAGGGGTCGCCGGCCGGGATCGGATGGTCGTTGCCGACCGTGCCATAGTCGTTGAACAGCGACTTCAAGAGCTGCTCGCGGTTGATTGCGTGCTTCATCGCTTGGCGGAGGTCCGGATTGTCGAACGGCGCCTCATCCGTGCGCATGGCGAAGATCACGTGATAGCCGCCGGGCGAGCGCACGATCTCAAGATCAGGCGCCGCCTGGATGAGATCTATGGTCGAAGTATCGACCCGGTTGATCGCATCGACCTGGCCGGCGACCAGCGCGTTCATCCGGGCCGGCGTATCGTTGATCACGGTGAACTCGATCGCATCGACGAATCCGCGGTCGCTGCGCCAGTAATTCTCGTTCTTTACACCTTTGGCGCTGACGCCGGGATCCCAGGATTCGAACTTATAGGCACCGGTGCCGATCGGCTTGGTCCAGTCCTTGAACTCGTTCGGCACCACCAGCACGTGATAGTCGGAGAGGACATAGTCGAGATCGGCATCGCCGCTCTCCAGCACGATCTCTATCTGGTTGGCGTCGAGCTTCTTGATCTCCTTGATCGCCGCGAGATTCTCCGCGGCACCGGACTGGCTGTCCTTGCCGCGATGCAGGTTGATCGAATAGATCACGTCGTCGGCGTCGAGCGTCTTGCCGTTGTGGAAGGTGACGCCCTTCTTGATGTTGAAGACCCAGCGCGTCGCCTTGTCCTTGGCTTCCCAGCTCTCGAAGAGGACCGGTGCCGGCTTCTTGTCGGTGTCGATCTCGACCAGGTGGTTGAGGATCGAGGCGCCGAAGACGATGCCGCAGGTGTCGGTGTAGGTGCGAGGGTCGAGGCTGTCGGTCGTGCTGCCGCCGCCGATGCCGAGGCGCAAGGTGCCGCCCTTCTTCGGCGTGGCGGCAAAGCCGGCCTTGGAAAGGGTGCTGGTCGCCAGTGCCGTCGAGACGCCGAGCAGGGCGGCGCCTTCCAAGAAGCGCCGGCGGCCGATCCGGTTTTCCCGGAGGGCGCGGCGCAAGTCGTTCCAATTCTGGTCGTTCATTGAAAGCCTCCTGTCATGCCCGCGTTTTGGGGACTTCTGGCGGGCTCCTCAGAAGATCACCTGTATAGACAGGCTCAGACAAGTGAGTTTTCGTCGCGGCGCGGCGAATTTCCGCTTCAGCCGGCGTAGAGCAGCCAGACTGCGAAGCCGAGGCCGAACACGATACGATACCAGGCGAACGGGGTGAGGCCATAGCGGCCGACGAAGCCGATCAGCCCCTTCACCACCGGAATCGCCACCACGAAAGCGGTGATGAAGCCCAAGGCGATCAACCCGATCCCCTGGGATGTCAGATCGTCGCGCGCCTTGTAGAGGTCAAGCACGGTCGCTCCCAGCATGGTCGGGATGGCGAGGTAGAAGGAGAACTCTGTGGCGATCCGCCGATCGACGCCCAGGAGCTCGCCGCCGAGGATGGTGGCGCCGGCGCGGCTGACGCCGGGGATCATGGCGACGGCCTGGCAAAAGCCGATGCCCAGCGCGGTCTTCATCGGCAGGCTCTCGATGCTGCGGTGGCGCGGCCGCGGCGAGAGCCGCTCAATCAGCAGGATCGCAATGCCGCCGACGACCAGGGAAACGCAAACCACCCAGGGCGAGAATAGCACGGTCTTGATGAAATCGTGGAAGATCAGGCCGAGCACGGCGGCCGGGATGAAGGCGAGGATCACGGCGGCGGCGAAACGCCGTGCCGCGGGATCGCTCGGCAGGCCGACCAGGACCTGCCAAAGCCGGCCGAAGGAGAAGACCACGACGGCGAGGATCGCGCCCAACTGGATCACCACCTCGAACACCTTGCCGGTCGTGTCCTGAAAGCCGAGCAGATCGCCGACCAGGATCAGATGGCCAGTGGAGGAAATCGGCAGGAACTCGGTGAAGCCCTCGACCGCGCCGAGGACCAGAGCCGAAATCGTGTCGTGATTCATGAAATCCCCAGGAGACGGACGCGGAGAATCGGGAGGCGACGAGGCTTACGCGAACGCAAAGCGCCGGGCAAGGGTTCCCACATGTCGGAAATCTGACGAGGCGCGGCCGCGGCCGGTCTGCGCCTTGACACGATCGACGTATTGCGGAATAGATCATACATAACTGATTAAAAAACGGCCCTGGGAGCTCGAGTGCGCATCACCTCGATCAGCGCCCGCGTCTGCAACGCGGAAATGCGCAATTGGATCTTCGTCCGGGTCGAGACCGACCAGCCGGGCCTCTTGGGCTGGGGCGAGGCGACCCTGGAATGGAAGACCCGCGCGGTGGTCGGCGCGGTCGAAGACCTGGCGCCGCTGCTGATCGGCCAGGACCCCCGCGACCTCGAGCATTGCCAGCAGATCATGACCCGGCACGGATTCTGGCGCCTGGGCGTGGTCGGCATGTCGGCGGTGAGCGGCATCGAGCTCGCGCTCTGGGACATCCTCGGCAAATGGCTGAACGTGCCGGTCTGGCGCCTGATCGGCGGCAAGGTGCGCGATCACTTGCGCACCTATACCCATCTCGGCCTCGGCGACATGAAGGCGGTCTATGAATCGGAGACCGCCGCCGACATCGTGGCGCGCGGCCGCTCCGTCGTGCAGGCCGGCTATGATGCGGTGAAGGTGGTCTGCATTCCCTACACCCATTACACCGCCAGCACCCGCAACATCGACAAAGTCGGCCAGATGCTGGCCGACCTGCGCGGAGCCCTCGGGCCTGACGTGGACATCATGGTGGATTTCCACGGCCGGCCCGCCTCGGTCAACGCGGCGATGGACTATCTCCACGCGATCGCACCGAGCCGGCCGCTGTTCGCCGAAGAGCCGGTGCCGCCGGAGAACGCCGTCGGCCTCTCGGAGATCACGGCGCGCTCGCCGGTGCCGATCGCCTCCGGTGAGCGGCTGGTCGGCCGGCGCGAGTTCGGACCGGCGATCCAAAGCCGCGCCTTTCACATCGCGCAGCCGGATATCTGTCATACCGGCGGCCTGGCGGAGACCAAGAAGATCGCCGCCATGGCGGAGGCGGCCGGCATCGGGCTCGCGCCGCACAATCCGTTGGGGCCGATCGCCGGCGTCGCGGCGCTGCATTTCGGGATCGCGACGCCCAACGTCATCATCCAGGAAGAGATGTCCGGCGCCGTGCCCTGGTATGGCGAAGTGGTGCAATGGCCGATCGAGCGTAAGCCCGGCCGCTGGGACGTGCCGGAAAAGCCGGGCCTCGGCATCGAGGTGAACGAGGCCGTGATTGCCGAGCATCCGTTCCTGCAGGAAGTCCTCCACGCCCGCAATGCCGTCATGCCGGACGGCACCATCGCCGATTGGTGACGCCGATGCCCGGCCGCCTGCAGGGCAAGGTCGCGATCGTCACCGGCGCCGGGCAGGGCATCGGCGAAGCGGTCGCCCGCAGCTTCGCCCGCGAGGGCGCCGCGGTGGTAATCGCGGAAAAGAATGCGGCGACCGGTCGGGCGGTCGCCCAATCGATCGGCGAGCGCGCCCTCTTTGCCGAGACCGACGTGACGGACAAGGCGGCGATCGCGGAGATGGTGGAAAGGGCGGAGAAAGCCTTTGGCCCGATCAACGTGCTGGTCAACAATGCCGGCGCCAATGTCTTCCACAAGCCGCTGGAAATGCCTGAGGAAGAGTGGCGGCGCTGCCTCGACCTCGATCTCGAGGCCGCTTGGCTTTGCGCCCGCGCGGTGCTGCCGGGCATGATCGCGCAAGGCAAAGGCGCGATCGTGAACATCGCGAGCTGCCACAGCTTCCAGATCATCCCCCACACATTCCCTTATCCGGTGGCGAAGCACGCGCTGCTCGGCCTCACCCGGTCGCTCGGCATCGAATATGCGGCGCAGGGCGTCCGCGTGAACGCGATCGCACCCGGCTATATCGAGACCCCTATCGCGACCGCCTATTGGGCGACCTTCCCCGATCCGGAAGCCGAGCGCCGGCGCGCCTATGACCTGCATCCGCCGAAGCGCATTGGCAAGCCGGAGGAGGTCGCGATGACGGCCTTGTTCCTGGCTTCCGACGAAGCGCCGTTCATCAACGCCGAGACGATCGTCATCGATGGCGGCCGTTCGGTGCTCTATCACGACTAACCAAAACGCTAACAACAAAGAGTTGGGAGGATAAAACCATGATGATCAGATTTGCAGTCTCCGCGTCGCTTGCCTTGCTGATGACGGCGACACTGGCCCATGCGGAAGACATCAAGATCGGTTACATCAACAAGATGGGCGAGCATCCCTGGTTCGTTGCGGAAGTCGCCGGCGCCAAGGCCGAGGCAGCGAAAGAAGGCGCCACGTTCCAATCGCAGGACGTCCAGTTCAACGCCGACCTCACCATCACCACCTTCGACACCATGGTCGGCGACGGGGTCAAAGGCATCGCCATCGTGGTGCCCGACAAAGGCTTGGGCCCGGTGATCGCCGACAAGGCGAAGAAGGCCGGCGTGAAGCTCGTCGCGGTCGATGACGACATCTACTTCCAGGACGGGACCCAGGTGCCCTATGTCGGCATGAACGCCCACAATATCGGCGTACGGGTCGGCGAGGAGCTCGCCAAGATGTACCAGAGCGAGGGCTGGGCCGGCAAAGAGGTGCGCATCGCCTCGATCGAAGACCGCAAGGCCGATACCTGCATGCAGCGCAACAAGGGCGCCGAGGAAGCCTTCCTCAAAGCCGTCCCGGGCTTCAAGCCGGAGAACATCGTCCGCGTCGCCTATGACAACACGATGGTGAACGCGATCGACGTGATGACCACGACGCTCACCGCCAATCCCAACGTCACCAACTGGATCTTCTATTCCTGCAACGATGACGGCGTGCTTGGCGCGGCGCGGGCGATGGAAAATTCCGGCTACAAGCCGGAGCAGGGCATGGGCATCGGCATCGACGGCAGCCGGGCCTGCGACGCCTTCGGTTCCGGCAAGCCGAGCGCCTTCCGCGGCACCATGTGGCTCAATTCCGAGAACCACGGCGCGACCGCGGTGAAGCTGCTGGTGGCGGCGATCAAGGACGGCAAGGACCTGCCGACCCAGACCTTCACCAGCCCGGAGTTCATCACACCGGAGAACTTCACCACGACGTACAAGGCCAAGCTCTGCAAGTAAGCGGTAGAATGCGGCGGGGACTGGCCCCGCCGCATCATTGCGTGAGCATGCGAATGAGCGCCCAAGAAAAACCGACAGAACCGCTTCTTGCGCTGGAGCGGATCGCCAAGAGCTTCGGCATCGTCCAGGCGCTGGACGATGTCTCGTTGGATTTCCGTGCCGGCGAGGTCCTGGCTCTGGTCGGCGAGAACGGCGCCGGCAAATCGACCATGATGCGGATCGTGGAGGGCGTGATGCCGCCGGACAACGGCCGCATCCTGCTCGATGGCGCAGCCGTCGACTTCCGCGAGCCGCGCGAAGCGCATCTCAAGGGCATCCGCGTCATTCACCAGGAGCCCGAGATCGTGCCTTATCTCACGGTCGCGGAGAATATCTTCATGGGCGACATGCCCAGGCGCGCCGGCCTGTTCCTCGACTGGTCGAGCCTCGAGGCCCGAACCGCGGAAGTGCTGGCGGAGTTCGGCATGGAGCGCGATCTCCGGCCGCGCCAGCTCTGCGACGCGCTGGGCCCGGCGCAGCGCCAGATGATTGAGATCATGCGCGCAGTCCGCGCGGGCGGCAGGCTGATCGCTTTTGACGAGCCGACCTCGTCGCTCACCGACGACGAGGCGCGGCGGCTTTTCGCCGTGATCCGGCGCCTGCGCACGGACGGCGTCTCGGTGATCTATATCTCGCACCGCCTGCCGGAAATCATCGAACTCGCCGACCGGATCGCGGTTCTGCGCGACGGCAAGCTGGTCGGCATGATCGCGGCCGCAGAAGCCAGCGAGGAGGCGATCACCCGCCTCATGGTCGGGCGCGACCTCAGCGGCCTGTTCCGCCGTTCGCGCCGGACCATCGGCGAAGCGATCCTCACCCTCGACAATCTCACCACCGACCACGTGCGGAACATCTCGCTCTCGGTCCGGCGCGGCGAGGTCCTCGGCATCGGCGGGTTGATGGGTGCCGGCCGCTCGGAGCTCGCCAAGGCCATCGTCGGCTATGACCGGCGCAAGAGCGGTTCGGTCAGGATGGGGGGAACCGAGGTGCCGCCCAACAGCCCGGCCGATGCGATCCGCTGCGGCATCGGCTTCGCGCCCGAGGACCGCAAGCGCGAGGCGCTGCTGATGTTCCGTTCGATTCTCGACAATGCGTCGCTCTGCATTCCGGACCGGGTTTCGGAGCTGGGCCTGTTCAGCCGCAAGCGCGCCTTCGCCGTGATCGAGGGCATCGCCCGCAAGATGGCGATCAAGGCACCGAACCTCGACGTGCCGGTCTCCAGCCTGTCCGGCGGCAACCAGCAGAAGGTCGTGCTGGCCCGCTGGCTGGCGCGGCAACCATCATTGCTCATCCTCGACGAGCCGACCCGCGGCATCGATGTCGGCGCCAAGGCGGAGATCTATCGCCTGATCGATGAGCTGGCCGGCGCCGGGATGGCGGTCATTCTGATTTCGTCCGAGATGCCGGAGCTGATCGGCCTTGCCGACCGCGTGGCGGTGATGGCCGGCGGCGAGATCACCGGCATGCTCGACGGCGGAGCGATCGACGAGAGTGCGATCCTGAAGCTTGCCATGCCAAGCAGCAGCATAAAAACACCGAGC